>Ga0208379_1000018_pt1 | contig 78469 bp, 119 predicted proteins | sample CryBogCBE02Aug07_FD_184559 | JGI IMG/M metagenome (GOLD analysis project Ga0208379, IMG submission 184559) | Freshwater microbial communities from Crystal Bog, Wisconsin, USA - CBE02Aug07 (SPAdes) | ecosystem: Environmental > Aquatic > Freshwater > Lake | place: Crystal Bog, Wisconsin, USA... | reverse complement strand
GGTATTGCTTTTGGTTATCAAAAAACTATTGATAATAACACAGTTGGTATTGCTGGTTACTATGGTCAAATATCTACAAGTGGGTATAACAACAGCAGTTTAACTGGCACAAACGGCAGCGCAACTGCTTATGTGTTAAGTAAGCAACCTTGGGCTACAATTAAAGTTGCTGGCGGCGTTGCTTACAGTGAACTTACCAATAGCGTAAGTATTCCATCATTTAGTTTAATGAATAGCCAAAAAGTAAAACAAACTAATGTGTATGGTGACTTTGCTGTTTATAGTCCAAAAGACTTGTTAGGTTGGACACCATTTGTTGGCGTTGTTGTTAACAACAGTAGTGTAAGCGATGGCGGCAGCAACGGTAGTGCTATTCTTGCACAAAATCCAAAAACTGGCAACTCAACAACTGCTATGCCTTATGTTGGTATTCAAAAAGAAATTGATAGCGGCATTGTAGTTCAAGCAAAGGTAAGTGATAGTCCTGTTTATGGCGCAGTAGAAACTGTTAAAGTTATTGCAAAGAAACAAATTGCAAAAAATACAAACTTGACACTAACTGCTGGTTATGATAAAGGCAATCACTATGATAATGCTACAATTATGGTTGGTTTAACTTACGACTTCTAATTTTAGTATTGACAATATAGTGGCTCCGTGGTAAATTAAATATCACGGAGCCTTTTTATGGATCAACCTAAACCAGATTTAGAAAAAGATTTGTATGCTAGCGAATATATCCGCAATAAAGCACATGGTAATGATGTATATTGTCAACATTTGTATGCAACACTATGCAATAATGAGTTCATAAAGGCAGAAGTGCTATCAATATTAGCAGCGTGGCACTGGAGTTGCAGTTGGCGTCATGCTGGTGGAATTGCTGCTGATTTGTATGAAGGCAGTTTTAATGGCGATTATATGCGCTATTATACAGCAAGTTTAAGCGATGACGCAGTTTATATTTCCGAAGGCACGATTGATGAAGAAGTGCGTGAAGATTTAAAAACTATTGGTTGGTACGTGGTAGAAAACAGGGTAAATACGTAATGTTCTTAAACATTTTAGCACTATTGAGTGCCATAAGCATAAGCGGTGTGGCAGCATATTATAGTATTGCTGGATTGACCGCCATTTTTAGTGGTGCAGTTATTCCTATTATTATCATGGGTGGTGTGCTAGAATTTGGTAAAATCATTACAACAGTATGGTTACACCAAAATTGGAACCGTGTAAATGGTTTTGTAAAATGGTATTTGTCACTTGCAGTAGTCATATTGATGTTTGTTACAAGTATGGGTATCTTTGGATTCCTATCACGTGCGCACATTGAGACTACAAGCAGTGTTGGCGATAATACATTATTAATTGAACAAATAGATCAGAACCTTGCAGTTGAACAAACACGCATTAAGGATAACCAAGCAGTTATAAAACAAATGGATGATGCTGTCAATAGTCTGTTAAGCGGTAGTGCAAGTAATGCAACTAAAGATAACAATCGCACATCTACATTAGCTACACAAGCTACCAAGCTGCGTGATAGCCAAAAGAAAGATCGTGAAGCAGCTAATAAAACTATTGATGAAACTAATAAACGCATACAAGAACTAAATGCACAAAAGCTAAAACTTAATCAAGCACAATTAAAAGTTGAAGCCGAAGTAGGTCCAATCAAGTATATTGCACAATTAATATACGGAGATAATGTTGACAAGTCACTTCTTGAACGTGCGGTGCGTTGGGTGATTATTTTTATTGTTGCTGTGTTTGATCCACTTGCAGTATCACTTGTGTTAGGTGCTACTATGGGCATTTCCTCACGCCGCAAAGAACGTGATACGCAAACTGAACAAATCGTAAAAGAAATTGTAAAAGAAGTTATTGTAGAAAAACCTGTTGAAAAAATAGTTACAGTATATGATAATGATGCAGTTCTACGTGCTGAAAAACTTCAAGCAGAAGTAGATGAATTACGCAATCGTGAACCACAGATTATTGAACAAGTTGTAACACAAGCTGTGCCAATTTATCGTGATGTGGAAGTTATTAAAGAAGTAGAAAAGATTGTAGAAGTTCCTGTTGAAAAAATAGTAGAAGTTGAAAAAATAGTAGAAGTTCCTATTGAAAAAATTGTTGAAGTTGAAAAGATTGTAGATAACACTGATAATAAAACACTTATGGATTTAACAGTTGCTTTAGATCAATTGTTAAAAGAAGTAGATAATAAAAATCGTGAAATACACCAACTTAAAGCAGAACGAGAATTGTATCGTGAAGAAGCGTCAGGCATTGACGCAAAAGCATATGTGCTTGATGTAGATAACGATATTGCAGGTCCACAATTTCCACAAAATCCATACGCAGGACAGCTTTTTATTCTGGTATCACAACCAAATAATTTATATAAATGGAATGGTACAGAGTGGATTATTGTTGACAAACAACAAAACACAAGCTATACTGATAATGTAAATTGGAAGCATTGGCAGTTAGGTAGAATGCAACGTAAAGAAGTTGAATACGAAGATATGACACCCGCTGAACAAAGTGCTATTGATAGTTTAGGACAATGAACGAAAGTCGTATTGTTACAGCACCAGATATGGATTTAGATAGCAGATTTAAAGTGTTGCTCGTTGATGTTGAGTGGAGTGATATAGAACGCTTAAGCACAACTATAAACAATTTAGATATTGATGTTACACTTTTTTTATACGGAAGTAATGATGAAGATGATGTTTGGTGCATAAATGCACATAAACATTCACATGCTACTATTGTTAACAGCAGATTTAGCGGCAACAAAGAACTACTTAAAGGCTGGTTGCTTGCACAAAAGAATTGTTGGTCTTTGGGGTCCAACAAGATTGCCGAATATTGTCACAGACAAACACTTGACATATATTCTTGGCTTATTCAACAACATAATAATTATATCAAAGAGGAAAATAATGGCTAATAGACCAGAACTTGAAAATGTTAAACAACGTGGATTCTTTGTAGAAGTCCATAATAATGATGTCAACAAGGCACTTCGCAAGATGAAGAAGATGCTACAGCAAGATGGTATCTTCCAAACACTTCGTGAACGTGAACGCTTTGAACAACCAAGTATGAAGCGCAAGAAAGCAAAAGCACGTGCTGCAAAACGTTGGCAAAAGAAGTTGAAAGAACTTCGTTCTCTCGGCGTTACAAACTAATAGGTGAATAATGCGTATTATCAATGACACTAAACTTGATTTTAGTGATGTGCTAATCTTGCCTAAACGTTCTACTCTTACGAGTCGTGAAGAAGTATCGCTTGAACGCGAATTTGCTTTTAGGAATAGTCCGCATTTTTGGAGCGGCGTTCCAATTATGGCGGCAAATATGGATGGTGTGGCTACATTTGAAATGGCAGAAAAACTTGCTACTTACAAAATGTTCACATGCTTACGCAAGAATTATACGCCCGAAGAACTTATCTTATGGATTGGTCGCACGGGTTATAATATTCAAGAATATTGGGCATATGGTCTTGGTATTAAAGAAGAAGAATACGAAAAGTTCAAACTAGTGGTAAGTAAGTTACCGCCCAACAATATTAAATTTGTTTGTATTGATGTGGCTAATGGTTATACAGAACGATTTGTTGATTTTGTAAAACGATTCCGTGCTGAAAATCCAATGCTTGTTATTATCGCAGGCAATGTGGTAACTGGTGAAATGACAGAGGAGTTGCTTCTTGCAGGAGCAGATATTATTAAAGTTGGTATTGGTCCTGGCAGTGTCTGCACTACTCGTCTCAAAACGGGTGTTGGTTATCCACAGCTTAGTGCTATTATTGAGTGCGCTGATGCTGCTCATGGGCTTGGTGGACATATCATTAGTGATGGTGGTTGCACTTGTCCTGGCGATGTGTCTAAGGCTTTTGGGGCTGGCGCAGACTTCGTAATGCTTGGTTCTATGTTAGCAGGAACTGATCAAGGCGGCGGTGATGTCATATCACAAATGACTCGCAGTAATCGTGTTTGGATGAACGATGACGGAGAAATAGAAGATACTTTTATCACCGAACAATTTGTAAAGTTTTATGGTATGAGTTCAAAATCTGCTAACGAAAAACATAGCGGTGGATTAAAGTCATATAGAGCAGCCGAAGGAAAAGAAGTTTGGATTCCATATAAAGGTGATGTAGAGTCAGTAGTTCAAGATATACTTGGAGGTATTAGAAGCACCCTAACTTATACTGGCAGTAAGTCACTAAAAGAACTTTCCAAACGAACTACATTTATAAGATGTAATTCTACACACAACAAAATATATGAAAAATAAATGCCCAGCAAGTATACCTCCTTGATAAATATATTAAAGAGGTATACTAATGGCAATTTATATTTTATTAAAAACACATAATATTACTGGTAAAAAATATCTTTGTCGCCATGTTACGAAATATGAAAAAACTTGTTACTCTTATATGGGCAGTGGAACATATTGGAAAAGGCATCTAAAAATGCATGGTAATGATATTACAACTGAAATATTGGCAAAATGCAATACTTACGATGAAGCAAGAATCATAGGTATGGAATATAGTCTCAAATGGAATGTTACAGAAAATAAAGAGTTTGCAAATCTTGTTCCCGAAGACGGGCAAGGTGGTTCGGAAGTTGCAAAAATGCGTAAATCACACGGTTCTCGTTTTGGTTATGAACAAAAACCTATCGTGATGAAAGGTGATGACAATCCATCTAAAAGAGAAGATGTTCGTGCAAAGATATCTGAACAATTAACAGGTAGAAATATTACTTGGTCTGATAAAATATCTGAATCTTGCAAAGGAAGAACTGCATGGAACAAGGGAAAATTTGTTTCATCATCCACGACGCACATGAACATAAATGTAAAATGTCCACACTGTCTCAAAGAAGGATTTTTAGGAGCAATGAAAAGATGGCACTTTAATAATTGTAAAAAAATTATTGAGACTCATTAATATATGACCTATTCTTCTACAAATAATCCGAGAGGTTTTTATGTTTATGCATATATTAGAAAATTAAACGGAATACCTTACTATATTGGTAAAGGTAGAAAAAATCGGGCATGGACTAAACATTATAATACTAGAACACCGAAAGATCAAACTAAAATAATAATTTTAGAAGCAAATCTGACTGAAATAGGAGCGTTTGCTATTGAAAGACGAATTATTAAATGGTATGGTCGCAAGGGAATTGAAGAAAATGGTGTATTATATAATAAAACTTTAGGTGGTGAGGGAACCTCTGGTATCGTTATGTCAGAAAATCATAAGAAAAAAATAAGTAACGCAAATAAAGGTAGAATAGTAACAGCAAAAACTCGTGCTAAATTGTCTGCTACAAAAAAAAACAGACCAATTGCATTTACCGAAGAAATTCGTGCTAAATTGTCTGCCGCAAACAAAGGCAGACCAGCACACAATAAAGGAAAAGAACATACACAAGAATCTATTGCCAAAATGAGTGCTTCACAAAAAGGCAAAAAGAAAAATTGGTCAATAGAAACTCGTGCTAAAATGTCTGAATTTCATAGAAATAGAACTCATACAGAAGAAGCAAAATTAAAAATTAAAAAAACAAGCCAAGAAAAAGCAAATAATCCCGAATGGCGTGAAAAAGTTAGAAATGCAACAATAAAAGGACTTGAAAAAAAATATGGACCTAATTGGAAGCAAGTAATGACAGATTTGTCTAAAAAAAGAATTGAAAAAATAGAATTAAATCCAGATTTATTTGAAATAATTGAATAAAAACCCTTGACAAATGGTATGTGAATAACTAAATAATATTAGACGATGCCAATGATGGGTCGTCTACAGTATACTCGCTTAATAAAGGAGAAACAAGCATGAGTAACCTATTACAGGTCTTCGACCAAAAACTTTTTGATAACCTTCACCGTACATCTATTGGATTTGAGCGTATTTTTGATGATATGCTTCGTGTGAATAGTATCAATGTTCAGCAAAGTTATCCACCATACAACATTATCCGCAATAGTGAAACCAATTACCAAATTGAAATTGCTGTAAGTGGATTTAGCGATGATGATATTGACATCACGCTTAAGGATAACCAACTTGTAATTACAGGTGAAATTAAGAGCGAAGATACCAAGGAATTTGTATTCCGTGGTATTGCAAGTCGCAAGTTCATCCGTACATTCTCACTTGCTGACAATATGGAAGTTAAGACTGCAAAGATGCAAAACGGCTTGCTTGTTGTTGATTTGGAATTCCATATTCCAGAGGAACAAAAGCCAAAGAAAATTGCTATTGCAAAATCCTAAAAACTATGATACTATATACACAGTGGGTATCCCGCCCACTGTGTTAAATATAAATGATGGCAAAAATGAGCACAGAAGTAGAAACACGTTCTAAAGTTAAAATTGCACCACGCAATGATTTAACTCCACCGCCAAAGTATAAAGTCATTTTTATGAATGACAATGTAACATCTGTTGACTTTGTAATCGCAGTGTTACAAGAAATTTTTGAACATAGCTTTGACACTGCTTATGAATTAACTCAAAAAATTCATAATGAGGGCAGTGCAAGCGTTGCAGTTTTACCATTTGAAATTGCAGAAAGTAAAGCAGTAGAAACTACATTACTTGCTCGCACTAATAGTTTTCCTCTAAACGTAAAAATTGAACCAGAATCTTAAACTTTGATTAGTTTTGGAAAATATACTTTTCCAATACCTTCTTCTGGACGACCACGTGGGTGGCAGATATATCTGATACCATCCACAGTTTCATCTATCTCTGTGTGTTCATGACCAAAACACCAAGCCTTAATTTTTTGGTTGGTGTTTGCTAATAACACAGTTTGCATCAAACTATTGCCACTGCGTCCCAAGTGTCTTTTATCCATGTCATCTGGGACATAACGAAATCTTCTCAATGGTGCTGTGTGAGTTACAACTACAATGTCATTAATACGTGGATCATCATTAAATGTTTCTACTTGGCTATATAAATTTCTTGCTTCTATTTTAGCAACAGCCATTATTTCTGCCATTTTTTCTTCATCATAACCATTTGCTACTAGAAAATCCCAACAGTCAACAACTGATGTTTCTGGCATACCAAAATCATATGTCCACCAACCATTACAGCCTACAAAAGCAGTGTCATCTAAAATAATAACATTCTTGTATAAAAATGTAATATTATGATGTTGATTTATTTTTTCTTGAAATTCTGCACAATGTTTATGCAAATATGGTTGGTAACCGTGTTCATGATTACCATCTACAAATATAACATGACGATAATGTTTGCTTATTTCAACTAACTTCCTGTAGCTGTAATCCCAATCATTACTGATATCGCCAGCTACAATTGCCACTAAACTTGTGCCTAGACCTTCCCATTTGAGATTTTCTTCTGGTGGCCAAAAATTTTCGTGCAAATCCGATATAAGATCAAAGTGCATTTTTTATTGCTTTCCAATAATAATTATATATAATTGTGTTATGAATATTATTTTTAATGAACAGCTTGCAGATGAATTGCGTGACAAATATGTTATTTTAGAACTTGATACGGTTATGCAACCACAACTACCAAAGCCGTTAACATTACACGCTTTGGTAGAAATTGGTTTAAATGATATACCAACTATCAATTTTTTCCGTGAAATGCACCAAGATATGGTGGCAGCATACAAAAGTAGCAATTGGGACCGTGCAATAGAACTCGCAAATGGATTAGTTGGTCATTTTAATGGAGAATTGGACGAATTTTATAATTTAGTTCTTGACTTCTGCAAAGAATCTGCTAAAGTAAATAGAAGTTGGGATGGTATAAAACATACTATTCCAAAAGAATAATTTAAGCTGGGTTGGCACAGCGGCGACTGCACCGCTTTTGTAAGGCGGAATACCACAACGGGGGTTCGAGTCCCTCACCCAGCACCATTAAAAATATTGTTTATTCTTAATTTTTCTTCTTGTGCAAATTCAAAAAATCTATTTTTATTATAAATTAAATCAGGCAACATATCGTTATACATTTGCACTATTGTTTCTTTTGATTGGTTTTTTAACCATATTAATACTTCTATAATTTTATCGTGGACATCGGGATTCTCAATATTATTAATTGGAAATATGTGTGTAAATGTTTTAAATCCACGTTGTCGTAACCATTCATAACATCTCAAGTCGCCATTTATTAAAAAAGGTCGCAAACCAATAATAGGTTTAAGTGTTTTTTCGGTTACTAAAAATTCTTGTGTTGAATCATTTTTACAAGTTTCATTAACTATATTTAAAAAATGACTTTGCCAAATATCTATTTTACCTAAACTAAAAAGGTCATGTGGAACACCATAATCTTCTTTTGGATCATCATTATACCAATGACCATGCTCAACATAGTCTTTAACGTTTTCATTCAATAATAATTTTAAGTTTGCATCTTCTTCATTCATGGAATGGTGAGGCATTGGATTTTTACCTAATGTTGCTAATCCTGTTTCTAGTAAATTATTATTTTGCATTTTTTTAAATAGTTCAATTCTATGATAATGAGGTTTTCTATTGTATGATAAAAAATTATATTGTAAGTTTTTTAATATAACTTCGTCATCAGTATATTTTTTAAATCTATCACCAATTAAAACAGATATTAAATGCCAATTAAATTCACTTTCAAAATTGCCAATTTTATAAATTTTATAATTTGCAAACACCCTATATATTTGATCTAAAACATCTACAAAAGGCGCTGGATCAGCACCAGAAAACAAAAAGAGATTACCAGTTTTATTTAATTCAGCATAATTTTTTGCTGCATACCAATTTTGATTTTCTTGGTCATTAGAATGATTTATAAAAAACCATGTTGTATTGATGAATAAATTATTATCATTTGGAAATTTTTGTTCAATTTGGTGTAAAAGATTATTGATAATTATTTTTTCTAAATTGCCCAATTCATTACTATTACCCCAAGTGTCGGCAAAAGTTCTACCTATAAATGTAACCATGCATTATTTACTTGACAAAGGTTTTAGATTAATATATATTAATCATTGTTGGAGATTTTAATGAAACATTATTATTTTATGGATTGTAAGTTAAACCGATATCTTCGCCAGAAGTTTGGCATTGAAAAGCCATATGCGCTTGAATGGGGTGGTTGGGATAAGTGGAATGCTGAATTGAAAGCATCAAAGCCACTTGCTTATTTTTTAACTGAAACTGTTCCACACTTTTTAGATGATGTTCATTATAGCATAACTGAAATTTGGAATAAACCAAAACGCTATATCCGTAATCGTTTTATTGACAGGTTGCATGTGTTGCCTACTGGACTTGAAAAGGGTGTATGGTGGGATTGTGATAGCCGTTTAGAAGGTGCGCTTCGTCAATTGATTATTGACTTTGTTGAGATTGAACTTGCTGGCATGCACGATTGGAAGCGTGAAATGAAATGGGTCAACGGTCGTTGTCCAGAAGCAGGTTTGGGTTATATTGGTTGGGCAAAAGAATTGAAATATGATGAAAATAGTGGCAGTTCAGAAGGTGACAAATATTATGGCAAACCTACACAACAATCTATTGATAGTATTGAAATAGCGCAAATCTATGATTGGTGCAAGAATATTCGTCCTAATCGTCCAGATGCTATGGATATAAGTGGTTGGAGTGCGCACTGCGATGCACTTCGTGACGAAGGTGTTGGATTTTTTTCACAACCAAAAACCGCAGAAGAACGCAAGCGTGGCGATAAAGCACTTAAACTTCTTCGAAAAATTGAAGCAGACTATGATCGTGAAGATACAGAAATGTATATTCGCATCATTAAAGTTCGCAAGGCACTATGGACATAATTGCGACCTTAGCTTAACGGTTAAAGCGGGTGTCTCTAAAACACCGACAATGTGGGTTCAAATCCCATAGGACGCACCAAATATTTAAAAAGGAAAAGAAAATGAAAATTACTAAAGCAGAAGTTAAAGTTAATCCAGAAATATTTCAACCAGTTATTGCATTTGAAGGTTATCTTACTATGGAATTGGCGAAAGAAAATGCTATGACCGAAGAAGAAGCTACTATTAATCTTGGAAAAAATTTAACAGAACAAATCCAAAAATTATTAAATGCCAAATGAAATCAACCGCACGACACGCAATCTTAAATATCTTATATTAGATTTTTAACGGCGGCACGGCTGTGCTAAAAGGTTGGAGCGAGTATAACTAAAAACCGATTGTGAGGGATGCATACCGAAATCAACGGGACTGGACAGGTGAGAGACCTGTGGAAGGTAATGGTGATTGCGTAAGGCAGTTGAAACCCGGAAATTACAGGCCAAACTAAAACCATCGTGGGGATAGCAACCCACCTGTTAAAAAATTACTTGACAATACGCAGACTATATAGTATATTAAGAAAATAAACAGAGAGAGTATTTGACAATGTTGATCATGGGTTATCGTGGAACTGTTGAGTGGAGTAAGGTTCGTGCCGCTATCAAGCGTTGCACAGACATGGCTGCGCCAGATATTGAAAAACTTGTCAAAAATGTCAAGGATGGTAAAACTGAAACCATTCCTAATGACCATACGTTATATGAAGATTTAAAAGAACTTGGTTTGCTTATCAAGTAAAAAATACCCACTTTTACCTAAATATATTTTAGGTAGAGGTGGGTTTTTTAATGATTTCCGATGATTATTGGCTGAAATTGCAACCTATTGCTGATGTAGCAAGATGGTTAGAACAAGCACAAGCCAAAGTAGATATTCTTCAGAAACTATTTTCAGGGTTAAGAATACAACCAAGCACCATTCTCTTTACTCATTTTAATCCAATTGTTTTACTTTTAGAAAAAAATTATAATTGTATTGTAGTTGGTGCACAAGATGTAAAATATGCTTATCAAAGCAGCAGCACTTTTATCGATAGTATTGGACAGATAAAATCTACTGTTGATGTAACAATCGCGTTTGATGAGTATTTTACCTACGCTCCTACAGAAAATGACCAAAGAAATTTATTAGCAAATATTAAAGCAGTAACACGTGGTTATCTAATCACAAGTTTACAAGATTACAAAAACAATGCACCACATAAACGCAACCATGTTGAAAGTGGTTTATATGGTGAAACAGTAATTGTTGAACAAAGTCAAATTGATAAAAATAATCGTCAGAACTGGCAAAGTCATATATACTTTATAGAAAATAACCGTGACTTAACAGTTGTTGGTCCAGTTGAAAGACGCACTATGTATTTCAAGCAGCTTGCAAAATACAGTGCTGATTTAGGTGGAACAAATTATATAATCCAAAAGAACTTGTTATATCGTGGTTTTTTCAAAAAGAATTACGAACATATTATAACAGTTCAATTTTAAGGATTAGTCTTGGTTGATATCAATATTGAAGATGCGATTGCCGCAAGTTTGCGTGGCGCAGTAGAAAATTATCTGCAAAGTGCCGATCTTAATCAAATTATTGCTGATACATTACAAAAACAAATTAATAATGTTGTTGTAAACTTAACAGGCAAAGTTTATAATGATTTAATTAGTAAACGTGATTTAAGCAGCGAAGTATCACAATTAATACAAGGTATATTGCGTGACCAATTACTTGATGTAGGAACCAAAAAAATAACAGAACTTCTACAAGAACCAGAAATGAATCGCACTATTACTACTAGTGTCCAAAATGAAGTGCATCGTGTAGCTGGCAGTTATAACTTTCCACCTAACAGTATTCCATTTAGTAGCATTAAAATGGATGGACATGATTTTAATGCTGCATGGATTAATAATGGTGTCCATAATAATTTTTGTAGTACTGGCATAAGCGATTCTGCATCCAAACTACAACTTCAAATAACAGATGATGGTATTATTACAACAAATAATATTTCTGCTGATAACTTATTGATAGAAAATAATAGTTTTTTAAATCATGTTACTATTGATGGTTTACTTAGTATTAATGGAAAAGTTGAAGAAAGTGAAGCACTTAATAATTATATCACTAATTTAGCAAATACTATTAGTTTGCAAAATATTAAGTCTAATAATACAAGTAATATTGATATTAATAATCGTAATATAGTTGATGGCGACAAAGTAATTTTAAGTAATGATACATTAGGTCCAAGTATTGTTAATAGTAATTTACGAAAAGTTGGTAACCTTAATGAATTAGTCGTTAGTGGACAAGCATTAATTGGCGAAACTCTAGTAGTTAATGCAGGTCATGTGGGAATTAATACAGAAGAAACTGCTGGTGTTTTAAGTATTTGGGACCAAGATAGTGAACTAAGCGTATTAAAATATGCACAGAAAAATATGTTTATTGGTAGCACACGACAAAATGATATTACTCTAGGCAGTAATAACCAAAATCAAATTGAATTAAAATTAGATGGTTCAATTGAGTTAAACGGTAAAATTAGATTTTCTGGATTATTAATTAGTATTGTAGATAGTATACCAGAACGAGTAGGTGAACCAGGTGAAATTGCAATAATGCGCGATAGTAGTGCTATATATAGGTGTCTTGGTCAAACTACTTGGGGGAAAATTCTATAATGCGTATTTTTAAATGGATTCACAATTTTTTTGATGATATAGTATACAAATATAAACGTCGCCAATTGCTCAAGGAATTGCGCAAGCGTGATCCGTTTATATATTGAGGAAATATGCTACTAGGTATAAATGCTAACAATCATGATGCAAGTATTGCTCTTGTTGATGGCTCTGACATTTTGTTTGCTGGTCACGCTGAACGGTATAGCAGAGTAAAAAACGATTCACATCTTAACGAAGCATTGATCAATGATGCGCTTCAATATGGTATACCCACCCAAATTTTATGGTATGAACAACCATGGAAGCATACCATTCGCAATCTTATAAGTGGTCAACGACCACTGCATTACAATATAAAAAAATATTTAAAAAAATACGGTTTAGATAATATACCTGTCAAAACTACGCCACACCATGGCGCTCATGCTGCAATGGGCTATTATACTAGTGGTTTTAGTAATGCTGCTATCGTCGTCGTTGATGCTATTGGAGAATTAGAATGCACTTCAATTTGGCGAGGACATAATAACAAAATAGACAAAGTTTGGAGCAGTTACTATCCAGAGAGCATTGGTCTATTTTATAGTGCTATTACTGATTATCTTGGGTTTAAATCAAATGAAGAAGAATATATTGTCATGGGCATGGCAGCATTTGGTCAGCCAAAACATGTTGATGCACTACGGCAGGATTTCTTTAATAGCTGTAAATCACCAGATATTGGATTTCTACATAATTTGCATCGTGGTGTGAAGTGGTATATGCGTCCACAGCAAGAAGGTTGGTTAGATGAAGACCTTGCAGCAAGTGCACAAGCAATTTATGAATCATATCTGTCTAACATTGTTGATTATGCAATTAAAATAACAGGTAGTAAAAATATAGTTCTTGCTGGTGGCTGTGCATTAAATTGTGTCGCAAATAGTAATATTAAAATATCTAAAAAAGTTAAAAAAATATGGGTTCCACCAAATCCTGGTGATAGCGGTTTAAGTTTAGGTGCAGTTGCTTACCATAATAAGCAATTAATCCATTTAGATCATGCGTTTCTTGGGCATAACATTGATCGCAAAGTAGATATTCGTGCAGTAGTTGAAGCATTAGAAGCAGGTCAAGTTGTAGGTATTGCAAATGGTCGTGCAGAGTTTGGTCCACGAGCCTTGGGCAATCGTTCGCTACTTGCAGACCCTCGTGGTGGTGATGTAAAAGATCGCGTAAATGCAATTAAAAAACGCGAGCCATTTCGTCCGTTTGCTCCTATTATACGAAAAAGTTTTTTTAGTATGTACTTTTATAGTAGTATAAGAACTAATCAAGATTATATGCAATATGCTGATACTTGTATTAGACCTGACGAATTTCCTGCAATATGTCACATTGATGAAACTAGCCGTGTTCAAACAATTGATCAAACTTCGCCAAGTATTACTGTCAAGATATTAGAAGCATGGTATTTACGGACTCGTTGCCCAATGTTGCTAAACACAAGTTTGAACATAAAGGGTGAGCCTCTTGTTAATACTTGGGAAGACGCACAACGATTTAGTCAACTACATAATATTTTGGTTTTCTAATGCGTGTAGCAATTATCGGTGATAGTTTTACTCACAGTTACAAAGATACATGGATAGAAAAAGTTTGTAATGAACTTGAATTGCAAGTTATTCACCAAGTAGGATTTCGTGGACAAGCACAATACAAAATATATCTTGAATTTTTAGAAATTGTAAAAAACAATCCAGATGTTATTATTTGCTGTCATACAGAATATACAAGATTTTATAATAAAGATGGCAGTAGAGAATGGTTGCTTGCTGATGAAGATTTTGGCAAGTATATTTTTAGTTCTATACTGCGAGATATGCAAGAAATATGCAAAAAGCGCAATATTAAAATAGTACACATCCCATGCTTTGAACATGAATTTATAGATAAAACGTATGGTATATGGTTTTTATGTGATGGCGGTTTAGTAAATTGCAGCAGAGCAGATTACAATAGAGTTTATGGGGAAGATTGGACCGCTTTTCAAGACCCTAGATTGAACCATTTTAGCCCAACTGGACATCAAATCTTGGCAAATAATATAATTCCACATATAAAAACATATATTACCACCGACCAAGAATTTCATATTTCACTAATTTATGCTGAAATATTTGCTTGACAAATACAAATTATGTGTTATATTGGTAATATGACACAAAAGCGTATCGGTTTCTGCTGCAAATGGTTGGACGAACCACGTCAAATGGACGGGTTTAAGCCCAAAGATGATGCACTAAAGTATAATAACCGCACTACAACTGTGGCGTGGTTAAACCGTCAAACTCGCCAAGTCGCTGAACAGCGGCTATGGGATATTATGGAGCACAACACAAATGCTACTCTCAATTTGGTCAAACGTGTGGGATTACTTGAACCAGAACAGCGCATGGTTCGGCTATCTAGCGATGTATTCCCTGTCTATACTGAGCCAACTTATGGTTATTTTTATAACTTGCCAGATGTACGAGAAGCCATTGCCAAGCGATGCGCCGCCATTGGTGAGGCATCTCGTAGCCTTGATGTTCGGGTCAGTTTTCATCCTGGCCAGTTTTGCGTTTTGGCTAGTGATAACGAGACTGTTGTTGAGAACTCAATCCGTGAGTTTGAGTATCATACTGATTTGGCTAGATGGATGGGTTATGGCAATAGCTTTCATGATCATGGTTTCAAAATTAACGTCCATATATCGGGACGTAAGGGAGCCGAAGGAATTAGAGCCGTTTGGAACTCCCTTTCCACAGAAGCCAGAAACCTTATCACAATAGAAAACGAGGAACATGTTTATGGTATTGATGACACTTTGTCTCTTAGCGATTTGTGTCCTACTGTTCTTGATGTCCACCATCATTGGATTAAAACTGGAGAATATATCAAGTCTGACAGCGATACGGTCAAACGTGTTATTGACAGTTGGCGTGGTGTTCGCCCAACTTTGCATTATAGTGTTAGCCCTGAGTGCGTTCTTGATGGTCATGACAATAGCATTCTTCCTGCCATGACCACGCTGCTAGAAAGTGGTCACAAGAAAGCAAAACTACGTGCCCACAGTGACTTCATGTGGAATAGTGCTGCTAACAGGTATGTTGCAGAGTTTTGGGATAACTTTGATATTCAAGTAGAAAGCAAAGCCAAGAACCTTGCAAGCCAAAAGTTGTATGAGGAAATCAAATAATATATTGACATAATTGTTGCACTGCGGTATAAATAATATTGCAGTGCAACAAGGAGAAGTCAAATGTTTGAAGCAGTAAACCATCTTATTAATGGCGTAAGATCATTCTTTGAAGATTTATTTGAAAGTGAAGAAGAAAAATATCGTCGTGACATGGTGCGATACCTAAACCAAGCCACAGACCGTATTCACCTTGAATATCTAGAACGTCAATGGGAAAAAAATAACGGTAGGAGATATTATTAATGTGGCCATATACAGATGAAGAAGCAGATTTTTTAAGCAAAGGAGCAAAATAATGTTTAATAGTGCAGAAGATTTTATTGATACAGTGCAAAAAGCAAAGAAAGATTGGGTTAAGACTTTTGTAACACATGAAGCTGTTGCAAAGGCAATGAATGATTATATTGATACTCAAACTGATTATACAAAGGTTGCAGTAAAAGCAACTAATAGCTTTGCTACAGTGATTAGTAAAGAAGTTAATAAAGCAGTAGATGAAGTTTATAGTGGCGCAAATTTCAAGAATATGCAAGAAAAAGTCAGCAATGACATTTACAGCACTTTCTGGAAAGAAGCATTCAAATACTATACACCTACAACAAAATAATTTGACATTTTAATTTTAATGTCATATTATGGTATGTAAATAGTAGTATATTAGGAGATATCAATGAGCACTATTCTCTTACTTGTAGTACTTTGCGGAGCAATCGCACTTGTATATAAGTTAATGAATCATAAAGACAATACCCCTGATCCATTGGAAGTAATGGAAAAGGAAGCAAAAGAAGCAATCGCAGCAGCAGAAAAAGCAGCTAAAGAACCACCAAAGTGTGGTTGTGGACGCAGCCCAACAGGTTATTGTGTTGGATTGCATAGATTGAGCGAAGCTGAATGGGCTATTAGTGATAAGAACCCAAATCGTGTTGAAGTTGCGCCAGTTGTCGTAACAGCAGATACGCCAGCATCGCCAGCGGAAGCATCTGTTGAAGCCGAACCAAAGGCAAAAAAACCACGTGCTGCAAAGCCCAAAAAGGCAGAAACAGCCGATGAAAAGCCTAAAAAGCCAAGGGCTAAAAAGGATAAGTGATTGAAAAAACACCGCTTTTTGCGGTGTTTTTTTTGCTTGACAATCCCTAAATCTGTGTTATATTCAGAATATAAGCAATGGAGACGGGTATGAACGTCACAGTCCAACACAATCTTTATGGTCGTAAAATCCAAACTGTTTATAGTGGCGAGGAAATGCCGCTTCCTAAATGGGTAGAATATCCTGCTATTGCGCTGTCAACGGGCGACCGTCAATTTCCTATACGTATCATTGCCAAAAATGATATTATCAAGATCAATGATAATGTCGTAGAACAAAAGTTTGTTGCTGAACCTGTTGCTAAACGCACTATTAAAGTTAGTGGTAGTAAAGGCAGCACATATCTTGTTACAATCAACGGCAAGTATAAGTCTTGCACTTGCAGTGGTTTTCAATTTCGTCGTAGTTGCAAACATATCGTTGGAGTAGAATAATGGCTGAACTTATTGACTGTCGTGATGAATTTACAATTCGTCAGCGTATTAACTTTGCCAAGCGCAGCTTGCGTAATATGGGACATCACAATATTGGTATTACAGTGATGCCCGATGCTAAAAGTGATGTTGGTGTATCAATCGTTATGGTTGATAATGATAGCGGCACATCTAGACCACTTGACCCAAAAGTGTTTGAGAATATTGGTCAAGTTATCAAGACCGCTAATTCAAAATCAACCTTTGTTTAATTTTCAATAAAGGTTCCGTTTGGTGCAACCAAACCTTTAACACCAGTTCTATCAAATTCAACAATAGCATCTCTGGGCAAGAATTTGTACCAGAGATGTTCTATATCAATATACCCACCAGCGTTTACACGATCTTGCATATGTGCAATCATATCTTCAAGAAGTAAAATAAACTCTCGGATACGATTGCCGCCAAAGCTATAAACACGTAGCATATATTGTTGGTCAACACCAGTGATGCCGTGTGCAAATTGGCTTAGCATACGTTTGCTAACAACATATTTGTCGCCAACAATATCATTTTCATAATCTTTTGTATTAAATTTATCTGTTAATGTATAGCGACCACTTACCTTAAAGATACGATCACAACCATCAAACCAGTTTTCTTCCAGTGCATAATGGAAAAAACTGCGAACAACGCTCATTTCAGTCAAGTTCTTTACAATGTCTTGAACCTGGATATTATCATGTATCCATTTAACATTGTCATCTAAACTAAAATCAATAAAATGGTCTACATCTTTTGTTAGCAATTGAACTTGTTCATCAGTCAAACCAGGTATACCACAATCTGTTAAACAAATTACTGCGTTTGGAATACGCTTACGAACACTAGCAATAGTTTCTAGTGTTTGCTGTAGTCTTTCTTCTGGTTTATAAATTGAGAACTTTGCATTAATTGCACTTGTAATAAAAACACCGTATTTTTTTTCTTTTTTCTTAGACATCTAAATTCAACCAATCTGGACGTGCGAGTGTCCAATCAACAACTTGTTTAATGCGTTCTGTTAGTTCAATCTTTGGTTCCCAACCAAGTGACTTCATAAATTCACCACTTAAGGCATAACGAAGGTCGTGACCAGGACGGCTACTATGGAAATCTACCATTTCATAATTTAACGGCTTGCCTTGACTATCAGCAATAATCTGTGCTAATTCAAGATTGTTGATTTCCTGTTTGCCTACAATGTTAAACTTTGGACACTTTGCACCACCAAATTCTGGCGGCATTGTGAAATCCTTTAGTCCCAAAATAAACATAAGGGCTTCTGCAACATCCTTTGCGTGGATGTAGTGACGTGAACCAGGAATAGTGCGTGTCTTATCACTGTGAACTGTAATCACTTCACCATCACGTGCCTTGCGGATACACATAGGAATGAATTTCTCTGGATGCTGACGTTCGCCAAATACGTTCATGGTGTGTGTAACATATACTGGTAGACCATAAGTATTTTCATAGCATACTGCTAATTCTTCACCACCAGCCTTTGTTGCACTATATGGATTGCCGCTATTATAACGGTCATATTCACCATAATTTACGCCATGCGGTGCTGGTCCAAATACTTCATCTGTGGAAAAATAAACAAAACGTTCTAAATTATCGCACTTGCGAGCAAACTCAAGTATATTACAAGTTCCCACAACATTATCCAATACGAACTCCATAGGATAATCAATGCTGCGATCAACATGAGAGCCAGCGGCCAAGTGAAGAATAATATCAACAGGACCAATGCGAGTTTTTGTAAGAGGGTTAATTTCTGCTTTGAGGTCATGGAAAATTACCTTTACACGTGTTCTTGTTTGTGGACTATGATCTTGCATCATGTCATGTAATCTATTTAAGTTTCCACTAAAGTCCAAGCGGTCAAGACTAATGATATTCCAATCTGTAGTTTTTAGGATATGGTCGATAACATGATGTGCGATAAAGCCAGCACCACCAGTAATAAGAACATTCTTTGACATATTTTCTCCGTATATTTTAATAATATATAGGTTTTATTTGGTTGGGTCAATAATTTTAATTGACATATCTGTAAAATATGATAAATTAATTAGACATTGGGGAATCGTCTAACTGGTAGGACATCGGACTTTGACTCCGCGAACGGTGGTTCGAATCCATCTTCCCCAGCCAATATACTAATATATTATAAAATTCCCATAAACTAAATAGTTTGGGGATTTCTATGAAGAAATTTGTATCAATTTTTGTATTTTTCGTGACAATCGCCACTAGTGCAGGCGCTAGTGAAATGACCTTTGGGTTTAAGAATCCTGAGTTCAGTGGCGATGGTTATAGTAGTCATGCATTGACCATCGAAAACGAAGAATATACTCGTAAACAAGCACGAATTGCACAGCAAAAGGCTGATGCCGATGCTGCGGCTGCTGCTGCACAAAATACAAATTTATCAAAGTTTATGAATAACCTTGAGTCACGCATTTATGCACAACTCAGCCTTCAATTAAGTAACGCTATGTTCAGTGATGGTTCTACAAGTGGATCAATGGACTTTCAAGGAAGTACAATCAGTTGGATTAAAGATACAACTGCACAAACAATTAACTTGACTGTAATTGACCCTACTGGTAATCGTACTGACATTACGGTTCCAATAGGGAGTTTCAAGTTTTAATGTTCAAGAAGTTACTTTTATCAACTATAGTTTTAGCACTGGCAGCTTGCCAAAGCACACCACCATATGAAGGAAAAATTCCAGAGGCAGCTACATTGATGCCTAGTAGAATTACAAAATCATATTATAGTGAGCTTGCAAACTTGCCACCACCTGATGGACCACCAGTAACTATCGCTATGTATGGGTTTCAGGATAAAACTGGTCAGCGTAAAGAAAATGACAAGTTTAGTGTGCTAAGCAGTGCAGTAACACAAGGCGGTGAAGTCTTTTTAATTAAAGCATTACAAGATGCTGGTCATGGCAAATGGTTTCAGGTTGTAGAACGAGTTGGTCTTGATGATTTAATTAAAGAACGTCAACTTATTCGCAATCAACGTGAAACATATGAAGGCAAGGATGCTAAACAACTTGCACCAATGTTAATTGCTGGTGTGATGGTTGAAGGCGGAATTGTAGGATACGATACTAACCTACAAAGCGGCGGCAATGGTGCTGCTATGTTAGGAATTGGAGTAAATCAACAATACAGAACAGATGTAGTAACAGTAGTTCTTCGTCTAATCAGTGTTCATACTGGTGAAGTTCTAGTAAGTGCTGGCGCAACTAAAACTATTCTTAGTGTAGCCAATAGCGGAACGTTGCTAACGTTCTTAGACCAAGGCACTATGAGTGTTCAAGTAGAAACAGGTGCAAATATCAACGAACCTACCACATATGCTGTGCGTCTTGCAACAGAGGCAGCAGTTGTAGACATGATTAAACAGGGTAAAGAAAAAGGTTTGTGGAATTTCGCTGATCCTACCAAGAAGAAGTGAAACTCCTCAAAGGAGTTGATATGAAGTCATTAAAGATAGCAACATTTGTTGCAGCAGTGCTATTTGCGTCACATAGCTTGGCTGGAACGATCAACAACGTATACATTGATCAAATTGGCAGTGGCAGCACAATCACAATGACTCAAACTGGTAGTGGAAACACTATTGGCGATGACGGCACTCACACAATTTTAAACGGTAATAACCAAACAATTGCTATCACACAAGTTGGTAGTAACAATACTCATAATGTAAATGTTCAAGGCGGCAATTCTACAGTAACAAGTAACGTAAATGGTGACAATAACAATACAACAATTGGTTGCGGAACACAACCTACATCAAGTTGTAATGATACAAATATTACTGCAAATGTTAACGGCAGTGCTAATACTACTGCTGTTACTGGTGGTAATAAAAGCACACTTAGTGTAACAGTTGATGGCAGTAATAACAATACAACTCTAAACAGTTCAACTACAAATATGCTAGGCGCACAAGCAACTATCCACACAACAGGTGACAGCAATACTGTTTCTGTTACACAAAATGGACCAGCAGGTGCAAATGGATTTACTTCAGATGTTCAAGTAACAGGAGCCTCAAATAATGTCGCAGTCACACAAACTGGTACAATCGATAGCAACGTTAGTGTCCACAGCACTGGTTCTAATAATAACATTAGCGTTACCAGCGGAAACTAAAGCAGCTATTGGCACAGTTACAGAACAAACTGGTCCAACTGAAATACAGCGTGATAAAGAAAGCATACCTAGTGCTGTAAACACTGGCGTTGAACAAAACGATGCCGTTGTAACAGCTAAAGCACGTGTTGGTATTACGTTTGAAGATTCAACAAAAGTTGAAATTACTGAACAAAGTAAACTCGTAATTGATGACTTTGTGTATGATCCAAAAAATGCAGATGCTAGTAAACTTGGGTTAAAGGTTGCTATTGGAACAGCACGATATGCAAGTGGTCAAATAGCAAAAGAAAATCCACAAAGTGTTAAAATTGAAACACCAACTGCAACTATTGGTGTGCGTGGAACAGATTTTAGTATGACCGTTGATGAAATTGGTCGTAGTTTAGTTATTTTGTTACCAAGCTGTCCTGTAGGATATAAAAATATTGAAAAAGATTGTGTAACTGGAAAAATTGATGTTACCACAGATATGGGAACTGTGCATTTAGATAAACCGTTTCAAAGCACAATTACTTCTGCTAAAGAACAAAATCCTATGAAACCTGTTATATTGGCACTTACTGAAGCACAAATTAATAATATGTTGATTTTGGTAAAACCAAAAGAAGATAAAGAAGAACAAACAGTTGTTCGCACCGCACTTGATATCAACTTTTTAGATAAAGACTTTTTAGCTTTTGACGAGTTGAATATGAATTACTTGACTGTGTTCAACAAATTAGATCGTAATGCACTTGATGCACAATTTTTGGCTAATATGTTGGACCTTGCAAATGCAGCACTGCTACAAAGTATGTTAGGTGGACAAAACCAAATGCTGCCAAATTATGATAAAAATAAGCAAGCAGGTTTATATTATTACTTAATTGATAACCAATTAACTCTTTATAGATACGGCACCAACAGTTATATGCAAGTTACAGTAGATAAAGATCAACCAACTAGTTTGATTCTTACACAAGAAGGTACAAGTCTACAACAGGATGTGCAACATCAAGGTGGCTCAACCATAAAAATAGTGCAGACACAATGAAGCAGTTATTATTAGCAATCTTATTTTCTACACCTTGTTATGCTGGCAGTGTTTACATTGACCAAGTAGGTGATAATAACAACACATTTGTTGAACAAACAAGCAGTGGAAATAGTGAAGCAATATTGTTGAATAATGGTAGTAACAATACCACAACAGTTGTTCAAAATGGCAGCGGTGACCATGCTGCTTTTATTGGCACACCACCAGTGGGAAAAAACAGCGATGGGACTTATATCACTAATAGTAACTCACAAAATAACAGCAGTAATAATTTTACTATATTACAAACTGGCGGTGGCAATCATACAGCTAGCATTAATTTGGACCCCACTACGTCTAACAGCAATAATACTGCATCAATTACCCAAAGCGGCGATGCTGATAAATCTTTTATTCTTAAATTAAGTGGTAGCAATATAGGCGCAACTGTTGTGCAAGACAACCCAACAACACCAGATAGTGGCAGCATGAGCATACAGTGTTATACGGGCAATTGTAGCGGTTATTCTTATACTAAACATTAACAGAATAAGTATTTTAGTATACAACAGTATACAGACATTACACACAAACACACAAAGGAGAATATAATGTCAAACGCCTATATGATTCGTCTTGAAATGCTTAAAATGGCACAAGACGCACTTAACACAGAATACCATACAAAATGTGATATGATTCGCACAGATTGGAGCAATCAAGTTGCTGTGCAAATGTCACAAGGTGGTAGTGTTCCTGTAACACCAGAACTTCCACCAATTTATACAATGGAACAGATTGTTGAGAAAGCCAAGATTCTAAATGACTTTGTTAGTCAAGGTTAAGTAAGAGTTAGGTGCGGCGGCGTGGAAAGGACACGTAAACGAGTATCGGTATGATGGAAATATTGAAAACTGGAAAGCAAGGGTCTGTTAAACCTGTCGCCTGTGAATACCATCAAATTGTAGGTATAAATCCTACCCGCACCTACTCCTAAATATTGACGTATGAATTATTACAGAACAGTCTGTATCAGTGATCTCCACTTGGGCACAAAAATGAGCCAGCCACAGGCTCTGCTTGAATTTATTAAAACTTTTGAATGTGAACGTCTTTATCTTGTAGGCGATATAATTGATGGTTGGGCAATGAGCAAATCATTTTACTGGCCACAAGAACACAATGATGTTATACAAAAGATTATGCGTATGGCGCGCAAAGGCACATTAGTTACATATCTACCAGGCAATCACGATGAATTTATGCGTAGCTTTGGTGACCATCAATTTGGTAACATTGTGCTAACTGACCATATTACACATCGTGGATTAGATGGTAAAAGCTATATGGTAATGCACGGTGACCAATTTGATGTTGTAGTAAAGAATATGAAATGGTTATCACATATTGGTAGTTGGGCATATGATTTTACTATTGGATTAAATGTTGTAATAGCAAAAGTTCGCAATTGGTTTAATATGCCATATTGGAGTTTGAGTGCGTGGGCAAAGTATAAAGTTAAACAAGCCGTAAACTTTATAGGTGACTTTGAAGAAAACCTAGCTAAATTTGCCAAGTCTCGTGGAGCAAATGGAATTATATGCGGACATATTCATCACGCAAATATTCGTGATATTGGTGATGTAAAATATATGAACTGTGGTGATTGGGTAGAAAGCTGCACTGCACTTGTTGAAACCTATGAAGGCAAGTGGTTTATTATTAAATACTCTCATGCGAATAGCGTTAATTACTAATTTTGTATAAATAAACATAGGAAGAAAAATGTTTATTGAAAACAAATATACAAATTGGTATTACACAATTATTAATAATGCTAAAAATAGAAAAATTTTAAATGATGACGTTGAAAAACACCATATCATACCGAAATCGCTTGGTGGAAATAATAGTAAAAATAATTTAGTTAATTTAAGTTATAGAGAACATTTTTTGTGTCACTGGTTATTAATAAAAATGACAGATGGCAAAAATAATATGAAAATGTTATTTGCATTTAATAGTATGAGCACCACAAATAAAAATAATAAACGAATTATTTCGTCTTGGCAATATGCTTTATCTAAAAAATATAATAAAAAACAATACAATGAATTTAAAACTAGAACTATTAATAAGGGAAAAATAACAGTAAAAGACAGAGAAGGGAATATATTTCATATTACAAAAGATGACCCACGATGGATATCAAAAGAAGTAGTTCATGTATCATATGGTTTAAAAAGAAATTGGAACGAAGAAGAAAAAGCAGAAATATATAAAACAAGAAAAGGTCGCAAATATACGGCAGAAGAATATGAAAAAAGAAAATTAACAAGAAAAATATGGAATAAAGGTAAAAAAACAGGCAAGCAATCAGAAGAGCATCTTAAAAAACGATCACTTGCTTTAAAAAATAAAACACAACAAAAAATAGAATGTCCGCATTGTAAAAAATTAGGAGGGGCTGGTAGTATGTTTAGATGGCACTTTGATAATTGTAAATTAAAGGATTTAACTTGAAAATTACATTAGTCACCGATACATACACACCAAGCGTCAATGGCGTCGTAACTACCCTTGTCAATACTGTAAAAGAATTAGAGAATCGTGGTCATATAGTTCAAGTTATTGAACCAAGTCAATTCAAAACTGTGCCAGCACCAGGTTATAAAGAAATTAGATTGTCATGGAACATTTGGCGTGTTGGTCCTATGATAGAATCATTTAAGCCAGATGCTATCCATATTGCAACAGAAGGTCCACTTGGCTTTGCTGCTCGTTGGTATTGTAAAGTAGAAAAGCGCAGCATTCCACACAACACAAGTTACCATACAAAATTTCCAGAATACTTTAACAAATATTTTGGTGTTCCTGTAGATTGGGGATATTGGTTTATTCGTTGGTTTCATAAGTTCTCTACAAAAGTACTGGTAACAAATGAAACCATGATGCGCGAATTACAAGACCGTGGGTTTGAACGATTGGCTGTGTGGAATCGTGGTGTTGATCCGCAAATTTTTAATCCAAAAGCATCACTTGGTAATGTAAATTTACCACGACCTATATTGCTTTGTGTAAGTCGTGCAAGTATTGAAAAAGGTTTAGATGATTTTTGTAATCTTAAAACAAGCGGCACTAAAGTGCTAGTTGGTGATGGACCTTATTTGGCAGAACTTAAAAAGAAATATAACGATGTAAAGTTTATGGGTTATAAAAGTGGCAGCGCATTAGCGCATTACTATGCTAATGCTGATGTGTTTGTATTTCCAAGTAAAACTGATACTTTTGGTGTAGTAATGTTAGAAGCTATGGCGTGTGGAACTCCTATTGCTGCATATCCTGTCACGGGACCAACTGATATTGTTTTGGATGGAGTAAACGGTTATATAGATGATGATTTACAAACCGCTGTTGAATATGCACTCACTTGCAATCGTAAATATGTATACAACATAAGCAAATATTACACTTGGCAAAAGTGTACTGATAGTTTTGTGAATAATTTACGACAGATCAACTAAAATATAACTAATGGCATGAGCACAGTGTGGATTTTAAGTCAGCATCGTGATAGCTATGAGAATACTCGTTTGCTTGCGGCATTTAATGCCAAGGGTATTGAGGCAGGTCTTATGCATCCCGATAATTTTGATATCATAGTAAACCGTAGCAAGAATAAAAGTATTCGCTACCAAGGCAATCTTATTGCAATGCCTAAACTTGTGTTGACGAGAACAGGTGCTGGTACGAATTATTTTAGCAGTGCAGTTATGCGACATCTTGAAAAGTATAATGTCCAAACTATAAACAGTAGCGATGCTATCAACAACGTGCGTGATAAACTTCTTGCGCACCAAATATTAGTTGCAAATAATATTCCAACACCAAAAACCATGTTAGTTAAGTTTCCTGTGCATATTTCAACTGTTGAACAAGAAATTGGTTTTCCATGTGTTGTAAAGGTTTTACAAGGTTCACATGGTAAAGGTGTGCATCTTTGCCCAACTAAAGAACACTTTGTAAATTTAATGGACCTAGTTGATAATCTTGGTGTAAAGAAAACTATGATTGTTCAAGAATTTATTGATGCTGCAGTTGGCACAGATTTACGTGTATGGGTAATTGGAGGCAAATGTGTTGGTGCAATGAAGCGTATTGGTCCCGAAGGTGATTTCCGTGCAAATATAACAGGTGGTGGAACTGGCGAACCGTTTCCAATAAGTGATGAAATAGACTTGTTATGCCGTGAAACCGCAAAATGTCTTGGACTAGACATTGCGGGTATTGACTTACTATTTGATAAAGATGGCTATAAAGTCTGCGAAGCAAACAGTGCGCCAGGTTTTGAAGGCTTTGAAAAGTATTGTAGTCTTGATATTGCCAGTGAAATAGTAAATTATATCGCATTTAAAATTTCTTAAAATTAATATTGCTTTTAGGTTCTCTTTTTGTTATTATAACAATGCGTATAACGCATTGTTTGTTTAAGTTTAACTTAAGGAGAAAAAAAATGATTAAACTCAACGAAAAAATACAAGTGCATTCTATGTTTCGTGGAAATGTAGATGATATCGTTAAAAGCGTAGAAAAAGATAAAATTCGTGGGCAAATTCTTAATGCCAATATTACCATTGCCCTTGAGATGATTGATATTCAAGACTTGGTGCCATTGGAAACACAACGTGAAACAAGTGGCAAATGGGTTGCTGACCGCCTAAAGGATATCAAAGGGTATGATATTCTTGCTGCTGGCGCATTAAGCGTAGCACGAGACCCCAATGACAATAAAAATTATGTATTTGATGGTTGTGGTCGTTTAGCACTAGCACAAATCAATGGTGCGCCACATAAATTGCCTTGTTTGGTATACAATATTCCAAAAGATAGAGCAGCATATTACTTTGCATACAATCAAGATCGTGGTCGTCGTAATTTAGATAAAGAAACTATCTTTGTAAATGCTGTTTATAGTGGTGATAGCACCACTGATGCGCAGGTTGATTTGTTAAACTATTTGGATTGTTTTATCCAAGGTAAAACCAATTTTTCCGTTGGTTCAAAAGAATTTGGTAATCCAGAAGTAAAATATATGATTATTACTAAAGGATTACAAAAAGCAAATAATGATAAGAAATTGATGCGCACGGTTCGTGACTTGATTTGCAATGCTTGGACTCAGAAGAAAGATGATGAAAAATATAGCATCTTGGGCGATTTGTTTACTGGATTAATTTATTTCCTACAAGTTTATCCAGAGGCACAAAGTGGTGGTTTGAAAAAAACTTTACAAGAATTTTTGTCTTGGAAAGCAGTTGGAACACCACAGTCTCAATTAAAGTGGAAGCGAGACGGTGGACAAATTGAACATAATCAAGATTATAGTGTCGCAATGGGTCTTGCAAAAGAATTTCTTTCATACCTTAATCAGGATAAAGAAAACTATCCTGCATACAGAAAGATTATTACTTTGAAAAAGCTGACTGCACGGTTTGATAAAGATCAGAAAAATCTTGAAAAAGAAAAATCAAACAAATCAAGTTTAGATGATGACTAAGAAGACGATGTAAAAATTGAACTTCGTCAACCAATGGAAAAACTTTTTAATCTTTGAGTATACTAAACCCCGTAAAGAAATTTACGGGGTTTTTTCTTGATTAAATATATCCATGAAAAAAATTCTATTATCACCATGGACCGCACTCATCACATTAGTAATTGTTGCTGCTGTAAAGTTTTATAATCCTACTTTTGTTGAAAGTATTAAGTTAAGATATTTTGATACACTTATCACAAATAAAACACCAACAGAAAATCCAATTTATACAGTTAATATTGATGAAGCAGCACTTGACAAATATGGTCAGTGGCCGTTTAATAGAACAATATATGCGGATATAATTAAAGACATTTATAATCGTGGCGCAAGTCTTGTCGTATGGACTGTGTTGATGCCAGAAGCAGATCGTCAAGGAGGCGATGCTGTGTTGGCAGATACATTAAAACAATATCCTACCATACTTTCCAACATTCCAAGCAGCGTGAATAAAAATACACCACGTGCAAATGGTGCTGCTATTGTCAATAGTAATTTCATTGACAGAATCTATAACTATCCTGGTATTATTGCTAATATTCCAGAACTAGAAAACACCGCTGTTGGTGTAGGAACTACTAATGTATTTCCTGAAATAGATGGTGTGAATCGTCGTATTCCGCTATTGGTTGGTAGTGGTAACAAACTTTATCCTACTATTGGTATTGAAACACTGCGTGTTTTGATGCAAGAAAAAAATTTCAAGGTTAAGTTAAGTGAAATTGGCATTGACAAAATGGGTATGGGTAAATCTATATTCACAACAGATCAGCTTGGTCGTGTATGGATTGATTTAAGTCAACAACATCATCGTGTAAGTTTAATGGATATGCCTAAAAACTTTGATGGTGCAGTAGTTATTGTTGGCACATCGGCTGCTGGTATTGCTAACCCTGTGCCTACTGCTATTGGTGCCGTGTATCCACAAGATATTCAAGCAAAGATTATTGCAACGCTTGCAAATAAAGTTAATATTTCTAGACCAGATTATGCAGAAGGTGCAGAATTACTAGCACTTGTGCTTGGTGGATTGCTGCTATTGTTCTTAACAAGGTGGGTATATGTTGGACTTGGGTCGGTTATTGTATTGGTTGGCGGCAGTGTTGCTGGCAGTTTCTATATGTTTAATAACGCTTTACAGTTATGGGACGCAACCGCAATTGTGGGGGGATTGGTTCTGGTCGCTCTGCATGCCTACGGCGTAAAGTTTGTTAGTGAGTTTTTACAAAAGCAACAAATTAAGAAACAATTTGGAACTTATCTATCGCCAGCAATGGTTGAGAAGCTACAAAAAAATCCAGAATTATTACAACTTGGAGGAGAAAGTCGTGAACTTTCAATTATCTTTACTGACGTTCGTGGATTCACTAGTATTAGTGAGCATTATGGTGCTGATGTTCAAGGGCTTACCAAAATCATGAATCGCTATATGACAGCGATGACAGCAAAGATATTAGAAAATGGCGGAACTCTTGACAAATATATTGGTGATGCACAAATGGCTTTTTGGAATGCACCACTTGATGACGCTGACCATGCCAAGAACGCTGTAAAAACAGCACTAGAAATGTTAGGAAGTTTAGATGCATTTAATAGAGAAGTTGCTACCGAGGGTGTTCCACCTTTCGGTATGGGACTTGGTATTAACACTGCTACTGTGGTGGTTGGCAACATGGGCAGTAGTCAGCGGTTTGATTACACTTGTCTTGGCGACGGCGTTAATTTGGCATCACGTCTAGAAGGTCAAAGTAAGCCATATCATGTTGCCATGGTAATTGGCGATAAGACTAATGAATACGTAAAAAATGAATATTTTACATTACCACTAGATTGTATTGCAGTCAAAGGTAAAAAAGAAGGTGTTAATATTCATACAGTATTAGAAATACGTAGCAACGCTTATCAATATGCCGCTGATAAAATTCGTCATCTTAACATGATGGATGATTATCGTTCACAAAAGTTCAAGACTGCTGCTGCTGCGTGTAAAGCACTTATAGGTTCATTTGATGGTCAAATGGATGGATATTATGATATGTGGATTGAACGCTGCAGCGAGATGGCTGCTAATCCACCTGGCGAAGGTTGGGATACCGTGTATCGCACCAACACAAAGTAATTAACCATCAGCGGGTATTTTTTTGTTTGCTCGCTTAAGTGTGCGTTGAACTTCTTCTTCTTTTGCCTTTGCTGCAACATCTGCAACAGCATCATCGAGATGGCGTTGGCTTTCAATTTCTTTACCACGTAACATTAGAACTATGTTTAGTTTTTGATTAAGACGAATCAAATCATTGTCTAACATACGAATGCGATCAATAAGACCAATTAGCACAGTGTTTGCTTCACTTAGCACAGGTTTAACTTCTGTTGTAGCCCAAGTCCACACATAATAAATCATGTAACCAACGCCGCTGGCAGCAACAATAGGAAACCCATATTTGTTGATTGCGTCTATTAAATTACCTTCCATTATTGTTCCTTATACCATTGTGCTTCTTTACTATTGTATGTAATCAAAATTAATCTTTGTCCAAAATAAACAGAATAACTTCTACGACCAGAATGAGTTCTTCTTTCAAGTACTAGAAAGTTATTCTGTTTATTAGACACTTTGCATTAATTACTTCTTTTTCTTTTTTGGTGCTTTGTGATGCACTGTGCTTTTGCAAGCACTTGCATTTTTTACAGGATCACAAGCACTATGGACTACTTTTGCTTTTGGAGCTTTAGTTGCAGTTGGAGCATTAGCTGCAAAAGCACTTGTTGAGAATGCTAACATTGTTGCTACTAAAATAATCTTCTTCATATTTCTTTCCTTATTAGTCCCTACGTGCGTCGTTTTTACCATCAGCACGAGCAATACGATCTAGGTCGGGACGCACTCCTAGTGCATTACTCATGAGAGTATCAATTCTAATAACATCATGGTTCATGGTTTTTACACGGTTATCAAGTGCCATAATAATACCTTTAATACCATTCACGGAACTTGTAACGCCAGCAAGAATAAATTTTAGGGTTAAAAATACAAAATAACCGCCTGCACAGGCGGCTGCTATAGGGAATCCAACTTCACCAACTAATTTTAAAAAATCCATTTCAACGACTCAAATAATTGATTATTACTTCCAACATTGTTACGCCGAGAATGGCACCAACTATGACACCAGCGTATGTTTCATAGCCAGTATAATAGCAACGCAAATGCTTTTTAATGTAAGTCCACTCTTGCGTGGTCATGTTGGCTCCAAAAATACCTGTATATATTTACCACAAATCTCCAAAAAGTGCTTGACAAATACTACAAATATGGTATATTAAGACTATGAAGCATCGTGACATTATGATTGATATTGAGACACTTGGCAATACACCAAAAGCCACGGTTTTAACCATTGCGGGCGTTACTTTTGACCGCTATGGTGATTACAGAACCATCGCTGATCCACGTGATATGGATTATTTTTACTGTCGTGTAGATGTTGATAGTCAAAAGCGTGAAATCAATGAAGAAACTGTCCAATGGTGGGGTGAACAAGACAAAAACACACGCGATGAGGCATTTCATCCTGATAATCGACTACCATTGCGTGATGCCATGATTGCACTGAATAGTTGGGCAAGCGGTGTAGATCGCTATTGGGCTAATGGTGCTGGTTTTGATTATGTTATTTTAGAAGATATTAATCGTGAACTTGGATTACAAAGTCCGTGGAAGTTTTGGCAAGTCCTAGATGCTAGAACAATTTATAAAATGGTTCCAGAGCATTTTATACCTGGCACTAGTAAACATCATGCACTATGGGATTGTTTAAATCAAGTGCAGCGTCTTACAGAATGTTTTGAATTATTAGGTCGCTATCCTAATAAATAATTTTTCAAATTGCTATCAACGAAGGAGACTGGCATGAACAATACTTGGGGTTATCACCTATTACTCGATTGCACAAATGGCGACAAAGACCTTATTGCGTCAAAAGAAAATGTTTACAAGTTTATTAAAGAATTAGTTGTTGCTATTGATATGGTTGCTTTTGGTGAACCATGGATTGAGCGTTTTGCAACACACGATCTTAGTAAGTCTGGTATTAGCTTTTGCCAAATGATTGAGACATCTAATATTACTGGTCACTTTGTTGATGCAAATGGTAACTTCTATATTGATGTTTTCTCATGCAAGCCATTTGACAACGATACAGTAATTCAAACTGTTGACAAATATTTTAAACCAGAAAAGGTTCGTATGCATTACATTTCACGTGATGCTTAACCTTTGCCAATATCAAAACTAAATTTACCTTTAATGGCGGTGCTGGTATAATTTTTACCAGCATCGATCATTACTTTACCTTCAAATTTTGGTGGATAAACTGTTCTAAATCCTGTGATATGAACATCGCTACCAACTATTTTAGCATCAGTATACACTTGAATAATACTAGCTTGGTTCAAGAAAGCACGACAAGCCTCTTGAAATTTTGTATCTGCATTTAATTGTTTAGCTACACTTTTAGCACAATTTGCTAATAACACCAATCCAATATTATAACCAGGACTGTCACCTTTACTACCAAATGCAATAAACAATTTTTTAGCATTTTGGCTCATTTTGCCTGGTTTGTTTGTTTTACTATCTATATGATGTAATATTTCGTCTTTTAAGTAACTATCAATGATACCCATTTGTTCACCAAGAACAAGTGGACCCATCTTTTGGCCTTCATTAGCAATAGTTTCAATAATACTTACAGCATTTTTATATTTCTTTTTAAGTGCGGCATTTTTTGGATCAATCATTGCATCATAAATGTTTTTAACACTTGCCTTTGCACCTTTATCGCCTTTAGTGCTAACGCCCAATGTGTGACCATCTGGTGCAACAAACTCACTATCAACTAGATTATTATTTTTATTTTGAGGGAACCATACAGCACAACTGCTATAATCAGTTTTTAAAATATCTTTTTGTGCATTAATACTATTATTATCTTTAATAATACCACTCATTAATGCAAGAGGTGTTATGATTTCACCAAGATGGTCGCGAACACTTGTAAGTTTATCACCTAATCCACGAAATACAGCTACTTTTGCACCAGCGGCAACCATGCTCAGTCCTTCCATAATTTCGGGGCTTGCACCATTGCTTTCAATTGTTTGTAGTATTTCACCAGAACTTGTAAATTTGTTTTCACTTTTGATTAAATCTTGTGGTGTCATGCCACTACGAGACTTTTCAGCAGTTTTGCTGCTCCATAGCCAACCTTGTGGCAGTTCATTGTTTGCCCAACTACTGATAACATTTGCTGGTACAACACGATACCAGCGACCCCATAGCATAACATCGCCTTCGTCTGTATCCATAAACATTATAGCAAAAGCATTATTTGTTGGTTTTTCTTGATTAACCCAAGTAATTTCTTTGCCAGAACGAGTTTGAATACGTTCAACAGCTTTTAGTGCAGTTGCATGGTCTTTGTAGGCATTATTTGGTTTAGTATCAGGATACATTTCAGCACGATTAAATGTAGCAGTCTGACCATTATCATTTACATAGGTATCGCCTTTTTTACGACCGAATACACCTTTGGCTTCAGCAATAAACTCTAATGCTCTCATTTTGCTTCTTCCCAATTAGGATCAGCACGTAGTCCAGTCAATAGATTGTCAGCCTCTGTTTTTGGAAGTTTTTTTAAGATACTTTCTACACTACCCAAATCAGCAGCAGTTGCGCTATTACCTAGTAAAACTTTAGCAACTGTTTCAATATCATTAGTTACCATCTCACCTTTTTTACCATCAGGTGTGCGCTTAAATAAACCTTGCCATGGGCTAAACAAATAGCCTTTCATTTTTGCAAGCATTGCAATAGTTAAAACTTTGTTTTTTCCCTTAAATGGACTGCCTTGCGGAATGTTATGTGTATGAAATTTAGCAATAGCATCTGCCTGTGGAGTTACCATAATGTCGGCTTGAACACCCATACCACTAACAGGAACTAATACGTGAACAATGATACCACTTTGCGCAACTTCAAATCCTAAATTTCTCATATAATCAGCAAGTTTGCGACGTGCTTCTTTTGCATCATCAGTTTTAAAAAATGCCTTAACAGCATCTTCATCAGTCATAACATCAAAATCGTTGCTGATTTTACCTTTTACAGGATTTGCACCGCTGCCAACTGGTGTAACCTTTAATCTTGCGCCACTTAACGCATCATTTAATATTTTTAAAACTTGTGGAACCACAGCCTGATCAAAGGATGTAGTACCAATAAACATATTACCGCCTTCAAGAAGTATAGGTCTAAATTGTGTAAAACGCATAAGGTATTTATGGTATTAGCGATGGTGTTGTGCTATTGCTGCACCAAGTGCTGCACCAATCATAACTCCAATAGCAAATGATGCTTGGTTGTTATTTTGTTGGTATTGGTAATCATCATAATCGCCACCGCGATAGTAACCTTGCATATTACGATTGCGGAAACTATCCATACGGTGATGTCTTGCCCAATCTGCTTGGCGTTGCATCTGCATTTGTTGTGCTTGGAAAGGTGACATACGCATATACATATCATGTGCTTGCGCTGGTGTTGCTTGCGCTAGACTACTAGCAACTGCTAGGGCTGCTGCAACCTTAACACTATTTGAACGCCAATTGCTGCCAGCTTTTTTATTCATTTCGCTTTCAATAGCATCTGCTGCTTCGTCGCCTTGTTTGACACGAACTTGAGCAAGTGTATTATCAAATTTTTGCGTAATTGATGGTAGTATGTTTTTAGCACTATCTTTCACTTTATCAGCAAAAGCAGCAGCTTTTTCTTTAATAGTGTCAACAATGCCTTCATCAAGTTGAGCACTTTCAATCATTAAACCATGAATAAGTTCAGCTAGTTCACTATCATTGCGTTCAATGCGATGGCTGATTTCTAGTCCTTCCAGAACTAGCATAGTATATTTTATACCGTTATCCATGATAAATCTCCTATATTATTTAGGAGACAGATATATTTGGGAAATACTTAACAAATACATCACCACTATTATTGCGAACTGCTTTAAGACGACTTACTATTTCATCAAAGAAATTCCAAGCAAGCGGAACAAAACAAATATCTTGTCCAACAAAATTTTGTATGTGTTCAATAGGAACCACTGGTATGCTCATACCAGGTGTATATTTGTTTTGCTTAAGTGGATTATCATCAATGATAAAATCCATATTAATGTTACCAAAGTTTAACAGTGTGTTGCCTTTAGCTGGCGCACCATATCCAACAATAATACGATTATGTGCTTTGCGCTGTGCATCTAGCACCACGCTCAAATCATTTACAGTTTTCTTAGCACTATTTGCCCAACGTTGATAAGTTGAGTAATCATAAAGTCCTTGTATGCTTTCCCAATCCATGTATCCTTTTACACGTGCTGGACATTCAGCATCAATTGAGAATACAAAAATGTTACTGCCACCGTGAATTGTGCCTTTTACAACATCAATGAGATGTAAGCCAACACTGCTAGCAAGGGTATTAAGACTGCAAACACTAAAGAAGTTTCTATGCTCATGGTAAATCGTATCAAACTCGTTGTTTTGTATCATATCACTTTGCGAATTTTGAATGAACAGCAAAGTATTGGGGTTCATTACTTGTTTACAAAGTTCTAGGAATTTTTGTGGATTGTCTTGATGTGCAAAAACATTCTGTGCGTATATAATATCAACAGGATGCTTGACTTTATCAATAGCATCTTGTGATAAGAAATCGCAAATAATATTATGATTTTTGGAAGATATAGGATAGATGTTTTCAGCAGGATCAATGCCCCACGTTTCCAATCCATATTTCTTGAAATAGTTTAGCTGTGTGCCGTCATTACATCCAATTTCTAACACACGCTTTGGTGGAACATCTTGGAAATATTCCATTACAAAAGCAGCAAACCACTTAAAGTATTCTTGCATGGTCAGCGATGTGCCGCTAACATAAACATAATCTTTGAAAATAATATTAGCATCTACTGCGTGAGTTAATTGCAGATGATGACAATGCGGACAATAGTTTACCGCAAGTGGATATGTTTCTTCGGGTTCTGCAATGGTTGCTTTAAAACTATTTGCAAGTGGTTGAGAACCTAAATCTAATGTTAGCTTGAGATCGCTGCTGCCACAACATAGGCAACGTTTAAGTGGTTTGCAATTATTCATACATTTAATTATCTATGGATATTATAGTCCAATCATTTTTGAGTCATACTTGAAGGTTCCACGAAAATCATTACGCAACCAATCTTCAAGAATTTCAAAACGTAGTGCAGCATCGCTGTCGCCTTCACGTTCAAGGTCGCTACGAGCAGATTTGCAGAAGTTTACCAAATCAGTAAGACGAATTTTATCACCATCTTGCAGTGATGCACTATGGGTTTTGCCAGCACGTTGATTACTCATTATTGTTTTCCCTTAAAACATATGCCCAAGATAGATAATTGCATCCCAAAATTTACCTGTGCCAATGGCATAGGTTAGGAAAATTAACCCAAGAAACAGAAAAGTATCCTCATATGTAATACGCATAACAATCTCCATTTAGGACCAATATAGCCTATAATACCACATTTAAAGGGGTTGTCAAGCGAAAAAATAATTTAATAATCTAATAATTTATATTGACAACTAAATTATTCAATGATATATTCATTTTATCATTTAAACAGGAGATAAATTATGAATACTTTCACTATTGACAAGACGGTGCCACTTCCATCTCGTGCTATTAAAGTTTCCCCAAAGCAGAAACTTAAGAATACTCTTGCAGAGATGCAGATTGGTGAAAGTTTCTTTGTGTCTTTTGAAGACATTATTGAACACCATATTCGTGCACATATTGCAAATTTTCATGTCAAGACCGCTAACCAGAAGAAGTTTACCTGCAAAAAAGACAAGGAAATCAATGGTTTACGTGTTTGGCGAGTTGAATAAAACTGCTTGACAACCCCAAATCCTATGCTATATTTGGTTGTAGATGGAGGCAATTATGAACAAAGTTATCGTTTTTGACATTGATGGCACGATTGCCAACACTGAACATCGTGAGCATTGGGTTTCAAGCAAGCCAAAGAACTGGGCGGCTTGGAACGCAGGCATGGCTAACGATACGGTTCATGAAGATATCAAGTTCATTATGGATATGTTCAGGTTTGCTAATGTAAACCATCCTGATCACGAAGATGAAATTGCTATCATTTTGTGCAGTGGTCGTGGCGAGGAAACTCGTGAAGTTACTCGTCGTTGGTTGAACGATAATGGCTTTACATATGAGCAATTGTATATGCGAAGCGAGGGCGACTATCGCAAGGATAGCATCGTCAAGGTAGAATTACTTGACCAAATCCGCAAGGATTGGGGCGAGCCTTATCTGTGGTTTGATGACCGTCAGCAAGTAGTAGATGCAATCCGTGCGCAAGGTGTGCGTGTTTTACAAGTAGCAGAAGGAAATTTCTAATGAACTTTTGGACAAGTATGCTAGCAGTTTTTATTGCAGATGTAGTAATGAGTGCAATGAAGTTTAGTCAAGGTGAAATGTTCTTTGTACTAATATTGACAACTGCGATTTATTTTATGGTGCAATTTGTGCTTACAGTTGCTAATCGTTGGGATAATGTAGGATAATATGGCTACTCTTTATATGTTAGTTGGTGTTCCTGGTTCGGGAAAGTCAACTTGGATTAAGAACCAAAAGTTTGAAGATGTAATTATTGCGTCAAGCGATGATTACATTGACACTGTTGCACAAAAGTCTGGCAAAACTTATAACGAAATCTTTAGCCGTGCTATTGGTTATGCACAGAAGTTTTGTGATGCACAAGTGCAAACTGCAATTAATCTCGACAAAACTCTTATTTGGGATCAAACCAATACGACTGCAAAGGGTCGTAAGGTCAAGTTAGGTCGTATTCCTAGCGATTGGCGCAAGATTTGTGTCTTTTTTGCTACACCTGAACCTGACGAATTGCAACGCCGTCTTGATAGTCGTGTAGGCAAAAGCATCCCAAAGGATGTTATGTCAAGCATGATTAGCAATTTGGAAGTCCCCGATTTAAAGGAAGGTTGGGACGAAATTATACTGGTATAAGTACTTTCATGATTGACACGCTGCATATAGAATTAACCACATTTTGCAATGCGGCGTGTCCAACTTGTTCACGAACAATATTGGTAGACCATTATCCTTTAAAACATTTAGATTACAATACGTTTGAAAATAAAATTGAAAAAGAAATTTTAAATAATCTAAAAAAAATTCAACTTTGCGGAACATTTGGTGATCCCATTTTACACCCACATTTTTTAAAATTTATAGACTGGTTTTTAAAAAATACAAGTGCAACAATTGAAATCAGTACAAATGGTCAACCGCATAATTCTAAATGGTGGAAATTACTAGGTGAAAAACTTGAAAATCGTGGTCATGTTATATTTGGGTTAGATGGATTAGAAAAGACACACTCAATCTATAGAAAAAATACTGATTTTAATAAAATCATATCTAACGCAACTGATTTTATCAATGCAGGTGGTAAAGCATGGTGGCAATTTATTCCGTTCAAACACAATGAAAATGATATTATAAAAGCTAAAAAGTTAAGTCAAAAACTTAAATTTGAAAAGTTTTTTTTAAAAGATGAAAGAAAAAGTGGGGTATTTGAACCTTGGAGTCACCAACGTGTAATTTTTAATAGTGATCAAACTTTAGAAACTATAGAACAACGTTGTCTGTTTTCTAAAGGAACCATTTATATGCAAGCAGATGGGAATTTTTTTCCTTGTTGTTATATGGGAAATTATACAAATATGAATTGGAAATATGACAATATAACAAATAATACTGTGGAATTAATTGATAAAAATCTTAAGGAAAGTTGGCAAAATATTAAAACTTGTCCGCAAGAATGTAAAAATTGGTGTATTAACCGTCAAATTCGTGCTTGACAAAGATAAAATTTGTGATATTCTATCATTATAACTGGAGAACGGCTATGTTTTTGACCATTACTGGCAAGTGTCCATCTGTAGACCGTGCAACCCTTAAACGGGCTGTGGGTTTTTACGCCGAATATCTAAAGATTGCAAATTCAAAAGCCGATTTACTGTTAAACTTTGAGCGCAACTTGTGCAAAAACACAGGCGACGAAGGCTATTGTGTGAACGAGGGTGATGGTGATTATAATATTACACTTGACCCAAAATTCAGCAAGCGTAAAATACTAATTGCACTTGCACATGAGATGGTGCATCTTAAACAAAATATCAAACGTGAATTGTCGTGGAATGAACGTAAAAAAATGCATCGTTTCAAAGGACAATTCTATCACGAAGACACACTCTATTGGGAATGTCCATGGGAAATAGAAGCCTTTGGACGTGAACTTGGACTTTACAAAATGTTTATGGAAAGTGAAAAGAAAAAGTGAATTTCAAATATCATCGCAACACACTTATTAAAACTGATTATGAACATCCTATGGTGCAGGAAGCACTAACATTGATTGATGCAATGGAAGATGTTCAAAAGCGGTTTGCAGAAGGATTAATAGATGTAGAAGAATACGTTGATGGTATGCGTGATTATGATCGTTTCATGTTTATGAACGCAAAAATAAAACCACAAAAAACTAATCCGATTAACACTATGCAAAATAAAAAGTATAGTAGTTATCGTGAACAAATTTGGTTGCCAGTATGGTATAGGATTTACAAAGCGTTAAAATCAGTAGAAGCATGGCGTGACGCAAATCTTGTTGTTATTCAAAATATGCGAATAGTTGAACGAATTTACGCCGATGGTTATATGGCATTCAAAGACGTTGATGGTGGCATTGCTATCCAAATTGCAGTGAATGGAAAGAATGTTTTAATTCCAATTATTGCCGTTGAAGATAAAGGTGGTCATGCTTGTAAAACTACACACAGCGGCGTAGATGCACAAGGCGAGCGCATTCATAAATCATTTCCGAATGCAATTCATGTTTTTATAACTGATAATCATGTTACTGTTGGTCGTGATGCACAAGAATTTGCACATACTAATCTAACAATAAGTGAACGTGGCATTGAAGGTGCGCGAGAAGATTATCCTGAACTTCGCGCTGATCGTTTTGCATTTGTAGAAGAATATTTGATTAAACAACTTTCGCAAATGCGACCTATTGATTTTACAAACTATGTTTCTGTTCTAGAAGATAATCGTAACTATTGGTCTGCTCGTGCGCCCGATGGCCATAAACCAGATGGCATCACAGTAAATTATAATCCGAAAATATTAGTTGAATAATCACACATGCTGTGTTATAACTATTATATTAAGGAAAAGTAATGGTTGATGGATATAAAAGTTACACTAAACAGTTTTCAACTGTAAACAATGATTTTCCATTGGCTTATACCAATAAAATCGTAAATGCAAACAGTTTGGATGTTCTGCGTCAACTTCCAGATAATTGTGTTGATTTGACTTTTACAAGTCCACCATATAACTTTGGTATGGGTTACGATACTCATGAAGATAGCACAGATTGGCCCACATATTTCAAAATGCTTTGGGAAATCTTTGATGAATGTATTCGTGTCACCAAACATGGCGGTAGAATTATTGTTAATACACAACCGCTGTTCAGCGAGTATATTCCAAGTCATCACCTTATAAGTGCTGGATTTATTGAACGTGGTCTTATTTGGAAGGCAGAAATCTTGTGGGAAAAAAATAACCGCAACTGTGCTTACACAGCATGGGGAAGTTGGCGTAGTCCAAGTGGTCCTTATCTAAAATATACGTGGGAGTTTATTGAAGTATTTTGCAAGGGTGATATCAAACATAGCGGTGATAGCAAACTTATTGATATTACAGGTAATGAATTTAAAACATGGGTAGATGCAAAATGGAGTATTGCGCCTGAACGTAAGATGAAAGATTATGGACATCCTGCAATGTTTCCAGTAGAACTTGCTTATCGTGCATTGAAATTGTTTTCATACCAAAATGATGTAATTCTTGATCCATTCAACGGAGTAGGCACTACTACTTTTGTTGCGGAAAAAACAGGTCGTCGTTATCTTGGTATTGATTTAAGTAAAGATTATTGTGATACTGCACAAGTTCGCATTGATACTGAAATGATGAAGGATTTTTCTGCCGCTCTTGATGAAAAACTTGCATTGGAAGGACGTGATAAAAGTTTGAAAGAGCGGGGCGAAGCACCAAATAGTAAATCTAAATTATATATTCACCCACTTTTTGATGAATAGGAATAATCATGGCTAGAATACATTATGCAGAAGTAACATATGATATCGGTGAGTTTGATGATGACGAACTCATTGCAGAAATGAAATTGCGTAGTTTGGACTATAATCCGCCAAAGAATGATCCGCTACTCTATGAATTGTACTTGGCTCGTGTTGAGGGAAATACTGCTCAATTTGAAAAAGCACTGCAAAAACTTTTCCTTGACAGATTAGATAAAAGAATATAATATATATAGATAATGGGCGGTTAGCTTAGCGACAAAAGCTGGTTCCTCATAAGAATCTGATCGGGGGTTTGAGTCCCTCACTGCCCACCATTTTTTGAAAGGTAACACATGACAGCATATATTGAGTTTAACAACGAAGTTCAACCAAGCATTGATATGTTGCGTGATATGTTGCATGGAAATGTATGTGAAGTAACTTTTACTAAAGTCAATGGCGATTTACGCACGATGCCTTGCACCCTTAAACCTGAACTGTTGCCACCCCAAGTTGTAGCAGAAGGTGAAGAAAAACGTGAACGCAAAACGAGTGACAAATCACTTGCGGTTTTTGTAACTGATATCGGTGAATGGCGTTCTTTTAGACTTGACAGCATACATAGTATTAGTGTAAAGTAAAGATAATGCGCTCTTGGTGGAATAGGTAGACACAAGAGACTTCGGAGAAAGGGTAAACGCCCACTATGGTTCAAGTCCAGAATCTCCGCCGTAAAATCTCTCGCTTCGGCGTACCAGTTCGATTCTGGTAGAGCGCACCAAAAACATAAATAGACATATAGGAATAGGAAACCGATATGTCTATCACTTACACAAAACAAGACTTTCAAAACGCTATAGAGGAAAGTCAATCTATGGCACAGGCTGCAGCAAAGTTAAATCTACATTTTTCTACTTTCAAAAGAAATGCAAAAAAGTTTGGGTTATATGAACCAAATCCTGGATTAAAAGGTTATAACAAACCAAAAGAAGAAGGTAAAGGAAAATTACATTTACAAGAAATACTTGCTGGAAAACATCCGCAATACCAATCTTATAAATTAAAAAATAGACTTCTAAAAGAAAATGTTATAGATTATAAATGCGTTTCTTGTGGAATAAGTGAATACAATAATAAACCAATATCGTTAGAGTTAGATCATATAGATGGCAATTCAAATAATCATCAATTATCTAATTTGCGATTACTTTGTCCAAACTGCCATTCACAAACAGAAACTTTTAGATTCAAGCGTGGAAAAAAGTGACCGAAAAATTTGATATAGATATTACAATACCCGCTGCTCATTTCTATGGAAAAGAGTGGTGGATTGATCAGATGGTTATCTGGTGTTTGCAAAATAGTATTGAGTATGCTATTGATCTATGGCCGTATGCTAATGATACAAAAGATGGTTGGACTAGTCAATGGTCATTCAAACGCAGCGAAGATGCTGTGCTATTTGGACTACGTTGGAAAGATTATGATTGGGGATTACCACACTTTCCAGTTTAATCTGTAATATGGTCAAGATTAGTAGGAATATCAGGGTCTTCTTCACCACGGCGTAGCACACGATTGCTTAACAATTCAACCCATAGTTTACTGTTATCGTTATTCAATTTCCAAAAGTTAAAAGTAATATTACTTTGAACAGGGCGAACAAACATAGTAAGTTCTTTTGGAACTAGCATTAATTGTGCTGTTGTGCGCATCATTTTTTTTTCATCTGTTAGTCGCAGCGCATTTAATTGCCAGTTATCTACATACTTCTTTGTAAGTAAATCAATCAACTGTGCAGGTGTTTCTGCACTTTTAACAACGTGTTCAGCAATTAATAGTCGACTACGACTACTGATTGCACTAGCAGTTTCGCTATCATCGTGACTGTATTGATAACCAGCCCACTTTAACCATACACCATGATTAGTTCTAGCAACTGTTTGGTCATGTGGTATTTCTTCAATTTTATACTTGTATTTTTCATCTTCGTAACCACCTGGTTCCCATGCACCTTCAAGCATGTAACAAGTTTCACGATCAAATATAAGTGTGCAACCTGGTAGTTTTTGCTTAATCAAACTCATAGCAACTGCTTTAACATCTGTAAATTGCAGTGCTTTTTTAATTTTTATACCGTCTTTGCTTGGTGTTTTTGTGCGAACAGTAATTTCTTTTTCATCATCAAGCACCATTAGACTTGCAGATAACACGCATACGCCGCTGTCGTTCATGCCTTCGCAATATTGTGTAATATCATCCCAGAAGTATAGCACTTCTGTATTTTTATTTTTCTTTTTACGAAATGAAAGATCGGGGACATAGTTGCGGTCACGATTTTTAACACCAACCCAACCAACATTATCAAAATATTTTGCAACTACTACACACATGATGATATTTATGTGACTATTCCAATATGTTAAATAGTGTAGAAACCCAAAAGGAAATCAAAAAATGGCAACCATTGACCAATTAAAAGAGATATTTCACGGTGCAAAAGAAGAAAATCTAGACAAGTTTTGTGATGCACTTAATGAAGCTATGAATGAGTTTGAAATCAATACACTACAGCGAGAAGCTATGTTTTTAGCACAGTGCGGTCACGAAAGTGGTATGTTTAGTGCAGTCAGCGAAAACTTAAATTACAAAGCAGAAACTCTTACAAAAGTATTTCCAAAGTATTTCCGTGACGTAAATCCAGAAGACTTTGCTAAGCAACCAGAAAAGATTGCAAACCGTGTTTATGCTAACCGTATGGGCAATAGCGATGAAGCAAGTGGCGATGGTTATCGCTTCCGTGGTCGTGGTCTTATTCAGTTGACAGGTAAAAGCAATTATGAAAATTGCGGCAAGGCTTTAAACAAAGACTTAACAAGCGACAGTGATTATCTATCAACACCAGAAGGTGCTGCTCGTAGTGCTGCTTGGTTCTTCCAAGAAAATGGTTGCAATGAGGCTGCTGATGCTGATGATTGTGTAAAGGCTACAAAGATTATCAATGGCGGAACAATCGGACTTGAAGAGCGCGAAGCACTTTATAAAAAAGCCAAGGAAGTGCTTGGTTCCTAATGCCAATATTAATTAGTGGCGGCGATAGTTTTACTTGGGGTAGCGAACTTCCTGATCAAATAAACGAAAATCCAAGTAAATTAACTTGGGCTTCATTACTTGCACAAAAACTGAATAGAGAATATATTTGCACCGCTAAACCAGGCGGTGCAAATAATACCATTACAAGAAAAGTTATAAAAGAAATATCTTATCACAAAAACGAAGATATAGCAGTTGTTGTAATGTGGACTTATACTCATCGCAATGAAATACGTTTGCGTAATTGTTATCCATACAATACAATTGTTCATGATGTAGAATATAAAAAAAATTTTGAAATAGATGACTATTTTATAAATTTTAATGCTTGGCACGGATTATCATTTGAAGAAAAGATGAGTTTTTTTTCTAAAAATGTTGATGAAGGAACACGAAAATTTTTTCAATTACAACATGAAAAACTTACAGAATTAGGTATTACTACAGCAGCAAATGAATTTTACAAAGTAACTGGCGATGCTATAAGTCACCATCACAATACTTTAAAAGATATTATATTATTACAGTTTTATCTTGAAAAAAGAAATATACCTTATATTTTTTGTAGTGCGACTACTGAATTATTTGATAAACAACCACCGCAAATATATGAATGTGGGTTGTGGGATGAAATCAATTGGAATAATTGGTATAAAGAAGATGGATTTCATGTTTGGTCACAAAAAAATAATTATGAATTTTGCGGAAATCATCCTGGTTTAGAAGCGCATCAGGATTGGTTCAATTTAATAATGCCTAAAATTTCAGCAATTTTTTGAAAAATAATGCTTGACAAAAATGAATAATATAAGTATATTAAAGAACATGGGCGATTAGTTTAATGGTAAAACTCCGCTTTTACACGGCGGCTACGGCAGTTCGATTCTGTCATCGCCTACCATCTACAAGTTGAGTCAACTTCTGCATAAATATAAATAATGCAGGAGAGTATAATGAACGTAAATGAAAAAGGTTGTATTGGGTTAATAGAAGTCATACGAGATTTAACTAAAAAAGGTTATGAATGTTTTACCCCAATACATGATTATAGTGCAGTTGATTTGATTGTTATGGATAAAAATCATAACGTTAAAAAATTGCAGGTTAAATATAGACAAGTTGATAGTAGAATAAATTCTGTTGAAATACCATTCAGTACCGTTGTCAACGGTAAGAAAATTCCAATTGATTTATCTGCGGTTGATGGGTGGGCTGTTTATATACCAGATGTAGATTCAATTTGTTATTTTAACAAAGAACAAATTAGAAATGTAAAAACTTTTAGAATAAGAAAAGAAGTAGGCAAGAATACAATAAATGTTGACAAATCTAGAGCACCGTTGTATAGTGAATTATTAGATGAGTCAATTATATGGTGAGGTGGCTGAGTGGTCGAAAGCGGCACACTGCTAATGTGTTGTAGGGTTTATCCCCTACCCAGGGTTCGAATCCCTGTCTCACCGCCATTTTTTTATTATGAAGATATTATTGTTAGTTGAAGACATTGCTAAAATATCACAGTTGTTGCGTCAAGACAACAACATAAAAGTTATTGATGAACATGAAGTTGCAGAAGCTACACCATATACAGGTGGCATAAATCAACCAGGTTATAGTAATTACATTGTAGAACGCTCTGCAAATTTAAGTAAAATATATAAGTTTACAAAACCACTGTGTATAGTGTTAGATCAGCGGCATAAAAATACTATTGACAAAATACAACATGATGTTAGTATACGAGTATGTAAATCACTTGTACCACGTAGACTTGGTGATAGTTTTACACAGAAAGTAGATAAAATATATTTAGAAGATGAATTTACTATAGACGGTCTCGTAGTCTAACTGGACAAGGCAACAGCCTTCTAAGCTGTCATATGCAGGTTCGAGTCCTGCCGAGATCGCCAATAAATAACATATGCGAATTGTAGATATTATAAACGAAGCTGGCGGCGAACCAATTTATTACTTTGCATATGGTATGCTGACCGATCCTTCTCACATGCGTGGCGCAAGATTTGTTGATCGTGCTGCGCTACTTAATTACAAATTTGAATTTCGCAAATATGCAAATGTAGTTGAAACTGCTGGCAATCAGGTTGACGGTGTGCTATGGGAATTGCCAACTGATATGATACGTGAATTAGATCAGGTTGAAGGTTATCCAAGTCTTTATGGTCGTAAAACAGTTCCAGTTTATACAGAAGATGGTCAGCGTTATGAAGCATGGGTTTATTACATGACACCTGAAACAGTCAATAGAACAAAACGAGACCGTATGCCAAGTAATAGTTATGTCACTACAATATTAAATGGCTATCGTCATGCTGGTATTGCGTCACAGCAAGTAAACGATGCATATTATGAATTAATTGACAATAAGCCATAAATTCCTATAAAAACAGAAAAAATGTAGCAATTTCAATGCTAAAAAAATCCTTGACAACCCATAAATCTGTGTTATATTAGATTATAAGCTGATTTATGGAGCCAAAAATGTTTAATTCGCTGCCAAAATACTCATATAGTTCTGCGTCAAAAAGCACGGATAAGTTGCGAATTCTTACAGAAACACTGCAAACTATTGATCCAGCAGTGCTTGCTCGTGTTAAAGAATTCAAGCTAACATGGAATATGATTAGCGATACTGTAGTGCCAGAAGTAAAGATAATTTTCAAAGATTAAGGATACAACATGTTCTACGAATTTCCCCGTATCACTCACCTTGATCAGGTTCGTCCTGCTATTGAAGGTCGTGATGAATTTATCATTGCAGAGCGTGATTGGGGCTATGTAGTCAACTACATGGTGTCGATGTCAGATACCTTTCCGCCTGTTGAGTCAGAGTTAGATGCGATACGCCGTGAATGTCGTGGTATGCTGTTTCACAAGGACGGCACTATTATGTCACGCCGTCTGCATAAGTTCTTCAACATTGGCGAGCGTGAAGAAACGCAGTTCGCTGCAATCAACTTTTCACTGCCGCATGTTATCTTGGAGAAGTTAGACGGCTCTATGATTACGCCTATCTTCATGCCTGATGGTAGCATCCGTTGGGGAACCAAGATGGGCATAACCGAAGTTTCTATGCAAGCAGAAGAGTTTGTTGCTCGTCATCCACAGTATGAGCAATTTGCTCGTTGGTGTAAAGACAAGACAGGTTATACTCCTATCTTTGAATGGTGTTCTCGTAAGCAACGTATTGTTGTGGACTATCCTGTAGATCGTCTTGTACTAATTGCTGCTCGTGATAAAGAAAGCGGCAAATATGCAAGCCTGCAATGGTTGCAAGAATACGGTGCTATGTTTGAAATAGAAGTTGTAAAGACTTATCAAGGTTCAGCAGTTTCTATGCAGCATATTATGGATGAAACTCGCGATGCCGAAGGCATTGAGGGTTATATCGTTCGCTTTAACAACGGTCATATGGTCAAGGTAAAGGGCGAATGGTATCTGCGTATTCACAAGACCAAAGACAATCTGCTTCACGAGAAGAACATTATTGAACTTCTTGTTGAAGAAAAGATGGATGACGCAAAAGCGTTTATGTTGGATGATGACCGCAAGCGTGTTGAAGAATTTGAAACTGACTTTTGGATTGGTGTAAACCAAGCAGTGAAGTCATATGACAAATATTTTGACATGGTTACGGCTCATGGTCTTGACCGTAAGCGTTATGCGTTAGAGTGGATGCCTACTATCAAGTCACAAGACCAATTCGCACCTAACATTGTGTTTGGTAAGTTTGATGGTCGTGATACTCGAAAGATGGTGTTGGACTTGATCCGCAAGCATCTTGGTAGCCAGACCAAAGTTGATGAAGCCCGTTCACTGTGGGGTTCACATCGTTGGGATTATAACGGTGCGGTGGGCGAGTAATTGCCCATCGTAACCCCTTAAAATCATTACATAATTTACCCCATTTTACCACTTGACAAGCCTGTAATATATGGTATCATGTATATGTAAGGTGATGGAGATATGGATATGAAAAAGCAATGCTATTTGCAATGAGGTGGGCAGAATGATAACATTTAATTTACGACTTGGCAATCCATTTTCCAATAAGTGGGTATCACTTGCCAATAGTTTTTGGCGAAGTTATAAAATTACAAAACATAAAAACTTTGAAATACAAGTTGGGTTTTGGGATGGATTAGATGAATTTTTTAGCGTCAATCTTGACACTTGGTGGTATGGCGATGACCACGCTGGCCCAAGTTTTGACTTGACAATCTTATGGTTCTTTGTTAGTATTAAACTATATGATGTGCGTCATTGGGACGCCACTAATGAGTGTTGGGAAAAGCACGATGAATGAGCGAATTATAGAACTTGCGCTAGATGCGGGTCTGTTGAACTATGTAGACCACGAAACACCTAGACGCTACTTCATTAATGGTCATGCCGAACAAGAAGATGTTGAGAAGTTTGCCGAACTAATTGTGCGTGAATGTGCCAATTATGCCTTTTCCGATGACCAAGATCATAAAGCAATGCTAAAACATTTTGGAGTTGAATAATGGTGCGTAAAATTAAAGAACATGTGTGGGAACCGTTGATGGATGCGGATAAAAATCCGCTTGCAGGTTTACCACCTATTACAAAATATCAACTTATGATGGTGCTGGCCATGATGTGGAGTTTTATATTTTGTGCTATGGTAAGTTGGATGATGTGGTTTCCATATTGGATTGTGGGACATATTGTTCTGTTAAGCATTGGTGCGTATATTACCAATCATACTTTTAAAACATTTAATACTACACATCGTGATATGTATCGCAGTCCTGATAAGACGCATGCGCTACACGATGACATTTGGGGTGGTTGATGGGTTTTGAAGCCTACACAATTAGAACCTATTATTTGTCGCTTACGTGCGATGCGTGTGGTCATACAGAAGAACATTCGCATGATATAAGCGATAAAGATAATCTTGCTGATAATGTTGAACAGCGTAGTGAAAAACGTAAAGAAGAGTTGCGTGGTTGGCATTATTCTTATCACAAGATTGAACCGCTATGGGATGCATATTCAAGATTTGAAAATCCAAAATTAGAAGAAATGACACGCACACTGCTGTGTCCAACATGTAGTGAGGAGAATGTATAATGGAATATAAATGGTATTTTATTATGGTTGCTATTGTTATGTCCGCTATCATGATTGGTGCAGGCGTTGATAGTTGGCAGAAGAATAGTTGTCGAGTGGAATATGCCAAGACCACACGCACAGTTGCAGAAATCAACGAGATTTGTAAGTGATCACTGCTGAAAAACCCGATACCGTAAGCGTTGGTCCCCACGATCCACAGTTTAGGTTCATTGATGGTTTGCGTCTTGTGCCTCGTGCTGAAATTAGAATAAGCGATCCTCACGGAGAAATTCCTGATATTGAACTTAACATAATCAACAAGTGGATTAGATTAGGTTATATTAAAGCCTATGCTAATATGACCAGTGAAGAATATGTGTTGGCATCATTAAGGAATGGACAATGAACAGCAATTATGATACTCGTAAAACTATTGTAGTAGTTGCGCTTATTGCTGGTGCCGCTTATGCTGCTGGCAATCATAGTATTGATTGCGGTTTGTTTTTGTTTTTAGCGTGGATAATTTGGTAATGGAAAGAGTAACGATTGAAGATATACTAACAACTTGGCAGTATATTCCACTGGCAGAATATGCTCGTGCTATTGACTTGGCAAAAATTGGTGTTGATGCTAAACTTGCCAAAAGCAAAAGCGAGTTTAACCGCCTGGTAGATAGTGGTGGCATACGGCTAAACGGCACAAAGGTAAATGACCCTAATGCTTATATCTTCTTTCCACCAAATAGTGACTTGACAAATATTGGTGCAGGTGTTATTTTAAGTATAGATCGTAAAAGAGCAGAGGCAGTAGGCATATGACCAAAATTGTATATAATGCGTGTCACGGTGGATTTGGATTGAGCCATGAGGCTACCATGCGGTATGGCGAACTTGCCAATCTTAACCTTCTGTATGTTGAGGGCGATCATAGATGGAATAGCCATTACTACAAGGATGGCATTGAAGACGATGACCATTACTTTTCTAGTCGTGATATTGAGCGTGATGACCCTATCCTTGCACAGGTTGTAGAAGAATTAGGTGCAGCAGCAAACGGTGAATTTGCTCGCTTGGCTATCCGTGAATTGGCACCTGGTACGCAGTATCGTATTGATGAATATGATGGTATGGAAAGCGTAATGACCATTGATGATTATGAGTGGAGCATTGCTTGATAAAGTGGGTTAAAGAATTATGTGAGCGTGACACGCCACCTATGTTGTGGCCGCTTGGCACCATTGTCATCTGCGCTTTCACTAATTTATTTTTCTTGACACTTTACGCAATCAGTGTTATGCTGTTTACATATGTTATGGGATTATTGGCTGGCGCTGCTGTAATGTATATGGCACTGCGTCTTTATGGTAGAAAGGATACACCATGAGAAAATATTTTACTGTTTGGAATTTGTATATCTTGCTCTGTGCTGCAATTTTTGGGTTGACTATATATCAAATGACACTGCCATATGAACAAAAGGATGACAGTGATGGTCCGCATGAAAACAGTCACATGGAAGTTTATACTGACCATTTAACAGGCTGTCAGTATTTGTATCGTTATGGACTCACTCCTCGTATGGGTGCGGATGGCAAACAGATTTGTAAGAAAGTAAACTAAAATGAAAAAGATATTATTAGCCGCATTGTTATTTGCTACACCAGTGGCTGCACAAACTAATACAGTTACTTGTGCATTTCAAAATGGTGAAAATTTTACAGCAATCGGTGCTGGCAGAACCACTATGATACAGTGGGGCAAAGACGGTGATTTTCAACCTGCTGAAAGTTTTTGGCAAGAACCATATTTGACAATTATTCAATATGCAAATGGCAATAGCTTTAAGGCAGTTTGGAATGTTAAAAGTGGCGAAGCATACGGTCAGTTAATTGTTGGTGAAACAGGTCGTAAAGAAGGCGGACCATTGTGGTGCGTTTTTAAGTAAAGGAAAATATTATGGCAAAATCAAAGGAGAAGACAATGAAGATTAGTGATAAACTTAGTAAAGTAAATGAAGAAATTACTATTAAAATGTTTGACAATGGTTTCATGTTTGAAATTAGTGGTCGCAACAGTGACGATGATTGGAAGAATGCAAAAATCATCGTAAGCACAGTCGAAGAACTCGTTGCACTTATCAACGAAGCAGCGGCTATGGATCGTGACTAAACACAGTAGCGGCATACATTTACTTGCAGCCGAACTTGACACAATAAAAGAGTGGCTTGATCGTGAACTTTTGATGTGTGCCCATAGTGTTAGAATTATTGTGCGAGACGGTAGTGGCATTGGCCCTACCGTTGAAGCAATAGCCCTTGATACAAAGGGTGAAGAAATACAACGTTTGAATGCAACCGCATACAAGGAGTGGTAATGTCAAAAGATAATAATGGTTGGTCCTATTCACATAGTTTTAATCAACGATATATTCACACTGATTGGGTGCCACAACTTGATGAAGCAGAACTTGAAATGCTGTTTTTATCTGTAATGTGCGATGAACTTACTCAAGAAGAATGCAGTGAAGCTGTTCAAATGTTGGAAGATATTGGTATTAAGTGCTAAATAAAATTAAGGTTAACCTAACAGGCACCTTTTTGTAAATAACTAGCTTATTGTAAAACTTTATATAACGTGATTAACTAGCTGAATTTAGATGTAATAAAAATAATATAATTCTAAAAAAATAACACCAGTGGAGAAATCTGCTGGTGTTTTTTTATATGGTAAATACCACATCCAACAAAGGAAACTTTTTATGAAAAAAATTCTACTAATTCTTGCCGCACTTATGATTCCAACTCTTGCGCATGCTTGGAATCAGCGTCCAAATCAGCCAGATGCTGTATGTGCTGCTTTTATGCCTTATGGCAAAGTCACCGATACACAGAAGCATGATACTACACCACTATGCCGTCAAGGTTATTATGTTCAGCATGACAATGCTGCTAAAGAACCACTATGGGCAGCGTGGGAAATTACACCAGAACACGTAAATGGTTGCGTAGCACGTAGCAACGCATTTGCTGCTGACAACGCACTGCCTGCTGACAAGCGCAGCGCACCAAGTGATTATGCTGCCAGTGGCTATGACCAAGGTCACATTGCTAACGATGCACATCAATCTTGGGATCAGCAAGTAGAATATGAATCATTTCTTATGAGCAACATGTCACCACAATTGCCAGGTCTTAATCGTGGTATCTGGAAGTTGTTAGAAACTTCAACTGGTGCATGGACATTCTCACGTAATCACACTCTACTAATTTACGCTGGTAACATTTACACAGTAGGTAAGGACAAGACAATTGGTGCAAACAAGGTAACTGTTCCAAACAAGTTGTGGAAGATTGTTATTGATACACAGACCAAGGAAGTTTATGCTTTCCTATTCCCACAAGCTGAAAATCAAGGCAATGACCTAACAAAGGTTCAAGTTAGCGTTGCTGATGTTGAAGCTGCAAGTGGATTGACATTCCCACTACCAGTGGGTGCAGATAAGAAGGCAAAGCCAGCACTATGGCCAGTAGACTTTAAGGCTGTTGCAGATGCAAAGAAGAAAGTTTGCAAGGGCGATCCAGGTAACGACTAATTTCATAACTAAACAATTTAAGGGAGCTTCGGCTCCCTTTTTTGTTAAATATTATAATGGTTGATAAAGTTTTATATTTTGCATATGGACACAACACGAATGTTGCTGAAATGATGTATCGTATTCCAAGTGCAAGATTGTTAGGTCGTGGCACAGTTCATGGCTATAAACTCGTAATGGAACATTTTACGGATATAAGACCAGATACAAAAGGTATAGTGCAAGGTGTGCTATGGGCTATTCCAACTACTGATATTCCAAGATTGGATTTTTTGGAAGACTTACGTGACCACTATCATCATATTCAATTAACTGTAAATTACGGCGGTAAAAGCTATCATGCTTTTGGTTATCAAATGTTTAAAAACTATCATAATATGCATTTGCCAACAAGAAAATATATTAATTTTATTGCAAAGGGTTATCGAGAAAACAAGATACCTATGACACAACTTATTAATGCAGTAAAAGAGCGTTTAGACCGCGAAAAAAAATTACACGCTGAACCTGAATCAAATAAAAAAGATATTGAAAAACAATAAATCATATATTATATTATATAAATGATTGATACTAGAGTTCTTAAAAAATTTGCACAATATATGGTAACTGCTACTATTACAATGGTCGCTGTTTTAGGCGGCACATATGGATTGATGTTTTTATCATATTACTATACTGAAAGTTTTTTACCTTTTTGGCTTTTTATGCTCTTTCTTGTGGTTTGTAGTTTTGTATATTCACACGCCGAAGCTGTGGTATCACTTGAAAGACGCAAAGAAGCTGAACAAGATAGGTATTGACAGCGGTGCAAAACTGTGATATACTGCTAGGCAGTTGTGAAATCAGGGGTATTCCTATGACTATGCACCTACTACCAGCCTATTATACCAGCACCCGCACCACAAAATTACGGGCTAAAACTGTCAAAAAATTGACACCCCACGACGAGTGGCTTATGAAGCGTGGATTACACCCTTCACAAATTGCCGCTAAAAAGCGTGTGGTTGGAGAGCATAAAAATGATTTACCAGATTATTCTGTGGACCGTGATAGCGGTAAACTTAGCAATAGCGTTGGTAATGGTTTTGCGAGGGGTATCATGACCAATCTGCACAAGGAAAGCCCCGAAGTGCAAAAAGAAATATTACAGAAGGCAAGCCGCTGTATGCCACTTTTTAATAAGGGTGGTTATCAGTATGCTTCGCCTGAAACAGATATGACTACAGTAGGAAGTAAGAGCAGACGAGGATGAATAATATAAAGAGTGCAAACGAGGTATCAGGAGTATTACTTCCAGTAGGTAGAACTTGGGTATTCCGTGTTTATCATAACGATGGTGAATTTACTGACTATGACATTTATCACAGTGACCTACAAATTACTATCAATGATGAAGATGCTTACTTCTATAAACGAGAAAACGGTGAGTCATATCTAGATCACTCTCCACAAACATTAGGAATTAAAAATGCCAGCTTGGATTTATGAAAGTCCAGACGGTGGCAAAACCGTTACTCGTCGTCCGTGGGCAAACTACGATGAAAATTATAAAGAGATACGTGTGCGTATACACCAATTACCAAATAATGAACGTGAAGAAATATGGACTACTAGAAACGCAGCGCATGATATAGTTGAAAATGCTTTTATGGAAGCAATGATTCGTGAACAAAATCCAACGGTTATGGAAGCGTGGGAACATTATCAAGTGCTATTAAATTTAGCCAAGCCACTTTACAAGGAATAATTACATTTATGCAAGACATTTACGAAAACATAGCACAAAATATTCACACAAACGCACAGATGTTACCATTTATTGAATGGTGTCGCAGAGTTAAACACATCACTATTGTTGGTTTTGGACAAGGATTGTCAACACTTTGTGCGTTAAGTGCCAAACCAGACACTATTGTAATTTATGATCATAACCAAATTGACATAAGTGATTATCAAGCATTAGCTAATGAACATAATGTTAAATTGGTATTTCACAATAAGTTAATTCTTGAAGAGGAAACTATTGAAAACACAGATATGTTGTTTATTAACAGTTTCCAAGAAGGAAATTACATCAATACGGTTTGTCAAAACTTTGCAAACTTTGTTAATCGTTACATTGTTATTCAGGATGCTTATAACTTTGCACATCAAGCTGCACCTGGTATTCAACTTGGTAATGGTGGTCAACCAATTGGTATGATTTTTGGTATAAACAACTTTTTGCAAAATAATGATCCTTGGCATATTGCCGAAAATCTTTATTGGGCACCAGGTTTAACAATGCTTTATCGTCGTAAGGATTTGTTAGATGCTGGATTCTAATGTTTTAGACCTACTTAAAGGTTTGGATGCGCTTTTAGTAAGCAAAGACCCTACTGTAATTGATGCGTTTACCCAAGCATTTGTGCTAAGCAAGATTGCAGAACCAAATGGACTACAAGGTCCGCTGCAAAAAATGTATTATGAATTGTGTTCGCTTCGCCGTGAATTAGACCAATTAAAATGGGATATGGAAGCACGTCAAAAAAGAAGCGTAGATGGTACTACGTGGGTTAGTCCATACCCTTATTATACTACTACAACAGCAGATACTAGTGGATATTGGCGTGAACCAGAAATATATGGTAAAAGTGGTTATCTAATTAAAGACACAACTGTAGAAGCAGCATCGCCTACTGACCCAGATGCTTTTGTTCTAACCGACCCAGACACTGGTGATAGCATGAGTGTAAAATATAAGTAATCTATGGCAAAAGAAGAACTTATTACATTTGAAGGTAAAGTAATGGAAGTTTTACCAAATGGTGTATTCAGGGTAGAAATTAACGAGCATATTGTGCTTGCATACACAAGTGGTAATATTCGTAAAAATAAAATTAAAATTATTCAAGATGATCGTGTAAGCGTTGAACTAAGTCCGTATGATTTAACCCGTGGCAGAATAGTTTATAGGTTTAAATAAAATGCAAGCAGTAACACTAACAGAAGCAGCAAGAACACATATTCGTCGTACTCTTATTGACATTGATAAACCATATCTTGTATTTGGATTACAAGGTGGTGGTTGTGCTGGTTTTGAATATTTTTGGTTGCCAGCAGATGATGAACTTTATTTTGAAAAGGGTTCACCAGATATTGATGAAAAAATTAGTGTAGGCGAAGGCAAAACTCTCATTGTAGATGGAACTTCACTTGTTTATCTTATTGGCAGTGAAATAGATTACAAAAATGATTTTATCAGCAGCCAATTGGTTGTTAACAACCCAATGGCAAAAAGTAGCTGTGGTTGTGGAACAAGTATAAGTGTTTAAGAAAAAAACTCCTGCTAAATAATAGCGCAGGAGTTTTTGATGGTACAAGAGGTTATCAACGTTGGTGCGTTTGCTAATGATGGCACTGGCGATCCGCTAAGAACAGCATTACTTAAAACAAATAATAATTTTAGTCGTCTATTCAGCACAGTTGGTGCAGTTGACACTTATAGCACTTTTACTCCTGGTGCCAATCTTGTTCTTGCTCCTACATATAATGCTAATGTTTTAGTAGTTTCAGGTAGTGCATTAGTTGCTAATTCTACTTGGTTTACAAGTATGACTGCAAATAACGCTACTTTTTATGGTCAAATTACTACAAATAGTGTTTATCCTATAATTGGCAATTTAAGCGGAACTGCAAGTAGTGCAACCGTAGCAACTACTGCTCTTTATGCCACTACAAGTGGCACTGCAATTATTGCACAAAATTTTACAGGTAATAATTTACCAAATGTTAATACAATTGGTAATTTGATTTCAGTTAATATAGCTATTGCAAATATTGGAACACTTAATAGCAATAGTAATCTTTATGTAACTGGTAATATTGTTGCTGGTCCTACAAGTTATGTTCTTGGTAATGGTTACTTCTTAAGTGGTTTAAGTGTTGGTCCAGCAAGTTATGGCAATAGTAATGCTGCTGCTTATTTTGCAACTTACACTGGTAATATCAGTGCAGGTAATTTAAATGTTACAAGCAATGTTTATGCAGGCAATATTGTTTCCAACACAATTACTACATTGAGTGGCAGTGGTGCAAACTTAACAATCGACCCTGATGGTATTGCTGATTTAGTTGTAAGCAGTGCAACAGAAGTTTATTTGCTAAGCACAGCGGTAAGCAACTCTTACACAAATGGTGCACTTGTCACTCTTGGTGGCGTTGGTGTCACTGGTAATATCAATGCAAGTGGCAATGTAAATGCTGCTAACTTAACTGCAACAAGTAATATAACTGTTACTGGCGGCAATGTTTATGCTGGTAATCTTTTATCAACTTACGACATTATTGTTGGACCACCTGGCACAGTTCCTACAGCTAATTTAACAGCACAATTTGTTGACAATAGCATTTATTATACGCAGATCAATATCCAAAATATCGGTAATGGAAGCAGCACAAGTGCCGATATCGTTGCAACAGCGAATAATGGTAACGATAGCGCATACTATGTTGACCTTGGTATCAATGCTAACAATTACAATAACAGCAGTTATACAATCACTTATCCAAATGATTCATATCTATACAGCAATGGTGGAAACATAGCAATTGGAACACAAACTGTTGGTAAAGCAATTGTGTTCCATACTGATGGCACTTTTGCAGCAAATGAAGCTGGTCGTATTACAAGTGGTCGTTGGGTTGTTGGTGGCACAGATGATGGTGGAACTAAGTTACAAGTTACAGGGAATGCTAAAGTTTCAAGTAATTTAAGCGTTGGTAATTTAACTTCAACTGGAAATGTTACATCTACATTCTATTATGGTAATGGCAGCACACTTACTGGAATGTATGGTAATACACAAACCAGTGCTTATATTGGAACTTACTTGCCAACATATACTGGCAATTTAACTGCTGGCAATTTGGTGGCTACAGGAAATGTTGGCGGAACTTATTTTATAGGTAATGGTAGTTTACTAACAGGGTTGTATAGCAATGCAACTGCAGCTGCTTATCTTCCAACTTATAGTGGAAATATTAATGCTGGCAACGTTAATACAACAGGCAATGTTAATGCTACATATTTTGTTGGTAGCGCACAATATCTAACAGGTTTGTATAGTAATGCAAGTGTAGCAAATTATCTACCAACTTATTATCAAAATGCAAATATTGCTGCAAATGGTGTATCCAGTGCATCATATGTTTTAGGTTATATCTCTATCAATGGATATAATTTCTCTAATCTTGCAAATACATCTTCTAATACTGTAACATTATACGGTAACGTATCTACATTGATTTTAGATTATACACTTGGTCAGACAGTAGCGATTGCAAACGTTTATCTGCCAGCAAATGCTAATATAAGTGATGGAACTAAAATTACTATCAGTAGCAATATCAACGTAAGCAGTTTACGCATTATTGCAAATGATAGCACAGTGCAAGGTAACGTTACCAGTATAAGTCCTACAACTCCTTATAGTTGGCATTATGTAAAATATGCACCTTTCAATGGAAATCCTATTCCACAGCAATTGCCTGGTGGTCCACGTTGGATACGTGTTGGATAATCGCCTAAATATCTGTGCGGAGCAGATACTAAATGTCTAACTATAATGGTTTAGCCACCAATTTTCAACTTGGTCGTCTTATAAATGTAAGTGATAGTTGGACCTTTTTAAACAATGTTCCTATCAATAACACAGTTGCTAACACAGTTAATTTTACTGCTGTTGGTATCCCTTATCATGGCTATGGCAGCATTTACACATCTACCATTGCTCTCGCACAATACTTTAATCGTAGTTGGGTTGATAATAGCGGCAAAAGTCTAACTGCAAATCCCACAACTACTGGACAGCAACTTATAGGTTTTGCACTTAATGGTGTTGCACTTTATCCACCTGCAATAGATGCATTGCCACCTTTTGGTTTTACAACACCTTTAGGTTTTCATTTTGATCAAACCTATGCAAATGGCATACGTCAAAATCAAATTGATAATGGCCAACATTGGTATAAACAAGATTTAGCAGGTGGTCGTGCAACTACAAGTGGTCGTTATTTTTATAATGATTACAGTTTTGCGCCAATTTGGGAAAGTGGTTTAGGTGGTCGTCCATATAGCAGCACAGTGCATGGTTTACCAGAAATAGAAGTAATTCCGTATCTTAACGATGGTTTATATCATCCCGATGGTCATAGTAAAATCATTGGTTTTAGTTTAGATGGATTCCCGATTTATGGTCCAGTTGGTTACATTAATCCACTAGACAATACAAGTGGCACCAAAAATATGTCTAGTGGTTATGGTTTAAAATCATCTAGTTATCGTTCTGCTACTACTGCTTACAACTTAACAACTTATCCAATGGGAATGTTTGTTGAAGATTATCAATATAATGGTGGTGGTGACCTTGATGAACACAACGGTCGTTACTGCGTAACACCAGATTACCCAAGTGGCACATATGCCTATTTTTGCACAGTAGATAACTCTGGAACACCAGTATATCCTTATATTGTTGGTAATACTCTATTTCAACAAATAGATGTTTTATCACAAGAAACAGCACAAGGTTATGCAACAGGATATCCAGAGTGGGTGACACCCAGTGGAAATCTTGGTAAAATTCCTGCACTCAATTATTTCCAATTAGATTTACAAGCAGTTGATCCCACTGGTCAACCAGATGGAAAAGACGTAAATTATAAATTAATCGCTGGCAAATTACCTGCGGGTTTGCAAATAGATAGCAGCGGTCAAGTTGTTGGAAATCCAAAGGACACTTACACAATTGACGGTGTTCCAGAAGCAGTGACACAAGATAGAACTAGCACTTTTACTGTTCGTGCTATAAGTTCAAGTGGTAAAATAACTGATCGTAGCTTTACAATTACTGTAACAGGTAATTTTCCACCCCAATTGTTAACAAGTAATTATTCTACTTTAGGTGAATTTTTAGATGGAACGGTTATTAGTATCCAATTAAGTTCAAGCGATTTAAACAATGATACACTTACATATTCCCTATTAACTGGTTCCTTACCTTATGGCACAAGTTTAAGCAGCGATGGTTTAATCAGCGGTCCACTTATTCCAAATTATGTTCCACCAAATGGTTGGGACAACGATACAAGTTCATGGGATGCAACTGGATGGGATCAAACTGGTATTGCACTTACACCTGGTGAATCTTATAATAACATAGCAAAAATAACTTATTTCTTTACTATTCAGGTAAGTGACGGTAAAAGTTTCGATATTAAAAATTACAATATCATTGTTAACAACCATGCTGCAATAACAGCAGATAACTCATTATTAACTGATGATGATGCTAATGTAAGCAGCGATACTTCAAATTACCGTTTGCCAATTTTGCTTACAACATCACTTGGCGACTATTCAACATTTACAAGTGGAAATTATTTCTCATTTAAATTTGAAGGTATAGACTATGATAATATTGGTGTTGGATACAGTGTTGTAGGTGTTAGTGGCACAGGTTGGGACGCAGATGGCGTTGCATTTGATACAAGCCCATGGGACCAAAGCAATTTTTATCTACCACCTGGTTTGAGTTTAGATAGCAATACAGGATGGCTTACTGGATTTGTTCCACCTCAATCTTATGTTACTAAAACTTATAGTTTTGGTATTCAAGTTTACAGTTTAGTTGATAACAATGTTGTTAGCCAATATAGAATATTTGATATTACAATTTTGGGTGCGCTATCACTTGGCGTAAATTGGATTACTCCATCAAATCTTGGTTCTATAAACGGCGGAGAAGTAAGTCAATTATATGTTGATGCAGTTGCGGCAAGTGGTCGTCAACTTTACTATTCATTAGCAAGCGGCAGTCGTATTCCTCAAGGGTTAACATTATTGCCAGATGGAAATATAAGTGGACGAGTTAGCTTTCAAGAATTTAGTTTAGACAAAGGAACAACTACTTTTGATGTTGTCAATAGTGAACTTGGAATAGTATCTGCACCAACAACTATTGACCGAACTTACAAACTTATCGTAAATGCAAGTGATTACAGTAGTTCTATTAATGGACAAAAAACTTTTACGTTAACCGTAAACACAGTTACATATTCACCATATGATAATCTTTATTTGGCCTGTTATCCTAGTGTTGACAAACGCACAATTTTGAATAGTATTTTAGGCAACACTGATTACTTTAAGCTAGAAGACATCTATAGACCCAATGATCCTTATTTTGGAATTCAAAAAGATATTAAAATCTTAGTCGGTTATGGATTAACGCCAAGTGAAGCAAGTGCTTATATTGCAGCTATGCAAACACGCCATTATAATAAACGTTTTTATTTTGGTGATTATCACTATGCAAGTGCAACTGATAGCACTGGCAATCCACTTTATGATGTGATTTATGTTGACTTAATAGAAGATACAAAAACTTATTCAGTTGTTAATGGAGTTACAGTAGGAAATGTGCCACAAGGTAGCTTTTTAGACAAAAATGGTAATAGATTGTATACAAATGATTTGTCACTGATGTTTAATGATTTGATAGTAGCTATTGGAGAAACAAATAGTAACACACTACCACAATGGCAAACAAGTGTGCAAAATGATGGCACAATTTTAGGATTTAGAACCGCCGCTGTTCTTGCCTACTTAAAATATGGCACAGGTGAACGTGTTCTGTATAAATTAAAAGATAATTTAAAAACTGATATCAAACTTGTGCCATTCACAGCAGATCGTTATATATTTGATAATAATCTTGATGTAAACTTTGATTTGGCAACTGGAAAATATGTAGCAAAATCCTATACAACTTTTGACACAGGTTATATTCTTAGTATAACTCCAAGTGCAACCGTATCTTATGCTGTAGATGTGCCGTTTGATCAAATTGATGGTCATACCATTAATCAAATTAATGCTATTGGTGGATTAGACGGTGATGAAAGTGGTGATTGGGATGGTAAAACTCTAGTGTTTAGCACACAAGAAAACTACAATCCAACACTATTTCCCAATGAATATAATCAAGGTTGGAATCAAAACGGTGCTATAATACCAGGTTATGCAGAAGTTCAAAATAATACTTCAACAATTAATAAACGCAGTGGTGTTTGGACAATAAGTGTTGTTAATAAGACAGTTTCTCTTGCTTTTACACAGCAAATCAACATAAATCAAGTTGTAGTAGTGCAGTTTGGTGCTAAAGCTGGTCAAACACTCCAATATACTGCTGCTCATATTGGAGTTGGTAACCAAACAGTGCCAAAATATGAAAGTGTAAATATTCAAACTGTGCAATTAAAATCTCCAACAACTTTTGATAAAAAACAAACGCAATTTATTAATAACGAAGATCAATATCAATTGCCATTTACAAACGATAGCTATTTGAAATTTCCACGTCAAAATATCTTGCAATAAATATTGTATAAATACACTTATTGGAAACATTAAATGAGTAACGTAAACCCTAATAATATTAACGGTGCATATCCTGTAGCTGGCGTTGACAATGATAGTCAAGGCTTCCGTGATAATTTTACAAACATTAAAAACAATTTTGCTTACGCACAAAGTGAACTTGCTGATTTGCAAGCAAAAGCAATTGTAAAAAGTGCACTTACAGGAACAACTCTTAATAACAATATGGCTGGTACATTGCTTACAAGTGCTCAAATTCAAGATTTCCGTGAAACAGAATATGATAATGGTATCATTTCTACAAACGTTACTCTTGACCATAGTCGCGGTCATTACCAAAGAGTGCAAACTAATGGCACTATTACTATTGCATTTACTAACTTTCCAGCTGCTGGCACTGTAGGCAGAATTCGTTTACGTTTGTATGTTACTAATAGTTCTCATCGTATGATTTTACCAAGTGGTGTTTCTTATGGCACACAATATCTTCAAGATTATAACCAAACTAATAACAGTGTTGGTTATTCACAAAGTGGAACTGGTGTTTATTGGTATGAATTTATAAGCGATGATGGTGGTGTTACATATACTGTATTCCCACTGTCACGTGCACGTAATAACGTTGATTATTATTATGCAAATATTGCAAACGGAACTGCTGCAAGTCCAACTGCCGTATCTATAGTTTCTAAATTAATTTTAGATAGCAACGTGGGACTGCCATTAAGCAATGTAAGTGTAACATTTCCAAGTAACCCAATTGATGGACAAGTAATTCAACTTGCATCAAACGTCAATATCAGCAATCTATTCTTGTTAAGCGCAAATACAATTAATGGTAATACAACTACGATTAGTAGTGGAACACACTATGGATTTACATTCGTGGGTTCTCCTCGTAATCCAACCATTAATAAGTGGTTTAAAACACAGATTTAATATTGACTAAAAATTCATCTTACATTATATTAGTGTAGGAGTAAATCATGACAGACCTTAAACTGTATCAGGAATTTGTTAGCGCAGTAACAAGTGAACCTAGTAAGCACAATTATGCTTTTAGCGAACGTTTTGACCAATTGAGCGAATACCAAGAAGATAAAACTAAAATTAATCCAGCACTACTTCTTACTGCTGGCATGGGTTTAAGTGCTGAAAGCGGTGAATTTAACGAAATCATCAAAAAGATGTTTTTTCAAGGCAAGCCACTTAATGCAGAAAATGTATTTCATATGAAGCGTGAACTAGGTGATATTATGTGGTATTGGGTTAATGCTTGCACAGCACTCGGTCTTGACCCAAATGATGTAATTAATGAGAATGTTAAAAAGTTAGAGTCACGTTATCCAGGCGGTAAGTTTGATGCTTGGTATAGTGAAAATCGCAAAACTGGAGATTTATAATGTTCAATCCAATGATTGAAGATTTATCAGGTAAATCATTGGACGATTTGCTAAAGACAAGCAACGATTTACATAAAAAAATTGCTTTTGTAGGTCGCATGGGTAACTCTAATATGATAAATCAATTACGTAATACTCTTAACATTTTCCAACAAGAAATTAATAAACGTTATGCAGCAGAAGCACAGGCTGCAAAAGAAAATCCAATTTTTAAAGATAGTTTGGATATAGGATGAGTGATGTAAGTTGGCAAGCAGAATTTACTGCTATAAACTGCTATAAAGATGTTCTTGAGCCTTGTAGTTATAATATTAGCATAGACTTTAATGACCATTCAAAAGAGGAAGAAGACCCCTATACTTGTTTTGGTCGTATACGTAATTTAATTAAAGATTTATATCAAGATTCAATATTTGTATATATTGGTAATCCACTACTTCCTACACTGCATAAAAAATTAAGTTCACGTATTATTACACTGCCTTATGCTCCAAGCAACTTTGTAATTGGTGTTGTAACATGGTATAAAATTTTAAGTATCACACAAGGTCGCGTTAGCCTTGAACATATTGCTGTTTCATGTGACAAAAGCGACGACATGACACTTCATGTTGATGAAGATATTGCAACAAACGATGAAGTAATGAATGATTTGGCTTTTAAAAATTGGGATAGACCTGCTTGGTGGTTTAGAAACACACCAACCACTTGGGATATTCCTATTGTTAAAAATAAAGAAATCACTATGGACTATGACTATGCTGAATGGCCAGAATATTTGCAATGGGAAAAAAAACCTGTTACAATAGAAAAAAAGAAAGCAAAGAGTAATATCATTCCGCTCAAGAAATGGAAGCCAGAGGTCATCAAAGGTGATAAAAACTGACGAATATGGTCGTAGCGTAATCAGTGATAGTGAATTAGCTGAATTACTATACATAAATCCGCAACTTAAAATTGATGATATTGCTATCATTGATCCAGAAAAATATAATTCTGCTATCAAAAGTTTGTATATTGATTATCAACCATTAAAAAACTTAGCAACCTTAAATGGAAGTATGCAAGAATTTCACAGACAAAATCAACAAGAATGGTTTATGCCAGATGATTACAAAGATTTAGATATTGCTAAGTGGGTTTTAGATCAATGCACAAACCAAAACGAATTGCAACGTGCTGGTCAAGAACTTATGGTTTATGCTGAACGTAACTTATTACCACTGCTACAATACTTAAAATATTTTGTTGACACGATGCGCAATAATAATGTAGTATGGGGTGTTGGTCGTGGTAGCAGCGTAGCCAGCTTTGTTTTATACTTAATTGGTATTCATCGCATTCACAGTTTAAAACAAAATTTAGACTTTGGTGAATTCATGCGTTAAATACGCACAGGAGTAATAAATGCATCGCACTGCAAATGGAAGATTTTTAGACTTAAACGCTCTAAAAATTCAACAAGAAAGAACAATAGCTGTTGGTAATAGTAGACAGAATGCTCGTGGAGATATTCTTGGACCAGGAGGACAAATTGTTAAAACAAGAGATCAGATTATGACTGAATATTATAATGCACAAAAAGGTTCACCATTGGTTGATGCGCCTGTATATAATAATCAAGATGAAGCAAATGCGGCGGCTGTTGCAGATATATTTTCTGACCCTATGGACAATGGAATTGATGATATAATTAATTCACAACTAAATCCAACAACAATAAACCCAACTTCACCACCTTCTTCCAATGGCGGTGTTGCCGATGCCGAAGCACGTAGTCAAGATTTAGCAGAACGTTTGAGAAACCAGAGACGAAGAATATGACAGAACTCAACAAAGCAAAAAGTAGTTTACACCACATTTTAGGTGATTATCGTAAAATTACTCCCACAAAAAACAATGTTCTTGTAAAAGACATGGATTTTGGTGAACGCATGACACTTGGAGGCATTATCATTATTGATGATGACAAAAAAGGTCAAGGTATTCGCCCACGTTGGGCACAAGTTGTTGCTGTCGGACGACTTCAAGAAGATGTAAAGCCAGGTGAGTATATTCTTGTTGCACATGGTCGTTGGACACGTGGTCTTGATATGACAGATGAAAACGGCGAAACTACCACTGTTCGTCTTGTTGATCCAAAAGATATTCTACTTTCCAGTGACGAGCCACCAAAGGAAGATTTGACCTTTGGCGATTATATTTGACAGCAATCACATTTCATAGTATAGTAATATCATGATTACAAATTATCTTTGGACAGAAAAATACCGTCCACGCACGGTAAACGATTATGTTTGGCGTGATGATGCACAGCAAGCACAAGTTCGTCAGTGGGTAAATGAGAAGAATATTCCACATCTTCTATTCAGTGGCGGACCAGGAACAGGTAAAACAACGCTTGCCAAGGTTCTAATGAATGATCTTGGCGTAGAAGATTATGATATTATGCAAATCAATGCGTCAAGAGATAATGGTGTAGATTTTATCCGTGATCGCATTGAAGGATTTGTATCCACAATGCCATTTGGTGAGTTTAAGGTAGTGCTGTTGGATGAGGCAGATTATCTGTCGCCCAACGCACAAGCAGTGTTGCGTGGGCTGATGGAGACTTATAGCAGCACTGCTCGTTTTATTATGACTTGCAACTATCCTAATAAGATTATTCCAGCGTTGCATAGTCGTTGTCAAGGTTTCCACATTGAGAAACTTGACAAAACAGAATTTACTGCGCGAACAGCAACAATCCTTGTTGAAGAAAATATACTCTTTGAACTGGATGTTTTAGATACATATGTTAGCGCACAGTATCCAGATTTGCGCAAGTGTATCAATTCACTGCAGAGTGGCAGTAGTAATGGTGTTCTACAAACTATATCACAAGGTTCACAGAACAGCAGTGATTATAGATTGCAAGCAGTTGAACTGTTCAAGTCTAAAAATATTCGTGAAGCACGTAAGCTAATTTGCAGCCAAGTTCGTCCCGATGAAATGGAAGAAGTATTTCGTTGGATGTATGATAATCTTGATTTGTTTGCAAACAGTGATGAAGCGCAAGACCGTGCTATTATTATCATCCGCAATGGATTAGTAAATCATAGCATGGTTGCTGATGCTGAAATCAATTTAAGTGCTACATTGTGTGAATTGGCAGAACTAAATGACTAAATCCATTACTAAAAAAGACCCAGATTCTTTTTTAAATTGGTTTTGGAAAAATTATAACCAAAAGCTAAGAAGACGAAAGTTTACACAAAAAGAAAAAGAAATACTACGACCGATAGCTGAAATTATGGCTATAATGGATGGTAATGCTTTCTTTGGTATGACTCGCAATGAACAAGGCGATGATACTTGGTATGAACAGTATTTGCCCGAAGCATGGGCAATATATAAAGCACAAGGAAAAGACGGCGGTTGGATTCAAGAAACAAGTTGGGCAAAAAACCTACAACATGAAAACACCGCCGTCAAAGATGCTTATGAAAATTGGCGACTACTTAAATTACTAAGCCGTAAATCTATCTAATGTCACCATATATTCGCAATACTTCTTCTACTGCTGGATGACGTTCAATATCACCGCCAGTGAATTCAATAGTTCCTACGTGTTCACTATCACGGAAACTATTAATAAGTTTATTAAAATCTAACAAACCATTTTCACCTTCTGTTCTATCAGTTTGACGCACGTCACCTGTAACAATAATTCGACTTCCTTCACCAATGCGTGTAAGCAACATCTTCATTTGATTTGGCGTGGCATTTTGCATTTCATCAGCAATGATAAGTGCATTTTTAAATGTGCGACCACGCATAAAGGCAAGTGGGCAAATTTCAATAACACCATTTTCAATCATAGAAAGTGTATCACGTGGTGTATAATATTCATGAAGAACATCAAATAGTGGTTTTGTCCAAGGTTCCATCTTTTGAACCAAATCACCTGGTAAAAAGCCATGACGTTCGCCTTCGACACCAACTGCTGGTCTAGTCATCACAATTTTATCAATAGTGCGTTCTTTAAGAAATTTAATCGCTGATTGCATTGCAAGCAGTGTTTTACCTGTTCCTGCTGGTCCACTAGCAATAATAATGCTAACATTTGGGTCCATGAGCAGTGATAGGTAATTTTCTTGGTTTAAATTTCTTGGGATGATTTCAACAATTCGTTTTTTCTGTGGTAGGAACTGGTCTATTTGTGTTACGTTGTAATAATTTTTAGATTGTGATGCGTTGTTTGGGTTCATATAGTCTTTTAATTTTTGTTTACGCTTCATGAATTATTATCTTCCTGTGCTGGTTGTAGCACAAAATTATTTAATTTTTGTTTTTAACAGTTTTATGTAAAGTTTGCACATTGAATTTGTGCATAAATATTTTAAGGTTGTCACTATGGATATTAAACAGAATTTAAAAAGTGTAAAACAGATTTATATGAGTGATGCTGCAATCAGCATGCTCTGTGATTTTGAACGTGTATTGGATAGTATGGATTTTTATACTTTTCCAAACTGGCGTTTAGGTGAATTAGTAGAAGGGCCAATTGTAAGCCGTTATTGGGTTAAATGCACATTTATGTGGCCCCGTGACCGTATGCCTGATCCTGCTGCTGCAAAACGTTTATTGCCTTATGGTGCTAAAATAAATTACAAAAAAGATAAAGTTCAAATGCCAGTTGAGATTCGTAGTCCAGCAGACATTAGACCAGGCAGTCACAAAGGTAAATTAGTTGACTTTCCTATTTGGTATGTAGAAATGCTTTTACCAAAGAAATTAATGGGTGACATTAAACAAGGAAGTGTCGATATTGCTGGTGAAGAAGTTGATTTGGCAGATTTACAAGCAAGTATTGAAAAAGGTTTAATAGACCAATCTACTACAAACAAAGGCATAGAACCAGAAACAGAGGGTCAAGAAAATGAGCAAACAGCTTGATGAAGGCTTGCAAATGAATGATCTAAAATATCTTGTTGATGATACAATTCATATTGATGAATTTAATAGCAAGATGGGACAAGCAAGTGATGTTGTTACACTAAGTTTCAAAGTTAAAGATTTAATGCCAGCTACTGATTTAGTAAGTTTTTTAGAAAATGGCTATGACTTTGTGCTTGATGCTGATGTAAGCACTGGTGAAATTCGTGATAATGAACGTTTAGTTTTTGTTGAAGTTCAACGTAGACCTGGTATTTTTAAATATGTAAGTGAAATGTTAGATGATCTTAATCATTTAACTGGTATTGACCGTAGTTCTTGGAAATTTCGTTGGTATAAAAGCAATGATTACATTGCAATGAATGAAGAGAACTTTGAAAAATTTGTGCCACTCACTGCTGAAGGTTATGAAAAAAGTATTGAAGAGTTTAACAAAGTAAAAAGTGACACTAAAAAGTTAAATAATGATATAGAAGAAATCAAGAAACTTAGTGGAATCAATTAATGTTCGGTTTTAGCCTTTGGAAAATTGGTATCGTTCTAGCATTAGGTCTAGCGATAGTAGGGTATTTTAAATATACCCAAGATGAATTAGCAAGATTAAATCAAGAAGTAGCAACAAAAGATTTTGCACTTAAAACAACTACAGAAACTTTAAAGAAAACACAAGAAGATTTGCAAGCACAACAAGCTATTGCAACAAAAGCATTTAGTGATTATCAAGCCGCTCGTCAAGAAGTAAACGATATTCAAGAAAAATTTACTAAAAATGGGCGTGATTTGGGTGCATTTGCACAAAGTAAACCAAAAGAGTTGCAAAAGCGCATGAATGATGCAACTGCTAAATCATTCCGTTGTATCGAAGATACTGTCAATAAAGGAACCGCAAATGTACCAGGTTGCTAAATTTAGTTCTGCGGCACTTGTGACTGCAATTTTAATGGGTTGCCAAACTGCGCAGCCAACAACAGCAGTTGCAATTGTTGAGAAACCAACATTAGTATTGCCAAGCGTTGATAATGTTAAGTTAAATGACGTAGAATGGCATGTTATAAATAAAAACGCCAAATCTGGTGCGGAAGACCACATTGACACAGCATTTAGAGAAGCACATAGCGAAAGCCTTTTTGCAATTAACCCAAGAGATTATGAAGACTTGGCAGTCAACCAAGCCAATCTTGTTAAAGTCATTAGACAATATCAAGCTCAAATTAGCGCATACAAATCTTATTACGATGCCCAAGCTGCTCAGCCAGCAACAACCAAAACTGGAGCCTCAAGTGGCAGCGGTAGTAATTGAAGAAGACGACGAACCAATTGGTCCACGCCGTATGGCAGATGATGAGCGTCCAGAAGATGCGCAATTAAAAACATCTGCACCTGTTGCACCAGTAGCTACTCTATCTGAAGCTGACCAAAATAATTTGGAACTTCGTAAACTTCGTCTTGAAGAAAGACGTTTTGAATTAGAAGAGAAAAAAGAATTTCATAAGATGGCGATTGAAGATCGTCACGAAGACCAAAAAGAAGATGAAATTGCTTACGAACGTGCGCAAATAGCAAAAGATGAAAGCAAAAAAGATGAAAAAGCCAGTGAACACTGGATGAAAGCATATTGGCGACCAGCCATGGGATGGCTTTATATGTTGATCTGCTTCTTTGATTTCGTCGTTGCACCAGTTTTAAGTATGCTTATGCCAATATTCCTAAAAAGTCTTGGCGCAAATACAGTTACCTATACACAATGGCAAAGTTTAACACTTGCAAATGGTGGATTAATTCACCTTGCATTTGGTGCAATTTTAGGTGTTACTGCTTGGGGCAGAACACAAGAAAAGAATGCAGCTAATAATGCCGCTAATGCAGCAAATGGCGGTGGTAAACCATCGGGCGGTTCAATTGCCACAACTTAATGCTTGACAAAATTTAGTATGTGTAGCATAATTACATTATGAATCATTATGAAACTCTTGGGGTATCACAAACAGCTACCCCAGAAGAACTTAAATCGGCTTTTAGAAAATTAGCTAAACAGCATCATCCCGATGTAGGTGGTGATGTGGCTAAATTTCAAGCTATTAATGAAGCATATAATACACTAAGCGATCCAAATAGTCGTGCACATTACGACCATACTTTGCGTAATCCGCAACCACAATTTCAACATAATCCTTATACCCAACGTGGTCCAAGCCCATTTGAATTTCATTTTAACTTTGGTGGTGGACCAGACCCAATGTCTGCTTTTCATGACCAATTTTTTAGCCAATTTGGTTTTCAAACAAGGCAACAACCACGGAACCGCAACTTGCGTATCCAAATAGATATTCCATTTTTAGAAACATTAAATCCACAAAATAAAGTTATAGAATTTAAAACCACAAACAATACCGAACGGTTAAATTTAGAAATTCCCGCTGGCGTAGAAGATGGTTTTGTTTTTCAAGTTGTAGGACGTGGTGATGATGCAAATCCTGGAATTCCTCGTGGTAATTTAGATGTTCAAATTCGTGTTCATCGTCATGAACGTTTTGTAAGAAATAATGAAAATATTATGGAAGATATTACAATTGATGCTTTTCAAGCGATGACAGGATGTAAAATTCCTGTAAATTTGCCCAGTGGTAAAACCATTGAAATAAACATACCAGCAGGAACACAGCACCAGAGTCAATTTGGTATTACGGATGAAGGATTTCCAAGGCAAAATGGCACTCGTGGAAAGTATATTGCAAGAATAAATGTTAAAATTCCATCAATATTAACAGCAGAACAGCTAAATTTAGTAAGAAAAATACAAGAATTACGACCAATAAATACTTGACAAGTCTGAAAACTGTGTTATATTAGTATTATGACAAATTTTAACAGCAACGGCGACCTTGAAAAAGTAGTTAAGATAGCAAAACAGTTTGCTATTGATAACAATCACCAATATTATACAGTGGAACATCTACTTGTTAGTATGCTCCATGAACGTGGATTTAGTCGTATTCTTACACAAATAGGCATTGATGTTGAAAGCCTAGTGCAAGATTTGGAAAATTATATCTTTGATAATATTCCACAAGGCAAAGATTCAGTTGAACCTAAAAAGACACAAACACTTGAACGTGTCTTTAACCGTGCTTTTACACAAGTTATATTGTTAGGTCGCCAAACTATTAACATTACTGATCTTTATCTTAGTATCAGTAAAGAAACTCAAAGCCATGCTGCTTACTACTTAAAAAAATATGGTGTTGAACCTGAAAAGGTTATGGAAGTTTTTGCTAACGAGCGCAAAAAGCAAAGCGGATTTAACAGTAGCAGTGCGCTTGATGAATATTGTACCAACCTTAATGAATTAGTTGTTGATGGCAAGATTGATCCTGTCATTGGTCGTGTAAGTGAAATTGCGGACATGACACAAATTCTTGCTCGTAAGAATAAATGCAATGTTATTCTTGTTGGTGATCCTGGCGTAGGTAAAACTGCAATTGCCGAAGGTCTTGCATATAAAATTGTCCATAATGAAGTTCCAAAGTTCTTGCGTGGGCATGATGTTTATAGCCTAAACATTGGTTCGCTGTTAGCTGGCACCAAATATCGTGGTGATTTTGAAGAACGATTACAAGAAATTATGAATGCTGCAGTAGAACGTGGCAATGTTATCTTGTTCATTGACGAAGCACATCAAATGAATGGTGCTGGCGCTGGTAGCCAAAGCAATGTTGATTTTGGCAACATGATTAAACCAGCATTGGCACGTGGCGATTTTAAAGTTATTGCTTCTACTACGTGGGAAGAGTACACCAAGCATTTTGAAAAAGACCGTGCGCTTATGCGCCGCTTTAACAAAGTAAATGTTGGCGAACCAAGTATTGAAGATTGTAAAACAATTATGCTTGGTATCAAAACAAATTATGAAGCATTTCATAATGTTAAAATTACAGATGCTGCTGTTATTGAAGCAGTTATGTTGAGTCATCGTTATCAAGCAGATAAGAAGCTGCCAGATAAAGCAATTGATCTAATTGACAGTGCTGCTGCACTTCGCCGCACACAATCACGTGGTTCACGCACTATTGACGTAAATCAAATCCGCCGTGAATTAAGCCGCATTACTGGTATTCCAGAGTCGCAACTTGGTGCAGAGAATACACAAAAACTTATGCCTAATCTTGACAAAGATATCAAGGCTAAAGTTTATAATCAAGATGCGGCTGTTGATGCTGTTCTTGACCGTGTATGGGTAAGTCAAGCTGGCTTAAAGGCTGATAACAAGCCTGTTGGTTCATTCCTATTTCTTGGTCCAACTGGCACAGGTAAAACAGAACTTGCAAAGCAATTAAGTGAAAAACTTAGTATGAAGTTGTTGCGCTTTGATATGAGTGAATATCAAGAACGGCATAGTATTTCACGATTGATTGGTGCGCCTCCTGGCTATGTTGGATATGAAGATGCTAACCTTGCTGGCGGATTGCTTATTAGTGAAGTTGCTAAAAACCCACATTGTATCATTCTGTTTGACGAGATTGAAAAAGCACATCCAGATGTTGCACAAGTGTTGTTGCAAGTTATGGATGAAGGTTTCATCACTGGCACCAATGGTAAACGTGCTGACTGTCGCCAATCACTACTGATTATGACCAGTAATCTTGGTGCCGCTGACAGTGAACGTCTTGTTATTGGTTTTGGTAATCAAGATCGTAGTGATGCGGTTGATGCTGCTGTTAAAGAGCATTTCCGTCCAGAGTTCCGCAATCGTGTAGATGCGATTGTTACATTCAACAAACTGGATAGCAAAACTATCCGTAAGATTGCTGAAAAGTTCATTGCTGAACTACAAGCACAAATGTCAGGTAAAAACATCACGCTTGATGTTACTGACGCTGCTTATGATTGGCTTGTCAAGAAGGGTTATAGTCCACTTCTTGGTGCAAGACCAATGAGCCGCACAATTCATGAACATATTAAGACTCCGCTTGCAAAGAAAATACTGTTTGACAAATCACAAAACGGTGTTATTATTAAAGTAGACTTGCTTGGTGACAAGTTAGAATTGGTGGCAGAAAATGACAGTAACAGAACAAACGCTGATTGAATATCAGGACAAGTTCAAAAGCATAATTCCAGCTTGGCGTGTAAGTACTGAGGCTAAAACTTGGTATAAGCAAAAGTATAGATTCCGTTTGGAAGTGGGCTGTAATGGTAATTGGGAAGAAGTTCGTCGTTGGATGTGGACTTATTCACATTCTATTAAAAGCAAAGTTTTGGATATTGACCCAACTGCACGTATGCGTCAAGAAGGTTATCTGCGTATTTTTACCAATGAAACAGCAGTGCTTGATGCGTTTCTTGATGATCCAGAACTGCGTGTTCATGTTTATGGTTTAACCACAAGTAACACGCAGTATATTGACGAGTTGAATAATCTTGATAATATTGCTGTCGATGTAAAACTTATCAGTGAAAAAAAGTATGATCCAGAAATCCAATATCAGGTTGATTTTAATACCTATTGGGGTTGGCAAGCTGATCTTACTTCTACTAAACAAACACAGCGTGATAAGTTGGTTGCACTGTATAATTTTGTTGACAGTAATAGTGACGACTTGAGCATATCTCCTGCACTTGCACGTTGGTGCAAACGTGCCGTTACTGGTAAAGATACATATGGTTATTATTATGGTGCAGTTCGTGTATTTTGTAAAAGCAGTGATAATATTCCGCTGATGTATATGATGTTCCAGAATGGCATCCACAAGATTTATAAACATGTTAAAAAGGAAAATAAAAAATGAATGGCAATCTTGCAAAAGCACTTATTGATCGTGGTATTATAAATCGTAAAACTAGAATACTTGCTAAATGTCCTGTTCAAGCATTTGGTGGTATGCCCACAGAAGAACTCATGTTCTTGAATGTTGACCGTGTGCATCACGAAGATGGCATTTATAAGTTCATTGCAAGTCATAGAAATGGTCGCAAATATAGCGTTCCCAATGACAAAATTATTGAAATTGATGGTATGGAACCTGTGCGTCTTGGTTTAGCATTTGATATAAAAGCAGATGGACTCAAGAAAGGTGCGGGCAAAAAGCGTGGACGCAAGCCACGAATAAATACTACGGAGCAATTAAATGGCTAAAATCTATGAAGAAGTAATGGTTATCAAAGTAAGCAAACTTGTTGCTGACAAAGAATCAAGTCCAAAAACAATAATCAGTAATGATGTTGTTGAAAATATTGAAGCAGTTGTTCAGGAACTAGTGGGCGAAAAAGTAATTGTTGAAGTTGAAAAAGCGGAATAATAATGGCAAGTATACCACAAGTAGTGTTAAGTGCAATAAGTTTTGGTCAAGTTTACCCACCATATGATGGTGTTAGCACAACTTGGAGCAGTAACCAATTAAAAGGTAATGGTTACTATGGTTATACTGATGGTTTGCATACTGTTAGTTATAAACTAACCAACTTTGTTGGTATTATTAAATTCCAAGCAACTCTACTACAAAATCCAACCGATAGCGATTGGTTTGATATTACATCAACCACAGTTGGTGATGGAACTACAGCAATTACAGGTAATTATTTCTTTAACTATACTGGTAATTTTGTATGGTGTCGTGCACATATTACAAACTTTACTGCTGGTAATATTAATCAAGTTCTTTACAATACATAAAAATTCTGTCATACTGTTTGCAGTAGATAACTAATTATATCTACACTTTATGGAAAGATCAATGACAGAACAACAAAATCAACAACCAAACCAAGATACATTTGGATTACCACCAGAGGCACTAGACTTCCTTAGAAAGCAACATATTCATTTCTGTTTACCAATGTATGGTGGTAATTGTAATGAAGCAACATTTATCGCAATGATTAAGTTCGGTATTATTGCTGGTAAAATGGGACTAAACTATTCTATTGATACTATGGTTAATGAATCACTTATCACTCGTGGTCGTAACAATCTTGTTGCAAAGTTCTTATATAATCAAGCAGCAACACATCTTATGTTTATTGACGTTGATCTTGGATTTGATCCAGAGGCAATCATCCGTCTACTACTTGCTAACCAAGATGTAGTTGGTGGTGTTTATCCAATGAAGCGTATTCCTATTCGTTATGTTATTAATACTGTTCCAAATCCAGTTACTATGGGTGACCTTGTTGAAGTCAGCACACTTGGAACTGGTTTCATGATGGTTAAGCGTCATGTTATTGAACAGCTTATCAACCTACATCCAGAATTAAAGTATCGTGATAATATTGGTATCGGTGCGCAGTATGAGCCACTTATGTATGGACTTTTTGATACTATGATTGATAAGGATGACAATTATCTTAGTGAAGATTGGACATTCTGTTATCTATGGCGCATGGCTGGCGGCAAAGTATTTGCTGATACAGGTATCAAACTTGACCACACTGGTTATCACAAGTATGAAGGTAATGTTGAAGAACTTAAGAAAGTTCTTACTAACCAAATTAGTAATGGTGGACCACATCATCTTGATCCACAGCAACCACAACAGCAACAAGCTGCACCACAAAATGCGGCACCACAGCCTATTAAATTAAAATTAAATAAAAATATTGATAAGCAAGCCGTAAAAAAAGGTTAATAAATGAGCGACACCGAATCAACAGAATTTAAAATTATTTTAAACAGCGTTTGGCACAATGAACCGCCAAAGTTTGAAGTATTGTTAAATGATGAAGTTATTGATAGCGGTGTTGTAACTGAAAAAGAAGAAAACGGCGAAGAAAAAGTAATTTCTTTTACACGTGATTTACAAGAAGGCGAATATACTTTAAAAATTCGCCTTCTTGGTAAGTTGCCCAAGCATACTCCAATTGATGAAAATGGCAACATCATTGCTGACCAAATTATCAATATTAAGCAAATTGAAATAGATGAAATTGAACTTGATCACTTATTTTATTCATTGAGTTCCTATCACAAACAAACAAAGTTTAGCCTTGTAAATCCGCAATTTGATAAAAATCCATTGCCAGACAATTACATTAATTTAGGTTACAATGGTGAATGGAGACTTAAGTTCACTGTTCCTACCTATATGTGGTTCTTAGAAAACCTATAAATATTTTATAATGTTTATAAACCAAATCCTAGCAGAAGCACCAAAAGTTGGTCGTGCGTTCCAACATCTTGAAGACCTTGTACTTATAGATGGTAGTGTTGGCGCACAAAACGCAATTAACAAACTTGCAGATATATCACGCAACCCACAGCAAATCCGTTGGAAATGGGATGGTAAGCCACAAGTTTATTGGGGTCGTGAGCCAGATGGCAAGTTTATCATGGTTGGTCACAACGGTTGGCTTAAGAAAACTATTGATGGAAAATCACAAAGTGCGGTTGAACTTGCACGTTTCATCATGCAAACTGGTAAGGCATCAACACCAGAAGAGATTAAGCAACGCCAACAATTTGCTACACAGTATGCAAGTCTTTGGCCGCTATTTGAAGCAGCAACACCAAAAGATTTCCGTGGTTATGTTTACGGCGACTTGCTGTTTATGAATCGTCCACCAATACAAGACAATGCATATACATTTACTCCAAACAATGTAACATACAGTGTACCACAATCCACTGAACTTGGACAGCGAATATCCAAAGCAACTGCAGCAGTAGTTGGACATGCGTATTTTCCACAGTTTGGCATGGGCGATGATGAACAACAACCTATAAGTGATTTCAGTGCGTTTGATAAGACTGCTGGTTTGATTGTGTTAGGTCCACGATATGCACAGCAACCTGTTAAGATTGATACAAAGAAACTACAAGACCTACAAAAGTATGTTGCAGTTAATAAAGGCGCAATTGATAACTTCTTAAATGATGAGCGTCTTGCTGCTATGAAGATGGCAGGATTCAAGGGTGTGCTGTATAACTTCAATAATACCATGGTAAGGCAAGGAAAAGTTTCAGACCTTGCAAATACATTTGCATCTTGGTTGCAAGGTAGCAGCAAACAATCTGCGCCGATGCAACAGAAAATTACAGATTGGATTGCACAAAATAAAAAAGGATTCATTGCTACTTTTGCGATATTAGAAAACCTTCGTGATGTAAAAAACCAAATCATTGATCAAATTGATAAAGAATCTTCAGACATACAGCAATCAACCCGTGGAGTTCCTGGCGGCGAGGGCTATGTTCAATTTGGTCAACCAAATATAAAATTAGTTCCGAGACACCGCTGGACACCAAATTAACCGCAGTTCAGTATACAGATAAATATTTTATCTGGATAATATAATGACCCTAACAACACGCACTAACTTTGCCGAAGCATCTGGTCCTCATGTAAGTTTTGCATTTATGAGAAGTAATCCTCCCCATTATGGCCACAAGGGTGTAATTTCTACAGTATCTACATCTGCAAAAAATGGTGCTTGGGCATTATTTTTTAGTAAAAGTCAAGATTCCA
>Ga0208379_1000017_pt1 | contig 80913 bp, 33 predicted proteins | sample CryBogCBE02Aug07_FD_184559 | JGI IMG/M metagenome (GOLD analysis project Ga0208379, IMG submission 184559) | Freshwater microbial communities from Crystal Bog, Wisconsin, USA - CBE02Aug07 (SPAdes) | ecosystem: Environmental > Aquatic > Freshwater > Lake | place: Crystal Bog, Wisconsin, USA... | reverse complement strand
CTCGAACCATCCGCGAAGATCTGGGTTTTGCTTACTATCTGAAAGAAGAGGATGCTGGGCTGAAATGTGTCTGCGCTGGCCTTGACTAGGAGGGACCCAGCCCTTCTCCCTCCAGGCTTGAAGTGGAAGACGGGATTTTATCTGAAAATAATTCACGGAAATGTCTGGACCCTCGGGATGGAGTTTCTCTAAAGAGCCGGCCTGTAGAAACCACTCAGCAGGATACTCTAAGGCACAGTCATTCAGATACTTTCCTTCAAAGGCACCGAGGGCTAACACCTCTCCAGGCGTCAGATACGGCTTGAACTCGGGATGGAAGTTGGTGCCTGGATCTTCTTCTAAGATGTAGGAGTAGCCTTTTTGCATTTTATTGTTGACATGTATGGTATCCCCCTTCTTAAATGAAGAAAGAGGTTGCCCTCTTGCTTTTAAGGCATCGTAGACGGAGTCCATCCTATTGTTGCTAGCACAAAGTAAAATTGGCAGGATCCCTTTTTAAAAAGTTAAGTATGGAGCCCCAGCCACCACACCCCGTTACAAAGGAGGGAAAGGAGTTTCTTGCTTCGCTATCTGAGCGAGACAAGAAGCTTCATGAGATGATGAGCAAGTCACTGGGCTCGTCGTATTTTGTAGAGAGGACTCACCAGTTTCGGAAATGGACTGCGAAGCGTCTTATACCTGCTGAGCAACCTGCGAAGCGTCTTGAGCAACCTGCGAAGAAATCTTAATTATGAGCATATCCCTCATCCTCATTCCGCTCCTTGAAATAAAGAGAGATATCATCCAGAATCTTCTGAGGGCAGGCTGCCGTCGGAATAAGAAGCCCATCCTTATTTTTTCTCATGTGATCCTTCGGTGAATAGGCATTATCCACTAAGATGCGCCAGCGCTCCATATACTTTCTATTCTTCTTGAGGCCGTGAAAGTGGTGACGAATCACACCAGGCACGTAGCCAAGGCGTAACCCATTGGCACCATCCTCAAAGGCTCTGATTGAATCCTTATAATCATCGGTGGCCCCCACATTGACCGAGTCCACACCCTTTCCAAGAAATGAAAAGGACATGTTGTGATCTCCAGCGCCGAGGATACTGAGATCATAGAGACCTCCCATCTTCTCATAAGCACGTCGGGTGCAAGCCCATGCATAACCAGGGTGCCACATATTGATCCCAGTGCCACCATAAGGGCGCTTCTTCACATATTGAAAACCAAAAGAGGGCATAATACCCATGGCATTCTGCCTCTTATCCATATCTACACAGTGGCTGAAGAGCTGGACTATATCCTTATATCCATTGAGCACCTTGAGAGTGTCTGAGGCCCATGATGTAGACTCAAACTCAATGTCCGCATCAATCCATGCGAAGGCTTTCCATGTAGGAGGGAGAAGCTTCTTTACACCAATGTTGATCATGTTCTCCTTATGCCAGAGGGGGGTGGTGCCTCGGAGCTGCAGATGCCTCTTGTTCTTTGGGTCTGTTACTTGGAAATCGTCTGTGCCATATGCGAGCTCAACAAAATAGAGCACTATATTCTGCTCACGCTCCATCCGTTTTGCAAATTCCCTTGCCAGAATAAACCGGCGAGCAAATTGGCAAGGATTTGAGATCACCGCAATGACGTGTAGCTTGGCTTCAATGGGTTCATTATTGAGAATTGCTACTTTTGTTTCATCGACTGGGACATTAATGAAATCGATCTCGATGCCATTAATCACCGTCATCTACTTTATATGGCTGACTTAAGCGAGAGGCAAAGGGCGCAGCCGCCTTCAGGCAACCGCCGCCCAGAGGGCAACCGCCGCCCAAAGGGCAACCGTAGTTAGTCCAAAACCGTGATCTCTAAAAGCAGAGAGAGAGGCCTATTGTTTGTATTGATCACATTGCCGAATTCATCCTTCAGACTAATATTTATACTTCGTATTCTGGGAACAATGAGACCTGGTGAGATGACATTCTCATAGGTGTCCTTGTTAAGAGCCTTCGTGTAATAGGCGACGGAGTCCTGGTCTGTGCAATAGAAGATGGCCGATGGGTTCGCTCTACCTCCTGCCAAAACAACGGACCGTAAATCAATCGTCGAGTCGTAGTTCATATACAGATAAATGCGCTGAAGAGGGATTGTATTCACAGGAAAGGTGGCTGTTAAGACACCGCCCACAGATGTGTAGTCTTCATTCTTAAAACCCAGCATATATGATGGATTATTAATCTTCTGGAGGCCAGGACTGAACTGATTGAGAAACTCGCCTGTTCCGAACAGAAAGGAGAAGGGAACCACCTTGTTCGTCGACGTGACCGATAGAATCTGCGTGATAGGATCAACCTTGACCCTGTATTTATTGACCCCATCGGTCTGGTTCAAAACCTCTGAGAACTTCTCGGCAATGTAGATGGGGGTATAGAGGCCTGGAGGCAATGTCAACGTCTTCACCTCAGTGCCCGTATTGAATGTGAACGAATTGGCAGGATAGTCAATTGTATAGATGGGAAGAGGGATTGTGCCGCCCACGATGACCATGGACGTGACATTTTTGATGGGATAGGTCGTGATCCACTCAAAGGCGGCCGGGTTCGGATATTTGGCAAAATCGCGGTCATTACTATTGATCTCAATGCGGAGTATGCGCTCTTTTCTCTGCGGTTCCTTGATAACGGCGGCAGCGGAGCCTGATGTGCCCGTGGGGACGAGGGCTGTTCTATTGACCCCTTGAAGAGCCGGTGCTATTTTGATTTTCGGTGGTTCACCAGGCATCTGTTATCATAGATACTTAAAAATTATCCATTCGTCGCAACGCCATAAGATGTGCTTTCAAGGAGTGCGTTGCTATAGGCTCTCCAGTTGCTCTGACCTTGCGCCGTCGCGGCAAACACGTTGTTACCTGTTCCAGACGCCACCATTGCATTTGGTGTCCAGGCGATGGACCAGCCCTGGGTTGCAAAGGTGGTTAGACCGTTGCTTGAACCTGAGAGGGCATAGGTGTTTTGCCAGATAAAACCATCATAAGACCAGGGGAGAGTATTAGAACCAGAACCAGTGGCCACGAAGATATTGTAGTTCGAGCTGTATGTGATTGCATATCCAGTGCCAGCCGAAAAGGGAACCGTCATCCATGGCATCCAGTTATCGCCATCTGAGCTGGTTGCCACCGTATTAGAAAGACCGCCGACGACAACCCACGTTGAACCAGAAAAGGCCACGCCATATGCGGCCACGGAAAAGAGGGTGGATGTCGCTCTAATCGTCCATGTGAAACCGTCAAAGCTCGTTGCTATGGTCGCGGTTCCTGCGCCGACTGCGACGAACATACCAAATGGACCACCGCCACCGGATGTTGATCCTCCTATACCCCAGACAACTCCATAACACGTTGAGAAAAGAGAGGATGTTGCGCGACCTGTCCATGTGAGGCCGTCAGGGCTGGTTGCTATACAATAGGTGCCTGGTGAACCACCTGCAACCCAGAGATTATAATTAGCATTCCAAGTCACACAATATGCTGTTCCAATAAGAGCATTATTTGCGCGGCCGGTCCAGTTGATACCGTCGGGACTTGATGCAATCGTATAAGATCCTGAGGAGCCGGCTGAGCCAACGGCTATAAAGAGGGATCCATTCCAATAGACACCATATCCAATTGTAAAAAGGGTGAATCCAGCTACACTCACATAATTCACAAGATTGTTCGTATAGGCAAGAACGGTGTTGGAGCCTTGGCCTGCAATGACCCAGCGTCCTGCGTAGCCCTTGGTAATTCCATACATATTGGACATGACCAGATACGAGTTCGAGCAGTTGTGCCATGTGACTCTGTCGGTTGACCACTGCATTGTGGCACCTGTGCCTGTGGATGCGCCGACTACAGTATAGTAACTGCCGTCCCACCAGAGACCGTAGGCGCCGCCGATCATTTGCCTCGCCGTTTGACTCGGATACCAGTAGTTTCCTGCCGCGCCGCCATAGAGGATTTGTGTATAGGCGCTGATACCGACTGCCATGAACTGGGCATTGTTCGGATCCCAGAAGATGGCGCGACCAGCCGTTGTAAAGGCTGAGCCGAAATAGTTGCTCCCATCCACGCTCACTGATGTATATGTGGCAGCGACGGCGACCCAGCGATTAGAATTTCCATTATAAGCAATACCATATCCTGTCAGAGGACTATTGATCACAGGGCACCAGCCGATTCCATCGTAACTGAAGGAGGTTCCAGAGGCTCCCCATAGTGTAGTGCCGTTACACATGACTTGATAGTTCGTCGCTGGCGCCGCGGCCACTGTAACCCAGTAGAAACCGTCTTTCGAGAGATAGAAGTTGCCCGCTGTTCCACCCGCCATGATCCAATAGGAGCCGTTACAGCCGAGAGCGTAGCCTGGTGCTGTGCCTATATTTCCATAGTTGGTGTATGATGTATTAGAAAGCCACATGAGGCCATCCATGCTGTAGAAGAGCATTTGTGCAGAGTTACCGCCTGAGAACCAGAAGTTAGAAGAGTTATTCCAGACCACTGAATATTGTGTTACCATTGTTCCAGCCGAGGTGTAGCCACCATAATAGCTGCGACCGATCCAGTTTATGAGATCCGTGCTCGTCGCAATATTGCTGGTTCCGTTTGGACCGGTCACTACGAACTTTGTGCCGTCATAGGCTAGACCGCGCGCACCGTTTGTGAAGAGAACAAGAGCTGAAGAGACGGTCCAGTTGGACCCGTTATTAATGCTATATGCGATGGAGTTTGTTCCATTGCCTACTGCAACGAATGCGTTACACTGGGAGGCCCAGATCACGCCATAGCCAGCTGTTGTGAAGGCGGATACACCTGCACCGATCCAGTTTGAGCCATTCACACTATAAGCAATTGTATTTGTGAGTGTAGCAGGCCCATATCCAACGACCACATATTGAGAGCCCCCATTCCACGCAATTCCGTATCCGCCTGCGGGGGTAGCAGTTGACCAGAGTGTATAGGTGGCTTGGGCAAACCAATTGCTACCGTCAGGGCTGGTTGCGATTGTGTTACCTGTGCCTTGACCCGTTACAACATAAATAGATCCGTTCCAAATACCTGCAAACGCGCCGACAGTGAAGAGATTAACGTTTGTCGCATTTTGACTTGAATACCAATTATAGGAATCCGAAGAAAAGATAATTACAAATGTATTCGGTGTTCCATTTGCGCTACCCAAGACAAGCCATTGTGAACCAGTGCAAACAATACCGTTAGCTCCTAATGATCCGAAGAACTGATTCGCTCCAACCCGAGCAGTCCAGTCAAGACCATTTGTTGAATAGGCCACAACGACAGCGCCTAGACCGACCGCGAGCCAGTAACCAAAAGTCGAGTTCCAAAGGCAGGCCTTTACTGTTGTAAAGAGCTGATTACCCGTGCGTCCATTATACCAGATAAATCCATCATAGCTCAAGATAATCGTGGATCCGAGTGCGGCGTTCAGCCCGCCAAAGGCCAGGAAATAGGAGCCGTTCCATGATACGCCATATCCATAGGAAAAGGGAGAATACCAGTTGATACCATCATAGCTCGTCATATAAGGTTGACCCGCGCCTCCAGCCAGCCAGTAGTTGGCGTTCGATGGGGCCCAGTAGTTACAGTTGACCGCGTAGCCAGTGCTAAACTGATAGGTTGTCTGAACACGCGATCTCCAGCCAAAGCCATCATAGCTATAGAGAATAGAGTTATATGTCGTTGCACCAGTTCCGAGCAAGATAAAACTATTATTGAAGGAATTCCATGTCACATTATATCCAGTGGTAACGAGCGGTCGGCCAACTGTCTCCCAGTTAATACCGTCGGCACTATAGAACATTATATTTGTTGACTGTGCACCAACTGCAATAAAATAGGAACCATTCCACGCAACTGCGCGACCTGTCACAAAATTCGGTGCATTAATTCCAAACCAGTTGCTACCATTATAACTGTAGGCGATTCCGCTGAATACGTTACATGCACCGACTGCCACATAGAGAGTTCCGCTCCATACCACGCCATATCCCGTGGTCATAAGAGACTGAGTGTTGTAGATATTGGACGCATTGTTCAGATTGGAGAAGCCAGAAAACCAGTTGATTCCGTCTGGGCTGTAGACAATGGATGCCGCCGCGTTACAGGTTGAGGCAGATCCAACTGCGACCCACTGACCCGTGTTTCCATTATAACATACACCATATCCAGCTGACAAATTGGAATTGAAGGAAAGGAGACCACCTGTATAGGTTGCGTTCGAATACGGGAGAAGGGTGGTAGATCCATTATATGTCACACGAGACTGCCAGTTTACACCATCGTAGCTAAATGTGTAGGGAATAACAGCACTTGTGCCCACTGCCACAATGAGTGATCCATTGTAGGCAACACCCTGTCCTTGTGTCAAGAGTGGACGGCCAGATACAACGTTCCAGTTAGATCCATCTGAGCTATATGCGAATATATTGGTCGCGCCTGACGCAATGAAGTATCCATTTCCATATGCAACGCCATAGCCTGTTGCAGGGAATACAGAGAGCTGGTAGCCAACCCAGAGAAGACCGTCATATGAAGTTGCGAGAGAATTTGTGCCCGCTCCTGCTGCAACTACAGTAGTTCCGTTTGTATTCACTCCATAACCACCCGTTGTAAAGGGAATTGTTGTGCGCGCAACCCAGCCGTTGCTACCATACGCACTATAGGCCACCATATTCGTGCCTGTTCCTGTGATAACCCAGAGAGAGCCAGTCCATGAGACTCCATATCCTGCTGTTGAAAAGACAGATGTGGAGTTGCTCGCGGCAAACCAGCTTACACCGTTATTCACGCTATAGGCGATCGTGTTTGTGCCTTGACCAACTGCGAGCCACATGCTGCCATTCCATGCAACGCCCCATCCTGCCGTCGTGAAAATATTGGAACCTGCTCCTACCCATCCTGTTGCGTTTCCATTTGGACAGTAGGCAATGGAGTTGCTCATAGTTGCGGTGCTGATGCCAACTGCCACATAGGTATTGTTAGTTGAATTCCAGGCAATTCCATATCCACCTGCAGGGCTGACGCCCCACAGCGTAGTCGTCGCAACTGCGGTCCAGTTGCTACCATCTGGACTTGTGGCGATCGTGGTTCCTGTGCCATAGCCTACCGCAACGAAGATGTTATTGGTTGAATTCCAGAGAACGCTGTAGCCAGCTGTTGTGAAAAGAGCTGTTGTTGCTCTTCCAACCCAGTTGCTGCCATTTAAGCTTATGGCTGTTGTATACGTGCCTTGTCCTACCGCTACCCAAATACTGAGAGATGGGCTCCAGCAGACACCATATGCACCTGTTGCAAAGATCGTCGTTGTAAATGGGGCAAAATACCACTTTTGTAAATCAGTGCTATATGCGATGGATGTATTGCTGCTATTAGAGTTTCCATAATTCACTGCACCAGGAGTGCCTACACCCACATAGAGAGATCCATTCCAGCCAACGCCCCACCATCTAGCAAAAGTTGCGGCTGTGCTGCCAGGGCGGAAATTGCTTCCATTTGTTCCATAGATCAAAGAGGTTCCACCTGCACCTCCAATGATAGAGTAGGTGCCAGACCAATAGCTGAACTGACCTCCACCTGTAAGAGCAGGAGGCCACCATCTGAGACCATCATAACTGTAGAGAGTGGTATTCGTTCCAGCGCCAACCGCTATCCAATAGGAGGCATAGACACCAGAAGGAACAAATGTAGATGCATAGCCGGCTGAAGTAAATAAGCTGTAACTTGCAGAATAGACATTTATACGAGTAGCCCAGCCAACTCCATCATAACTATAGGCCAAGCACTGACCCGCGGCAAAGTTAGACGCGCCAACGGCAACATAAAGATTGCTTCCCACGAGTGTGTTGCTTCCCCATGTGATACCATAAGAAGAAGTAAATACCCTATTTCCAACAACATCCCAATTGCTTCCATCCAGTGTCTTCGCAATGAAGTCTGTTCCCTGGCCGCCAGCATAGAGATAGGAGCCTGATGTTAGAAGAGCATATGCCGTTGTAGCAAAGATGACTGTGCCCCGAGGAATCCATGTAAATCCATCGTAACTGATTGCCACTGTATGTGATCCTGCTGTTGCGCCAATTACATAGACTCCATTGATATATCCAATCGTATATGTGAAAATAGAGGTGCCGAATATACCACCGAGTGCTCCTGCAACCCATACATAGCCGTCAGCGCTGTAGTTTATTGTTGGATTTGTAAGTGCTGATCCAGCATAGCCAACCATATAAGAGATTCCATTTACTGTTGTAATATAATACACGTTAGTGGTTGTGATCGCATATGTAGTGTATCGAGAATACCATCCAATTCCGTCTGAACTATAGAAGGGCTGGGCGAGACCTCCAGTTCCCATTGTTCCAAATCCGCCCGCGCTTGACGTGAAATTCGCGGCCAAGTTTGATTTCCAACCTGGAGAAGAGTTTGTCTGCCAGTAGAACTGGTCTGTGGCGCCACCTCCTCCTTGACTGTAGAGGATTTGGATTGTATTTGCGCCTGCTGATATGTTCGCCTGGCCATTATATTGGGTTGGGCCCTGTGATGCCCAGCCATTGAGAACATTCACGCCATTAATATTTACATATCCACCATCATCTACAACCATTTGCACATAGAGAACATCCGCAACAGGGGAGTTGAAAAAACCATACGCATACATTCCTACGTCATTAGAGTTGCCAGTAACAGTATAAGTTCCAAGAGGCTGTGGCTGACCATCACCATAGAGAATCTGTGTCGTGATTCCAGACAATACAAGTGTGCCCCACCCATTTGCGGCATTGGGAGGAAAGACTACATTAGGAAGACCTGTAGTTGTCTGATACCACTGAATAGATAAGCCAGCACCACCACCCGCAGAGCTCGTTAGTGTATAGACAGTTGTCGCATCCGGTTTTCTCACAATATTGAAATTAAAAAGATCGGCGGTATTGACCTGGTAATTTGTTGACGATCCATAGGTGATAAATCCATTTGCATATAATACATTTGAACCTGATGTAAGAGCGCCCGCGCCCTTTCCAATCCACCAATTTCCATCTACACTTGAGGCGATTGTGTTTGTTCCTGATCCTGCGGCGAGCCAGTTAACACCATTCCAAGCGCCACCTCCAGCCAACGTTGTAAAAGGCTGCGTCAGAGTGCCATAAGGCGTCCATGTTACACCGTCTGCACTTGTGCAGAATGTATTGGTCCCTGAGCCGACTGCGACCCAGATAGAGCCATTCCACGCGACACCTGCGCAGGAAGAAGTAAACGGGATAAAGGTCTTCAGGGCCCAGGCCGTTCCATTAATACTATTTGCAATACCAATATTGCTCACGGCACCTACACCCAAACCAATATAGATTCCATTTCCATAGCCAACCGCATACCACGTGCTGAAGGTGGGATAGGTTGTATTACTATTAGGAAACCACGCAATTCCATTGACACTCGTGGCAATTGTGTAGGGAGATCCTGCGCCAAATGCGATAAACTGGCTGCCGGCCCATGTAACTCCATAGCAGGCGGTTGTAAAGAGAATAGGCTGGCCTGTGTAGTTTGAGGTTGTTGAATTGCCGCTTGCTGTGCGAGCAAACCACCATATACCATCTTGGCTGGTCCACGTTGTAAAACTGCCAGCCCCCCCTACAAGCCAGACATTTAATGTGCTACTGAATGCGACACCATAGCCTTGTGTAGAAAATAAGCTTTGTGCGGTATTCTGATTCCAGTTGCTACCATTATAACTGTAAGCGACGGTATACCCACCTGTGCCTGTGGCGACCCAGAGATTGCTGCTTCCTGAATAGTTATTATTGGCAACACCCCAAACAGCTGTAAGAGTGGCTGTTGTCATCTGGCCATACCAGTTAACACCATCTGTGCTTGTGGCAGTCACGTAGGTGGCGCCCAGTCCTCCTGCGACCCAGATATTGGAGGCCGAGTTCCAGGCTAAGCAGTAGACAGCAGTTCCAAAGATGCTTGTGGCAGAGGTTTGCGGTGTCCAGGTGACACCGTCTGAACTCGTGGCAATTCTGTAATTTCCAGTTCCGCCCACGACCCAGTAACTTCCATTCCAGGCAACTGCATTGGCAGCTGTGAAAATGGTATTTGAAGAGACAGGAAACCAGAGTTGTCCCGCAGCATCACTACTTTTGATAATGGTGCTGCCTGATGATCCAACCGCGACCCAGTAGGAGCCGTTGTAGGCGGCACCGCGCCCATATCCAGGAAACGGTTGCGGCCACCAATTGCTACCGTTCGAGCTGACGGCAGTGAGCTGTGTGCCACCTGTTCCACCTGCGAGCCAATAGGAGCCGTTCCAGCCCAGACAACCCACACTAGTTGTGAACATGGTGGCAGAAGTGGTGCAGACAGAATACCAATTGCTATTGGTTGAGCTAATGCTAGGGCCATACGCAATCGTTGTTGTGCCTTGACCACCTGCAACCCAATAGGAGCCGTTCCAGAGAATGACATAGCACGCTGTGGAAAAGAGAGAGGTTGTGGCCTGGACGGCCCAGTTGGATCCATCAGGGCTTAGCGCAATGGTATTTGTGCCTGCACCACCAGAGAGCCAATATGTGCCATTCCATCCTACCGTATAACCTTGCGATGTGAAAATAGTGGAGGAACGCCCTATCCAGTTAGAACCATCTGTGCTTGTTCCTAGTGTGTAGGTTCCTGCGCCCGCCGCCACCCACAAGGTATTGGTCCCCTGATTCCACGCGATACCCCAGATAGATGAAAATGGCGAGTGAATCTGCCACGCGGCTGATAGATTTGTAGCCCAGCCAGTGAAATTGCTCGTATTTGTGCTATACGCAGAGACATAATTTCCTGTTCCACCTGCGACCCAGAAAGAATTATTGGCGTTCCACGCAATACAGTAGGAGGTTGTAAAGATATTCGTATTCGTCGCCACATACCAGTTGCTGCCGTCTGAGCTATAAGCAATTGTATTAGACCCACTGCCTACTCCAATAAAATAGCTGCCATTCCAGGTAATTCCAAGAGGGGATCCTCCATACCAGGGCTGTGAGAACCAGTCATATCCATTCGTGCTCTTTACTACATAATTCGTGCCAGCACCAAAGGCGAGCCAGTAGCTATAGTTAGAATTGTAGACAATTGAATAGCCCTGGGTTAAAAACATAGTGTTCGAGGAGACACGCTGTTTCCAGTTTGATCCATCGGTTGACCAGGCAAAGGCGTTGGAGGCCACGACACCTACACCTGTCGCCGCATATATTCCGTTGCTATTCGTCGCAATGTAGTAGCCTGTTGAAAAGGGGAGCTTGCCTGTAATATCCCATGTGAGGCCATCAGATGAAATGGCGGTTATGTTCGTGCCTGTTCCTGTTGCCAAGAAAATGGAGCCGTTCCAGTTTACAGAATATCCTGCCGTTGAGAACACAGAAATACCTCTGCCAATCCAGACAACGCCATTGCTACTTGTGATCTGTGTATTTGTTGTTCCTTGTCCAACCATGACCCAGGTTGTGCCGTTCCACGCAACCCCATACGCACCTGTAGAAAAGAAGTTCGCAATGGGAAAGACATTCCAGGGTCCATTTGACTGATAGGCATAGGCGTGCGAGTTTGTGCCCGTTCCTGTCACGATCCAAATACCGTTGTTTGAGCTCACGGATGTTCCGATGATAGTAAAGAGAACTTGTGCTGAATAGCGCGTCGTCCAGCCGATCCCGTTTGCTGAATAGGAGGGATTGCGAAGAGAGGTGTTGGAGCCGACCGCGGCGAATGTGCCACCTATATTCGTGATGTTCCAGCCCGCTGTCCAGCCTGGAATACCCACATAATCATAATTACTATTATCATAGGTTCTCACAGCAAAGCCAGGAAGTGTTGCCGCCGCATAGATAGTGGGGATAAGCCAGTAACTTCCGTTCCACGCCACGTTGCAGGCGGAACCTGAAGGAGCTATCAGCAGACCCTTTCCAAACCAGTAGGTGCCATCCAGACTCCACGCGATTGAATTTGTTGTGCCCGTGCCTGTGGCCAAAATATAAGAGCCATTTGTCGCAGCACCCGTTCCCAGAGTTGTAAAGGGTGTGACTACGTTGCTATAGTTCCACCATGTGAGGCCTTCGTAACTCTGCGCGGCAAAGCTGACACCTGGGGCTCCAACCGCTAAGAGGCCGTTTGCACCTGATGTGATTGCATAGATCCCTCCAGACTGGTTGCTGAAGGAAGCGGATTGATAGACGGACCAGGTGACTCCATCCGATGAATAGGTGACTTGGGGATATACACCATTGAGACCGCTCATCATAAAATAAGAACCGTTCCACTGAATAGCATATCCTGTTGTTGTAATTGCTGTTAATCCATTCACTGAGGCTTGCCAGAGGTTGCCGTCATAACTGTAGGCGATCGTGGACTGGCCTGGCTGTCCAACGGCAACCCAGATAGATCCGTTCCACGCGACACCATATGCGGTGGTCAGAAGAGAGGCCGCGAGTGACTTTCCAAACCAGTTGACACCATCAGAAGAATAGGCTGTGCAATAGGTGCCTGTGCCGACACCGACAAAATAGGAGCCATTCCACACGACGTAGTAGCCAGTTGAAAAGATATTGGCCGATCCTGGAACACCGAACCACGTGGTTCCGTTGTAACTGTAGGCGATCGAATAGCTGCCAGCAGTGCCGAGAGCAACCCAGAGAGTTCCATTCCATGTGATACCATAGGCAGCTGCAAAAATAGTATTAAGTATATTTCTACCAGTCCAATTAACTCCATCTGAACTCGTGGCGTTTACATACGTTGTTCCTTGGCCAACTGCGACCCAGATCGAGCCGTTCCACGCAAGCCCATAGCAGCCTGTTGTAAAGATTGCGCTTGTTAAAGAGACTACTTGCCAGCTCGTTCCGTTTGCACTATAAACAATGGCATTCGTGCCTGTTCCGCATGCGAGCCAGTAATTTCCGTTGGGATTCCACACAGCGGTGTAGCCTTGTCCAGTGATATAGGACGCATTAGAAGCAATATTAGACCAGCTATTCCAGCTTGAAGCATAGGCAAGTGTAGTTCCTCCTGCGCCAACGCCAATCCAATAGGAGCCGTTCCAGCCGAATCCGCGGAGATTGGTTTGGAAAATGGGATTGAACCAATTCACTGTATTCGTGCTCCAGGCCACATTATAGGTTCCTGAACCGACTGCTATCCAGGCGTTATTATACCAATAGACTGCATATCCGCTTGCTGTGAGATAGGTTGTGGAGAGGCCGTTCCATGATGTTGAGTTTTGACTCCATGCTATATTATTCGTTCCATTTCCAACTGCCACGTAATAGCTGCCATTCCATCCGAGACCTCTAACTGCGCCCATTACGCTTGCAGAGGCAACCGCAGTCCACGAGCTGGGTGGTGATAGTGTGCTCGTGGCGATCGTAGTGCCTGTGCCGTTTCCACCGAGCATCCATCTGCCATTATTACCATCCCAGATCACCGCATACCCTATGCCTGTAAAGGGGTGTGTGGCCGCCGTCCATGTATAGGCGTCTGTGCTGTAATAAGTGGCCGTCTGTCCAGTCATTACATAGTAGCTACCATTCCAAGCAATCGCATACATGGCTGGACCAAATGCACCGCGACCACGCCACGTTACACCATTATCTGATGAAATAGCGACCGTGTTATTTCCTTGACCAACCGCAACAAACACGCTGCTATTTCCGTTCCAGCAGACACCATACACACTTGTAAAGAGACTCCAGCACCTCGATCCATAAAAATAGGTGAGTGGGTAGCTACCTGAATTTCCAACCATGATCGTTGTATTTCCTCCTGTTCCACCAATTGACCAATAGGATCCATTCCATGCTAAAGCATAGAGGATTGACGTTGTTGGAGGTGGAGACCATGAAATTCCAGTGTCTAATGACATAACTGAAAAATAGGTTCCGCTTCCTAGCGCAAGTATAGGATAAATGCCATTTATGGAATTATTGCTTAGAAGTGCAACCCCCCTACCTTGTGTTGTTAAACTAATAATACCCGCGCCTGACCATGCATTAAAATTGCCATTAGATAAATTATAAAGAATTGTATTAGAACCACCTGATCCAACTGCAATCATACCACCAGAACTACCTGTAATAATAGTAATTGCATATCCTGTAGTAAACATAGTATTCGCAGTTTGTAAATTACCTGAATAGTAACCACCAAAAGCTATATTTGGACCGTTTCCACAAGTTACAGGACCATAAGCACTATCAACCATAAAAAAAGTTGTTGCGTGACGGAAGTTGCTGTAACTAATATTCCAATCTTTTTGACCAAGCTGATCAGTTGTAAACATAAAAGAACAGTTTCCTACTCCACCAACACACCATATATTACTACCTGAAGCTGACTCATAGACAACAGTGTAAGCAGTTGTCATGAGTGTTGTGCCAGTATAGCCAGTCCAGTTGCTGCAGTTTGTGCTTGTATAGATAGCATTTGCTCCGTTTCCAACCAGCATGTAGACACCATTATTAGGATTATAGGAAATACCATATCCAGTTGTAATGGGCGCACCCTGTGAGGTCCAGGTTCCTGTTCCAGCCGAGTTGTAGTTTATGGCAACTGATACGCTTCCTGAGCCCGTGGCAACCCAGCCACCAGAACCACCATTGAGAGTAGTTGCCCAGAAAAGGAAATAGGGGATTGCCATTGTTGAAATTAGGGTAATACCTGTTGTAAAGGCGCTTGTTCCCGTTGAACTATAGGCTATAAAAGAGGTTGTGTTTTGATATCCAGCTAGCCAATACGTTCCATTCCATGCAATAGAATAATAAGAAAGAGCGCCTGAACCGGTGGAGGTCCAGCTTGTTCCAGTTGAACTATAGTAGATCGCTGATAGACCGACCGCAACAAAATAGGTTCCATTCCATGCAATTGCTTGCGCGGAGCTTGCGAATGCGGTTCCAGAATTTGTCCATGTATATGATCCATTTAAATACCATAATTGAGTAGTATTTGCGCAGACGACCAAATAAGATCCAGATGTTCCATTAATAGCAATTGACTTAACTGTTGTTATACCTGTATTTGGAATTCCAGTGGGCGCAAACATTGTAGATCCATTCCAATACGCATATGCTAGAGAATATGTTCCTGTGCCAACAATAAAAAAACTACCAGTTTGATAATTAAAAACAGCAGAATAGGCAGTCGTGAAAACACCTGAGCTACTCAGGCCAGTCCATGTTGTTCCGTTTGTAGTATAGATAACCTGCCAAGTTCCTGTGCCTACAGCCAGTGCTATAGGGTTATTCTGACCATTATATACAACCCCATATCCAGTTGTAAACCAGGTATTTAGGCCCTGACCAACCCATGTGACACCATCATAACTGTAGGCGACAGCATTTGATCCTGTGCCCACACCTATCCACAAATTCCAACCAGTCCAGGTCACGTAGGTCATCGTTGAAAAGGTGTTGGATGAAAGAAGCCAGCTGCCAGTTCCTGAAGTGCTCGTGAAGATAAGATTTGTGCTGCCTGATCCGCCGACCGTGCAGAAGTAGGAGCCGTTCCACGCCACACCATATCCATAATAGGCACCAACAGTAAGGGCATTTGACGTCCATCCGCCAAGCGCTGGATTTGTGGCGTAAAAGACAGCCCATTGTGTATTGGTGTAGTTTCCAACTGCCACATAATATGATCCATTCCAGGCAATTGAATAGAGAGTGTATGCATATGCATTTGAAAGAGCCTGTGAGAAGGCCACGCCGTCAGGTGTCGTTACAATTGTGACCGTGTTTGCTGCGGCCGCTCCACCCACTATGGTCCAAGAGCTATTGGCGTAGAGTGCATACCAGCCTGTTGTGTATAAGAAATTGCTTGATGCATGTGTCGCCGTCCATGTGGTTCCGTTTCCAGATGTTTGAAAGATATTCACGCCTGCGCCTGTGGCTACAAACATGCTTCGGTAGCTATCCCAGACGATAAAACGCGTAGAGGTGCTCAGCTGGGAGGTCTGGGCTGTCCAACTATTGGAAAGGCCTGTTGAGCTCGAGTAGAGTATTGTGCTAGCGCCACCGATCACATATATGCTTGCACCATAAGAAGCTGAAAGATAGGCAGCAGCAAGAGAAGGATACCATGTGATACCGTTACTACTATATCCTGTATAAGAGCCAGTTCCAATAAAGAGGCCATTCGCATAGAGGATATAGGAGAAGTAGGTGAATACATTGCTCAGAGCAGTCCATGATGTTCCATTTGAAGACCAATAGTATGTTCCACCGGTTGTCACTGCGACCGCAATGGTTGAAGAGGCGGCCGCTGCATAGAAGTTTCCTCCAACCGCCGCTGTCCACGCTGTGTTATTTGAGCCGTTGCTTGTGCCATAATAAAGGTTAGCAGTTGTTCCTGCGATCCAGTAACCATTGATAGAAGCTACACACTGTGTTTGCACTGCTGCACCTAGACCTGTTGCAGTATTTGACCAGTTCCATCCATTGGAGCTCCATGCAGAAAGATAGGTGGCGGAGTTTCCAACCGCCATAAAGCCTGTTGGTCCGGTAGTCAATGCGAAAATGTTTGTTGTCGCCGTGTTAGAACCATTTGTAATCGTCCAGTTACAGCCGTCTGGGCTTACTTGAACCCAATAGGTGGGTCCACCGACCGCAACATACTGAGTATTCGCACCTGTATTGTAAGTAACACCATAACCTCCTGTTCCAAAGGCTGTTCCAACGACCTGTCTTATCGTCCAGGTCACACCATCTGGACTTGTCAGAATGGCGTTTGTGCCTGCACCAACCGCAACCCATTGGCTCAGAGCACTTGACCAAATAACGTTGCTGCCACCGGTGCTGAAATAGGTGGCGCTGAGAGTTCCTCTCGGTGTCCAGGTGATTCCGTTTGCACTGGAGACGATTGAGTTCGTGCCGTTGCCAACACCAACCCAATAAGAACCGTTCCACGCGGCGTTGTAGGCGGCTGTTGTAAAGACGTTGTTAGGATTCTGTCCTGTCCAGTTTACTCCATCGCCGCTCGTGCCAATCTGGTAGGTTCCTCCTGCGCCCACCACGATCCACAGGCTCAAATTATAGGCCCATACGACACCATATCCTGTAGTGAAACCTGTAAAGGTGCGCTGGAACCAGTTCACACCATCTGAGCTAGTGGCGATCGGATTCGCGGCACCAACTGCTACAAGCAGAGAGCCATTCCACGCAACCGCATAGACAGCTGTGGTAAAGATGGCATTGGAACTCTGAGCGGTCCAGACAAGACCATCTGGACTTGTGCCGATCTGAACACCCGTTCCAGAACCGACTGCAACCCAATAGGAACCCTGCCAGGTAATACCGTATCCAATTTGCATAAGATACGTATTTCTCGCAGTCCATGAATTGGAGAGGCCTGTATAACTAGTGGCAATCGTATTCGTGCCTGTGCCTGTGGCCACCCAGAGGCTCAAATTAGGACTCCACGCAACACCATAGGCTGCCGTCGTGAAAACGGTCGCGCCAACACCTATCCAGTTGCTGCCGTTTGAGCTCCAGGCCAGTGTATTCGTGCCTGCGCCAACCGCAACCCAGTAAGAGCCGTTCCACGCAGCGTTCCAGCCAGCCGTTGAAAAGGGATAGATACCGTGGCCAATCCAGAAGAAGCCGTTTGTGCTCGTCGCCACTGTATTTGTGCCGCCAGTTCCTAGCGCAACCCAATAGGAGCCATTCCAGACCACCGCATTCACCTGTCCAGAAAAGGGGGTCGTGTTCGTATTTCTGACGATCCAGAAACTTCCGTTGGAACTCTGATACACCTGGTTTGCCGCGCTCGTGGCGAGCCAGTAGGAGCCATTCCACTGAACTCCATAGACAGTTCCAGGATTGTAGCTTGTTGTCTGATACCAGGTCAGGGTGTCTGCACTGCGGTAGAAGGGTGACAGAGAGCCAGTCGCGCCCACACCGATCCAATAGGAGCCATTCCAGCCGGCTGCGCGCATCGCCACACTAGTTGACGTATTCGCGCGGCCAGTCCATGTATATCCGTCTGGACTTGAGGCGATCGTATTGAGGCCCGAACCACCTGCCAAGAAATAGGAGCCGTTCCAGGCCACAGCGTAGCAGCCTGTTGTGAAAACAGTGCTGCCAAAGTAATTGTAGCCGACAAGATCGGTTGTTTGGTTTAGAGTATTTGAACCACCTGTTCCGCCGATTACAACGGCGTTAGTTCCAGGATTGTAGGCAACTCCTCTTGCATACGATGTAAACTGATAGTAATTGCCTCTCGGAATCCAGTTAGAACCGTCAAACGAGGTGGCCACAGTATTCGTGCCTGAACCGGTTGCCACGAAAATACTTCCGTTCCATGTGACGCCATAACAGATCGTTGAAAAAATGGTTGCAGCGAGACCGACCCAGTTTACGCCATCCCAGCTCCAGGCCAGAGTATTCGCACCCTGTCCACCTGCGACCCAGATGGCTAAAGTGCTAGACCAGGCGACGCAGCGGGCGGCGGTAGAAAAGGGTATTGTGCCAGCGTTTTGCCAGTTAGACCCGTTGAAACTGATGGCGAACTGGTATGTTGTGACGCAGTTTCCGCCTGCGAGAAAATAGCTTCCATTCCAGCCCAAACAGTAGGTGATATAGCTGACTGCATTTCCATAGTAGTTGCTCGCACCATACCAATTGTATCCATCAGGGCTGTAGGCCAGATTATAACTGCCTCCCTGTCCTCCTGCGATCCAGATACCATTTGTTCCGTATACCGCTGAAAAGACTGAGCTGCTTATGATACTTGTGCCGTTTGCGGAGGCCCCCCAACTGGTTCCGTTATCTGAATACCAGAGAACCGTGCCGCCCGCACCTCCTCCGCAAATGGTGCGCCCACCATTCGTGGCGAGACAGTATCCGCTTGTAGGAAAGAATGAATTGCCAAGATTGCCCCAGCCACCATATCCATAGCCATAGGCAATTTGACAATTTCCAGATCCGCATGCAATCCAGATACCGTTGTTCGCATTCCAGATCACTGCGTATCCCTGGGTTGTGAAAATCTGTCCACCTGGCGCGCTCGTTCCAGAGTTAAATGAAGCAACAACATAATACTTGATTCCATCAGCACTATACAGAATAGAATTGCTTGCTGATCCAACAAGAACAAAGGAAGAGCCGTTCCACGCCACTCCATAGCCCTGCCCTGAGAAAAGGTTATTGACGACATAGGGTGCAGAGTAGTTGCTCCAGGAAGATAAGTTATAATAGGCAGAGACAAAAATGTTGGCAATGCCTGGCTGGCCAACCATAACGAAGGAGCCAAATCCTGAAGTCCAGACAATTCCGTATGCAGTAGCGATCTGTGTAGTTGTTATTCCAGTATTATTAGTCCATGTGATACCGTTTGAACTCACATTGATTGGATAGGTTGTGCCAGCCCCTACCGCAATGAATTGACCAGAGGTGAGAACCGCCTGATCCCAGATGATCTGGTAGGGTGTTGTTAGAGAGCTTGCCACTCTGTTTGTCCAGGTGACACCGTCCCAACTGGAGGCAATACAGGTTGTTGACGAATAGGTGCCGCCCATCAAGATCATGTAACCATCTGTCGCAACCGTGTAAATGGCAGTCAAGTTTCCAGGTGTTCTTACAGTCCATGTGTATCCATCAAAGCTGGTGATATAAGGGTTCGTTCCAGTGCCTCCAACGATCCAGAGGCGCAGGCCTGAGTGCCAGATTCCAGCATATCCACCTGATGTCATATAGGAGGCGATTGCAGCCGTTCCAGTCCAGTTAATACCGTCCATGCTGATCGCAACCGAATAGGTGCCTGAGCCAAAGGCGAGCCAATAGTTCCATGTGTTATTCCAGGCAAATCCGTTCACCTGTGTCGTGAAAATAGTATAAATAGATCGCGGAACCCAGTCGGTTAGAGCAGGCGCGCCGTCATTATAAGCCTCATATACATTTGAACTCACGATAAAGCCTGACGCGCCTGATGCGATCCAGTTTCCATTTCCATAGGTCAAATTGTAGTTCGTCCACGCGGCCGTCTGCATTGTCGGCTGCCACGTGGTCGCAGCACCATACGCCCTCACAATCATGCCGCCAGTGCCGACCGCAGTAAACATATTGGCAGTGTATTGATATCTGACCGAATTGAATGTGGTGGCATAGATCATGGATGTTCGCGGATAGAAATTGTAGCCATCGCCAGAGGTCCAGATAGACGCAACACCACCCTGTCCAACCACCGCCCATACGCTATTCTGTGAGTTCCATGCTGCACTATAGGCAACCGTGGGAAAACAGTAGACACCGAGTCCTCGCCATCCATATCCATCCGTGCTACGTGCAAGAGTATTATAAGTTCCTTGGCCTGTTGCTAAGAAATAGCTGCCGTTCCACGTGATGCTGTAGCCGGCTGTAGCAAACATGATTTGCGCAACAGAAGCCCATGAATATAGATCAGGACTGAGTCCAACTGTAACGCCTGCTGTCAGAGAGGAAAAGGCGAGATAGTGACTGTAGTTGCCGTTCCACGCAATGTTATACACCGTTGTCGAGGGACCGAAAAGAGGATTCGCGGCACCTGAGACCCAGGCATTTGACGTAAGAGAAGTGGAATAGTAGACTGCACCACCCTGTCCAGTCACAATATACAGATTATTGATGTAGTTGATGCTGCGGAGCTGTTGCATGACGGATCTAGCATTCCACGCGGCAGTAAAGCCAGTCCAGCTCGAGCCGTTCGTGCTCGTCGCCATCGTGAAGTTGCCTTGACTCTGATACGAGCCGACCGCAATCCAGGTTCCACCGTCGCATGTGACACCGTATCCAACACCGATAATCGAGTTGATTGTGGACGCACCTGTCCATGTCTGCGCATTCGTTGAACTGTCAACTATTGAATAGGTGCCTGTGCCAACGCCGATCCAATAGTTGAAATTTCCATTGTAGCAGACGGAATAGCAGGTTGTAAAGATGGTATTCGCCGTTCTCGCAGTCCATGTGACACCTGTGCCGTCTGTGCAGGTAAAGATGGTGCTGGATCCCTGACCCGAGAGAACCCAGATACCACTGTTCTGAACCGTGATGAAATATCCTACCGTGAGGCCAGAAGCCGTGCGACCTGTCCACGTGATGCCGTCGGGACTCGTGATGACAGGAGAGGTGCCTGCGCAAGCGGCAATAAAATAGGATCCAGACCATGCCACGCACCAGACGGTTGTAGAGCCGGCCACAATACCTCTGCTAATCCAGACAGAACCATCTACACTTGTCGCGATCGTATTCGTGCCTGATCCCCCTACAACCCAGATAGAGCCGTTCCAGACACCACCGTTTGCAGAGGTTGTAAAGGTTGCCGCCGACTGGTTGCTGGAGGCCGTCCACGAGGCACCGTTCGCTGATGTATAGATAGCAGAGGCTCCTTGTCCAACCGCGACCCAGATCGAGCCGTTCCACGCAATACCATAGCCGACCGTTGAAAAGACGAGGCCAGCTCCGTTCCAGCTGGTCCCTGTAGAACTGTAGGCGATCGTGTTTCCTGCCGAGCCGACTGCGACCCAGAGAGAGCCATTCCACGCAACACCACGTCCTTGCGCATTAAATGTGCCTGCGCCGAGCCCGTTCCATGTGACACCATCGTAGCTATAGGAAATTGTGTTCGTGGCGGAACCGACTGCAACCCAGATGGCTCCATTCCAGGCCGCGGCATAGCCTGTGGAACCGAACGGATTACCGTCTGCATAATATGTAATACCTGAATACGACTGACTCTTCATAAGTGCATTATTACCAGAGCCAAGTGTGAGCCAGTAGGTGGGGGCGTAATTGACAACGTTTGTCGTTACGTTCGCAGAGGTTGTTCCAACGCTGTTTGAGGAGTTTACAATCGCATAATAATAGCCGTTTGACAGAGTCACCGTCGTATTCTGGTAGTTGTTGGAGGTGCCGAGCACTGTCTGAACAAGAGTCCCTCCTGTAGATGCATTCGTAGAATTCCAGTAGAAGTATATATTGTAAAGAGTGGTGTAGGCAGGATTGATAGTGGCGTAGGTCCATGATGCGGTCAGATAGATATAGGAATTTGTCCATGCGAGTGATACACTCGTAGGTGGAGTAAAATAGTAGTAGACGTTATTTGACGTTGTCACCGTGATAGAATTAGAGGATGTTCCAGAAATTGTTGTGTAAATTGTCGCATAGTAATACTGATTATAAGAAAGGGCAGTTGTGGTTAACTGTGAATTACTAGAGGATCCAATATTTGTAAAGGTCTGGACGAGAGAGCCACCGCTCAGCACGTTTGCACCAGATGTATAGAAATTGATCGTGTAGTAAATCGGAAGAGAAAAGGTGTCTATTGTCCAGGTCGCATAGACATAGGAGGTTCCATTCCACACCATTGTAAAATTTGTAGGATACGGAATATAGTATAAGACCGCCGTTGAAGAGGTGATGACTGCAGAGGAAACACCAAGCTCATAGGCAGCCACAGTTGCATAATAATAATTTCCGAAATTGAGAGTATTTGTTGTAATCTGTGAAGTAGTTCCCACAGAGAGTCCCGTGATTGTATTATAGAGAGAGCCTCCAGAGGTGGAATTTGTGGAGTTCTGATAGAAATTTACAGTATAGGTGACAGTAAGAGCATTTGTAATTCCTGTCCACGAGGCGGTAACATATGTATGGTAAAGATCATAGGCAATAGCCACATTCGTAGGGGGTAGAACATAGTAACATACAGCATTAGAGCTTATTGTATAGGCTGTGTATTTACCACTACTATCTTGTGCTTGAACAGCTGAATAGTAATATGTATTGAGTGTGAGAGTCGTTGTTGTATTCTGTGATACATATGCATTAGTAACAGGAAGTGTTGGAGCTGGAGGAGCAACACTGTAATAAGGATGAGTGTTAGGGAGACTTGACTGAAGTCCCCATTTCCATGCCAGATACCCTTCAACAAGTTGCTGATTTGATGTTGACAGCGCAGTTGAATATAGAACAATTTCTGCAATATTTCCAGAGAAAAAGTATGCCTGAGTTGCTGTAGCACCTATTGTTATTGAAGGGATATTTCCAGTAAGATTTACACCATATCCAGATGTCCATCCATACTGAAGTGCTCCGTTAAAATAAACAGCTGTATTTGTCGCTGGGGTAACAACAACTGTTGTGACAAGCCTGTATGAAGAACCCGTTGAAAATGTACTGCCATATTGAAATGTATTTTGATATTGAAGACCACCTCCAGCCCAGATTCCAAGCTGACCAAATGGAGCATTCGAAGTATCACCACTAGCAAACAAAGTTTCAGCTGTATAACCTGAACCAGGTGAATAATAGATAATAAATAGTGTAAATGAATTAGGTGATGTAAAATTAACAGTGCCTGTTAGATACTGGCCACCAGAAAAGGAAAGAACAGACTGATTGTTAAGACTTCTACTGAGTAATGTAGGATAATACGAAGAGGAAGCTGCGGTCATTGTATAGGCGTTTGACGACTTATCTTTCCATGCACTTACTGTTGTTACTCCACCTGTTGTTGTAAGAGTAAGAGTTGCTTGATCTGCACTATCCAACCAGAGTGATAGTCCCGCACCTGCGATAGTAGGCAATGTATATATGAATGGGGCATAATATATAGTTTGAAGAAGAGTTCCTCCTGTAGTATTACTTGATGGTGTTGAATAGAAGGTAATTTGATAGGCAGGAGCATTAGAAGCATACCACGTCGATGTTACAAATGTATCATATTGATTCCAAGTTGTTCCAACATTTGACGGTGCTGAAACACTAGCAAAAGAGGGATTTACAACATTTGTTGTTGTTCCAATAGAAGTTCTTGCTGTATTAACAGCATAGATAATAGCAAAGTAATAAGTTCCTGATACCAGTGTTGTAGTTATTGTTCTTGAAGATGTGGTTGAGAGAGAAAGTCCTGTAAATGTTTCAACAATTGTTCCATTAGCTGGATTTGTAGTAGGGCTTGAATAAAATACAACGGTATATGTGATCGTTGGAACCCCTCCATATTGTTGGGTGGGGGTCCACGAACATGATACATATGTATTAGGACTAGTCCAAGCCGCCGTAGCCCCCGTTACGGGACCAGGAGGTTGAGCCGTCTTTATGAGCAGCTGAAAACTCATTCCTGGTGGTGGTTTACTTTTAGAGCTGCGGGTTTTTTCCGTTGACGGCGTGATTTTTTTAAGAATTCATTCTTAAAAAATATCGGACGCCTAATGACGGCGTGATTTTTTAAGATATCCAATTTAAGAAACCCCTTTTAGATTTCTTAATTTGGAGTAAAATGCATCACTTGGATGCGTGTATATTGAGAATCGCAGAAGGATTCTCCTGGAGAGAAAAGGTCAGATTAATATCTTTCAGAGTGCCCTGAATCCTCTCTACAAGCGTAAGAATTGGATAGCCGAGGAAAAAGACAATATAGTCCCAGATAGTTCGATTCACGCCGTCGCTGCAAGTATAGAGGCCTGTTACAACAGGCGGTTTCTGAATAGGAAAGCTATAGACGTTAATGGAGTCAGTGAAGCCAGCGGCGGCCCACGCAAGCAGATTCTTTTTCAGAGTCGTAACATTTAAGAGTTCCAGATTCTTCTTATTGAGCTCCTCAATCTGCAGAAGAATCTCCTGAGATGAGAGAAGATCCTCTATACTGATAAGAGGGGTAGGGGTGTCTGTGAGTGTGATAATGTGATCTGAGAAAACGGGAATTGGTTCAGGAGGCTGGGATGCAGATAAATCTAGAATCACAACAGGTGCTTCACCAAATGTCTGGCCAATGCCTGTCTGAGGTGTGGTGAAATCAAGACTCACGCTGCTCGGCGGAGCCGTTATGCCTCCTGAAAGATCCATGCTATCTATATGCGTTAAAAAAGAACATATGAATTTGTCGTAGCCACCATAATATTTATGCTATTAGATGAATAGATGGTGGTAGGACTCGTAATGCCTGTGCCACCCGTGATGGTCACAATCATATCGTTGGCCGAGTTATTTCGGAAGCTGTAATACTTTCCAATATTTGAAAAGGGCTGTGTTGCAGCTAAGGCGATTGTATATGTTCCTGTGCCTGTCATGTTGTAGTAGACGCCGAAGTAGGTCGAGGGAGTCAGAGTGGCCGTGCCTGGTGTCGCGAAACTGCTGTAATACACGGCGCTGCGCGAGAAGCCATTCACATCCACCATCCAATAGTTATTCGGGGCGGCAGTCAGAAGAAGAGTGCTTGTATACGTGAGCAAACTACTAAATGTAAAGGCGTAGATGGAGCTGGTGACGAGAGCACCTGTGCTGAGGCTGAAGGAGGAACCTGAAAAGGTGGACATGTAGATATTGCCTGCGCCGATTGCAGTGCTCACATAGGCTGTGCTCGCATTGTAATTCACGAACGGGTTGTAGAAGTTGCTCGTATTGCTTGTGAACTGGGCACCTGTTGAAATGGCTGTGCTGATTGGAACACCAGGAGTTCCAGTCCCCGCTGTAGGAGCTGCACTCTTATAGGGGTGGCCTGCAGAAAGATAACTCTGTAAGCCCCATTTCCAAGCTAAATACCCCTCTATCTTTTGTTGATCCGACGTGGAAAGAACGTTATTATAAAATAGGATTTCTTTTATCCAGCCCTGTGCAGTTCGGCTACCACCTGAAGCATAGCTTGTGCCGACTTGCAAACGACTTGTTGGAGAAGCATTATTCACAGTTGCATCAATGATATTATGATGCGTAAAGATATCTGCATAACTTGGAGTTGTAGATCCGAAGATTTGAGTCCCATTTATAAACGGATGGTCACCTTGCATATCCCATTGATAGGACCCATCGCCGAGAGGAAGATTTACAAGGCCAGAGCTACTTGCGCGAATTGAAAAGTCATTTTGTCCAGATATAGTTAAATCATTCATAGAAATCATATAATAAAGACCAATAGAGTTGGTATACGTGGAGTCCCATCTACAGACTAAGAAAACATAGGTGTTTAGCGTAGCTGTTGCATTTGTAAACACCTGCCCACCTGGCATATAGATAGCAGGTCCACCCAAATCGTTGCTATACGTCATGGTGGCTCCAGTCATTGTATCTGTAGTTCCAGCCTTGTTCACCCAAGATGTAATTGAGGTTCCATAGGCTGGCTGAACACCGGTTCCTGCAGGATCTGCCGCATCATACCAGAGAACCGCCCCTGAAACTAAGAGTGGACTGAATGCAGTTCCCGCAGTTACTTGCGGAGTGTAGAAATTGGCAAAATAGTTGCTGGTATTGCTTGTGAACTGCGCGGCTGTTGACACTGTGGTTGACCAGTTCTGCTGTAAATTGGAGATCCAGTTGCTCGTGTTGCTCGTGAATTGGGTCACTGAGCTGACAGGTGTCGACCAGTTCTGATTGAAGTTTGTAGGATAGATTGTAATGTTACTGGAGAACTTGGCAACCGTCGATGTCGGCGTTGACCAGTCCTGCTGAATAGGAATGATCCAGTTGCTCGTATTGCTCGTGTATCGTGCAGCTGTGCTAATATAGGAGGTTGACCAGTCTTGCATAATATTTGAGGCCCAGTTACTTGTGTTGCTCGTGAATCTGGCGACAGTTGAGGTGGCTGTGCTAATCGAGGGACCTGTCACCTGCGGATTGTAGAAGTTTGCAAAGTAATTGCTCGTGTTGCTCGTGAACTGCGCTGACGTTGATACAGGAGTAGACCAGTTTTGCTGATACGGAACGGTCAAATTGCTCGTGTTGCTCGTGAGCTGGGCCACGGAGCTGACAGGTGTTGACCAGTTCTGGAGGAAATTGGTAGGATAGATCGTGATGTTGCTGGAGAAGCGGGCCACCGTCGAGGTCGGCGTCGACCAGTCTTGGAGAGTGGGAGGAATCCAGACAAGAGTATTGCTTGAGTATCGACCAACAGTGGAAACGGGTGTTGACCAGTTCTGGGAGAGATTTGAGGCCCAGTTGCTCGTGTTGCTGGTGAAAATGGCATTTGTTGAGTTTGTTACAGTAGAAAAGAATACGTTCGCAAAATTTATACTGATTGTGCCTCCTGCTCCAGGTCCACCTGTTACGCCTCCTCCTGCGCCTCCAGCGCCCTGTGTATTTACAACTGTTCCTGTTAACAGAGCGACATAGGAGGATCCGCCACCACCGCCTAACCCGTCGCCGCCACCAAAATAACCGCCGCCTCCACCACCATCTGTTGTGTGAGAGGAATTGGCACTTGCTCCTGCTAATGAGGCTCCATTTGCACTGAGGCCTGTGCCACCTGCCGACTGGGTTCCTCCTGCTCCCGCGCCCGTCAATCCTCCACCTGCATATCCTAGAAGGCCAATTGCACCTCCAGCTCCGCCACCTCCACCGCCAACAACTGCCAAGACAGTAGCGTTACTTAAAATATAGGTGGCTCCGCCACCACCACCGCCTGTTCCAGTTGCATAGGCGCTGCCGCCGCCGCCATATCCGCCTGCACCTCCAGTTGTGAGAGTGCCTGCTACGCCGCCACCCGCGACGATCAGTGTATAGGTTGTTCCAGGAACCACTGTAAGACTTCCTGCAACATATCCTCCTGCGCCGCCTGAATTGTAAATAGTATAGACCAGGGTCATGGATCCGTTTCCACCGTTTGATATTCCTATCCCACCCGCTGCTCCACCACCTTGTGTATTCACAACAGTGCCTGTTAATAGTGCAACATAGGAGGATCCGCCTCCACCACCTTGGCCATCACCGCCTCCATAATATCCACCGCCGCCTCCACCATCCGTTGGTTGTGCCGAACTAGCAGCGCCGCCTTGAAGATAGGATCCATTTCCGCTGAGACCTGTTCCGCCGGCTGATTGCGTGCCTCCTGCTCCTGCGCCTGTTGTTCCTCCACCTGCGTAGCCATTTCCTGATACCGAACCAGAGGCAGCACCACCCCCTCCTACAGCTACTTGTAATACAGATCCAAGTAAAACATAAGAAGCACCACCGCCACCACCGCCTGTGCCACCACCTACTGCAGAACCACCACCTCCAAACCCCCCACTACCACTAGTAAGTCCACCACCTGCAATAACTAAACTATAGGTTGCGCCAGGAACAACGCTAAGAATTCCTGATACTACTCCACCCGCACCCCCAGTATTTGGAAGTATATAGCTTATTTGTATAGATCCAGAAGAATTAGCTGGAGACCCCCCTCCTACTGTATCAACAACGGTGCCTGTTAAATTAGCGGTGTAGGATGTACCACCACCACCAGAACCTGTGTATGTATAATAATATATACGACCAGGAGCATAATAATATTGGAGACCACCGTATCCACCAACACCACCTGCATATCCTACGCCACCTCCACCACCACCTCCACCACTAGTATCATTATAATAATTACCCCCAGAAAGATATGCTCCATTAGCCCCTCCATTTCCAGCAGTTAAATAGCCACCATAAGTCCAAGCATTATTTGTGCCAGGATAATAGCTTCCTCCCCCGCCGCCACCGCCATCACCAGGGCTACCATTTGCCTGTGCACTATTTAAAGCTCCCGAAAAACCATTTCCAGCACCGCCACCACCACCAGCAACAACTAAAGGTGTTGAACCATTAAAAAAAATAGCTGCAGAACCACCACTACCAGCACCAACACCACCTGCACCACCACTATAGTAATTTGGATTTATAGTATAGGTTGTTCCAGGAACAACCGCAAGTGTTCCTGATACATAGGCACCCGCTCCACCAATACCACCACTAGAAGAATTACCGCCACCACCACCTTTTAAAATAATATTTATCGAAGTGAGGCCTGCTGGACATGTCCAAGGTGTAGAGCTAGTAAAATTACTTGTAATTAATGGACCATTTACACCTGCGCCCCCACCACCATTCATCGTAACCGCAACTGCCGAGACACCCAAGGGAGCTGTCCATGTTGTCGTTGTTCCTGTATAGGCAAAGTTACACGTAATCTGATACGGAACACTACCACCTCCACCACCAGTCATGGTTATTTGAGCAGATGTGACACCTTGCGGTGCAGTCCAGGTTTGTGAAGTGCCTGTGTAACTAAAATTAGACAAGCCCCCTCCTGATCCAATAATTCCAAAATACTGTGTTAAATAGAAGTTTCCGAAATAATTGCTCGTGTTGCTCGTAAAAAGCGCGCTAGTGCTCACAGGTGTTGACCAGTCCTTAAGATAATTAACTATAATATTGCTATCAGTTACAGTAAAATTGCTCAAGTTGCTTGTGAATTGTGCAACACTGCTGAGAGGCGTGGACCAGTCCTGCTGTAAAGGGATACGCAGGTTGCTCGTGTTGCTTGTGAGAAGAGCAACTGTGGAAAGAGGGGTTGACCAGTTCTGCTGAATAGGAAGAGTCCATGTGTTCGTGTTGCTTGCGTATCTGGCGACTGTAGAGGTTGGTGTTGACCAGCTTTGTTGTAAGTTAGAGATCCAGTTGCTCGTATTTAGAGCATAGTTACTGCTATTGCTCGTAAACTGGCCAACTGTTGAGACCGGTGTTGACCAGTTTGATGTATAGGAGCGGAACCAATTGCTCGTATTGCTCGTGAAGGCCGCGCCAGTGCTCACAGGTGTGGACCAGCTTGTGAACCAATTAAGCTCGGCATTACTTGTGTTACTCGTGAATGCCGCAACCGTCGAATTGGGCGTGGACCAATCCTGTAAAACATTCTGATTCCAGTTAGACGTATTGCTCGTGAACTGGGACACAGTGGAAAGAGGTGTGGACCAGTCTTGCTGGTATCCTGTAATTCGGTTACTTGTATTGCTTGTAAAGGCCGCAACAGAGGATGTGAATGTTGAGAAATCCAACTGATAATTGACCGCGATATTGCTCGTATTGCTCGTTATCTTGACAACGGTTGAGACAGATGTAGATTCATCTTGAACAGAAGACGAGATCCAATTGCTCGTATTGTTCTGCGTAAGAGATATCAGGGCCGTCGGCGTTGACCAGTCCTGAATCGTATTTTTCCAGTAATTACTCAGATTAGAAAGAGGTGTAGACCAGTCTTGATTGGCCTGATAAGACCAGTTTGACGAGTTACTTGTGAAAAGGCCAACTGTATTCAAAGGTGTAGACCAGTTATCCTTTGGAATCCAATTGCTCGTATTGCTTGTGAGCTTGGACACTGTGGAAAGAGGTGCCGACCAGTTCTGCGGCCTGGCAGAGTTACTCATAAACTTGGCCACGGTGGAAAGAGGCGTGGACCAATTGTCTTTCGGTATCCAATTGCTCGTATTGCTCGCAAATGTGCCGACATTCAAAATATTGGGATCGCCCTGTTGACTGAGGGAAACAATCCAATTGCTTGTATTGCTTGTATACTGCGCGGCAGTGGATAAATTAACCTGTGGCAGACTGGCAGGAATAGAATTGCTCGTGTTACTTCCAAAAAAGGCTACAGTGGAGAGGCCTGCCACCTTTTGGAGACCGCCACCATCACCTATCAAAACAGAGCTGACTTTCACAGCATTCAAAAAGCCAATGGTTGCGGCACTATACTCAGTTCCTCCTATGATTGACCAGATACCAGGTTGACTTGCGTAGACACTCGTGATGCCGAGAGTGTCTGTAAGAAGCTTCGTGGTCGTTCCATCTTCGAAGGTGTCTGCACCTTGTGTCAGAATCGTAATAGGATTGCCCGCTGCAGCACCGTATATATCTTTAAGGTCTATCACTTGAAAAGGAATACGTGATGATAATGGTAATTGATATGTATAAGGAGCGCCAATTAAGGCGACAGGTATGGTGATCATGACCTTCTTTTAACTGTCGTGACTTTATTTAAGGCGACTTTAGACGCCTTAAATAAATGTCAAACGACAAGTTGCGGCTTTAAAAAAGTGCGTAAGTGGACGTAGTGGCAACCATGATAATGGCTGTATTGGATGCGTATAAAGTCAGAGGCGTAGTGATACCTACACCTCCTGTTATCGTAATGCTAAGATCCGATGCGGTGTTGTTTCTGAATGTATAATACTTGCCAATGTTCGAGGCCGGCTGCGATCCTGCTAAAGCAATCGTATAGTTTCCTGTATTTATTATATTGTAATACACGCCAAAATAGGTTGACGGTGTGATGGTTGTCGTGCCTCCAGTCGTGAAGCTGGAATAGAACATGGCGCCGCGCGCATAGCCATTTATATCCATCATCCAATAACTGTTGGTTGCCAGAGGAGCACCGACAAGCATGGAACTCACTTGCATGAGAGGGCTGCTCGTTGTATAGGCGTAAATAGAGCTCGCATACACAGAGCCTGTGCTAAAGGAAAGGGTGGAACCGCTAAATGTGGAGACATAGATATTTCCGAGGCCGACGACGGAGCTGATCATCGCGGAGCTCGCATTGTAGAGAATTGCGTTATTCATATAATTGCTTGAATTGCTCGTAAACTGAGCCACCGTGGAGACAGGGGTGGACCAGTTCTGAATGATATTGGAGGCCCAGTTACTCGTATTGCTCGTGAATTGACCGACAGAAGAGACAGTAACAGACCAATTCTGGAGAATATTCGAGGCCCAGTTGCTCGTATTGCTCGTGAAAAGCGCAGATGTTGACACGGCAGTTGACCAGTTCTGGAGAATATTCGCGTTGTAATTGCTCGTATTGCTCGTGAACTGGGCGACTGTTGAATTCGGGGTTGACCAGTTTTGGAGAATACCCAGATAGTAATTGCTCGTATTGCTCGTGAATTGCGCCGTCGTCGATAGGGGCGTCGACCAGTTCTGGAGAACGTTGGAGGACCAGTTTGAGGAGTTGCTCATGAACTGTGCAACCGTGCTCAGAGGCGTTGACCAGTTCTGGATGATATTGGAGGCCCAGTTGCTCGTATTGCTCGTGAAGAGGGAAACAGAGGATACAGGTGTTGACCAATTCTGCAGAATATTGGAGGCCCAGTTGCTTGTGTTGCTGGTGAAGAGGCCGATCGTGGAAACAGGAGTAGACCAGTTCTGGAGAATATTCGCATTGTAGTTGCTCGTATTGCTGGTGAACTGCGCAACTGTGGAATTGGGTGTAGACCAGTTCTGCAGAATTGCGAGATAGTAGTTGCTTGTATTGCTCGTGAACTGGGCGACGGAACTCACGGGTGTCGACCAGTTTTGCAGAAGATTGACGTCCCAGTTGCTCGTATTGCTCGTGAACTGGGCGACGGTGGAATTCGGTGTTGACCAGTTCTGAATAATATTGGAGGCCCAGTTGCTCGTGTTGCTCGTAAAGAAAGAAACAGAGGACACAGGTGTTGACCAGTTTTGGAGAACATTAAGTGTCCAGTTTGATAGGGCCACCTCATAGTTGCTCGTATTGCTCGTAAAGGTTCCAACGGATGACACAGAGACGGACCAGTTTTGCAAGATATTGGAGGACCAGTTTGACGTATTGCTCGTGAAGAGGGCGACAGTGGAATTGGCAAGAGACCAGTTCTGAAGAATATTGGAGGCGTAGTTGCTGGTATTGCTCGTGAACTGCGCCACGGTGGAATTCGGGGTCGACCAGTCCTGGAGGATATTGAAGGCCCAGTTACTCGCAGCCACCTCATAATTGCTCGTGTTGCTCGTATAGAGGGCGACCGTGGAAAGAGGTGTGGACCAGTTCTGCAGAATATTGAAGGCCCAGTTTGACGTGTTGCTTGTGTAGGTTCCGACTGTAGAGACGGGGGTTGACCAGTCCTTCAGAAGATTGTTACCCCAGTTTGACGTATTACTCGCAAAAATAGCAATGACTTTATTGGGTGTTGAAAAGTCCTGGAGGATATTTGATGCAAAGTTGGATGTATTGCTCGTGAATCGTGCCACGGTGGAAAGAGGTGTGGACCAGTTAACAAGAATGGTGGAGGCCCAGTTGCTCGTGTTGCTCGTGAATCGGGCCACCGTCGAGTTTGGCACGGAGAAGTTCTGGAGAATATTGGAGGCCCAGTTGCTCGTGTTGCTTGTGTATCGGGCGACAGTGGAATTGGCGGTGGACCAGTCTTGGATCGTGTTTTGGAAGTAGTTGCTTGTGTTACTCGTGTAGCTCGCAACGGTGCTGATCGGCGTGGACCAGTCCCAGAACATGTAGAAGAGGAAGTTGCTCGTCGCCTTGTAGGGTGTGGACCAGTCTTGGAGGGCATTTTTATAATAATTGGATGAATTGCTCGTGAAAAGGGCGATGGTTGAGACAGGCGTGGACCAGTCTTGTAGGATATTGGAGGCCCAGTTGCTCGTGTTGCTCGTGAACCTCGCGACTGTGGAAAGAGGGGTTGACCAGTTCGCGTTAATCACGTTACTTGTGTTGCTCGTGAAGAGGGCCACTGTGCTTAGAGGTGTTGACCAATCTTGGAAGACATTGGCGGCCCAGTTTGACGTGTTGCTCGTGAACTGGGCGACAGTGGAGATAACGACTGTATTGGCGCCGCCGCCTCCTACGACCCAGTTGCTGGTGTTGCTCGTGTATTGTGCGACAGTGGAGAGAGAAACAGGCGTCACTTGCTGGGTTAGAATCCAATTGCTCGTGTTGCTCGTGTAGGCGGCGACAGTGCTCAGCCCTGCCACGTTTTGCAGACCTGAGCCATCGCCGATGAAGGAGCCTGCCACGATCTGTTGGGAATTTAAGAAGCCAATTGTGGCTGCCGTCATTTGGGTGCCGCCGAGAACGGACCAGACGCCTGCTTGGCCTGCGTAGAGTTGGGCGATTTCAAAAGCGTTGGTGTAGACTTTCGCATTCGTGCCATCTTCGAACCATTCTGAGGACTGCGTGACGACGGTGATAGAAGAGGCTTGTGAGGCGGCACCGAAAATGTCTTTGACGACGATAACTCTATAGGGAATATCAGTTGTTTTTGGAAGAAGAAGTGTATAGGATGTTTGTCGGACATCGACCATGGCCACTGTTGTGCTCAGTGTTCCTGCCATACCTGTTTGTATCAGATATTATCTGTAATTATAGATAGTATTTGATATTTTTAATTATGCCTATTTATTGCGGCGCAGGGGGGGCAGCGCCACTCAGATCCTGGATTGTCTGGCCTGCAGCATTCTTTCCTTCAGAGTTGAAACCCTGTGCATTGTAGCCCTCAGCATTGTAGCCCTCAGCATTGTAACCCTGAGCATTGAAACCCTCAGCATTGTAGCCATGGACATTGTAGCCCTGTGAGTTGTAACCTTCGCGATCAAAGCCCTCAGCATTGAAGCCGTTTGCCTTAAATCCCTCTCCATTGTAGCCCTGGTTATTGTAGCCATTCACGTCATAACCATACTTGTTGTAGCCGCTGCGGGCGAAGCCTTTGACGTCGTAGCCTTCTACGTCATAGCCCTGGCTGTTGAAACCTTGGCGATCGTAGCCGTCTGCGTTGAAGCCCTGGAACGTGAAGCCTGAGGCATCGTAGCCCTTCGCATTGTAGCCGAATGAATTGAAGCCCAGATAATTGTATCCGTCCATGTTGAATCCGCTCGCGTCGTAGATGTAGTTGCTCGCCGTTGTCTGGCCAGGCTCAAGAACATCGGCGGAACCATAGCCGTTTCTGGCCCAGAGCGATCTGGCTGCCTTGTATCCAACGGTTTCAAGAGAGGTGCGATTAATCTCTGTGTAAGTGGTGTAGGCCTCCGCCGTCTGTAGAAACTGGCTGATGGGGATGGGCTGACGTCCCTGTAACTTGTCTGATCTGGATTTATAGGCCTGGAGGCCGAAAGTGATCTGGAGTCCGTCGGGATTCACCATGATTCTGTAACTTGAAATAGAGACATAGAGGGAGTCTAGGGTGAAGCCTTGGTCCGTTGTGAAGGTGGTTTGGATGAGGATGCCCATTTCTATTAGTCGTTGGACATTTTTAACCCAAAACTCTGAACTGCTGCTGGGAGGTGCGGCCAGTCCATTGCGCGTTGGATATGGTATAGACCTTTTCTCTCGGGCCCTGGAAGGCGAGCGCTGAGACGCCGTGCATTGTGGTTGTGTATCTTGTGGTCCAGTTCACGCCGTCTACACTGGTTGCGATATAATTGCCTGAGGTTGAACTTGAGTTGGATCCGACGGCGCAGAAGTAGGAGCCGTTCCAGGCGACGTTGAGGCCTTGCGCAAAAAACAAGTTTGAGCTATTCGGAACTGGGTTCCAGTTAATACCGTTACTGCTCCAAGCAATAGTAGCTGTTGATCCAAACCCGACAGCAACTGCAATATTGCTATTTGCAGCGAGGCCATAGACTGCTGTGAAAAGGGAGGAGTTTGAACTTAACGCAACTGTCCATGATGTTCCGTTAGGACTGTAGGATAATACTTGTGTATAAGTTGTACCACCGCTCACTCCGCCAATAAGAAAATATCCACTACCGCTGTTAAAGTTAGATCCATATGCCCAGCAGGAAGCATAGACACACGTAGGTATATTCGTATATCCCCTATTTGTCCAATTTATACCATCAGGAGATGTAATAATTCCATTTGAAAGTCCAATATAAGTTTGTGTGTAAGGAAGGGTGGAGTTGTCAAAAAGAGCATAGTAACTAGCGGTACCTCCACCTGCAATAAAAAGATTTTGTTGCGGACTCCATGTTGTAGTATAAACTGCTGGCTGATCTGTGCTAGCAGAAGAAGCAATCCCCAAAGCTGGATTATATAAATTAAATGGATAGGCGCCTGCACCATAGTAATTTGCGTTACCCCAATTAGCAGTTGTAGATGCAGCATAAAGATTTACAAAAGCAATAGTAGATAAACTTCGCTGCGTCCAACCAGTAGTAGCATTTGAACTTGTTGTTGAATAGATAACTGAGCAATTAGAAGTGGTAATACCAAATGAATAAACCCCACCCAATACCCAGATATTTGAAGTCATCGACCAAGCCGCGCAATTCCAGCCAATTACGTTTGTAACAGGTTGCGAGATCGTGGTCCAATTAATACCATCAGACGACCAATATAAGTTTGCATAGTAGGAATTATAAGTTGCACTTATACTAGAACCCATCAAGAAAACTCCATTAGTAGCATTATAGGCTACGAATGTGGTTGCTACCCCATTGTTAGTAACATATGCGTTCGTTCTCGTAATCCATCCACCTGCATTGGAGCTTGAGATCATATACATGGGACCTGTTGAATAGTAACGATACCAAGGCGAAGCAGCCCACACGTTACATAAGGGTGACCACGCAATACCACGATATCCGCTATAAGCGGAGCCGCCATTAGAAGCGCTCTGATACTGCGTCGTGGCACCTGTAAGCACATACGACCAGATATTCGTCGTGACAGGATTCGCGTTTGAATTCACCATTAATGAATAATACGACGTTGAGTTATCCAAGCCACCGATATACCACGTATTCGCGATCGGGTTGAACGCGAGAGACAAGTTGCTCGTGTTAAAGTTCGTGATGTTCGGTGACGCGTAGGTCCAGTTTATACCGTCTGGAGAAACTGCCAGATAAGTTGTTGTTACTCCATTTAACACACCAAAAAGCTGACCGTTCCATACCACAGATGTAATGGTTCCAGCAGGATATCCACTCGTCCTCTGGGTCCATGTGATACCGTCAGGGCTCGTTACAGGATACGACATACCCCTGTTTCCTACGCACCACACGTTGCCGTTCCACGCCACGCCACCTTGTGAATACCCAAGGGTAGCGTTGCTAAAACCCGTCGGTGTGCCCTGTCCATACCAGTTGATCGCGTCTCTGCTCGTCGCCAGAAGATTGGTTGCGCCTAAGCTTCCTAGCGCAACCAGCAGAATACCGTTCCAGCCAAGTGCTATGCAACCAAAAGAGGCAGGGTTACCAAAGATGCTCGTAGCCAGTGTTGAACTGCCAGCGCGACCGATCCAGTTAATACCGTCAACACTCGTTGCCAAGACGAAAGAGCCATATCCTCCTGCGACCCACAGGCCAAGTGAGTTGGCCCACACCAAACAATAGACAGCGGTCGTGATCGCATTTGTCGTGCCTGTCCAGTTAATACCATCCGATGACCAGGCGCTGCGGTTACCACCTACGCCAACCGCAACCCAGATGAGACCGTTCCACGCAACCGCATAGCACTGCGTCATGATCGTGTTACCCGAACGGCCTTGCCACGAGTTGCCGCCGTCCTGGCTATAGATGAGCACGTTCGGCGCCGCATACGAACCATAGTTCGAACTTATACCCGCAACCATGATCTGCGGTCTGTAGGCGACGCACTGCGTTGAGTTCACGCCGTTCGGCGTCGCAAACACACCTGTCCAGTTGATGCCGTCATAGCTCACAGACTGGGAATACGTGCCTACACCTGCCGCCGTGTATAAGGTGCCGTTCCACGTGATACCGTTACCCTGGCCACCAGGGAAGATGTTCGAGGTCATGTTGCTCCACGTTGTCGCCGTGATACCGCTGTAAACTGAGCTGTTACCGCCCTGGCCAACAATAGAGAACCTCTGCAAGTTCGGTGACCAAGCGATCCCATAGCACGTCGTCAGCGATGTTGCACGCGCTGTCCAGATGTAACCGTCCGTGCTCGCGCACGCGAGACCTCCAGATCCGACTGCGACAACGAGAGGCATTACGAACGTCACGATCTGGGATGAGGTGGTCAGAGAACCAGTTGTGCCGTTTGAGCCGACTGAAAAGGAGGTGTTGGTCACGAAAGAGGTGACCTGGTAGGTGCCGTTGTAGCCGTTCGGTGAGCATCCATAGATGGAGACAAAGGAGCCGACTGTGATACCGTAGGTGTTGGCCACGTTGTAGGTGGCAATAGTGCCACTGCCTGAGGCGGCCGTGATCGCCGTATTCGGCAGAGTCGTCACGATCGCAACACCTGAACCTGAGCTGATTGTCGTGGCAGTCACCGTTAAGTTCGTCACATAGAACGACGTGTTCAGAGTCAGACCGAGGATTGTAAAGGTGCCGTTGTAGCCCGCGTTCGTGAAGCCCGCAATCGTCACCGCAGAGCCGACGAAGAGACCAAAGGTGGACGGGACCGCATACGTCACCTGGCCTGAGGCAGGGCTGCTGAAGGTTGCGCTCGTCACGTTGATGTTAGAGCCATACGTCTGTGTGCTATACGCGACGGCGTAGCCTGTGCCTAAGGCGCTAGAGATACCATAGGTCGCGTTGCTCGTCGTCTGCGAGGTCCAGTTGCTTCCATTGTTGCCGCTGATATTAATACCTCCAGTACCCGTTGCGATCCAGAGACCAGCAGGAGGGTAGAACACAATGCCGTATCCGGTTGACAGCGTCGCGCCAGTTGTGCGGCCAGTCCACGTGGCACCGTCAGGGGACGAGGCAAAGACGTTGGTGCCGTTGCCAACCGCCATCCACATCGCGCCGTTCGCGGAGCTCTGCTGGCTGTAATTGAACGCAACGCCCCACACGGCTGAAGTGATAACGCTAGCACCACGACCTGTCCACGCAATGCCGTCAGGCGAGGAGCAGAGCGTGTTCGTGCCTGTTCCGCCCGCAACCCAGAGCTGGCCGCCCCAGGATACGCAATACACGTTTGTCATCAAGTTATTCAAATTGGATGTGCCGACCCAAGAGATGCCGTCCGCACTCGTCGTCAGATTGTATGTGGTTCCTGATCCACCCGCAACAAACTGGGAGAGCTGGGGGTTCCATGCTACGCACCAACCATAGTTCGTAAAGAGGCCTGTGCGACCCGTCCATGTAACTCCTGTAGGGCTTGTGGCCACCACGTTTGTGCCGCTGCCTACCGCAACAAACAAAGACAAGTTAGAGGACCATGCGAGGCCATAGACTACAGTTGTGATCACCGAGGTCTGACCTGTCCAGTTGATACCATCCTGGCTCGTTGCGATCTGGTTCGTGCCTGATCCACCCATCACAAAGAGACCCAGCTGAGGAGACCAGGTGATCGCGTTACCTGTCGTGTTCACTGTAGAGGAACGACCAATCCAGTTGATACCATCCTGGCTCGTGGCAACCGTGTTCGTGCCTGTTCCGCCCGCGCACCAGAGACCGAGCTGAGGTGAGAAAATCACGCCATTCACCTGGGTAGAGAAAATGGCGAGACCCGTTCTGCCCTGCCACAGAACACCATCAGAGCTTGTCGCTAAAGTGTGATTTCCACTACCTCCCATAAGAAACTGATTGAGAAGAGGATTCCACTGCACAGTGTATCCAGCGGTATCACACCCAGCAGATCCGCGCTGGGTCCACGTGACACCATCAGGACTCGTGGTAAATCCCGTGCCACCACCTCCAGGGCCCGTTGCCGCCTGTCCTGTCGCGAGCCAGGTTGACAAGTTGGAGGACCACACAATACCGTAGCCGGCTGAGGTGTAGTTGGAGGCGTTTGACGCATACGCAGTCCAGGTCGTGCCGTTGGAACTGAGTGCAATCGTATTGGTGCCTGAGCCGACCGCGACGAAATACGAGCCGTTCCACGCTACACCGTAGCCTGCTGTTGTAAAGGCTGTTGAGCGACCCGTCCAGTTTACGCCGTCAGGGCTAGAGGCAATTGAGTAAGTTCCTGAACCAACACCAACCCAAAGAGATAGAGTTGGAGACCAGGCCGTTTGCCAGATATTGTTAAAGGTGCCCGAGGGAAATGTCTGAGGGATATTGGAAAGAGTGCTCTGGGATGTAATCTGGTAGATATACGCGTTAGATCCGACGATCTGAAAATAGTTGTTTGTCGGATTCCACTGCACGTCGTATAAAAACAGACCTGCTGTGTTGTTTGCGACGTTCATCGCGGTATAATTCCAGTTAATACCATCATAACTATACTGGATCGCACCATAAGCGTTACCACTGCCACCGTTGTAACCGCACATGATCCATACACCCCATGAAGGAGAGTAGGCAATACCATACGTATTATTAATGGAAGGGTTCAGAGATCTGTTCGTCCACGTGATCGCATCAGGGCTTGTCATGACTGTGGTATTGCTTGTTGTAGCAATGAAGAGGTTACCGTTCCAAGCAACATTGTAAGCAGTGCTGACAGGGATTGAGCGGAAAGCCCAGTTGGACCCATCGGCGCTCGTGTAGATCCTCGAGTTACCACCCAGCTCGCCAATCACATAGATGGAGCCAAGGACGCCAGTAGGGTTGAAAGCCCAGCATCCCTTTCTCAGAGGAGCGTTCGAGCTGCTGGTGATAAAGCCAGGAACGCCTGTCCAGGTGATGCCGTCAGGGCTCGTTGCGGCCACGTTAGCGCTGGACGATGCACCGCTGCTACCAACAACAACCCAGAGACCCAAGTTAGGAGACCATGCAGCCGCGTATGCATATGATGTTATCACAACGCCCTTATCACGCGGAATCCAGCTGATACCGTCAACACTGGTGGCGATCGTATTTATACCTTGGCCGCACGCGACCCAGATCGTGCCGTTCCATGCTACACCAAGTGTCTGAGTGTTAAAAGGGCTGAAACGCGACACAAGAGGATAGTTGATATAATCGGCCTTGTTTTGGAAAAGGAACTGGGAGTTGGACGAACCGAAAAGGGCCTGTGTGGCCGTTGAATACGAGTAGTAACCCGTGCTCAAGCTGCCTCTGTCCGTCGTCGTCATAAACAGGTCCGAATTCGGCTGAATGAAGACAGTGTAAGATCCTGATGAAATTTGTTGATATTGCGGCGTCATGGTTGACGTGTAGGACAAGGTGCTTACATATAAATCGTAAGCCACCAAGTTCTGTGGGTTTAACGCCACACCTGAAATCTGTGCTGACATTTAGGTTACTATGAAGGTGTAAGGAATCTTTTTAAGCTTCTATACGCTTATATGAAATAAGCAAGATTAAAAAGGTTTCTTGATTATATTGTTTTACTAGATACCGTGAGACATCAACGTGCTAACAGAAAAGGCGAGGCCAGTCACCGACGAAGTCAGTTCCTCATTCGTCTGCATGAGCTTCTTAACAGCTCCGTAGAGAGACATATTCATCTGATCAATGTTGAGCCAGTTGAGATCTGATATACCAAACGCCCCTCCAACAACAACAGACTTCGGTTGTAGCTCCTTCACCTCTTGCGCGATGAATCCCAGAACATTGCGGTCAGCCAGAGGCACTGTCTCAAAGAAAGACGACGTGTAAGTGAAGCGGCGGAGAGGGATCGCCTTAATATCGGCATAGCACTTGTCCAGATCCGCGTCCACAATGTTTTCCTTTACGCGTTCATCTGAGATCTGTGTCCAGGTTGTGCCGCCCACACGAGCCGGACCACCCGCTCCCCACACCGCGAGAGAAAAGGTCGTATTCGTAGAGGTTACACCTGCACCCGCGTCAATCGTCAGAGAACTAATACGCGCGTTACCGAGAACGTCCATTGTGAAGAGGGGCGTGCTGTTATTGATACCCATTCTCGTCGTAAAAATCGCGTTTGTCCTGATGCTGCTCGTATACATGGCAATTGTGCTCAAGTTCGAGGCCTGTATATCAGGAATGAAGACAAAACCAGGGCCGTTATAGAAGTTCAAGCTGCTCGTCGTCAGCTGCTGCGTAAACGCGAAGTTCGTGCTAAAACTGCTCGTCAGTAGAGTGCTGAAGTAGCCTCCACTTCCTGTGATTGTGTTTGTTGTGTGTGTGAGCGAGGTCACTGTGCTGAGTGCGAGGGTGGACATGAAACCCTGGACTGCATAGAAAGTGCTCGTTGTCAGCAAGCTGCTCACGATCATTGTGCTCATGATGGAAGAGGTGGCAGACAGAGTGCTCGCATAACTGATATTCGTCATCATGAGCTGTGCAGTGACTGTGCTCGCGGGCACAAGCGTCATGGAGCTCACGGAGAAGGAGCTCACATAGCCCAAGAAGGTGACGGAGCTGCTAATCAGAGCTGTGCTGGTAATAATGGAAAGAGAGCGGATGGTTCCGTTCACGTCCAGTGTATAGGCAGGGACTGGATTCACACCAGGCAAGTTAATGCCCACGGAGTTGGTGGCAAAGTAATAGACGAATCCGTTGCTCGCGTTCATGGACAAGTTGCCCGCATTATCAATCACCAGGGTCGGATTGGTGACCTGATTCATGTTATTCGGGTAAAGACGAGAGGAGACGCCTGTCTCCACACGGAATGAGCCTGTTGTCTGAATACGCACTTGATCTGAGATGGACGAGCCCTTGAAGAGGAGCAGTTCCTGGGTTAAGCCGCTCGTGGACTGCTCCATGATCACCGTGTTATTGAAGTTGCCAAAGAGGCCATAGAAGCGGAGCGCGTTCTGGTTTGGCGTGAGGCCGACGCGCAACAGATTCGTCTGAACTCCAAATGTCTGAAGAGAGCTGGCGAAGAGGCCGACCGTGCTAATGTTCGAAGTGGCCAGATCTCCCATTCTCGTGTATCCGTTATACGTGTAAAGCTGGATGCTGCTCACGTTCAGATTCTGGCTTTGCAGAAGAGGTGCGGTGACAGTGCTCGCAGCGATCGAGCTTGTTGTGATAAAGTTCGTGAAAATCCACGGTGTTGACAAGTTATTCGTTGTCAGTGTGCTTGTTACAATAATGGAGGTGCTGATGTTGTTCGTATTCAGAGTGCTTGTCGTCGTCTGCGTGCTCACATAGAGAGAGCTGAAGAAGGAAGAGTTGCCTGAGATCGTGCTTGCGGTCAAGTTGCTGGTGGCCAGCAACTGAGCCTGGATCGTGCTCGCGGGAAAATACGGCATGCTGCTCACCGTCAAGGAGCTGATTGTGCCAATCAGGTTCACGAAGGTGCTAACAGTCGCTGTGCTAATGATAATATTGGGAATCCTCGCAGTTCCTGGCATGTCAAGAGGATATTGCGGCGTAATCGTGTTGATACCGAGAAAGTTCGTCGCGGCATTAAAGAAAAGGCCAGTTGCCGTGTTTGTCGTCGTGCCGTTGAAGATTACATTGCTCGCAGTATCAACTAAGAAGGCCGAGTTGCTGGAGGCCTGGCCCATGTTGTTCGGATAGAGACGTGCGCTGACACCTGTCTCCACGCGAAAGATGCCCGTTGTCTGAACGCGAATCTGATCTGTGGTCGAGCTTCCTCTGAACAGGAGAAGTTCCTGTGTAGTGCCGCTCGTCGACTGCTCCATAATCACCGTGTTGTTGAAACCGCCTGAGAGGCCATAGAAGGGGATGATCGTCTGATTTCTGTTGCTGCCCAGAAGAATTCTGTTAATGTTCAGTGAGTTGGCCTGTAGAGTGCTGGCCTGCATGTAGATCGCACTGATATTGGAGCTCTGGAAAGGAGGTAGCACCATGTAGCCATCAGCCTCAAACATACGGATGGAGCTCACGAGTTCGCGCTGGACCCTGGAGTCGGCCGAGTTCATTGAGCTCACAATTAAGGTGCTTGTTATAATGGTGCTTGCAAAGATGGAGCTGAACTGGCCGCTGCTCACGATCAAGTTATAGGATGTGCTCACGAACACAGTGGAGGTGGAAAACAGGGTGGCGAACCTATTCAGAAAATATGTGGTCGTCGAGTTATTGGCCGCGGTGCTGATGTAGTTGGACAGATAGAGAGAGCTAGTTACAGAACTGGCCACATTGCTTCCCAGAGTGCTGTAGTCAATCGTGCTAACATAGCCGAGGGTGCCGAGACCTATCAGTGACGAGGTTAGAAAAGGCTGGGTGAGCACGTTCGTTAGCTGGGAGCCGTTGCCGACAAAGGTGGATGCGTAGATGGCCGAGGACACATTCATCGCGCCATACACGTCCAGATCATAGCTCGGTGCGTTGCAATTGATACCTGTCCTGTTCAGTATATTGTCCACATATACCGTGTTATTTATAGTGAGGGCCCTCTGCGACATGAGAAAACTGTTGGTGCTGTTGAGGGTCAGAGGGATCGGCTGAGGAAGATGATACATATTGGACTCAACAATATACGGCTGCGTATTGGAGGAATAGGCGATGCCATTTACTGACGTTGTAAAGTTATTGGCCGTCGAGTTCACCCAGTTCGAGCTGTTGCTCGAGTTTTGTAGAAGGCCGAGCTGGGTGGCGCTTTGTCCTCCCGCAACCCAGTTAGATCCGTTCCAGGCCACAGAGATTCCACCAATAGAAAACTGCGTGCCAGTTCCCTGGACCCATGTATATCCATCATAGCTGTAGCGGTTGTAAATAATGGCACTATCGGATCCTGTGGCAATCCAGAGAACACCGTTCCAGGCGATGGCGGTGACGGCTGTCTGAAAAGGGGCGGATACGCTGGCCCAGTTAATTCCGTCTCTGCTGAGTGAGATACTGTTACTGGTGCCTGATACCGTGCCGCCTGATAGCCAGAATCTGCCGTTCCAGGCAATGGCGTTCTGCGTTGACGAGTTCGCCGAAGCGTTTCCAGCGAACCAGTTGCTGCCGTTATAACTGTAGCGGATCGCATTGGCGGCGGAGGAATCTGTGCCTACGGCGACCCACAGGCGGCCGTTCCAGGCCACCGCGTTTCCGGCCGTTCCGAAGGCGGAGCCGAGCGAGTTAGACCATGACGTTCCGTTTGCGCTGTATTTGATGGTATTTGTTGCCGTTCCGTCCTGGCCCACTGCGACCCAGAGAGATCCATTCCAGGCCACTGCACCACCTCTTACTGAAAAGGTGGCGCCTGTTGCGGCGAGCCAGTTACTGCCGTTACTACTGTATTGAATTCTGTTCGCAGCAGTCGCGTCTTGGCCCACGGCAACCCACAGATTGCCGCTCCACGCGACACCATAACCCGCCACTGAAAATCCGCCTGTAGCCGCGTTCGTCCATGTCAGACCATCCACACTATATTCAATCGTGGCGGCGGGAGTTGCGGCGGCGCCTGTGGCGAGCCAGAGATTGGTCGTGTAGGGATTGGAAAGAGTGATATAGCCGGTTGTCGTGTTGCCATAGGTCACCATAGTTGATGTCGTCATCAGGGCCGTGCTCACAATCGGTCCAATAGAGGCCGCACTCAGATATCCAATGATATTCGAGAGACCCTGGATCGTAGAGGCGAGTGTGGCTGTGCTCACCACATTCAGAGACTTTCCGTATCCTGCCACGGTGGACGTCATGGTTGCGGTTGACACGGCCGTCAGATTGTAGAGCTGGGAGCCGTCGGCGATCACAGAGGAGAGGATGGCCTGGGGCGCTAAGACAAGGCCCGTTGAAATGGTGGATCCGAGAATCTGTGTATTGTTATTGGCCAAGAAGGTTCCAGGATAGAAGACGTTGGAGTTCGCGTTTTCATAGATCACAGAGCCCTGGATATTCAGAGGATTCGCGCCTGTTCCTGGCTGTTCCGATCGTATAGTCGCATTGGATGTGCCGTCCACGGAAAGAGTCAGAGCGCCTGTTCCAGCAGCAATACGCATATTGAACGGCTGGCCAGTGGGACCCGTCATGGAGACAGGAAGAGAGGGGGTGTTGCTTGTGAATGTTATACTCACAGGCGCATTCTGCGTTGTAAAGGTTGTGCTCACATAGGCGACACCTGTGTAGAAATTGTTTGTATATATGTTGCTTGTATAAATATTGGATGTTAAAACCTGGGGAGTGCTGAGGCCCGTTGAGATATAGCGCGCCAAGACAACATCAGTTGCACTGATATAGGTTTGTCCGAGACCAGCCACAGTGGATGTGATATTTTGGCTGCTCATATATCCCAGATTACCAAGGCCCTGGACAGTTGACACCACCATCGGCGTGCTTAGATAGAACTTTCCAAGACCATCTACCGTGGAAACAACCTGTGTGCTGTAGGCGAAGGGATAGGTGTAGGAACTCAGATAGATATTTCCGAGACCTCTTGATGTGGAAATGAGCTGGGCGGTCGTCACGTCGCCAGTTCCATATGAATTCGTGCTTATATAGAAGTTGCCGAGGCCAAACACTGTGCTCACCAGCTGGCTCGTGCAGACATAGTTCGCATTTCCGAGACCTCCAGTGGTGGAGGTAAAATAGGGAGTTAGAGAGGCCGTTGAAACATAGCCGGCAGTTCCGAGTCCTGCAACTGTGCTTTGGAGCTGTAAAGTGGATACATAGCCTGCCCAGCCCAGATTATCCACTGTGCTGGCAAGTTGTGTTGAAATTACAGCATTTGCGGTTCCTCCGCCGCCACCCGTGTTTAGGAGCAAGCTACCAACGGTGGAATACAGCTGTGAACTGGAGATATAGCCAGCTCTGCCAAGTCCTTCAACTGTAGACGTAAATTGAGTTGTGCGACCGGAAGGCGTGGACCAATAGGTGCCACCTGATCCGTCAGAGAAAAGAGACTGTCCTGTCGATGGTGGATATGCATTTATGCCACCTCCAAGATAGAGCTGGCTTGTTTGAATTATGTCCACCTGAAGAAGCTTATAATAACTCATTCACCCTATTAAGCTATTAAATAAAATAGTAGGTCACTCCGTCCGAGAAGAAACGCAGAGTAGAACCAGGGGTTAGAGTTTTGTTTGGAGTCGTGAGAACGGTTATGTTCTGACTACTAGCAGAGGTATTTTGGATTGTCACATTCCAGCCATTTGCTGGAGATGGCAATGTGATGGTGAGGCCCGCGGTTGCACTCGTGTAGAAAAAATAAGTGCCGACTGCGGTTGTTAGGACTGTCTGGTTTGTTGTGATCGCGGAGGCAATGACAGGTAGATAGAAAACACTGTTATAGTTTACCGTCGGTGTCACGAGTGAGTTCACGTAGCCCGTGGCCAGAACTCTTTGCACAGATACATAGCCAACCGTGCCGAGTCCTATCGTTGTAGAGGTGAGAGGGCTTGACCAGTTTTGCAGAATATTTGCTGCGTAGTTACTCGTGTTGCTTGTGTAGGCGGCGGCTGTGGAGATTGAAGTTGACCAGTTTTGGAGGATGTTAGAGGCCCAATTGCTCGTATTACTCGTGAACCGAGAAACAGTTGAGACTGGTGTTGACCAGTTCTGGTTTGCCTGGACAGTCCAGTTACTCGTGTTGCTCGTGAACTGGGAAACCGAGCTCAAAGGTGTTGACCAGTCCTGTAGATAATAGCCTGTTACCGTGACGGCAGGAAAAGGAATAGGAATGAAGGGGCGCAAGATAAAAATGGTGGAAGTGGATACATAATTCATGTCTCCAAGGCCGATGAGTGAAGAGGTGAGGATCGCCTGATTATTCGTATTCAGAGACGCAACTGTGCTTGTCAGATGTTGCGTGGACAAGTAGCCAAGTCTTGAAAGATTGGTGACGGTGCTTGTAAGGTTAGCTGTGGACAGATAGCCGAGTGCACCAAGCCCATCAATCGTGCTCGCGACGCCTGTGCTTGAGATATAGAAGCCGGTTGTTGCAAGACCATCCACAGTGCTTGTAAGTTGTGAGCTTGAAATGTAGCCTGCTGAGCCGAGGCCTCTTGTCGTGCTTTGCAGAGATTGTGTTGAGATATATCCCATAGTTCCAATGCCAGCCACTGTGCTGAAAAGTTGTGAGCCTGTAACTGATCCACCTATCGTTGTTATCCCTGCCACAGTGGAAATGAGCTGGGATGTTGACACATAGCCAGCTGTGCCAAGGCCATCTACAGTGCTTCTTAGCGAGGGGCTCGATAGATAAATAGCTCCTAGTCCTGCCACTGTTGAGTAGAGAGAGGGCCCTGACAGATAGTTCAGATTGCCGAGGCCAGCCAGAGTGGAAACAAGCTGTGTGATTCCAATTGGCGCGCCAATGCCGCCGCTACTCACGAAGGGGATCGAGGAGATAAAACCAGTTCCGCTTCCATAGAGGGCGCCAGGAAGCGTAAATGCGCCAGCAATCACTTGACCATTGAAATAGAGAATGGAGCTTGTTTCATATATGACACCAGTCGAGTTATACGAGGTGTCTCTGAATGTGAGGGTGCTCACTGTGATGTTTGCAGTGCTATACGAAATAGACGATGCAAGGAACGAGGCGACGGTGGAAAGGGGTGTTGACCAGTCTGTGCTGGTTCCTGTGCCGCCGCCACCCCCTCCAGAGTGATTACTCGCATAATACGCGACCGTGGAAAGAGAGGTTGACCAGTCTTGAAGCAAATTGTAAGACCAGTTTGACGTGTTGCTTGTGAAGATTGCAACGGTGGAAACAGGAGTTGACCAGTCCGTGCTCGATCCTGCGTTACTCGCTAAATAGGCGACGGTTGAGAGAGCAGTTGACCAGTTCTGAAGAATTCCTTTGGCATAATTACTCGTATTGCTCGTATATGTGGCAACCGATGAAACAGGCGTCGACCAGTCTTGGAATGCATTTGCAGCCCAGTTGCTTGTGTTGCTTGTGTATCTGCTCACAGTGGAAACGGGTGTTGACCAGTTTTGCAGAATGTTAGCGGCATAGTTACTCGTGTTGCTTGTGTAGGTGGCAACGGAAGATACAGATGTTGACCAGTCCTGCTGGAAACCAGCAGCCCAGTTGCTTGTATTGCTTGTGTATCTAGCGAGAGTGGAGAGAGGTGTTGACCAGTTTTGCAAAATATTAGCGGCATAGTTACTTGTGTTGCTCGTATATGTGGCAACAGATGAAACAGGTGTTGACCAGTCCTGTTGGAAGCCAAGGGCCCAGTTACTCGTGTTGCTCGTATATCTGGCAACGGATGAAACAGGCGTTGACCAGTCCTGTTGGAAACCAGCGGCCCAGTTGCTTGTGTTGCTTGTGTATCTGCTCACAGTGGAGAGAGGTGTTGACCAGTTTTGCAGAATGTTAGTGGCATAGTTACTCGTGTTGCTTGTGTAGGTGGCAACGGAAGAGACAGGCGTTGACCAGTCCTGTTGGAAGCCAGCGGCCCAGTTGCTCGTGTTGCTCGTGTAGGCGGCAACGGATGAAACAGGCGTTGACCAGTCTTGTGATACATTTGCAAAGTAGTTACTCAACTTGGTTGTATAGGCAGTGCTCACGTAGCCGGCGGTTCCGAGGCCGGCAACTGTAGAGGCAATGACCGTTGCTGGAACAATTGTTCCAAGATTTGTATGTAAATGGGAATATGTAGTATTTTCATAGTAAGTATTTATAGTATTGATTGAAGATTCCGAATTGTTTCCGAATACTTTGATAACAAATGCGGTTCCCGTTGGCAGCACAGTATAAGGAACAAAGAGGATCATAGTATTCCACGAAGGATCTGTGCCGATTGAAACAGGAAGAGATGTAGTAATAAGAGTATCAACGTTTGAAATACGAGTATAGAGGGCTGCATATGCAGATACACCAATAGGAGTGGCGGATGCATACAGATTTAGCTCCCATACACCTGCCTCAATTGAAAGAGGAAGTGTAAAATCGGTTTGGAATTGCGTAACAGGTGTGTTACTTGTTAGGGCAGGAATGTTGGTTGACACATCTGTAGAGGATGCCGTCGTCGTAGCCGTTTGAAGTCCTCTGTAAGAATTTACAGATACGCTATAATTCAGATAGAGAGTAGTTCCTGTTGTATTTGCGCTAGGAATTCCAACTTGTGTGGAAATATAGTTCTGGAGCGCAGTTGTTGTGCTTGCGAGTTGGGTGCTTGAAACATAACCTGCAGATCCAAGGCCCACTGTTGTGCTGATAAGAGAGGTGCTGACATCATAGAGAAGTGTATTCGCAAAATAGTTGCTCGTGTTACTTGTAAATCGGGCTATGGTTGATATAGGTGTGCTTGAATCGTAGAGAAGTCTGTTCGCAAAATAGTTGCTCGTGTTGCTTGTGAATCGGGCGACGGTTGATACAGGCGTGCTCGGATCATAGAGGAGTCTGTTCGCAAAGTAGTTACTCAGTTGCGTTGTATAGGCTGTGCTCACATAGCCGGCAGTTCCGAGGCCGTCCACTGTTGATGCAAGTGAGACGGCTGGAATAATTGTGCCAAAGGTTGTGTGAACATGAGAATACGTTGGACCCTCATAGAATGAATTTAAAGTATCAACTTTGTTCACAGTATTATTAGCATAAATACGCAGAACAATTGTTGTCCCAGAAGGAATATTTGTATACGGAACATACATTGTGCATGTGTATTGTTGTTCAGGTGAATTATCAATAGCAGTAGGAGCATTAGATGATGTGGCAATCAGTGTTTCAACACCGCTTGTTCGTGTAAAAAGGCTTGCATATATAAACGTGGTTAGAGAATTAGCAGAAAATGCAAATAGATTTAAGTCCCATTCACCATTGGGTATAAAAACAGGAACTGAGAAGTCTGACACAAACGCTGCGACTAATACATTGGATGCATTCTTAGCAAGTGGCGTTGATACATCTGTAACCGTTGCACTTGTAGGGGTAGGATTTATTTCATGTAGGCCTGTCTCAACTGTTACACTGTAATTCAGATAGAGAACCTCACCTGTTGTGTTTCCCACAGTTGTGCCAACCTTTGTAGAGACATATTGTTGAAGTCCAAGTGTGGTTGAAATGAGCTGCGCACTTGATATATAGCATGTATTTCCAAGGCCATCCACTGTGCTTATAAGTTGGGAACTTGAAAGATATCCTGCTGTTCCTAGTCCAGTTAGTGTGCTTGTCAGTTGGGAGCTTGAGATATACCCTGCAGTTCCGAGCCCTACTGTTGTGCTAGTAATGGGTGTGCTCGGATCATAGTGAAGAGTATTTGCATAATAGTTACTTGTGTTACTTGTGAAGATAGCAACCGTTGAAGAGGCAGTTTTAAAGGCTGCTACTACATAATTACTCGCGTTACTCGTAAATTGCGCAGTAGTTGAGGTAGGCGTGGACCAGTCTTGAAGCATATTGATCAGATAATTGCTTGAATTACTCCCAAACGTTCCAATTGAAGAGACAGGGGTTGACCAGTCTTGGTTGGCCTGGACGGCCCAGTTGCTCGTGTTGCTGGTGTATCTCGCTACTGTAGATAAAGGGGTTGACCAGTTCTGGTTGGCCTGGACAGCCCAGTTTGAGGTGTTGCTCGTGTATTTAGCCACGGTGCTCACAGGGGTTGACCAGTCTTGGAGTAGATTATGAGACCAGTTTGATGTGTTGCTTGTGTAGGTGGCAACTGTGCTTACAGGTGTTGACCAGTCCTGCTGGAAGCCAGCAGCCCAGTTGCTCGTGTTGCTTGTGTAGTGGGCGACGGTGGAAACAGGGGTTGACCAGTCTTGGAAGGCGTTGTGAGCATAATTGCTTGTGTTGCTTGTGTAGTGCGCGACAGTGGAAACAGGCGTTGACCAATCTTGCAGTAGATTATGAGACCAGTTTGATGTATTGCTCCCAAACTCAGCAACAGTGGACACAGGGGTGGACCAGTCTTGGAAGGCATTAGCAGCCCAGTTGCTCGTATTACTCGTGTAGTCGGCCACGGTGCTCACAGGTGTAGACCAGTCTTGAAAGGCATTGGCAGCCCAGTTTGACGTATTGCTTGTGTAGTCGGCCACGGTGCTCACAGGTGTAGACCAGTCTTGGAAGGCATTGGCAGCCCAGTTGCTCGTATTGCTCGTATATCTGGCAACTGTAGATAAAGGTGTTGACCAGTTCTGGTTTACATTGCTTGTAAACTCGGCTACTGTTGATACTGATGTAGACCAATCTTGTAAGATTCCCTTGGAATAATTACTTGTGTTACTCGTATAGGCAGCAACGGTTGATACAGGCGTTGACCAGTCTTGTAATATGTTAGAAGCCCAGTTGCTCGTGTTGCTTGTAAACTCGGCCACTGTGCTTACAGGGGTTGACCAGTTCTGCTGGAAACCAGAAGCCCAGTTGCTCGTATTGCTTGTAAATTTGGCCACTGTAGATAAAGGGGTTGACCAGTTCTGATTTGCTTCGACAGCCCAGTTGCTCGTATTGCTTGTGAACTTTGCAACTGTGCTTAGAGGTGTTGACCAATTCTGGTTTGCTTCGACAGCCCAGTTGCTCGTGTTGCTTGTAAAAATTTCATATAACTGTAACGGGGTTGACCAGTCTTGTAAGATGTTAGAGGCCCAGTTTGATGTGTTACTTGTATATTTGGCAACTGTAGATAAAGGTGTTGACCAGTTCTGGTTAGCTTGGACAGCCCAATTTGAGCTATTGCTTGTAAAGTCAGCCACTGTGCTTAGAGGTGTTGACCAGTCTTGGTTTGCTTGGACCGCCCAGTTTGACGTGTTGCTCGTAAACTCGGCGAGAGACGAAAAGGGAGTGGAGAGATCGGTTGTTCCATTCGCGAAATAATTGCTGGTATTGCTCGTGTAAAGCGCAATAGTTGACGCGGCGGTTGACCAGTCCTGGAAAGCATTAGCAGCCCAGTTGCTCGTATTGCTTGTATAGGCGGCGACGCTGGACACAGGGGTTGACCAGTCTTGAAACGCATTGGAAGCCCAATTGCTCGTGTTGCTTGTAAATTCGGCAAGAGATGAAAAGGGGGTTGAGAGATCGGTTGTTCCATTCGCAAAGTAGTTGCTGGTATTGCTCGTGTAGAGCGCAATAGTTGACGCGGCGGTTGACCAGTCCTGGAAAGCATTCGCGGCCCAGTTTGACGTGTTGCTTGTGTAGGCGGCCACTGTGCTTACAGGGGTTGACCAGTCCTGGAACGCATTAGATGCCCAGTTGCTCGTGTTGCTCCCAAACTCAGCCACTGTGCTCACAGGCGTCGACCAGTTTTGGCTTACGCCAACAGCCCAATTGCTCGTGTTGCTTGTAAACTCGCCTATGGAAGAAACAGGTGTTGACCAGTCTTGCTGGAAACCAGCGGTCCAGTTGCTCGTGTTGCTTGTGAATTCACCAATAGAGGATACAGGCGTTGACCAGTCCTGCTGTTCACCGTTAAAATAGTTGCTAGAATTGCTCGTATAAGCAGCGACTGTGCTCACCGCCGTCGACCAGTCTTGTTGGAAACCAGCGGCCCAGTTGCTCGTATTGCTCCCAAACACAGCCACGGAGGAGACGGGTGTTGACCAGTCCTGAAAGGCATTGGAAAACCAATTACTCAGATCCTGTATATACGCAGTGCTCACGTAGCCCGCCGTTCCGAGGCCGTCCACTGTTGATGTGAGTGTGGGCGCAGGAACGAGTGTTCCAAAGGTGGTGTGCATATGCGAATACGCGTGGCCTTGGTAGAGTGTGTGGAGAGTTACCGCAGTGGAGTCTATCACATTTGCAAATATCTTTAGAACAATACTATCAACACCGAGTAAGTCAACATAAGGAACAACCATTGTCAGGTCAATTTGCTGAATAGGAAACACCGTCACAAGATCAGGGGTGTTTGAAGAGGTGGCGATTAATGTTTCTAATGTCCCTGTCCTCGTATATAGACTTCCATATACATATGTATTTGAGGGTTCAGTTGAATAGGCAAATAGATTCACATCCCAGATTCCTGATGGAATAAAAGGGAGAAGATCAAAATCGGTTCTAAACGCGGTAATAAGTGTATCACTCGTATTTCCACCTAGTGCTGTAGGCAGATCAGTTCCTGCATCACTATTTATGTAGGGCTGCATTGCATAATAAGGAGATGCAGGCACAGTGTAATTCAGATACAGAACTGTTCCAATTGTATTCGGCGGAGGAATGGCGAGCTGGGTGGAGACAAACTCGATCATTCCAGTCGTTGTAGACGTGAGGCCAGACGTTGAGACATAACCGATAGTTCCAAGGCCATCCACTGTGCTCTGGATTGATGTGCTCACATCATATAGAGCGAATGAATAATAGTAGTTGCTGGTATTGCTCGTGTATAGCGTAGCGGTAGACACAGGCGTTGACCAGTCCTGGAAAGCATTTGCAGCCCAGTTGCTCGTATTGCTCGTGAACTCGGCGAGTGTTGAAAAAGGTGTGGAAAGATCAGTTGTTCCATTCGCAAAGTAGTTGCTAGTATTGCTGGTATAGAAGGAAATGGTTGATATCGCAGTTGACCAGTCTTGAAACGCATTCGAGGCCCAGTTGCTCGTGTTGCTCCCAAACTCAGCAACGGAAGATAAGGGGGTTGACCAGTCCTGGCTTACGCCAACAGCCCAGTTGCTCGTGTTGCTTGTGAACTCACCAATAGAGGAGACAGGTGTTGACCAGTCCTGGAAGGCATTGGAGGCCCAGTTGCTCGTATTGCTCGTGAACTCACCAACAGAGGAAACAGGGGTTGACCAGTCCTGGCTTACGCCAACAGCCCAGTTGCTCGTATTGCTCCCAAACACAGCGACAGAAGATAGAGGGGTTGACCAGTCTTGCTGGAAACCAGCGGACCAGTTTGATGTATTGCTTGTAAACTCGGCTACCGAGGACACAGGGGTTGACCAGTCTTGCTGGAAACCAGCCGCCCAGTTACTCGTGTTGCTCGTAAAGGCAGCGACGGAGGAAACAGGCGTTGACCAGTCCTGGAAAGCATTTGCAGCCCAGTTGCTTGTATTGCTTGTATAGGTAGCAACAGAGGAAACAGGAGTAGACCAGTCTTGTTGAAAGCCGGCAGCCCAGTTGCTCGTATTACTCGTATATTCAGCCACAGTGGACACAGGGGTTGACCAATCTTGCTGGAAGCCGGCAGCCCAATTGCTTGTATTGCTTGTGTATGCAGCGACAGTGGAGAGACCAGCAATATTTTGTAGTTGGGATCCATCTCCAATAATAGTGGACACAGTGATCTGCTGCACAGTTAGAGTGCTAAATGTGGCGGCCTGGAATTGTGTCCCTCCTATCGTAAACCATTTTCCAGGTTTGCCTGTATAGAGTTGTATAGTTCCAAATGGATCGCTGAAAATTTTGCTGCTCGTTCCATCTTCAAAGAAATCTCCATATTGTGTAGACAGTGTAAAAGTGGATGCAGGTGATGCTGTACCGTATACATCCTTAACATTAATAATACGATATGGAATTTCAGTTGTTTTTGGTAATGTAAGTGTGTATGCCCTCCTTCGGACATCTATCATTGCCACACTTGTTATTGTGCTCATTGGTCCAGACATAGGGCCCTCTGCTTATGGCTCGGAATATCTCCATGGATGATCAGGAGGCAAATTTGTTTCCATACCCCATTTCCAGGCCAGATATCCTTCTATTTTCTGTCTTTCCTGTGTTGAAAGATAGGTGTTAAAAACGAGGATTTCATAGATCTGATACTCTCCACCAATATCGGCGCCCCCATCAATATTTCCACCAATTCCAAGAGAGGCTGTGGGGTTTGCAGGAACACCCGCAGACGTTTCTGTCAGTGTCTGAACTGTGCCATCGCGCCACCAGGCAAAGGCTGAACCGCCATCATTTGTATTCTGGGCCGCAGTATATTCAATATGGGCCCCCGTGATATCAGAGGGTGCAGCAGGAAGATATCCATTGAATATTTTACTAGAACCTTCTGCCATACCCATCATGACTAGACTCGCATCAGGATAAGGAGAGATGAGCCAGCGAGGATTCAAGATAACTGTGTTCATACAGACAAATACAGACCATGCGGTTGTATAGCCCCAGTTTGCAACCGCAAGACTCTGACTCGCATTGAAATCAACGTAAGGAGGAACTGTAGGATAATAGAGAGGAGTATTGAGGCCAATCGGCACTGCACTGAGTGATCGCCCAGATTTATCTGCCCAGCTTGTTACGACTGAGCCTGACGTAGCAATTGTTGTTGGATCTTGCGCATCTAACCAGAGGTTGAGAGACGGCATCGTAGTAGGAACAAAAGGAACGGAGCCATATTCATCGGATAGGAGACAGAACGCACCGCCAATAACAAACTGATTGAAATAGAGAAGGCTGCTCTGCTGATAGATAAGACCTGTTGTATTCGGTATTAGACTATCAATGATTGATAGAGTGCTCGTCGTTATGCTTGCGGTGCTAATTGAAATGGAGGAGCCGATCAGTGCTTCAAAGTAATTACTTGTGTTGGTCGTCACCGTTGACCAGTCTTGTAGGATATTTGAGGCCCAATTTGAGGTGTTGCTCGTGAAGAGGGAGACAGTGGAAACAGGGGTTGACCAGTCTTGGTTTGTGTTGCTCGTGTAGGCGGCCACTGTGCTTAGAGGTGTTGACCAGTCTTGTAGGATATTTGAGGCCCAGTTTGAGGTGTTGCTTGTGAAGGCGGCGACAGTGGAAACAGGGGTTGACCAGTCTTGAAAGGCGTTGGAAGCCCAGTTGCTCGTATTGCTTGTATAGGCGGCCACTGTGCTTACAGGCGTTGACCAGTCTTGGAATGCATTTAAGGCCCAGTTACTGGTATTGCTGGTGAAGGCGGCGGCTGTGGAAATAGGCGTTGACCAGTCTTGGAAAGCATTTGAAGCCCAGTTGCTTGTGTTGCTTGTGAAGGCTGCAACGGAGGATAAGGGGGTTGACCAGTCCTGCTGGAAACCAGCCGCCCAGTTGCTTGTATTGCTCGTATATTCGGCAACAGTGGAAACAGGAGTTGACCAGTCTTGAAATGCATTAGAGGCCCAGTTGCTTGTATTGCTTGTGAAAGCGGCGACGGTGGAAACAGGAGTTGACCAGTCTTGCTGAAAACCAGCGGCCCAATTGCTCGTATTACTTGTATAGAGAGCCACCGTGCTCACAGGTGTTGACCAGTCTTGCTGAAAACCAGCGGCCCAATTGCTCGTATTACTTGTGTAGGCGGCGACGGTGGAAACGGGGGTTGACCAGTCTTGCTGAAAACCAGAGGCCCAGTTGCTTGTATTACTTGTAAAGAGAGCAAGGGTTGAAAAGGGGGTTGAAATATCAGTTATTCCATTTGCAAAGTAGTTGCTTGTGTTGCTTGTGTATAAAGCAATTGTGCTCGCAACTGTTGACCAGTCTTGGAAGGCATTAGAGGCCCAGTTACTCGTATTGCTTGTGAAGGCGGCGACGGTGGAAAGGGTATTGATATCGGCTACAGAAACTCCTCCTACTAGAAGAGTCCCTGTGCTGAGGGCGCCAATGGAGGCGGCCGGCACCTTATTTCCACCCGTTCTATACCAAATTCCAGGCTGGCCTGCTAGAACCGTCGCATAATCAGCTGTGTCTATAAGTGTAAAAGTGGTTGTTCCATCTTCAAATGTATCTCCACCTTGTGTTGTAATTGTAATACTTGATGCACCTGTTGCCGCACCGTAAGCGTCTTTGATTGTAAAAACACGATAGGGAACTGTAAGTGTTATGGGTAATGACAGCGCGTAAGAATTGCTGCGAACATCCACTAATGCCACACTTGTTGTTGTGCTTAGCATCCTCTATCATATAATCTTAAAAATAACGAAGTTCTTTGAGCTTCGTTATTTTTAAGCGCCACCGGTAGTCGTTTGACGACAGTATCAAGGTGCTTGAACAGGACTAGACAGTGCAGATGGAAGCGAATATCCTCCTGATGAATCATATGCAGTCACTGTAATTGCATAATAATAATTACTAATTGAAATAAATGGAAGTGTATAATTGCCTATAAATGAAAAGGGGATAGTAAATGCAGGAAGTAATTCAGTTGACTCTACTGTAACAGTTGAACTAGCATCATAATACACGTGAACAGTATATGAACTAGCTCCAATATCTCCAGTCCAGGTTGCTGTGATTCCAGATTCTGTAACTGAATTGATAACTACTGTATTTGGCGCAACAGTCGCAAAACCTTTTGGCACAACCTGTATCTTTCGCAGCGCAGAATTTATGTTTTGCCCATCAGTTTCAGAAACTACTATAGTATAATGGGTGTAATCTACTGCATATAAGGATAATGCAGCAGGATTAAAGAATTGTGCTGAAAACTCAGTGCCATCAGTTGAAACGCTATTTCCATCTCCTGCAATTGTTGTCACAACGCCATCCGAGGTGATGCGGCGAATACGGAAATTTTGCTGATCTACTGCAAATAAATCTCCTGTGTAAGGATTTCTTGCTAAACCTTGTATAGTATTAAAGAGAGCATTGCTTCCTGTTCCATCTTGATATCCATACCAAGTGGGTGCTGCTCCAGTTCCAATTCCTGCCAGAGTTGTTACAGTAGCAGTTGGATAATATATTACACGAATACAAGAGTGATCTGCAACATATACATTGCTTGCCACCGGATCATACGCAATTCCATTAGGAAGTGCGAAATGCGCATCAGTGCCCGTTCCATCTTGATAATTAGTAGCACCAAGATTTCCTGCAAGTATAGTTACAACACCATCAGGATATGTGATATTACGAATAACTCCTTCAGAATTGTTACCTGAAATAATCAAATTACCAGGTGGGCCCATTGTCATTCCAGAGCATCCTTGGCCAAGACCACCTGATCCATGGCCATTACCAACAAGAGTTGTAACTACAGCACCAGGATAGGAAACAATGCGAATTGAGCTTGAATAAATCCAAGTATCATATACAAAAAGATTACTAGAAACAGGATCATAACAAATAGCCCAAGGAAATCGAAATCCAGAATATAGCCCTACTCCATCTAAATCATCTCCATTAGTGTAGCCACCTGCAAAGCAGGATGCAACTCCAGAAGGACTTATGATATGCAATGCTTTCGTAAATGGTTCACAGATAATCGTATTTCCATCAGGTAGAAGAACAATTCCTGTTGGAAAATTAAATGTATTTCCATAGTTTCCACCATGTCCAATTTGTCCTCTTCCTACAGTTGTAATAGTATAATTATAAATATTTGCGGGTCCTTCATAACCATTTGAATCAACAACCGCGATCGTTGCGGTATAATAATCTGATGGAACTGGAGTGTAGTTAAATGAAAAGGGTGAAGTCACATTGCTAAATGTTCCAGCAACAGATCCATTACTAGTATAAAAGGGAAAAGAGGTTCCATAGTAAACTGTAATAGTATAGCTTGCAGCAGAAGGGTCTGGATCCCAAGAGAATTTCATTCCTGTAGGTGTTACATCATATGTCGTAACTACTAGATTACCAGAACGTGGTGTGGGAAATGTAGAGGGGAGTGATACAATACCGTTTGAATTTACCGCAATAACTCGAACAGTATAATAAATTCCTGGCTTTTCAGCAATTGAAAAGGTTCCAGGAGAGGCATTTGAAAATGTATATGCTAATGAAACCGGAAACGACATACCTATTATCTTATGTTGTATTTTTTCACCGATAAATCTGCGCAAACATGACAATCCCATTGCCAAACACAGGGCTTCCAAGAGTTGTTGTCGCTCTTGAATAGGCTGTATTTTCATAATATGTATTTAGTGTTGTAGTTGTATCATCTACATTTGACATGGCATTAGAAAAGGAGGTTCCATAGGATTCATAGATTTCAACTGTATAAGATGTGGCATTTGCTACAGGATCCCAATTTACAATTGCAGCATTATTTGTTATTCTAAATTGTATATTAGAGGGCTGAGAAGGGGGTTGTCTGGTTGTGAAGATTCGTAGAACAAGCGCAGATGTTGTATTTAGAGTTGTATAGGGGACAAAAAGATCAATTTGGTAGGGGGTTTGGTATGTGGTTGTAATAGGAGTGACCTGTGAAGTGGCAATGAGCGATTCTGATTGATTCGTATCTACTGTGTATAAGGAGACATAGACCCATGTAGCCGATGGGAGTGAAGTGGACGCAAATAGATAGACATTCCAATAGCCTGGATTAATGAGAAAAGGGAGTAGACAGTTTGTCTTAAAATCTGCAACAACTGGGTCCGATACAGAGGTTGAGATATAGGTTAAAACATTATAAGGAGTCGCGGTTACATAATTGGGGCCAAGTTCTAGAGCATGATAAGAATCAACAGTTCTGGAAAAGTTCAGATAGAGAAGAGTGCCTGTTGTGTTCACTGCTGCCGTCGAAAGAAGAGAGGACTGTAAACTTGTTAACGTAGAAGCGAGCTGTGTGCTCGAAACATAGCCGAGCGTTCCAAGACCATCAATTGTGCTTGTTGTCAAACTACTTATATCTAGTGATGTGGCACTTGCGTAGTAGTTGCTAGTGTTGCTTGTAAACTGGGCGACGGTTGATACGGGTGTTGACCAGTCCTGCAATATATTAGAGGCCCAATTACTCGTATTGCTCGTGAAGAGAGCAAGGGATGAAAAGGGCGTTGATAAATCGGTTGTTCCATTTGCAAAGTAGTTGCTTGTATTGCTTGTATATTCTGCAATTGTTGATGCAACTGTTGACCAATCTTGGAAGGCATTTGATGCCCAGTTGCTTGTGTTGCTTAGAGGGGTTGACCAGTCTTGGTTCGCCTGAACCGCCCAGTTGCTCGTATTACTTGTAAATAGAGCAATAGTGCTTGCCGCAGTTGACCAGTCTTGGAAGGCATTCGAGGCCCAGTTGCTCGTGTTGCTTGTGAATAAGGAGACGGTGCTTGCTACAGTTGACCAGTCTTGAAAGGCATTCGAGGCCCAGTTGCTCGTATTGCTTGTGAATAGGGCGACGGTGCTTGCTACAGTTGACCAGTCTTGAAAGGCATTCGAGGCCCAGTTGCTCGTATTGCTTGTGAATAGGGCGACGGTGCTTGTATAGGTCGACCAGTCTTGGAAGGCATTAGAAGCCCAGTTACTTGTGTTGCTTGTAAATAGGGCGACTGTGCTCACGGGTGTTGACCAATCTTGGAATGCATTAGATGCCCAGTTACTCGTATTGCTTGTGAAAAGAGCAACTGTGCTCACGGGCGTTGACCAGTCCTGTAGAATACCTGCCGTCCAATTACTCAGATCATTTGTATAGGCACTTGATATATACCCAGCTGTTCCAAGTCCATCCACTGTTGATGTAAGTGTAGTTGCGGGAACAAGAGTTCCAAGAGTAGTTATAATGCGAGAATAGCTAGAGTCTTGATAATATGTATGGAAGTTTGCGGGACCACCTACATTATTTGCAAAGATCTTAATGACTAACGTTGAGGTGGGATCAAGATTTGTATAGGGAACATACAGGCTAATTATATTTTGCTGTTGAACCAGGCTGGGAAACGGTGTCGGATTTAAAGAGCTGCTGGCAATAAGTGTTTCAGTTCCAAGAGAATCTCTTACATAGAGGGAGCAATAGAGTGAGACAGATAAAGTATCTGAGGATGTAAAGAGGTTCAGATCCCATATGCCCTCTGTAATGAAAAGAGGGAGGGTAAAATCTGATTGAAATTGCGTGATTGGCTGATCATTTGTAGAGGCTGCCAGAACAGTAAGAATATCTATTGCAGAGCCAACAATAGCAGGATTCTGCTGAAGGCCGTTATAGGGTAATACTGAAACAGATTTATTTAGATATAAGACAGTTCCTGTTGTATTCACACCAGGAATGCCGAGTTGCGAAGAAATATATTCTTTGAATCCTTGGGATGTTGAAAAGAGTTGTGTGGTGGAAACATAACCGATTGTTCCAAGTCCATCTACAGTGCTCTGAACTAGTGTGCTAACGTCGGTTCCAGTTAATGAGTAGTAGTAGTTACTTGTATTACTTGTGTATTGCGCAATTGTGCTCGTGGGTGTTGACCAGTCTTGTTGGAAACCAGCAGCCCAGTTGCTTGTATTGCTTGTGTATTGCGCGACCGTGCTTGTGTAGGTTGACCAGTCTTGTGATAGACTGGAAGCCCAGTTACTTGTATATTGTGCAACTGTGCTTATGGGTGTTGACCAGTCTTGGAAAGCATTTGATGCCCAGTTTGACGTATTACTTGTGTATTGAGAGGTGGTGCTCACAGCTGTTGACCAGTCTTGGAGAATATTAGAAGCCCAGTTGCTGGTATTGCTTGTAAATAGAGAGACTGTGCTGACAGGTGTTGACCAGTCCTGGAAGGCGTTCGATGCCCAGTTTGATGTGTTGCTTGTGAACAGGGCAACTGTGCTTACAGGTGTGGACCAGTCTTGGAATGCATTAGAGGCCCAGTTTGACGTGTTGCTTGTGAACAGGGCAAGAGATGAAAAGGGGGTTGAGAGATCGGTTACATTGTTTGCATAATAGTTGCTTGTATTGCTCGTGAAGAGGGCGACTGTGCTTGTGTATGTTGACCAGTCTTGGCTTATATTGGATGCCCAATTTGATGTGTTACTCGTGAAGAGAGCAAGTGTTGAAAAGGGCGTTGAGAGATCGGTTACATTGTTTGCGTAATAGTTGCTTGTATTGCTCGTGAAGAGGGCTACTGTGCTTGTGTAGGTTGACCAGTCTTGGAATGCATTGGATGCCCAGTTTGATGTATTGCTTGTGTATGCAGCCACTGTTGAGGTAGGTGTTGACCAGTCCTGGAAGGCATTGGAGGCCCAGTTGCTTGTATTGCTCGTGAAGAGGGCTACTGTGCTTACAGGTGTGGACCAGTCCTGGAAGGCATTGGAGGCCCAGTTTGATGTGTTACTCGTGTAGGCAGCCACTGTTGAGGTAGGAGTTGACCAGTCCTGAAAGGCATTGGAGGCCCAGTTTGATGTGTTACTTGTGAAGAGGGCTGTTGTGCTTAGAGGGGTTGACCAGTCTTGGAGGATATTGAAGGCCCAGTTGCTTGTGTTGCTTGTGAACAGAGCAAGAGATGAAAAAGGGGTTGAAAGATCGGTTACATTGTTTGCATAATAATTGCTTGTATTGCTTGTAAAGAGGGCTACTGTGCTTGTCGCGGTTGACCAGTCTTGGAAGGCATTTGAGGCCCAGTTGCTTGTATTGCTTGTGTATGCAGCCACTGTTGAGGTAGGTGTGGACCAGTCCTGGAAGGCATTTGAGGCCCAATTGCTTGTATTGCTCGTGAACAGGGCTACTGTTGAGGTAGGCGTGGACCAGTCCTGAAAAGCATTTGAGGCCCAGTTTGATGTGTTGCTTGTGTATTGAGCCACTGTTGAGGTGGGCGTGGACCAGTCTTGGCTTATATTGAAGGCCCAGTTACTTGTATTGCTTGTAAAAAGGGCTACTGTGCTTGTCGCGGTTGACCAGTCTTGCAGTATATTTGAGGCCCAGTTGCTTGTATTACTCGTGAAAGCAGCGACCGTGCTTACAGGAGTTGACCAGTCTTGGAAGGCATTAGATGCCCAGTTTGATGTATTGCTTAGAGGGGTTGACCAGTCTTGAAGGATATTAGAAGCCCAGTTGCTCGTGTTGCTCGTGAAAAGGGCTACTGTGCTCACGGGTGTTGACCAGTCTTGAAGGATATTAGAAGCCCAGTTGCTCGTATTGCTCGTGAAGGCAGCGACGGTGCTCACTGGCGTTGACCAATCCTGAAATGCATTAGAGGCCCAGTTGCTCGTGTTGCTTGTAAAATCAGCCACAGTGCTGAGTGGCGTGGACCAGTCCTGTTGGAAACCAGCGGCCCAGTTGCTTGTATTACTTGTGAAGTCAGCCACTGTGCTGACTGGTGTTGACCAGTCCTGGAATGCATTGGATGCCCAATTGCTCGTATTGCTTGTGAACAGGGCTACCGTCGATGTAGGTGTAGACCAATCTTGTAATAGATTCGCAGCCCAGTTTGATGTATTACTTGAAAATGTGGCATATAAGTAAAGGGGTGTTGACCAATCCTGAAAGGCATTAGAGGCCCAGTTACTCGTATTGCTCGCGAACTGTGCCACGCTTGAGAGACCTGTCGCGGTGACATAGGCGTTAGATCTAGTCCCACTGGAAATGAGGCCAAAGAGCGTGGAGATCGTGGGGGCTGAGATCTCCTTCATCACGTATTCATTTCCAGTTATATACACATCAGTATTGGCCTGAATATCTCCAGCCACCGTCAGAGTAGGGGTGGATGTCGTCGGTTCACTTGTATTTGTTTTTAACCAGTTGGATGTTCTTCCGATGAATGTGACAGCGCTATAAGGATAACTGATTGTGTAGATATTGCTTCCATTATCAAATGTATTTCCACCTTGTGTTGAGATTGTGATAGGATACATAGAAGAAAAGCCAGTTACATCCTTGATTGTAATAAGTCTACCAGGCCTCTCAGATGCGGGAGGCATCAAAACAGTTCGTGGCACAGTAGTTGTTATTATATTCACCAATGTGGCGGTGCTCGGTATATAAGTAACCGACATCTAGCGTAGGTGTAGATTAAATATCAACGACAACGAGCGTCTCACAATCCACCCAATTGCCTGTCATTGATGAAATGAATCCAACGCTGTTCACGTAGAGACTTGTCTGAACAGGATATTGTGCATAGGAGATCGCCGTCGCAAAGAGGATGTGTTTTCCTCCGAATAGATTACCCAGGCCTGTCCAGGACTCACCGTCTGTGCTATAGAAAAGAATATTTGCCATGTCTGAGCCTCCAAACCCGCTGGCAAGAAAATAGAGTCCATTCCATCCAAGGGTGAGACCATATCCACCTCCAGTAAAGGGGCCAGGAAAAGAGGACCAGGACATTCCATCTGTGCTCTTTCCAATTGTAAAGGGGCCGTGACCCGTCGCTAAGAAGAAGGATCCATTCCAGAGCACATAGGTTCCAAATCCTCCTGTGAATGGACCGGGTATAGAAGTCCATGATATAGCATCAGAACTGTAAGCGATTGTGTTTGTCTGTGCCTGATCACTGCCTGTTAGAACCCAGAGAGTGCCATTCCAGGCTAGGCCAGCATACCCAGAAGGATTTGTGAAATTGGGCCCTGCCGCGGTAGCCCATAGACTACCATCTGAACTTATTGCAAGTGTATCGCCCGTTTCATAACTATTTCCAGCTGCGAGCCAATAGGTGCCATTCCAGGCCACTGCGAGGCCACGCCCTCCAATGAATGGTCCACCTGCTTCTGTCCATGTCTCTCCATCGGGCGATGTAGAGACGGTATGCGCGCTATTTGAGTCAAGACCCATCGCAACCCAGATAGATCCGTTCCATCCGAGAGAGGTGGCGAGGCCGGCCACGAAGGGGCCCGAAAAATCCACCCAATTCAGACCATCTACGCTCTTTGAAGAGGTGTATCTATTGAATTGGTCAGTGCCGACCGCGAGCCAGTAATTCCCTGTCCAGATAAGACTGTTCATCTGTCCACCGATAAATGGAGAGATAGATGTTCTCCATGTGAACGTGTCTGAACTTCGCAGTAGAACAGATTCTGCGTTTGGAGTGGTTGCGAAACTGATCCATTCATGATCGGTCGGTTGAGGTATCTGAAGATTGGATGTCTGAGATTGGATCGTTGTCAGATTGGAAATGGTTCCATAGAGAAGGTTGGCATTTGTGGCTATGATAGAGGATGTATAGAGAAGGATAGAGCTGAAGGAAATTGCGCGCGCTTCTCCTGCGACGTCAAGAGATCCTCCAGAAATATCACTGATAAATCCAATATTCTGTTGATTTGTCACCAAATAGTTACTCAAGTTGCTGGTGAAGAGGGTGGCAACAGAGACAGCTGAGGACCAGTCTTGGAGTAAAGAGGAATAGTAGTTGCTCGTATTGCTCGTGAAAAGGGCGACAGTGGAAATAGGTGTGGACCAGTCTCCAGCATAAGAACCACCGCCTCCTGTGGCAGTGCTTATGTAGATCTGGCCGAGGCCCGCGGTCGTTGAGGCCAGAACAGAATCTAGATAGGGGGTGCTGACGAGATTATTCGCAAATGAAATGCCTGCTATTGATGAAAAGAGCTGTGAAGAGGAAATGTAGCCGATCGTTCCGAGGCCGTCCACTGTGCTCGGCACATTCCAAGAGACTGGTGCATTATTGAAATAGAGGGACGAGTTGCTTGTGTAGAAAGGGAGGCCTGATGGTTTTCCCGTTCCGAGATCTACAAAAGTAATCGTGCTCTGCACAAGAACGGAGCTGACCTCTGCCGCATTGACTGTCATCCCTGAGTAGAAAATGACTTGGCCTGCAACTGTGAGAGTGCTAGCTCCATAGACAAAGAGAGTGCCAACACTCATACTCTCAATTTGGGCCGTGCTTGAATACAGATAGACCGTCTTAATGGTGGACGCATTTATAGCGCCTGTGCTGAGGGTAAAACTGGATAAATAAGGAGGAAGTGTGAATCCGCCTTGACCAAGTGTGCTGAGAAAATAATTGCTTGTATTACTCGTATAAGCGGCAACGGTCGACACAGGTGTCGACCAGTTCTGCAGAAGATTATAGGACCAGTTTGAGGAATTGCTCGTGAATAGGGCTACTGAAGAGACAGGAGTTGACCAGTTCTGAAGAAGGTTCTTTGACCAATTGCTTGTATTGCTTGTAAAGGATGCAACGGAGGACACAGGTGTTGACCAGTTTTGAAGAAGATTGTGAGACCAGTTTGATGTGTTGCTCGTGAAGGCGGCAACGGAGGACACGGGTGTTGACCAGTTCTGGAGAAGATTCTTAGACCAATTGGAGGAATTGCTTGTGAAGGCTCCTACAGAGGACACAGGTGTTGACCAGTCTTGTTGCGAATTTTGAAAATAATTGCTCAGATCGATAAACTGCGCAGTCGAAATATAGCCTGCAGTTCCGAGGCCATCCACAGTGGACATAAGAACATCAGCAGGAAGAACAGTTCCAAAGGTGGTATAGACAATTGAATAGGTTTGCCCTTGATAATAGGTTGTTAGAGTAACTTGCGAACTTGGATTTGAATTATTTGCGAAAAGTTTCAAGACAACTGTGCTGCCATCAGAAAGAGGCGTGGCAGGAACGAAAAGATCAATCTCATATTCGGCTAGATTGCGGCCTATTGGGACCGGCCCTGAAGAACAGATATATGTATCTACGCCTGTGAGCCTCGTATAGAGTGAATAATATACGGATGTATTTCCTGAGAGATCATCGCAACTCGCATAGAGTTTCAGATTCCAGATACCTGTTGGAATTGTGAGTGGAGTTTGGAAATCAGATTGAAATTGTGATATTGGGGTATCATTTGAAGAGAGATCCAAGACAGTTAATACAGTGCGCCCTACTCCTGCAATGGGTGTAAGCTGGAGCCCTTTGTAAGGAGCAACAGTGGCCCCCTGGTTCAGATATAAGACGGTGGGTGTTGTGATTTGACCGCCACCCCCACCTCCTCCTTGAAGAGTGGACCAGTAGGTGCCACCACTTCCGTCTGTATAGAGAATGTTGCCGGCACTCGGATAGACAGAGTCAATATTTTGTTGTATGAAGAGTTGACCAACTCGTAGGATGTCTATTTCATATGTTCTATACCAGCTCATCCTCCCTATTATATATGTATTAAAATTAGTATGTTACCCGCAACATCTAAAGTGCTGGTTGCAAAGGGCGCTAAGAAAACAGGCACATTTACAGTTCCTGCTGGCCTTGAGATTCTTCTGATTGATGGACCTGTTGCTCTGTCAGATCTGGATGATCTTGTCTATAAATTGAATTCTGGAGCCGGCGGATTCTCGAAAATGGCAGCCTCTCAATTGGACACCAGGCTCATTATGGACAGAACTCTTCCACCTGCTCCACCCAATCCTATGACCTTTTCGAAGTTCCGCTTCCGGTCCTTCATATCGGGATCTATGCTCTCAGACTACACTCTTACATCATCAATTGTAAATGGGGTCTATGATGTGGTGACTGCTTCCTTAACATTTAGTCCAGTAAAGAAGGTGGGACTCATTACAGCCGACACAACACTCTTAACTGGGTCTACTTCTCTGTCTTCATTGATTGGTAAACTGAAGGTGGCTCCTCTCACTCGCCTCTATGTAATTGTCTACGGTTGATTTTGGCGGTAGCAAAAAAATGACAACTGCGCCCACCTAAGTATTATTTTCTAAGAACTAATCACTTAGTCGCACTGAAAAGCCTCCGATCTATCCTCGCTCGCTATGCGTCTTACCCAGGTGTTAATGGCTCTTTCTACGTCATGTCCCAGTCTCGTGTTGAACGTCTCCAAGCTTTATGGGCTTTTAATCTCCCCTCTGTCCGGCCCCACTACGCCGTCAAGTGCAACCCAGATCCAAAACTCATCGGTATTTTGCAAGAATACGGATTCGGATTTGATTGTGCTTCACAGCGTGAACTCTCACTTGTAAATCCAATTTCAGATACAGTTATCTATGCAAATCCATGTAAGTCAGATAGGGACATTCATTATGCTAAGACACGAGGTTCTCCTCTCACAGTGATTGATTCTTGTGAGGAGGTGGAAAAGATAGTTGATTACAAAGGTGGCGCCCTAGTTCGTATTCGCGTGGATGATTCAGGGAGTAAGATGCCGTTTGGCGCAAAGTTTGGAGCCGATCCTGCGAAGGTGGCTGAGATTGGTGAGTTTGCCAAGAAGGCAGGGGTTCAGCTGAAGGGAATCAGCTTTCATGTGGGATCTGAGAGTGGGGATGTGAGCGCTCATCAGAAGGCGATTCAGCTAGCTGCGGCGGCTTGCTCTACTCTGCTGAAACAGGGTCATAGTGCTACGATTATTGATATTGGTGGTGGATTTGTTCCAGATGTTAACAAGTTCACATTGCAGGCTGCAAAAATTCGTGAAGAAATAAGAAATAAGAAAAAGGCTGGGCTACAGTTTATTGCCGAACCAGGTCGCTTCTTTGCCACGGAAGCCCAAGATCTCTTTGTCCAGGTGATTGGAAAGAAGCCGGCCTATGGCGGGGTCGGATGGCGCTACACAATTGATGAGAGTCTCTATGGACAATTTACAAACATCCTCTTTGATCATCAGACGCCTACATGGGTGCGTATTCCTGCAAAGGAGGGCTCTATAGGTAGAACGAGCCCTGGCATTCTCTTCGGTCGCACGTGCGACAGCCTGGATGTCATTGCGCGGTCCGATACTATGGAAGAGCTGGAGGTTGGTGACTGGCTCTGGTTTCCTCACATGGGAGCCTATACCACCGTGACTGCGAGCGAGTTCAATGGATTTCCGAAGCCACCCGTCTTCTTGGATGAGCTTCCAAATCGGTGGCTAGTTCCGCCCTCTGCGTCTGGTGTGAAGTATGTGAGCGCGGTGAGCGCAAAAGAGCTCTTGCATTAACGAGGCTATTCACGTCGTTATAAAAATTGAAGCCTGCGCCCATTTTTTTGGCGGGTATACAGTAACAAATGACCTGCCAAATCTGTCTTGAAAATTACACGCCTCTCTTGCGGTGCAAGGTGACGTGTCCTTACTGCCCATCTGCTGCATGCAAGGGCTGTGTTCAGCGCTATCTTCTTACAACTTACGAGGACCCCCACTGCATGACCTGCAAGCGCGGCTGGAATCGCGAGTTCATCGATCTTCATCTGACAAAGGTGTTCCGCAGTGGCGATCTGCGCAAGCACAGGGCCAAGGTTCTCCGCGAGCGAGAGAAGGCGCTTCTGCCCGCGATGCAGATCTTCGTTGAGGCAACCAAGGAGATTCGCACGGTTGCGGAACTCTTTGGTGCAGTTCTAGCAAAGAATCGTGAGCTCTTGAGGGTGCGCGCAGAACTTCTGAGGGAGAGGGATGTGATTCGCCAGAAGCTTCGCACTTGCGTAAAGGGAGACGAAGAGGGGCTCATGGGTTTGCTAGATCTGAACTCGGAGAAGTATGGAAAGAATGAGGGTGTGGTTCTGCGCGTCTCCTTTGATCAAGAGGTTCTGAGCCGCCGTCAGATGCGTGCTATGAATATTATGGAGGGCCGCGATGCTGATGATACCACTGTAAAGGAGGTGCGCGAGTTCATCCAACGCTGCCCTGGAGAGGGGTGCCGCGGCTATCTTTCTACGGCCTACAAGTGCGGCGTCTGTGCAAAGTATGCCTGCTCTGACTGTCTGGCGGTAAAGGGAGAGGATCGCGATGCCGCGCACACGTGCGATGAGAGTGCAAAGGCGACAGCGGCTCTTATTCGCCGTGAGACGAAGCCGTGTCCCAAGTGCGGTGTGCGAATCTATAAGATCGATGGGTGCTTCATAAAGGATACTCCTATTCTACTCTGGGATGGAACTGTCAAGATGTCACAGGATATTACGGTTGGAGATACCCTCGTAGGCGACGATGGGCTTTCTCGCACTGTTACGGATCTCTGCTCCGGCGGCGATGAGATGTATGAGGTTTCTCAGAAGAGTGGTGTATCCTACACTGTCAACAGTAAGCACAAGCTTGCCCTGAAGTTCAGTGGCGAGATTCTGGAAATTGAGGTAGACAAATATCTTGCACTTTCGGATTCTGAAAAGGAGGGGCTCATGGGATTCAAGAAGGATAATTCTCTTTCAGAAATCAAGGTTACTCCTGTTGGACGAGGAACTTATTATGGCTGGAGCGTTGATAGCAATAAGCGTTTCCTTCTTCCTGATATGACCGTTGTGCGAAATTGCGATCAGATGTGGTGCACGCAAGATGGATGCCAGACGGCCTTCTCGTGGAACACTGGGCATATCGTAACTGGTGTTGTCCACAATCCTCACTATTACGAGTGGCTGCGGCGACAGAATAATGGCCAGATGCCTCGTCAGGCTGGAGATATTCCGTGCGGCGGTCTTCCGAATGCGTGGCAGTTCACACGTCTTATCCAGGCTACGAGTCTGAACCAGGCGGAGAGGACTCATATTGCGAATATCCACAGATGCTTTGGAGACATTATCCATATGCGTCTTCCCGACTTTCCCGCGCGCCGTCTGGCAAATACGAATAAGGATATTGACGTAAAGTATCTGATGAATGAAATTTCAGAGGCTGACTGGCAGAAGACGCTGGAGCAGAGGGAGACTCGGTTTGAGAGGAAGAAGGAGTTCGGCCAGATTCTCACCACCTTTGCGCACGTGGGCTCCGAGATGATTCGGACCATTGAGGCAGAGACCACGATGGCCACACGCCATGGAGGAACTGCCGCATCTCTTGCGAGTAGACCTGAGATGATCGCATTTGTCGCGCGATACAGGGAGGTTCTTCTGCCACAGATTCTGGATCTTCGCATCTACACCAATAAGAGTCTGATGGAGGCAGGAAAGAGGTCTGGTTGCGCATTTCCTCAGATTGATAAGGACTGGCACTATGTCTCCATGCGGAAGGAGGGGGTTGTAGAGGATGGTGCTGTTGTTATCCCTAATGCACCTGCAGCAGCGCCAGCTCCAGCACCAGCACCAGCACCAGCACCAGCACCAGTAGCAAGGGCAACTCGCTTTGACGCTGGAGACTTTGTGGATGATGAAAATGTTGAGGTCTATTAGAAAATGTCATTCAAAAATGCAGCACTCTACTTTTCGCCTAGCGCGGGATCAACCGTTATTGATCGCGTAAGTGGAAGCAATGGAACAATTTATGAAACACTAAATGGAAATTTATATACTGACAATACATTATCAACAATTGTAGGGCGCATAGCGATCTCTCAGACAATTTTTGATATAAATGATACGAATCTAAGTGGAGTTTTTGAAACCACTGGTCAATCAACACTTTATCTTCCGAATGGCACTCTTCTATACACATTTTCTGGACAAACTATTAAGATTGGTAATAATTACGTTTTTCCATTGGCACAATATACATTTAACATTACAAATGCTACAGGTATATATCAACCAATGTATGGTCAAATTACAATAATAAGCACGGATGTGCCCACAGAATTACGTGTATTTAATTTAGCACTTAAGTGGAGGCAATCGCATTAACGTCGTGACTTTATTTTAAGAATTAATGTCATACGACTAATAATCCGTCATACCTTTAATATTAGAAAGCTCTTTGAGCTTTCTAATATTAAAGTATAGACGGTAACGTGGTGACTTCCTTAAAATAAATGTCCAACAACTAATTTAGTTATCGCGATAATTTTATCTCTTAATAGTAATGGAGAGTGGACACCTTATTGTATTAATCTTAATTATCTTACTTGCGTTTTCTTTTTCATATGTTGTATCTGAACCTTTCCATGGAGGTGGTGGTGGAGGTGGGGGCGGTGGGGGTGGGGGCGGCCATGGTGGTGGAGGTGGTGGCCATGGTGGAGGTGGTGGAGGTGGCCATGGTGGCGGTGGCCACGGTGGCCACGGAGGCCACGGAGGGCGTGTAGGAGGAGGCTACTACGGTGGTTCGTATGGAGGATCAGGCGGTGATTGGTGGGGCTGGGGCTGGCCTCTCTGGGCATTTCCCGCTGGCTATGTCTATCTCTGTAATTACGACTCCGACTGTGCCTCTGGAATCTGTGAGAATTCCTATTGCATATAATAGATGGTTGATATCAAACAGGATGCACAAGGAATTATTGATTCTATCTTTGGTGGCTCAGGCACAAATAAGACATTTGATACAAAGACAGCCCTTGCTGGATTATATCTCTGGCTCCTATTCGGATTCCTGAGCACATCTGTCGGTTGTGATTTGCAGTTATTTATGCGTGATAATATCTGGTTTAGGCATTTTATTGGACTCATTTCTTTCTTTTTCTTATTTACAGTTCTTGATAGCAATAATTCTGCACCCCTCTATATTTTATGGTTCAAGACATTTTTTGTCTATGCCATCTTCATTCTCATGACAAAGAGTAAGTGGTATTTCTCAATACCTGTTCTTCTTATATTATTAATTGATCAAAACTTGAAAATTTATCATGATAATCTTATTAGAGATAAGGGAGACGCTGGAACAATATCAATGCTAGAAAAGGCTCGTTACGGGCTAAGTATTACAATGTATGTATTGATTGGACTTGGATTTGGAAGCTATTTTATGAAACAAAAGGCTGATCATCCTAATGATTTTGATCCTGTAAAATTCGTCTTTTCATATGGATGCCACCTCCCTCCCGAAGTTTTAAAATCTGGTGGACGGCGAATCTAATGTCGTGACTTCCTTAAAAAATAAGATTAGACGGTAATCACAGGAAGGCGGGTGGACCTAAAAAATTACCCTAATAATGATAAGATGGACATCTTCCAAAGAATTCCTTGTGCTGTTATTCATAGAGAACAGGATAAGGAAAGAATGCCTCTTATTCAAGCGCTGGAAAGGGATCTTGATCGCCCTCTACAAATTTTTGAAGCACTGGATGGAAGAGCTCTGGCCAATACAGGATTTCCTACGCGGCACCCTCTTCCTGGTGAAAAGATTACTCCAGGAGTTATTGGCTGTGTAGCAAGCCATATAGAACTTATTGAATCTGCTTTCAAAGAGTCATATGAGTTTGTCTGTATTTTTGAAGATGATGCGGAAGTGGTTGGTGATCTGGAAGAGTATCTGGCCTGTGTAGCAAAACTTCCAAAGGCAGATATTATCTGCTTTGGAACAAATGAAATTGTGGATGGAGAACTAACTGCGGACCCTTCTATCCTTAAGATAAGGCGTTTTTGGGGAACTCATGCCATTATGATAACTCGTAAAGCAATGCATGCGCTTCTTATGACATATCATGATGGAATTAAAAATGGTATTCTCTATCCTGCTGATTGGCTCTACAACACTGCAATTAAGAATTACAGTCTTCTAGCGTATGCGCCTTTCAGATCGATCATTAAACAGAAGCCTGGCCTCGTCTCCAGCATAAACGGTAAAACGCGTGTTTAATACTTGGGCACCATCTCCCACACCATCTTGTGCGTAATATGGTAGACAACGGCAAAGACGAGCGCGTGAACCGCGGCAACCTCCAGCTTCGAGCCTCCAGGCGGCAGGCGCAGGAGAACACCGGGAGTCAGGGCAAAGAAGAGCGCCGCCATGAAAAGGGACATATAAACATTCATTGTATAGTATCTAGTTAGAAAATGTTTCCTTCTCCTCAGGCCGATGGATTCACGGTCTATTCGAAGGATGACTGCAAGTATTGTAAGATGGTAAAGGAGATTTTGGAGCCTTTTCAGTATACTGTGATTGACTGCGAGCCCTATCTTGTTTCGCAGAAGGAGGAGTTTCTACAGTTTATCGAGGGCCTTGCGAAGAAGCCGCACCGCACGTTTCCGATGGTGTTCCACAATGGAACCTTTGTGGGCGGGTTTCTTGAAACCTTCAAGCTGTGCGATACTTTAGAGAGCTAACATCTGTTTTCCCCAAAAAATCGTATCCTTGATTTTTGATTGCGCCATTGCGCTATTATACAATCTAAAATCAAAGAGAGATCCATGAAAGAGTTCATCGCGCAGTTCATATGTGCTCGTATCATTCGCCCAGTTCGACTTTCCAAGATAATTGTTCGTGGTCGTTGTCGCCTGCGGTAAAAAGCCAGACGGATTCACATAGACCTGCTCACCATTTATGAAAACGCCAATATCCGGCCTCGTCGCATCTCCCGTGATCGCCGTAATCGCAATATGGGTCCAGGTTTTCAGAGGAATGCATCCATTGATCTTAATACTCATCTTTCTCTGTCGCTGATCCCACACTTCATAGATCAGAGTCGCGTGATTCGGCACGCCACCCTTCGGTGTCGGTATACGCACTGTGCTCGGGCCCAGAATACGCGCCTCCACTTCTTGGTCAATATCTACATATTCGTCCACATTCGCCCTCGTCGTCTTCATGAGCTCTTTACCTGTGACTTCAGTGACCTCTTGGGCCCCTGAAGGGGCAGAAGGGATGGTTGTATCTGCACCAGCACAAAGCAGAGGCCGCAGTTCACCGCCACCTCCAATCTGCGGATCTCCCTTTCCAAGAATTCCGAGGAACGTATTGTTTTTTCCAGGCCCATCTCCGAAATCGAAAAAGTGTGCATTGTTTGTGAACTCCTCCATGTAGACCCAAACAGAAACGGCGCGAACGGTTCTCATCTTCACAAAGGACCCCAATGTCAAGTCAGGTGCATCTCCAATCCGCAAGAACTGATGTGCACCATCAAACGTGAGACCCTTCGTCGCCTTCGGCCTCGGTGTCTCATCGATCAGAATAGATCCCGCGCGAAGAATCTGCGTATTTCCTGTATAGTCGAGAAGATCATCGCGGAGACGGAGCCACATGGCGCAGCCATCATAAAAGGAGAGGAGCTTGAGGACATCCTCAGAAGGATCTGGGTCCACTTCATCGCGATCCGAAAAGCCAGTGTCAAGGGCGCGGCGGCACATCGGTTGAAAGGAATTGTCGGCCTGCTGTAAAATGCGGCAATAATCGGCGCGGCCATCCTTGAATGTATCTCTCATATAGTCATCGCGACTCAAGAGAAGGCCTTGTTCAACCGTATTTGTCTTATAGACAACGGTGCTAACATCCTTTGTTCCTGCGAGAGCACAGGCGAAGAAGGTTTTCTTGGGATCTGCGCTCTTACCCTGCGAAGCAGGAATGATCATGCGGCAATAATCCTGGTCAACGCCATATCTCTGAACATCCACATATCCGCTGAAGTAGCGTTCGTCCTTGATGTATCCTCCCTGTTCCATCGTGGGCCCTACATCGCCCCTCTTGGGTATGAATTGTGTGAAATAGGAGGGTTTGCTGGATAAGACGGGCACAAGACCTTCAAATCCTTCTGTGAGTTTTTGTGGAGCGATGAGTTCTAAGAGCAATATACTACATAATAGAAAAAGCCCTATCCATAAAGCCCCGGACATCTAGTGATGTGAGTGATTTTATCTATGAGGATAATCCTCACCAAAAGTAGGATGCTCTATGAACTCCGCGGAGGATCTCTTTTAGGAGCGGGGAGTTATGGCTGTGTATTTCAGCCACCTCTCCTCTGCAAAGGAGAAACTATACAAAAAAAGAAAAAGGGACTTCTCGGAAAAATATCTGAACCTATTGATTTTGTCATTGAGGCGGAAGCCGCAACAACGCTAGGACCTCTCGGCCTACCCCATTTTGTTTTGGCCAATATAAAAGAGGCCTGTATTCCTTCTGAAAAGCAGGTTGAGCCTGATATTGCCAAGTGTAAACCAATTAAGGCGATAGGAAAGGTTGTTCAGTTCACAATGCCTTATGCAGGAAAGACCCTCTTCAAGAGAATTGTTGATCACGACTTTACAAAGGGCAATATAGACTTTTTTAACCTGATGCTACAGCTTTTAGAGGCGGGGGCCTATCTAATTGCTTCTGGATATGTTCATTATGATATTTCTGTGAATAATGTCGTTATTAATGAAAAGGGTGTTGTCAGTTTAATTGACTTTGGCCAGAGTTTCTCTGCAAAAAACATTACACAGGAAATGATTAATCTGCGCTGGAAAGAATATAGTCCAGAATATGCAGCGGAACCTCCAGAAATTACTCTTGCCGAATCGCCTGCGGCGCCGAAGATTTCAGAAGTGATTCAGAGAAAAGGGGGGATCCGAGATGCAGAGAGGATTCTGGGGCTTCGCGTTCTGCAGCAGGAGGCGGAACTCAGAGAATTCTGGTCAAGCAGCCACGCAGTTGCCGCTAAGGATTGGCCAGCGTTTTTCAAGTTATACTGGCCCACTTTTGATAGCTGGTCAATTGGCCTTTGTCTCTTAGGTGCTGTCTCACCATTGCTCTATAAACGTGAATTTCTTGAAAGTAAGGCATGGAAAGAGAAGGGTGCCATGATCAAGTCTATTTTGCGCGGACTACTACAAGTAAATCCGCGCAAACGTATGGACTGTGTTCAGGCTCTCAAGCTCTACGATCCGCAGAATGCTTGGTTTGAGACCTATGGGACTTCTTGGCTGGAGTCGCGCGCTTCTTCTTCTTTGTAATGCGGTGACCTTGGGTCAACTGCTGACCTTTGGTGAGGCGTCGACCACCCGTTGTCACTTTTAAATTCACATTCATTCCTGTGCTAACTCTGAGTGTTCCAGAACGCGGAACGCAGAGATATCCGCAAAAAATATCATAATTGAGCGTGCCCTGTGAGTTCGTCCAATTATTATTTGCCAAGGCAGGATCCCAGATAGGCCGCAGGCTCGCATCCAGATTCGTGACCGGCTTTGCCCCACCCTTCTGCGACCACCATCCTCCACGATCTTGTCTGAGAAAATGGTAGTCCTCATCTTCATCCACAACAAGCGCGATCTTAGACGTCTTTGGAGGGCATTTCTCCTCAAAATCTATCTGGGTTATTGTGGAATTGTCTCCAATAATGCGAGCAATCATCTCAGGGCATGTCTTCGGTTTATCACTGTCAAATCCCTTGTATCCTGATACAAGGCCGGGCTGATGAAAAGGAAGATCACACTCTGTCTCTAGACATTTCTTAATTTGCCTCGGATCATGTATATTCAGGGCATAAATATAACAATTGAAAACGTCTCTGTGTTCCTTTTTAGAATTCCAGAGTTTGGAATCATAGGGAGGTTCCCATCCTGTCATTGGAGAGATGCGGGTACATTGATTCTGATGATCTTCACAGAATGCGCTTTTAGGAAGTGGCGCTTTGTTGCACTGCGACAGACACTGACACTTGTCTGTCTGCTTCTGAGGTGTGTTCTGTGTCTGAACTATGTTCTGATTTATCTGATTCGCTGTCTTGTTTAGTATTTGTGAGGTTGCGTGTAGAATTTGTGCCAATCCTGAGGAGTCTTGACCTTCCTCCATCTGCTATAGGAGAAGATTCTGCTTCTTCAAGAATCGGTTTGAGCCTTGAAGATACGCCAGTTTGTAACATAGGGGTTATAGGGACAATAGGGTCTGTCTTTTGCTCTGTAGAAGGTTGATTAAACTCTGGAGGCCTCTTGAATTCATCCTCGATTTCCTTCATCCGTATCTTTTCAACCTTGTGGCAGAAAAAGATAAATTGATTTTCGTGTGTTGGTGTCTTATCTTTTGTGTGAAATCCACTGTATTTTCCAGACAGCTGTGCATATTGCCATCCCTCGCTGATCAGATGTTCCGTATTCGTATTCAGAAAAAAGTATTTTTTATCTATTTTGAAAAAGGTGAGAAGTGCATTGAACGCAGTGACAAGAAGTGAGAGAGTCCATGTGCTCCAATATACACTCACTTCCGTTGTTATATACTGGCTTGAAAGAAGAGCTGGGACGAGCAAAGATCCGACCGTGACTATCACGTGACTTACATAGTAGACGACCGAGAGGAAGTTGGCTCTACGATTTGTTAAAACAAGAAGCTTCACATATCTCTGTTTCAGAGTCTCTTTCTGAACCTCATTTAGCTGAAGTTTATCTATAATTTTTGAAAAAGGTGGTAGTTTCCTACGACAGCACGACATACTATTACATGGACGAGGAAAAAATTGAGTTTTGCTGGATTGTAAAGGGACACTACCATGCTTTACACGCTCTGCTCAACTGAATATCTGGAGAGGGATGCTGACCCCTCCGTCTGTTATATTGATCAAGCCGATTATACGCGACGGCTCGAAGATACTGAGGTGCGCCGCCTCTTCGCCGAGATTCACTTTGACGAAGATGTGAGTCGTGTATGTGCAGTGGAGCACATGGAGTCTCGTTATATTCCTCCTAATCTGGAGAGGCCGATCTTTCTTCCCCTCTGGATGATTCCAGATGGCATCACCATTGGAGAGATGGTGGATGTGGAGTTTCAGACACAGGACGCATTTCCAGAGGCTACACGCATTGTCTTGAAACCTCTGGACTCCGCCTTTTACAGCACAGACGCAAAGGAGATGTTGACAACTGCACTCACGCGCCTTGGTGTCTTGGAAAAGGAGAGTATTGTGAGCCTCAAGCTGGAGGAGCTAGGAGGTTACGAGATGGGATTCTATATTGTTGAGTTGGAGCCGGCCAACAAGTGTCTAATGGACGGAGAGGAGGTTGTGATTGAGTTTGAAGAGGCTGCAGATCAATGGGATGGGCGGCGGCCACCGACACCGATTCCAGAGGTGCCTTCTATGATAGATATTCCTATGCCAACTGGCAATATTCTGGGAGGTGTAGTGCGGCGGATGCCAGATGGGCGGCCTTGGAATCCTTACCGACAGGGCTAAAACACACCCTCTAACTATAAAAAGATGGTATCTATTGCACATGGAGCAAATTTAATATGCGGGGCTCTGAAAAACCCCTGTCTAATTGCACGCAACGGTTCAACCGAATTACAAGTTCTCTCTTTTTTTGAGACAACTGGCACAATGCCTCAGGAACTCTGTGATGCCTTACAGCAATATTCAGGTATTTTTCCTGCTACAGAGAAATCGGTCAGAGAATGGATCACGGCCTACTATTCCGCGCTCAACTGCATTGAAGAGGATCCGGTTGTAGCAGGATGGTTTCCTGTCCGTGTAAAGTCTGAAGAGAGGCTGTTGGCAGAAAATGCTCCTCTTTCCACTCATATTCCTCTTCGGAGCTTGGAGCCCTACTATGTAAAGGCAGGGGCCAGATGGACAGCGCTTCTAAAGAAAAAGAGAGTGGCGGTTGTCACCTCCTTTGCCAAATCCGTGGCGAAGCAGCTGGCCTCAGATCGAAAGGCCATTTGGGGCGCAGAGGCTGAGAGCCTTCTTCCTTCCTCCGCCGAATGGTTTCCTATTCAGACAGGCTTTCCGAGTTCAATTGCACAAGGTCGTTGTGAATGGCCTGCTGGCATTGACACGTGGCAAGATGCAGTAAAATATCTGGTTGATGAGGTTCTCAAAATAAAGGCGGATGTCTGTCTCATTGGATGCGGGGCGATTGGTGTTATCGTGGGTGCGGAGCTGAAAAAGAAGGGTGTGCGATGCGTAGTTCTGGGTGGTGCGATCCAAGTTCTCTTTGGAATCAAGGGGGCTCGCTGGGCCAATCACGATGTCATCTCCAAGTTCTGGACACCTGCGTGGGTCTGGCCCGCTAAGGAAGAGACACCGAATGGGGCATCAGATGTTGAAAATGGATGTTATTGGTCTAATCAGCCAAGAAAACAAGTCCAGTGGTCTTAATACCGTCGTGACTTTAAATTAAGGAAGCTTTAGCTTCCTTAATTAAAATGTTCTACGACGTTTATGGTGGCAGGCCTCACAATTAAGGAAGCTCTCTGAGCTTCCTTAATTTTGAGCGCCACCGGTAGATGCGAGCCATAGCAACAGATGGATGGAATTCTTTCTGGCATTTCTTCTTCGGATTCGCGGCTTGGTATATTCCTCTCATAGCTCCTCTTTTTATACTCTACCAATTGAAAGATCCATATGAAAAGAATATTTTTATTGATTTATCTGAGTTTTTTATTGGGCTTCTTATACCGGTGGCGCTCAGTAATAAAATTGAATTTCGCGCCTGACGGTAGGAGGTAATCATGGATCCCAGCTGTCTAACCTTTTGGCCATGGAATCAAAAGACAGAGATTGAGTCACCAAATGATCTTGCTAATTCTGAAATCTATCACGAGTTCTTTGAGGGTGAGGAGCGCGTTCTAGTGACGGTTCCCAAGTGTCTACCTGGATTTGTCTGGACAGGTGTGCGCTTCGTGACTCGAGAGCCTGACACCCTCGGTTGGTATCCTCTCGCCCTCTGTATCCCGACAAAGGATCCGCTGGTTCACACCATCTTCATTAATTATGGTAACTGGAATATCATTCCGATCCGTTTTACTCCCGAGTTCATTGAGAAGAACGGTTCCCCTCTTCTCACCTTTGAGTTTCCGTCCAAAGTCTCTGGGAAAATTGAGCTCCTAGCACAGAGGATATGACGTCGTAAGTGCCAGCCGAGGCCAACCCTTAGGGTGACTTTATTGAAAATAAATGTCCTACGACTAATAATGAGGTTGCAGTATGCTAGCGACATCCATCTTGAGAAATCCCCTAAAAAAACCTATGAAGAGTTGCTCACACCAGTAGCACCTGTTCTTGTGTTCTTGGGAGATATTTGTCTTCTACAGGACACCCATCTCCATTCTTTTTTTGAATGGTGTTCCGAGCGATGGGAGACGGTTCTCTGGATTCCTGGTGTCTTAGAAATCTGGGGTTCCGGTTTCTCTGACGTGGACACAGGTGTTTCGGCAATGCGCGCCGCTGTCTCTCCATTTGCTAACGTGCATGTTCTCTTTTGCGAAACAATGGGAAGTGAAGATGGGGTGATTTTACTAGGATGTCCCCTCTGGCGGCGTCCCTGTGATGATGTGATGCTTCACGTAACTGGCCCTATCTGGGCGAAGGCAGATCCAACACCAACTGAAAAGAAAGTATTTCTGCGTGAGTATCTCCGTTGTCTGAAATTTCTTGAGTCTGAAATCAAGGTGACCCGCACCCCCATTGTTGTCTTGAGCCATTACGCTCCACTTCCATGGCTCACAGAAGAAGAGTGGATTCAGCCGCCCGAGTATGCAACCAATGTGCCTGAGCTTGAAGTTTTATTGCGCCCTCCTGTTGTCGCCTGGCTCTTCGGCCACTGCCATGTTCCAACGGTAGAAAGACATACATGGACCTCTGCAACTGGAAAAGAGAATACAGTTCTTCTTACGAGTAATCCGAGAGCAGGCGAGGACTACAGAAAAGATGCGGTGCTGCGTATTGATCCCACACGTTATGAATTTTCTTGATCCATCAAAAATTTCTGCACAGCTTCCTCAAACCCACGGATTGCAGGAGCAAAATTGGCCATCGGCATGAAAGCAATCGGCCT
>Ga0208379_1000016_pt1 | contig 83319 bp, 87 predicted proteins | sample CryBogCBE02Aug07_FD_184559 | JGI IMG/M metagenome (GOLD analysis project Ga0208379, IMG submission 184559) | Freshwater microbial communities from Crystal Bog, Wisconsin, USA - CBE02Aug07 (SPAdes) | ecosystem: Environmental > Aquatic > Freshwater > Lake | place: Crystal Bog, Wisconsin, USA... | reverse complement strand
CCGTGCCGGCGCGAATCTCTGCCGCATCGTCTCCCGGCCCGTGCCGGGGCGGCCCGAGACCTATGTCTTCTATCTGGAGGTCGAGGGCTCCGCCACCGATGCCAAGGTTCGCAAGGCGCTAGCCGGCGCCCGGAAACTCTCCGTCCTTCTCCGGATCCTCGGCTCCTATGCGTCGCGGCCCCGCTACCGGACATCGTTGAAAACCTCGCGCTGACTTGCCACCATTCCCGCGATGAAACTCAGAACCCTGATCCTCCTGCTTTGCCTCCTGCCAGGTGCCATGCTTCTCCGCGCCGAGGATGCGGTGATCACGGTCCGCAAGAGCGACGCACTGAACCTCGGCCTCGGGGCCATCGGTGGCAGCGATGGTGCGGCCGTCTCCAAGGTCCTGCAGAACGACCTGACGCTTGCCGGATGGTTCAACCTCGTCCAGCCGAACCTCGCCAACATCACGGTCAGCGGCACCGCGGCCTCCGGCGTGCTGCAGGGGAGCGTGAAAAAGGGGAATGAAGTCGTCCTCTCCAAGACCTACAGCGGCAGCCCCCGGGTGGTCGCCCACCGCTTTGCCGACGACATCGTCGAGACGCTCACCGGGCACAAGGGGATCGCCAGTTCAACGATCGCCTTCATCAGCAACCGCTCCGGACGCAAGGAGGTCTGCCTCGCCGACTACGACGGCTCCAACGGCCGCCAGATCACCCATGACAACGGCCTGAGCGTCTCGCCGGCCCTCAGCCCCGATGGACGCAAACTCGCCTACACCGGCTATCAGGCCGGCTACGCCGACATCTATGTGATCGACCTGGTGAGCGGATCCCGAGTCCGCCTCGTGAAATTCCCCGGAACCAATTCCGGCGCCCGCTTCGCCCCCAACGGCGCCCAACTCGCCTGCTCCGTCAGCAAGGACGGCAACCCCGAGATCTATGTGGTTGGACTGGGCGGAGGCGCCCGCCGCGTCACGCGCGGGAAGGGGGCCAAATCCTCGCCAACCTGGTCCCCTGACGGATCGGAGATCATCTACGCCTGTGACGAGACGGGGACACCCCAGCTTTTTCGCGTTGCCTCCGGTGGCGGGTTCGGGCGCCTGATTCCCGCGGGATTCGGCTACTGCACCGAGCCGAGTTGGTCGCCCGACGGCCAGCGCATCGCCTTCAATGTCCGCTCCGGCGGCGGTTTCTCGGTGGCCGTTCTTGATCTGAATGGCGGCGGCGCCCGGATCGTGGCCCAGGGGGAGAATCCCGTCTGGGGCCCCGACTCCCGCCACCTGATCTTCAGTACGGGAAGCACCATCACTCTGTTCGATGTACCCACGGGGAAGGCCGTGCCGGTGGTTTCCGGCCTGGGCAAGGTGACCGAGCCGACCTGGTCGAGGTAAGGGGCAGGGGAGACCTTGGCGCTTCCCGGTTAACTTTTCCGAATTAAGAGATTGCCAGAGGGGCCCGTCTCTGAAATCTTCCACCCCCCATGCCTAAAGCCATCGCCCGCAGCAAAACCAAGAAGTCCGTGGCCAAGCGTTTCAAGCTGACCGCCACGGGCAAGGTCGTTCGGTCGAAGGCCGGCCGGCGTCACCTTCTCCAGTCCAAGAGCTCCAAGCGCAAGCGCAAGCTCGGGAAGCAGGTCGTTGTCGACGACACCGACGTTGCACGCGTGAAGGCGAACCTGCCTTTCGGCCTCCGATAGAGCACAGACGATCCGAGGATCTGGCCGGAATTCTTCCGGTCTGCCCGGGCGGGTGAGATCCCGGATCGACACACAACAAACAGCCCGCCCGACGAGGCCCGCCGTGTCACAGCGGCGGGAATGACAGAATGCCTAGAGCCACCAATTCTCCCGCGAGTCGCGCACGCCGCAAGCGGGTGATCGAAGAGGCCAGCGGATACCGCGGCCGCCGTTCCAAACTCTTCCGCTACGCCAAGGATGCCCGCATGAAGGGCAAGTACTGGGCGTACCGCGACCGCAAGACCCGCAAGCGCAACGTCCGCGCCCTCTGGATCACCCGTTTGAACGCGGCGGTCCGTGCCCAGGGCCTGACCTACAACCGCTTCATCGAGGGTCTCAAGGCGGCCAACATCCTGCTCGACCGCAAGGTCCTTTCGGACATCGCGATCCAGGACGAGGGTGCCTTCACGCAGATCGTCGCCAAGGCCAAGGCCGCCTTCGAGGCGAAGCCCAAGGTCAAGGCAGCCGCCTAAGCGGACACCCCGGGCTTCCCCCGGATCACTCCGTGGAAACCCAGATCGAGCAACTCCGGGTCGAGGCGCTTTCCGCCATTGCGGAAGCGTCCGACGCCGTTGCCCTGAAAGAGGCGCGCGTCCGCTACCTCGGGAAGACCGGATCGGTCTCCCTGCTGAGCGAGGGGATGCGCACCCTTTCCAAGGAAGAGCGCCCCGTCATGGGGAAGCTCCTCAATGAACTGCGCGCCACCGTGACGGCCGCTCTCGACGAGAAAGAAGGAGCGCTCACCGCGGCCGCCGATGCCGCCTCGCTTGCCTCGATCGACACCTCCCTTCCCGGCACGGCACCGGAAGCCGGATCGCTTCACCCGCTCACCCTGCTGGTCGACCGCGCGGTGCAGATCTTCCGCCGGCTCGGATTCGCGATTGCCGATGGTCCCGACATCGAGACCGAGTGGCACTGCTTCGACGCGCTGAATACCCCAGCCGACCATCCTGCCCGCAACGAGCAGGACACCTTCTACCTTCCCGACGGGCGCCTCCTCCGCACCCACACCTCATCCATCCAGATCCGGACCATGGTGGCGAACCCGCCCCCGATCCGTATTATCGCCCCCGGCGCCGCCTACCGCCGCGACGAGGTCGATGCGACCCATCTGGCGCAGTTCACCCAGATGGAGGGACTCTATGTCGCCCCGGGCGTCAGCCTCGCCGATCTCAAGGGAACGATCGAATTCTTCTTCCGCGAACTTTTCGGCCCCGGCACCGAGATCCGTTTCCGCCCGCATTTCTTCCCGTTCACCGAGCCGAGCTACGAGATCGATCTCCGCGCCGAGGCACTAGGTGGCAAATGGATGGAACTGGCTGGTTGCGGCATGGTCGATCCCGCCGTCTTCGAGGAGGTCAACAAGCAGCGCGGTGACGAGGCCTACGATCCGGAGAAGGTGAGCGGTTTTGCCTTCGGCTTCGGACTCGACCGTCTTGCCATGAATCTGACCGGCATCTCCGACATCCGGATGCTTACGGAGAACGATCTCCGTTTCCTTTCCCGTTTCACCGCCTGACCGACGATGAAGATCTCCCTCTCCTGGCTGCGTGAGTATCTCCGCACCGACAAACCGGCCTCCGAGATCGCCCGTATCCTGACCGATGCCGGCCTTGAAGTCGGGGCGATCGAGTCAACTGGCGTAGCCATTCCGAAGGTCGTGGCGGCGCAGATTTTGGAATCGGTCCAGCACCCCAATGCCGACCGCCTCAGCGTCTGCAAGGTCGATGACGGAAGCGGCGCGCCGCGCCAGATTGTCTGCGGAGCCAAGAACTACAAGGTCGGTGACAAGGTGCCGCTCGCCCAACCCGGTGCTGTGATGCCGGGTGATTTCAAGATCAAGGTCGGCAAGCTGCGTGGTGTCGAGAGCGAGGGAATGATGTGCAGCTCCAAGGAGATTGGCCTCGGCGAGGGTGCCGATGGTCTGCTCATCCTTGCACCTGATACCACGATTGGCACTCCTCTCAGCGAACTCTTCCCCGCGGAGGAAGTCTTTGAGATCGAGATCACCCCAAACCGTCCCGACTGGCTCGGCCACCTCGGCGTCGCCCGCGAAGCCGCGGCCTTTGATTGCGGGGAGCTCATCGCCTCCTCACCCACTCTGCCCTCAACAAAGGAGGATGCCTCGGTGGCGGCGATCGCTGCCCCGGAAGCCGCCTCCTTCTACAGCATCCGCCGCATCGACGGTGTGAAGGTCGGCCCCAGCCCCGAGTGGCTCCGCAAGCGTCTTGAATCGGTCGGTCTCCGCTCCATCAACAATATCGTCGACGTCACCAACTTCGTGATGTTCGAGACGGGTCAGCCCCTCCATGCCTTTGATGCCGCCAAGATCGAGGGAGCCCTGACCGTCCGCTTTGCGAATGAGGGAGAGGCCTTCACCGCCCTGGACGGCAAGGAGCACAAGCTCTCAGCCACGGATCCCGTGATCGCGGACGCCAAAGGTGCTCAGGCCGTTGCCGGGATCATCGGAGGTGCCGCAAGTGGCGTGAGCGAGACGACCGCCTCAATCCTTTTGGAAAGTGCCGTCTTCACGCCGGCCGTGATCCGTCGCTCCAGCCGCGCCCTCGGAATCTCGACCGATTCGAGCTACCGCTTCGAGCGCGGAGTGGATGCACCGGGTGCTCTGGCCGCTTCGGCCCGTGCTGCTGCACTAATTGTGGAAGTTGCCGGAGGCACTCCTTCCGAGGAACTGATCGTTGCCGGTTCGCTCCCCGCACTACGTACGGTTCCTCTGCGCGGGGATCGTGTCCGCTCTCTCCTAGGCATCACCATTGACGACACGGCGATCGCCGCTTTGCTCGCGAAGCTTGGGATCAAGCAGGTTTCCGGTGGATTCGAAATTCCTTCCTGGCGGAATGACCTGACTCGTGAGGTCGATCTGATCGAGGAGGTCGCCCGTCTTCATGGGATCAACTCGATTGAATCAAAGTTCTCCGGCATTCCCTCTCCCTCGAGCGAGGCCGACAGTGCCTATGACTTTGCGCGTGGCCTGCGCCGCCGTCTCTCGGGCGGCGGATTCCACGAGGCCCGGAGCGGGACCCTCACGGGAAGCCGTGATCAGGCCGACTACGCTTCCGGTGATTCTAGCGGTGTGGTCGCGGTTCGCAACCCGATGGGAGAGGAGCACTCGACTCTGCGTGCGAGCCTCATTCCCGGACTCCTGGAGGCTGTCTCGCGGAACCTGCGTCATGGCGCCGAGACGATCCGCCTCTTCGAGATCGGCAAGGTCTACCGCCAGGAGCAGCCCGAGGAGAGCACACGGCTGGGACTTGTCATCACGGGACGTACCGCGCAGGAAAATTGGCGTGGAGAGCCGGAGCGCTCCGTCGACCTCTTTGACCTCAAGGGGGTGATTGCTCGACTTGGCAATCCGCTCGATCCGATCACCTTCCGCTCCACGACTCATGCATCGTTGCCCTTGGCTCTCGAAATCCTGATCGGTGGCAAACCAGCCGGTATCCTCGGAGTCCTCTCCCCTGCCGCCACGCGCGAGGTGATGGTCGGCGGTCATCAGGGACAGATCGTGGTGGCCGAACTCGATCTCGCTGCCCTGCAGGCTTCCGCCGGCACCGGGTTCTCCAAGGATCCGAAGAGCTTCGGGGCGATTCCGAAATTCCCCGCTGTTCGTCGTGACCTCGCGCTCTTGCTCGATGCCTCGACTCCTTATTCCCTGATCGAGCAGACAGCGCTCGGAGCCAAGGAGGAGTTGCTATCCGGCATCACCCCCTTCGACATCTTCAGCGATTCGGAAGGGGTCAAGGTTCCCCTTGGTAAAAAGTCGCTCGCCGTCGCCTTGACTTTCCAGCACGCCGACCGAACCTTGACGACGGAAGAGGTGAACGACGCGGTCACCCGCATCGTCGCCCGGCTTCGGGAAACGGCAGGTGCCGAGATCCGAGGTTGACGTTCTCTCACTTTTTGAATTTGCCCTGCGGTGTTCGGGATTCGGTCTGTATGCTCCCGATCCGATGTGATCAAACCGGAGGCTGAACCGGGCGGAACAATGACAGGCCTTTACTGGAGGTCAGCGGTCCGCTCGGAGGTCTCCACCCTAACCTATATTGGGAACGGGATCGCGACCTAACGGCACCGCGGGGCATCTCTTTGATGCTGGCTTGGGCTTTTGGCGGATAGCGTCGTTGGACTGCGCTTGCAGTAGGTTCACTACAGCGGCGCTTGTCCGCCTCGCTCTCCATCCAAAATCCCGTCACCATCATCCGATCGGAATTGATGGCTGTTTTTCTCGTGAGTGTGGCTGTAAGTGGCCACCTCCTGTCCACTCCAACTGAATATGTTAAAGTGGGATTCTTTGATTAGCCCCTAGCGATATCTCCTTCCTCGCCACTTTTAGTCCATGTCGATAATTTCCTCTTTACCTCCGATGGCTGCTCCGAACCTTTCCATCTGGTCTGTGGCTTTCGATCAGGGGATAAGCTCAAAAATCTATGAGAAACTATGTCCGCATCATGTTGGGTAGGAGGAGCGTCCATGCACCTGAGTGTTTCGCTGGTGGATTCATAGGTGGGGATTTCGGAATTGATCAGAATCTCTCCGGGCGACTCCCTGAGGAATGGAGACCTTTTAACAAGGAATTCATCCCAATTTTTCTAGCTGCTCACCCTGAAAAGACGAAGGTTGCAGCCGGTCTCTCCTGTGGTTTCCTTTGGACCATCTCCAAGGGGCTTAAAAAGGGCGACTGGGTTCTTTGTCCAGATGGAGAGGGGAGTTACAGGGTTGGTGAGGTCATTTCCGACTATGAATATGTTCCCGGAGGTATTTTGCCCCACCGGCGCAGGGTTAAATGGTTGGAGCCCTCAATCCAACGAAGTGACATGAGCGAGGGGCTTCGCAACTCGACCGGAGCCATTGGAACTGTTTCCAATGTTTCTCAGTACGCCGAAGAAATTGATCGGCTGATGTTGGGATCATCGGTCGCCCCTATCGCTGAGGATGGGGCGGTAGTGGAAGACCAGGCAACCTTTGTCCTGGAAAAGCATCTGGAAAACTTTCTGATCGAGAATTGGAGACACACAGACCTTGGGCGTGACTACACGATCCTAGAGGAGGAAGGAGAGATTGTTGGTCAACAGTATCCTACCGATACAGGACCCATCGACATCCTTGCTGTAAGCAAGGACAAGAAGCGACTCCTTGTTGTGGAACTTAAGAAAGGTAGAGCCAGTGATGCAGTTGTCGGGCAGATTGCAAGATACATGGGCTATGTCCGTGAAGAGCTTGCTGAGGAAGGCCAAACCGTGGAAGGCGTCATCATTGCATTGGAAGATGACCTGAGAATCCGTCGCGCGCTCTCTATTATGAACGGGGTGCGATTCTATCGTTACCAAATCTCCTTCAAGCTTGTGCCTCAGGGTTGATCCCATGAATCCTTATTTCTCCGAACTCGGTGGGACGGTTTATGAGCGGTGGAAGGCCGTTGATTTCTCGCTGGAGGCGTTTCCGGGAATCGCTGTGAAGGCTTTGCAGGAGCGCCCTCCGTCGCGTCATGCCGATCTTGGGAAGCTGATGGTCGATTTCCTGTTCAATGACGATCAGCCCTATCAGTCCTCCTCCGGATTCGGTCAGCCCGAGTTGATCCTTCACGATAATCCGAGGTTCTACATCCAGGCCTTGTTCTGGATGGATGGCACGACCGACATTCACCAGCACGGGTTCTCGGGAGCCTTTCATGTCATGGCGGGATCGAGCCTTCATTCCCGTTATGACTTTGAAAAGCAGCGGCCCGTCACGGCCCGTTTCCGTCTTGGGGATCTGAAGCTCCGTGAGACGGCATTGCTCCCCACTGGGACGACGGTGCCGATCGAATCGGGCAGCGGGTGCATCCACTCACTCTTTCATCTGGAGACACCCTCGGTGACGATCGTGGTCCGGACGCACTCCGATCCCGGAACGGATCCTCAGTTCACCTACCTGCCGCCCCATGTGGCGCTCGATCCGATTCAGAACGACACGCTCACCCTGCGTCGGAAGCAGCTTCTCGATATGCTCGAACAAACCGGCGATCCCTCTTATCCGGAGTTGGTGGCTCGCATGATCCGTGAGCTCGATCTGGAGCGAGGCTTTTTCATCCTGCAGAACGGCATCGGTCACCTCCGCACCATTGGGGCTTGGAACCCTGTCTGGGCGGCCTTCCTGAAGAAACACGGGGCCAAGGCCCGTCCTCTCCTGCCTGTGCTCGAGGAGATCGTCCGGCGCGATGCCATCGTGGCGATGAGGGCCTCGGTAGAGGATCCCGACCTCCGCTTCTTCCTCGCACTCCTGCTGAATATCCCTGATCGCAAGCGGATCCTGGAGATGGTTTCCAAGCGTTACAAAGGGGATCCCCTGAATGTCATCCGGCAGTGGGCACTGGAACTCCTCGGGGAGGATGAGGAGACCTGCTGGATCCTCGATGCCCGCTTTTCTGAGTCGGTTGATCTCCCCGAGGAGGATCGGCCCGCAGTCTTCCTCGCGGCGCTCGATCATTTTCTCTGCGGGGGGAAGCTTCCCGCCGGGCTTTGTGGAGTGCCCAAGCGGGATCTCGCCCTCCTGAATCAAGTCTTCATGGATTCGAGCTGGGGTGTCCTTCGGAAAGGATCCTAGAAAAGATAGCTCGGCCCCTAGCTCACAGCCTTTAGCCTATCCGCCTCCGCGTCCTCCTGGCGCGCATAGCGATTGATTTTTACAGGGGGTCGGGCAAGGTTAACGGTTCATGCTTCTTTCCGTTTTCAAGGTGCTCGGGATCCTTCTCGAGGTGGTTCTGCTTTTCAACCTGCTCATCGTCGTCCATGAGCTCGGTCATTTTCTTGCTGCCCGTTGGCGCGGCCTGAAGGTCGAGAAGTTCGCCATCTGGTTCGGCAAGCCGCTCTGGTCGAGGACGATCGGGGGCGTGGAATACCGCCTCGGCTCGATCCCGGCCGGAGGATTCGTCGCCATTCCCCAACTTGCCCCGATGGAGGCCATCGAGGGAAAGACCGACGAGAAAGGGGAGGATCTTCCTGCGGCACGCCCTCTTGATAAAATCATCGTGGCCATCGCCGGTCCTGCGGCGAGCCTTGGCCTTGCCTTTGTGTTCGCCTGCATCGTCTGGATCATCGGCCGTCCCGTCAGTCAGGCCGAGACGACGAACGTGATCGGTTATGTCCTGGAAGGAGGTCCCGCCGCTAAGGCCGGCCTGAAGCCGGGAGATCGCATCCTTGCCGTCAACGGCCATCCCGTGACCCGCATCACTGGCATGGGACGGATGGGTGACAGCGTCGCCTGGAACATCGCCGTGACCGCCGCCCCGGTGATCCCCGTCCGCTTCGAGCGGAACGGGAAAGAGCAGATTGTGGAAGTCGAGCCGGTTGCCGAGGAACGCCATGGCTGGGGACGCAAGCCGCTTCGTCAGATCCAGGTGATTCCGGCGATGACACCGATGGTGGCCCGGGTATTTCCGAACAGTCCGGCGGCCGAGGCGGGTCTTCGCCGCGGCGACCTCGTGCTGGCGGCAAACGGAACAAAGCTCCTCAGTCAGCCGGCCCTTGCCGAGATTCTCTCCGCCACCAAGGGAGCCCCGGTGAACCTTCTGATCCGACGGGGCGCGTCGGAGTTCCCCGTCACGATCACCCCGCGCGTTCCGGTGGGGGAAAAGCAGCCCAGGATCGGCATCCAGTGGGATGAGCGCGGGATCATCACCCTGATCCATCCCGACCCCTTCACCCAGATCAAGTCGAGCCTCCTGACCATGTGGGAGACTATCTCCGCCGTTACCGACCGTCACTCCGACGTGAGCGTCCAGCAACTCAGCGGCCCCGTCGGCATCATGCGGATTTACTACCTCCTTTTCCAGAGCCCCATGGGATGGCAACTCGCCCTCTGGTTCAGCGTGGTGCTCAACGTGAATCTTGCGGTGATGAACCTGCTTCCCTTCCCCGTGCTCGACGGCGGGCACATTCTTCTCGCGATCATCGAATGGCTCTGCGGCCATCCGATTCACCAGAAGACCCTCGAGGTCGTCCAGACAACCTTCGCGATGCTCCTGATCGGCACGATGCTCTACATTTCCTTCTTCGATGTGAGTGATCTCGTGGCCGGTCGCAAAAGCGCCCTTTCACCTGCCGGGAAAGCCATCGAGACGATGACCTTTGCCCCTGCCTCGGGAAACGCTCCGGCCAAGCCATGACCGCATCCGTCTATGCGGCGGATCTCTTCTCCTATTCCCGCCGCCCCTCCCGCGAGGTGATGGTGGGGGATCTCGGATTCGGCTCGGTCCATCCGATCCGCGTCCAGTCGATGATCACCAGCGACACGATGGACACGGAGGCTTGTGTGGCGCAGACCCTGCAACTCGTTCAGGCCGGATGCGAGATGGTCCGCATCACCGCGCCCACGGTGAAGGATGCCGCGAATCTCAAGAACATCAGGGAGCAACTCAATCGCCAAGGGTGCCGTATCCCGCTGGTCGCGGACATCCACTTCAAGCCCGAGGCTGCGCTCGAAGCCGCCAAGTGGGTGGAGAAGGTCCGCATCAATCCCGGTAACTTCGCTGACTCCAAGAAATTCGCCTCGCGCGATTACACCGACGCGGAGTATGCGGCCGAGATCGACCGGATCCGTGAAAGATTCAGCCCCTTGGTGAAGTTTTGTCAGGAGCGCGGGGTTGCGATGCGTATCGGCACCAATCATGGCTCTCTCAGCGACCGGATCATGAACCGCTTTGGCGATTCGCCACTCGGCATGGTCGAGAGTGCCCTGGAGTTTGCCCGGATCGCGCGGGATCTCGGTTATCACCGGTTTGTCTTCTCGATGAAGGCCTCCAATCCGAAGGTCATGATTGAGGCCTATCGGTTGCTTGTGGCGCGCCTGAATGCCGAGGGGCCCGATTGGAACTACCCGATCCATCTCGGGGTGACCGAGGCGGGGGATGGAGAGGATGGGCGGATCAAGAGCGCCATCGGCATCGGTTCACTACTCTCCGACGGTATTGGTGACACGATCAGGGTTTCCCTCACCGAGGATAGTCATCACGAGATTCCGGTAGCCCGCGCCCTCATCGCCCCATTTACAAATCGTCCTGCGGAAGTCTCTCCCGTGGATGGCGTGCAGCCTACTTGGAATCCCTACGACTACGCCCGACGTGCCTCTAAGAGGATTGAACTCTCTGGCATCACGGAAACCGTCCCCCTCGGCTGTGGCGAACTTGTCCGGGTCGTGGTGCCGCAACGGGTGGATGACGCGGTGTCTCACAAGCGCGTCGGTCTCGGAGACTACCAACCCGAGTTGATCCTGGAGGATCTGCCGCTCGTGGAGATCGATCCGCTCTCCCACGAGGAAACGGATGCGGTCAACGCCGTGACCGAACCGAGGTTGGTCACCGTGAGGGATGGCGTTGCCCTCTCCCCGATCTCTTCCTTCCGGCTCCTTGCCTCACGGATTGATCCGAGGCACCCGATCCTGCTGAAGGACACGCTGGCTCCTGTCTGCGGAGGCGAGTTCCTGGATCACCTGCTCGGCTCGGCGACGGTTTTGGGATCATTGCTATGCGACGGCATCGGTGATGCCGTCCTGCTCCGCTCCGAGGAGGCCCCGGGGCAGTCCCTTCGCCTCGCCTACAACATCCTCCAGGCCGCGGGCGTTCGCATCTTCAAGACCGACTATGTTGCCTGCCCCTCCTGCGGTCGCACCCTTTTCAACCTCCAGGAAACCACGGCCCGTATCAAGGCGGCCACGGGTCACCTCAAGGGGGTGCGCCTTGCCATCATGGGATGCATCGTCAACGGTCCCGGCGAGATGGCGGATGCAGATTTCGGTTATGTCGGCGGCGCTCCCGGCAAGGTGAACCTTTATGTGGGCAAACAGCCCGTGAAGTTCAACATCCCAGAAACCGAGGCCGTGGAGCGACTTGTTGACCTAATCAGGGACCATGGAAAGTGGGTCGATCCGAGTAATCCATCCAAGTCCTGATCCCTGGGCGCAGCATCCTATGGGGCTATGCTGGAGCGAGGTTAGACGGTCTTGGGCATGAAAACCTATGTTATGCTTAATCCAGAGAGGTGTTTCCCCGGAAGTTTTCATCAAAACCAGATTTGTTTTTCCATTCCTGAGTTCCTGAGTTCCATATTTATTTTCAGTCCCAATGATATCTTCCAATAAACCCCCGGTCTTCGTCGGGTGCGGGTTTGCAGCCAAGTATCCCGAAGGGGGTGGAAATTTTTCGGTACCGCTCCAGTATCTGACGGGGCTGAAGCGGATGGGGCGCCGTGGTGTCTGGCTTGAGGTTCTCCAGTCCTCGGGAAATCCCGAGCGCGATGCCTTCTGCGTCCGCTCTTTTCAAAGACGCATGGCGCTCTACGGACTCGAGTACTGCCTGCTGCTGCGACCTTTGCTGGAGCAACGGGGTTCCGAAGAACATCATCCTCGCGCGATGCAAGCCTTCGGAATGAAGGTTTCCGAACTTGAGAAACTGGCTCCTCACTCGGTTCTGCTGAACCTGAGCTACTCGGTGAAGCCGCCGCTCGGCAACCTCTTTGCTCGTCGCCTGCTCTGCAGTCTCGACCCCACGGAAGTCCTCTACTGGATGGACCAGATGGAGATGGGTCAGTCCTCGCACGACGAGTTCTGGTCGATCGGTCTTTGCATGGACAGAATCGATGCCCGTCTGCCGAAGCCGATCGTTCCTTGGAAGAGCTATTTCCCCCTCGTCGATACCGAGTTGCTCAGGCCGCAACCACGGCCCAAGGGCCGTCCCCGTTTCACGACGATCGGCCAGTGGTACTGGGACGGGAACATCATGATCGGCGGCGAGTGGCGCGACTACTCGAAGCAAGCGGCTTTCGCCCCCTACATGGATCTGCCCAAGCGGGTGCCCGAGGCGACTTTCGAACTTGCCATGAATCTTGCGGAAGATGATCCCGAGCGGGGACTCCTTCGGTCGCTCGGTTGGAAAGTGACCGTGCCCCACGACCTGACACGGACGCCTTCCGCCTATTACCGCTACCTGGCCGGTGCCACCGCCGAGTTCACGGCGGTGAAGCTCGAGGGCCTGATGGGAAGCGGGTGGCTCAGTGACCGGGCGGCAGCCTTTCTTTCGCTTGGCCGACCCGTGGTCACGGAACCTACCGGAGCGGAACGGTTTTTACCCGCGGACTCGGGAATGCTCTTTGTCCGGAATGCGGAGGAGGCTGTCGAGGCCTCGCGTTGCGTTCTTACGGACTGGAAGGATCTTTCCCGTGCGGCCCGTTCGACTGCCGTGGAATACTTTGACTCCGTCAGGAATCTGCGGCTCCTTCTTGGGGAATCCTGATTTCCTTACCCTGGTGAGTTGGTGGGGGTTACTTTTTGGGCTTTTTTAAGTCGAGATTGCGCGCCTCGATATCTTTGCGGATCAGGTTTTCCAAGTAGTTCGAGAAGGATCGGTTTTCCTCGATGGCAGCCTCGACGGCAAGAGATTTGATCTCGGGATGGATCCTGAATCCCGTGAGGATCTTTGTTTCTGATTTTCTTTTAACTGGCGAGCTTGTCATGACCTCTTTTTAAGAAATTTTCTGGCAATCGTAAACAATAGGATGTCAAAAAGTTACAAATACAAAGAATTGGTAATTTGGTTGTAAAACTTATCGTTAATACACAGGATAACACAAGAGATACATTGTCTTGATAAAGTGCCTATGATCAGCAAGATAAGCGCTTGGGTGGGTTGCTTCACACCAAGCATTTTTGTACCGTTGATTGCGGGTAATGAAAAAGCCCTTAACTCCAAGTGTATTTGGAGTTGAGGGCTTTGATTCCAATGGGGCCGGGTTTTGCCGGGGGGACCAGAGGCTACTGCTGCTTACTGTTAATGCTTAGCCGTTTGTGCGCGGTGCAAGGAGTCCCCGTGCCTCAACATCTTTCCGAATGAGGTTTTCGATGTAGTTCGAGAGGGAACGGTTCTCCTGAGCAGCGGCCTGAGCGGCAAGTACCTTAAGGCGAGGATCTAGTCGAAACCCCGTTAAGATTTTGGTGACGCGCTTCTTCATTTGAAAACCTTATTGGGTTCATTTGTAGAACGCAACAAACACTCGCTGAAAATCTTGCAAAAATAATCTAAAGCAATCACCTTGCGTTAACAGAAACGGATACAATGAACATTCAAACGCGCTTGGATCCGGAAATTTTGGAGGCTGCCAAGAAGGCTGCGGAGGCAGAGGGCATCACCCTTTCCGGGTATCTTCGGAAGATTTTGCTCGAGGGTGTGGAGGGGAAGAATCCCGATGGGTGCGATGAGGGAAATCAGGATTCCAAAATCAGGTAGGATTGTCCCCCGGAGATTCTCTCCGTTTGCCAGGTTTTCCCCGCTCCTGTAATGACAGGGGGATCATGCACGTAAGACTGACCAAGGATTTCACCTTCGAAGCAGCCCAGACGCTTCCCCATGTTCCGCCGGGACATAAGTGCAGCCGCATGCACGGCCACAGCTTCAAGGTCGAGATCTCCGTCGAGGGGGAGACCGACCCTCAGACCGGATGGTTCTACGACCATGCCCGGATCAGCAGGGCAATGAATCCGTTGCTGGAGCAACTCGACCACGGCTACCTCAACGAGATTCCGGGGCTGGAGAATCCCACCATCGAGAACATGTGCCGCTGGCTCTGGGAACATCTCTCCCCCCAGCTTCCTGGGCTCGCCGAGATCGTGTTGCACGAGACGCCCTCGGCGCGTTGCACCTACCGCGGCAAGTGACCGTGCCCGATCGATGATCCTCGATTCACTCGCCAACGCAGGCCTCTATCACGGACTGCATCCGGGGCTCGCTCCCTCATTCGCATGGATTCACGGGGAGGGGGCTTCGGCACCCGAGGGCACCTACGAATTACCGGGATCGGTGAAGGCAATCGTCCAGAGTCACGAGACCGCCCCCGAGGCCTCGAAGAAGTGGGAGACCCACCGCCGCAATATCGACCTGCAGGTCGTTTTCTCCGGAAGCGAGGTTGTCGGCTGGCACCCTGCTTCCCAACTTGTCACACGCATCCCCTACAATGACGCCAAGGACGCGGAGTTCTACGAACCACCGGCCGTTCCTGCTGCGCGCTTCCGGCTCGGAGAGGGCGCCTTTGCGATTTTCTATCCCGGTGACGGCCATCAACCGGGCGTTCAGGCCGGACATCCGGCGCTCGTCCGCAAAGTGGTGTTCAAGCTACCCGTCTGACTCCTGGTTCTCAGCCCGCGGTGAGATGCGCGGGCGTGTCCCCCAGCAGTGCGTGGTGAGCGAGGCGCGAGGGGTTGGTTTTCTTGGGCTTTGAGACGAGGAGGTAAATCGCCGGTACCACGAAGAGGGTGAACAGGGTTCCAATGACCATGCCCGAGACGAGCACGATGCCGATGCTGTTCCTCGCGCCCGCGCCGGGTCCCGAGGCCAGGATTAGCGGGGTGTGGCCGACCACCGTAGCCACCGTGGTCATGAGGATGGGACGGAGGCGCGTGCCCGCCGCTCCCAGGATGGAGTGCCATTTGTCGAGGCCACCCTCCTGCAGGTTGTTGGCGAACTCGACGATCAGGATGCCGTTCTTGGCGATCAGGCCGACCAGCGTGATGAGTCCGATCTGGCTGTAGATGTTGATCGTCGTGGCGCCGAGGCAGGTGAAGACAAGGGCTCCCGAAAGGGCGAGGGGAACCGATCCGAGCAGGATGATGGCCGGGTCGCGGAAGCTCTCGAACTGCGCCGCGAGCACGAGGAAGATGAGGATGAGTGACAGGATCATCGTGGTGACAAGGCTGTTTCCCTCGCGTCGGAGTTGGCGCGACTCGCCCGCGTAGTCGATCGAGAATCCGCGAGGAAGAATCTCCTCCGCGCGTTTTTCCAGCACCTTCAGTGCCTGGTCGATGGTGATGCCCGGTGGCAGGACGCCGGAGATCTTGGCTGAGTTGAGCTGCTGGAAGCGGTTGATCTGCCGCGGTTCCGTGCTCCGGTTCAGGGTGGCGAAGGTCGAGAGTTGGACGAGCTGTCCCGCTGGGCCGCTCACATAGAGTGATCCCAGCGCGTCGGGATCCAGACGGTTCTCCCTCTTGAGTTGGGGGATCACCTTGTAACTGCGGCCCTGGATGCTGAAGCGGTTCACGTAATTGCCTCCGAGCAGCGTCCCCAGGTCGGCGCCGACCTGCTGGAGATCGAGTCCGAGGGCCGAGACCTTGTTCCGGTCGAAGGCGATCTCGGTCTGCGGCTGGTCGTATTTGAGGTCGGTATCCGCGTAGATGAAGATGCCGCTGGCGAAGGCCGCCTTCACCAGTTCCCTGGATGCCTCGAGCAGTTGTCGCGGCTCGGCGGTCGAGGAGACGACGAACTCGACCGAGAAGTTGCTTCCTCCCGGCAGGGAGGGGGGGGTGGTCGTGATCACCCGGATGCCGGGGATGACGGAGGTCTTCTTGTTGAGGTCGAGGGCGATGGCCTCGCATCCCTTGTTCCGGTCCTTCCAAGGCTTGGTGCGCACCCCGCCGAATCCGCCGTCGGGTCTCACGATCTGGAAGGTATGGCCGGTCTCGGGCAGCGAGGACATGGCATCGTAGAGAAGGTCCTGGTAGAGGAGTGTCTGGTCGATCGTGGAGAAGGGGGAGGCCTGGACGATGGTCAGCACGATTCCCTGATCCTCCTTCGGGGCGAGTTCCTTGGGTGAGAAAAGGTAGAGAGCCGGGAGGAGGAGGATCCAGAGACCGGCGACGGTGAGCACCGTGCCGCGGTGACGGAGCATGGAGGCAAGCAGTCGGACATAGCCCCGTTGCAGGGCGGTGAAGTTGCGGTTCACCCAACCGGCGTAGCCCCGCGTGTCATCCCCGCGGCGCAGGAGACGCGAAGACATCATGGGAGAGAGGGTGATCGCGACAATGCCCGAGATGAGCACGGCGCCGGCGAGCGTGAAGGCAAATTCTCGGAAGAGCGCCCCGGTCAGCCCTCCCTGGATGCCGATCGGCGTGTAAACGGCGGCCAGGGTGATCGTCATCGCGATGATCGGCCCCAGCAGTTCGCGACCGCTCCTGAGCGCGGCATGCACGGGGGAGAGTCCGGCGTGGAGGTGTCGCTCCACGTTCTCGACGACGACAATGGCGTCGTCGACCACGAGACCCACGGCCAGCACCACGGCGAGCAGGGTGAGCAGGTTGATCGTGAAGCCGAAGAGGGCCATCAGGAAGACCGCGCCGATCAGCGAAATCGGGATGGCCACCACGGGAATGATCACCGAGCGGACCGAGCCCAGAAACAGGAAGATCACCAGCACGACGATGCCGAGCGTCTCGGAGAGGGTCTTGAACACCTCGGTGATCGCCTCGCGGATGTAGTCGGTGGAGTCGTAGGGGATGTCGAGCTCCATGCCGGGGGGGAGCATTTTGCGGAGTTCCGGAACGGTCTTGCGGATCTCTCGGCAGACATCGAGGACGTTGGCGGTGGGCAGGCACCAGATGCCGATGAACTTTGCGGACTTGCCGTCGAAACGGACATTGGAGTCGTAGTCCTCTGCGCCGAGTTCCACGTCGGCCACGTCTCCGAGCCGCACGAGCACCCCGTTTTTTTCCTTCACCACGAGCCTGCGGAATTCCTCCGGCGAGGTGAGGTTGGTGTTGGCCACGAGGTTGATGGAGGTCATCGTCCCCTTGGTCTTGCCGATGGCGGCCAGGTAGTTGTTGGCCTGAAGGGCCTTGCGGACGTCCGAGGCGCTGACTCCAAGCGCCGCCAGCCGGTCGGGTCGGAGCCAGATCCGCATCGCGAAGACGCGGGCCCCGAGGATGTCGGCGCGCTGGACGCCGGCGATCGCTGTGAGCTTGGGCTGGATGACGCGTGTGAGAAAATCGGTCACCTGATTGGGCTGCATGTCCGGTGCCGAAAAGCCCAGGTACATGGCGGCACGGAGTTCGTCCGCGTTCTGAAGCTCGATGACGGGATTCTCCGCCTCGGGGGGGAGTTCATTCCGGACCTGGGCGAGCTTGGCCTGAATCTGCGTGAGAGCCGCGTTGGGATCGTGGTTGAGGGTCAGGTGGACGGTGATCGTGCTTACCCCCTGGGTGCTCGCGCTCTCGATGTAGTCGATCCCCTCGGCGGCCGCGATGACGCGTTCCAGCGGGGTGGTGATATAGCCGCGCACGAGGTCGGCGTTGGCCCCGACATACGTCGTGGTGACCTTGATGACCGCGATGTCGCTGCGCGGATACTGGCGGATGTTCAGGGAACGGATCGACTGCAGGCCGGCTAGCAGGATCACGAGGTTGACGACGACCGCGAGGACGGGTCGCCTGATGAAGAGGTCGGTCACTTTCATGGTGCGTGTTCCTGCGTCGTCGCGGAACTCAGCTGTCCGAGGGCTTCGGCTTCGGGTCATTGCCGGGCTGGACGCTATCATTGACCAACACCGCCCCGCCCGGGCGGAGCTTGAAAATTCCGGAGGTGGCGATGCGGTCGCCCGGCTTCAGCCCCTTGATCACCTCGACCTGGTCCCCGCGTGTCTTGCCCAGCACGACCGCCTGCTCGCGCACGCCGAGGTATTCCTTTCCCGCGGGATCCTTCATCGTCTCGATCACGAAGAGGGAGTCGCCGTAGGGGGCGTACTGGATGGCCGATGCGGGGGCCATGATCACCCTGTTACCCCCGGGAAGGACGACCTGGGCTGCGGCGAACATGCCGGATCGTAGCAGGTGGCCTGGATTGGGAAGCGTCGCCTGGATCTGGATGTTGCGCGTGGCGGTGTCGACGGCCGAGTTGATCGCGCTGATCTTGCCGGGGAAGACCTTGTCGGGGATGCCGTCGGCCACCACGCGGACTTCCTCGCCGACGGAGAGCTTGCCGAGGTTCTGCTGCGGGAGGGCGAAGTTGACATAGATCGGGTCGAGGGCCTCGAGTTGCACGATCGGATCCCCGCTCTTGAGGTACTGGCCGGTGTTGATCTGCCGGATGCCGAGATCCCCCGAAAAGGGGGCGCGGATGGTCTTGCGCTCGATCGTGGCCCGGGTCTCGTCGACGGAGGCCTGGGCGGCGTCGAACTGACTCTTGGCCTCGTCAAGGGCCGACTGGGCGATGACGCGCTTGGCGCCGAGATCGCGGGCGCGGTCAAGGTTCTGCCGGGCGAGCTCGAGTTTTGCGATGGCGGTGCGGAGTTGGGCCTCCTCCTGGCGGGTGTCGAGTTGGACGAGGATCTGTCCGTTGGTGGCGTGGGAACCCGACTCGAAAAGGATCGCGGTGACCGTTCCGGGAAGGTCCGCGCCGAGCATGACCCCCTGCGGCGAGGAGAGTGATCCGACCGCATCAAGGGTCGGAAGGGCGGTTTCCTCCGACACCACGAGCGAAGTGACCGCATCGGGCGGCATCTTGAAGGCCTTCCCCTTGGCGATGGCCGCCGAAATCTGGAGCGTCTTGATCCCGGCGATCAGCGCGATGACCAGGATGACGGCCAGGATGCCGAGGGCAAGCGTCAGGCGCGGGCGCTTCGGGGGCGTCTGCTCCTCATGAAGGGCGATTACCTCGGGGCTGGCCGGGGTGATGGATTGGGAAGGGGTCTTGTCGGATTCGTTCATCGGATGAGGATCGGAGCCCGTGCGGCGGCGCCGAATTATTTAATGGCATTAAGGAAATCAGTCGTCCCGACACCGGTCAAGGTGAAGCTTGGGAACTTAAACCACTCTAAAGCCCGCCAAGCTTCAGGATCCTGCCGTATTCGGCCTCCTCCAGCGGCATCACACTGAGCCGGGACTGCTTGATCAGGGCGATTTCCGTCAGGGTCTTGTCCGCTTTGATCGCGGTCAGGGTGACGGGATCGGGGATGGACTTCACTTTCTGCAGGTCGACGCAACTCCAATCTCCCTCCTTCGCGGTCGGATCGGGGTAGGCTTCCTTGACGACCTTGGCGACGCCGCGCACGGAGGGATCGGTCACGCTCTGGTAGAAGAGGACGAGATCCCCTTGCTTCATGGCTCGGAGATTGTTGCGTGCCTGAAAGTTGCGGACGCCCGTCCAGGCGGTTGTCCCCTCCTTTGCCAGATCCTCCCACGAGTAGGCGGAGGGTTCCGATTTCACAAGCCAGTGCCGGGTCATGGATCTGGATTGTACATGATTCGGCGCTGCGGATCCATCCCTTGGGCTTGGGGTCGTTTTCACGCTTCTCCCCTCCCGACCCGTCGCTATGATCGGAACCTCCATGGCGAGCAAAGGCCTCTTCATCAGTTTCGAGGGATCGGAGGGTTGCGGTAAATCCACCCAGATCGCCCTGCTGGCGGATCGTTTCCGGAATGCCGGCCGGGAGGTCGTGGTGCTTCGGGAACCGGGAGGGTGTCCCCTCGGGGAGAGAATCCGGGAACTGCTCAAGTTCGAGCCCGCTGGGGCCGGCATGACCGCGGAGGCCGAGCTGCTTCTCTTTGCCGCGAGCCGCGCCCAACTCGTGCGCGAGGTGATTCGGCCCGCTCTGGAACGGGGTGCCGTCGTGCTTTGCGACCGCTTTCTTGATTCGACGACGGTATACCAGGGGGTTGCGCGCGCCATTGCGGCCGAGGAGGTCGCGGCCGTGAATTCCTTCGCCGCAGGTGGATGCCTGCCCGAGGTGACCCTCCTGCTTGATCTGGCGACCGCCGAGGGCCTGCGCCGTGCCGCGGAGCGCAAGGGGCCCGCCGACCGGATGGAGCAGGAGAAGGTGGAATTCTACGAGTCCGTGCGCCGCGGCTATCTCGGGCTGGCCGCCATCACACCGAGAATCCTGGTCATCGACGCGTCGGGCTCGCCCGACGAGGTGGCCCAAGCCGTCGTCGCCGCCACGCGCAGCCTCCTCGGCGAACTTCACGGAGGGGATCATGGCCTACTCTAGCGACGAGGCACTCCGCTTGTTTGAGAAGGCCCTCGGTGAGGAGCGGCTCGGCCACGCCTACCTTGTCTCGGGCGAACCGGGTTCGGATCCGGGTTCCTTTGCCAACCGCTTTGCCGGCATTTTCCTCGGCGACGGCAGCATCCATGTCGAGGAGGACCCCGACTTCCATGCGATCGGTCCCGAGTCGAAATCCCGCCGTATCCTCACCGAACAGATCAGGGGGCTTGAGGAATCCATCCACCGGAAGCCCGAACGGGGCTCGCGCAAGGTCGCCGTCATCAGGGACGCCGACCGCATGATGCCGCAGGCGGCCAATGCCTTCCTGAAGACGCTCGAGGAGCCGCCCGCCGGCTCGTTGCTCCTGCTGACCACGACGCTTCCCGAGGCACTGCTCGAGACGATCCGCTCGCGCTGCATCTCCGTGGTCCTGAGATCCGAGGGGGAGCGCCTGCGCAATCCCCGCGAGGAGCGTCTGGCGTCGGCGATGGAAAAGCAGTTTCCTGGGGGCGGGCGCGCCGATGCGACGGCTGCCTTCGGTCTCTGCCGTCTCTTCCGCGATCTGCTCACCGAGGTGCGCGAGGAGGCCGAGGAACGGATGGACGAGGAACTCGCGGCCGAGAAGGCCCGCTTCGGCAAGACGACCGAGGGGGATTGGAATGCCCGAGAGGAATCGCTCAAGGCCTCCGCCGAGGCCGATGTCCTCTCGGAACGCTCTCGTCTCCTCTCGCTGATGGGCGACCATTTCGCCTCCTCCCTCAGGAGGCTTCATGCCGGCGATGATGCCGGGGAGTCCCATCCCGGAGAGACACGTCGCCTGCTCCGGCAGCTCGAGGCGCTGGAGAGATTGCGCCAGAATCTGGAGCGCGGCGTCCAGGAGGCGCTCGCTCTCGAGGCGGGTTTTCTGGAACTCATGGCCGCTTCCCGGCAAGATTGACCCCTCATGAGCAAACGTCCCGTTGTCCTGAAATTCGGCACCGGCGTCCTCGCCCTGGAGGGGGGATGCTCGCTTGATGCCGCCCAGTTCCGGTCGCTCTGCGCCCAAATCGCGGAAATCCATGCCTCGGGCATCCCCTGCATTGTGGTTTCCAGCGCCGCCGTCGCCGCCGGCGTCGATGCACTCGGCCTCCGCAAGCGACCTGGTGATGTCGCGGGCAAGCAGGCCTGCGCCGCCGTCGGACAACCCGCGCTCATGAGTGCCTGGGCGCGGCATCTCGCCCGACATGGCCTGCGTCCCGCCCAACTGCTGCTCACGCACGAGGATATCTTCGATCCCGTCCGTCGCCGCAACGCCAAGACCACCCTTGCCCGCCTGCTCCTCTCGCCCGGCGTCATCCCGGTGATCAATGAGAACGACTCGGTCGCCGTCGAGGAACTCCGCCTCGGAGACAACGACCGCCTTTCCGCCGAGGTTGCCCGACTTGTCTCCGCGCGGCTGCTTCTCCTGATGACCAACGCCGACGGCCTCCTGGCCCGGGAGGGGCGTTCCGGGGCATCCGTCCGCATCCCCGTGGTGACCGATATCCGGGATGCCTTCCGTCATGTCACCCCGGAGAAGGGGGAACACTCCACCGGCGGTATGCAGGCCAAGCTCGCGGCCGTCGAGACCGCCGTGAACGCCGGGGTCGAGACCGTGATCGCCCATGGCAGGAAGAAAGGCGCCGTCGCCCGCGCGGTTGCCGGGGAGGATGTCGGCACCCGCTTTCCGGCCCGCCGCCCGCGCAGGAAATGAACGCACTCCTCCGCGTGCTGGCGATCGGCAGGAACACCTTCACCGGGTTGGTCCGCCAGAAGGTCTTCTACTTCCTGCTGATCTTCGCGCTGGTGGTGATCGGCAACTCCTCCTTCCTCGCGAAGTTCTCCTTCCAGGAGGAGTTCCAGATGCTCAAGGACACCGCCCTCGGAGCGATGGCCGTCTTCCTCAGTCTGCTGGCGATCCTCACCACGGCGAACCTCATCCCCAAGGATCTTGAGGACCGCACCATCTTCACGATCCTCTCGAAGCCGGTGCCCCGGCGTGAGTACCTGCTCGGGAAGTTGCTGGGTGTCGCCTACCTGCTTGCCCTTTCCGCGCTGGTGATGGGGATCCTCTTCGCCGCCGTCCTCTTCCTCCGCGAGCAGGCGGCCCTGGCGGAGACGCGGGCCACGTTTTCCGGAACGCCCCAGGAACTCGCACAGGCACTCGACGCGGTGCGCAAGGGTGCCTTCTCCGGCGGCATGGTGGAGGCCATGACGCTGCTGTTCGTGAAGGCCGTCCTGCTGGCCTCACTCACGCTGCTCATCTCGACCTTCGCCACCTCCGGGATCTTCGCGATCATCGTGGCCACCTCCGCCTACTTCATCGGGCACCTTCAGTCCTCGGCACGCGAATACTGGATGGCCGGGATCGGGGTTCACTGGTGGACCCGGATCTTCTCCGCGTTCGTCGCCCTGATGTTCCCGGATCTTCAGGCCTTTAATCTGAGCGACGACATCGTGGCCGGAACGCTTCCCTCCGCCGCCCTGCTCTGGCAGACGCTTGCGTTGGGCGGCATCTATGCCTCCGTCTACTACCTCGTCGCCTGCCTCCTGTTCCAGAACAGGGAACTCTGATCCGAGCGATGTCCGGCGGCTCCTCCGTATCACGCAGCCTTCTCGCCGTGCTCCTCGTCGCGGCGGTCGGGCTATTGATTCTCCCGTGGCAGGCGCGCCTGCAGGCCATCGCCAAAAGGGAGGGTTTTCATGCCGTCGTGCTGGGCGTTGATTTGCGCGAGCGGGTCGGTCAGTCGGGGTTCCTTGCTGCGCTGAGCGGGTTCCGGGCCCCGGTGGCGGCCCTGCTTTGGATCGAGGCACACGGGGCCTGGGAAAAGACCGAGTGGGGTCGCATGGCCTCGCTCTTCAACACCGTCACCACCCTCCAACCGCACACGCTTCTCTACTGGGATATCGCCGCATGGCACATGGCCTGGAATGCGAGCGCGGCGGCGCTTCAAAACACGAAACTGCAGGGGGAGGCACTCCGCGAAAGGGCCCGCCGTCAGTACATCAGGCTGGGCCGCGATTTTCTGGAGCGGGGAATCGTGAACAACCCGGACAGCTATCTCCTGCACGAGCGTCTCGGCATCCTGCTGCGTGACAAGGAGGAGGACCATGCGGCGGCGGCCGACGAATTCGCCAAGGCGGCGGCTCTCCCCGGCGCCCCCTCGTACCTGAAACGCTTTGTCGCCTACGAGACGGCGAAAGTTCCCGAACGAGCCCGCGAGGCCTACCGGATGTTCCGCGAGCTTTACGAGGAGGGGGGGATGATGAGGACGCCCGCCGTCCTTGCCCGTCTGCGCGGGATGGAATCCAGGCTCGGCATCCCGGACGGGGAGCGTGTCACCGCAGCCCCCGCCTCGTCACCACGACCCTGATGCGCTGCGCCGTCCTCGGAGACATCCATGCCAATCTCCACGCCCTCGAGGCGGTGCTGGAGGATGCCCGCTCCTATGGGTGCACGGAGTTTCGCTTCCTGGGTGACGCGGTTGGTTACGGTGCATTCCCTTCCGAGTGCGTGGATATTCTGAGAAAACTTCCCGGTCTTGCCGTCATGGGGAATCACGACCAGGCGGCAGCCACGGACCTTGCGCTGGAGAAATTCAGCGAGACCGCCCGGGTTTCGCTCGAATGGACGCGCCCGAGGCTTTCGGCCGATCAGAAAGGTTGGCTTGCCGCCCTGCCGCCGCGTCGGCAACTCCGGGGAACGATCCTCGTCCATGCCGGCCTCGATTCCCCCCTCTCGTGGGGCTACATCCGCTCGAAGGATGCCGCGGAGATGAGCTTTGCGTATCAGGGAGCCCCGCTCTGCTTCATCGGTCACACCCACGTGCCCCAGGCATTCCAGCACCGGGTCGGGGAGTTTCCGCTCACGGAGGGGGAGGGATTCGCCCTTCAACCCGGCTCCAAATACCTGATCAATGCCGGTTCCGTGGGGCAGTCGCGGGATGGTGATCCACGTGCCGCCTACATCATCCATGACGAGGAGGAACAGGGAATCTGGCTTCGCCGCATCGCATACGACACCGAGGCTGCCGCCGCCGCGGTGCGGGCGGCCGGTTTTCCCGAAAAGCTGGCCACCCGCCTTATCACCGGATCATGAATCCTCCGCGCCGCATCCTGCTGGTGAAACCGAGCTCCATGGGGGATGTCCTTCATGCCCTCCCGGTCGTCTCCGCGATTCATGCCCACTGGCCGCAGACTGAGCTTCGCTGGCTGATCCAGCCGGTCTGGCGCTCATTGGTCGAGGGGCACCCCGGTGTGGCGGATACCATCCTCTTCCCCCGTGAAAAATTCCGGGGACCTTCCGGTTGGATCCTCTCCCTGGGATGGCTTCGCACCCTGCGTGATTGGAAGCCCGACCTTGCCATCGACCTGCAGGGACTTCTTCGCAGCGCGCTCTTCTCCCGGATCTCCGGAGCCGGTGAAGTGATCGGACTTTCCGATGCCCGCGAGGGGGCGAGGTTTCTGATCCGGAGAAAAGTTCGGGTGAATCCCTCTGATCATGCGGTGTATCGCAATCTCGCCGTGCTCGATCTGCTCGGGATTCCCCGACCGGATCGTCCCGAGTTCCTGCTTCCCGCAGGGAAACTGCCCGACGGATTTTCCACCGACACCCCCTTTGTCGTCCTTCATCCCTACGCCCGTGGCGAGGGAAAGAGTCTCACGCCGGCGTTGGTGAGTGCGTTCATCCGGGGAGCGTCTGCGCGGGTGGTCGTGGTAGGAAGGGGGGTTCCCTTGGAAAGTCTCCCGTCCAATGCCGAGGACTGGACGAACCGCACCGATCTCACCGGCCTCATTGCAATGCTCCGGGCAGCCTCCTTTATCGTGAGCACGGACAGCGGTCCGATGCACCTTGCGGCCGCACTGCAACCTGATCGGACCTTGGCGATTCATCTTTGGAGCGATCCGCTCAAGGTGGGGCCTTGCTTCCCCGAGTCGATGGTCTGGAAGAAAGGCCGTATCGCCACGGTGAACGGATTGGACGATTCCTGGCGTCCCGAGGGACGCGCCCCGACGGAAGCCGAGATGGAGGAACTGGGGCGGATGGCCGCCGAAGAAATGAAAAAGGCAAAGTGAAGAATGAAAAAACAGGCGCGCGTGCCGCACGCCGTCATGGATCCCTACTTCTTCATTTTTCATTCATCCTTTTGCATTAGTATCCCGACGTGTCTTTTTCTTCGCTCCTCGATACCACGCTTGCCTCTCCTCCGGCGGAGCTTGCGGCCTTCCGCAGCCTGCTGGAGCCGTGCAGTGACGCTGCGCTTGAGGAGATGGCGCGTCGTTCCGCCGCGCTGACCAGGCGCCACTTCGGGCGGACGATGCGTCTGTTCGCCCCGCTTTACCTCTCCAACGAGTGCGTGAACTCCTGCGCCTACTGCGGCTTTTCCCGTGAGAATGAGGCTATCCTCCGCGTCACCCTCGAGATCGAGCAGGTTGCGGCGGAGGCTCGGCATCTAGCCGCCGAGGGATTTCGCAACATCCTGCTCGTCGCGGGGGAACATCCCAAGTTTGTCTCGGGAGAGTACCTGAAGCGGTGCATCGAGCGCCTGCACCGGGAGATCCCGAGTCTTTCGCTCGAGGTGGCCCCGATGGAGGCCGCCGACTACATCCCGCTCGTCTCCGCCGGCGCCGAAGGGCTCGTGGTCTATCAGGAGACCTATGACCGGGAGGCGTACCGGGAACTGCATCTTGCCGGTCCCAAGAAGGATTTTGATTGGCGCCTCGACACTCCGGAGCGTGCCCATGAGGCGGGATTCCGGCGGATCGGGATCGGTGTCCTGTTCGGTCTTTCCGACTGGCGCGGCGAGGCCATGGCGCTGGCCGCTCACCTTTTCCATCTCCAGCGCGTCTGCTGGACTGCCCAGCTCACCGTGAGCATGCCTCGTCTTCGGCCGGCCGCAGGGGAGTTTCAACCTCGCTTCCCGTTCGAGGATCGTGACTTCACCCAGCTCCTTTGCGCCCTGAGGCTTACCTTCCCGCAGGTGGGCATCGTGCTGAGCACCCGCGAACCGGCGCCGCTTCGTGATGCCCTCGCGCCGCTCGGCGTCACCATGATGAGTGCCGGAAGTCACACCGAACCGGGCGGCTACACGGGGCAGGGAAGCGATCAACTGCACCACACGGTGAAGGGGAAGAAGGTTGAGAGCTCCTGCACGGCCTCATCGGCCACCGAGCAGTTCGCAATCAGCGATGACCGGACGTCGGCTGAAGTCGCCGCCATGCTCGCCTCACGCGGACTCGAACCTGTTTGGAAAGATTGGGATAGTGCGATCTTGGGAAGCGCCGCATGAACACGCTCGTCATCAATGGTGAATCCAAGGAGATCGTGTCGGTTCGGGTTGAGGATCTCCTTGCCGAACTCTCCCTGCCGGCTCCGCTGATGCTTGTGGAGTACAACGGCAAGGCGCTGCATCGTTCCGAGTGGACCTCGGTGACCCTGTCCGAAGGGGATCGCCTGGAACTCATGAAGGTCGCTGCGGGAGGCTGAGGCATGAATCGCCCCGAATTGCTCGCGCCCGCCGGGGGATGGGAATGCCTGAAAGCCGCCGTCGCCAACGGAGCGGATGCCGTGTTCTTCGGGCTGCCGCGCTTCAACGCGCGCCTGCGGGCCGACAACTTTACCGAGGAGGAACTGCCTGAGGTCGTTGCCTTCTGCCACCGGCATGGCGTGAAAGCCTACGTCACGCTGAACACCTTGGTCTTCACCGGCGAACTCGATGACGCGGCCGACTACCTCCGTCTGCTGAACCGCTCCGGGGTCGATGCCCTGATCGTCCAAGACATCGGAATCGTCCGCCTTGCCGCGACGATCGTTCCGGAGCTTCCGATCCATGCCTCCACCCAAATGACCCTCACCTCCCCCCAGGGGGTTGAGGTGGCACGCGGACTCGGGATCACCCGTTCGGTGCTGGCCCGGGAACTCTCGCTGCGCGAGCTGAAGCGCTTCGACACGGAGAAGATGCCGCTCGAGGTGTTCGTCCATGGGGCGCTTTGCGTCGCCTACTCGGGCCAGTGTCTGACCAGTGAGTCGCTCGGCCAGCGGAGTGCGAACCGCGGCGAATGCGCGCAGGCCTGCCGCATGCCCTACGAACTCGTGGTCGACGGAGCGCTCCGTGATCTCGGTGATAAGCGCTACCTCCTTTCCCCGCAGGATCTCGCGGCGGTGAATGACATTCCGGCCCTGATCGAGGCGGGGGTGGAGAGCTTCAAGATCGAGGGGCGACTGAAAGCCCCCGAGTATGTGGCGGCCGTCTGTCAGGTCTACCGGAAGGCAATCGATGCCGCGCTGGCAGGCCAACCCGGCGAGGCAAGCATCGCTGACCGCTACCAGCTCGAGATGGCGTTCTCCCGCGGGCTCTACTCCGGGTGGATGCATGGAGTGAACCATCAGGAATTGGTCCATGCCCGTTTCGGCAAGAAGCGCGGCGCCTTCCTCGGGGTGATCTCCGTCGTCGGTCCCGACTTCGTGGCTTTTGACACGCAGGCACCACTCAAGCCTGGCGATGGGATCGTCTTCGACACGGGAGCCGACACCGATCAGGAGCAGGGCGGACGGGTCTACGAGATCCGTGAGAACCGTCACTATTTCCGCCACGGACACCTCGACACGAGCAGGCTCAAGCCGGGCGATCGTGTCTGGAAAACGGATGATCCGGAACTCGATCGCCGTCTGCGTCAGTCGTGGAACGGACGTATCGAGGCGCGAAGCAGGACTCCCTTCGATGTCACCCTCTCGGGGCGTGTCGGGGAGTCGCTCGTCATGAAATCGGGCGGTATCGAGATTCGCTCCGCAATCCCCCTTGATCAGGCGCTGAAAGCCCCCCTCACCGAGGAGAAGCTCCGTGCCCAGCTCGAGAAAACCGCCGAGAGCGGATTCGAACTCCGCGGGCTGATCCTTGAACTCGAGGGGGATGTGATATTGCCACTTGGTGAGATCAACCGGATGCGTCGCGATTTGCTCGAGAAGTTGGCCGTCGCCATCGCACACCCTCGCGCCGAACTGCCGGGGAGCTGGAAGGAACTGTTTCGGCGGAGCGAGCCGCATGCCGGTGTAACACCAGGGAAGCCGATCCTCCGTGTGCTCTGTCGCTCGATGGAGCAGTTGGAGGCGGTGCTTGGAGAGGGAATCGGCGAGGTCTACGCCGACTTCGAGGATATCCGCCGCTACAAGGAAGCGGTCGCCCTGGTGAGGGAACATGGAGCTTCGCGGATCCTTCTCGCGACGCCGCGCATCCAGAAGGCCACCGAGGAGGGGTTCTTCAAGCTCATCGAGAACGCTGCACCCGATGGCGTCCTGATCCGTAACCTCGGCGCGATCGAGCATTTCCGAAACTCGGGGCTGATGACCGTCGGCGATTTCTCGCTGAATGTCGCCAACCCCCTCACGGCACAGTTTTTCAAGGGATGCGCCCTCGATCGCGTCACCGTCAGCTACGACCTGAATGTTGCCCAGGTCCTCGATCTCCTGAACGAGGCGCCGCCAGAGTGGTTCGAGCTGACGCTTCATCAGCACATGCCGATGTTTCACATGGAGCACTGCGTCTTTGCGGCATTCCTTTCGGAGGGGAAGGATCACACCGATTGCGGCCGCCCCTGCGAGGCCCACCGGGTCCACCTCCGTGACCGTGTCGGGATGAAGCATCCGCTCCGCGCCGATGTCGGCTGTCGGAATACCCTCTTTAATGCCATCGCCCAGACGGGTGCCGGATATTACCGGGAACTCCATGCCGCTGGACTCCGCAACTTCCGGGTCGAGTTGCTCGAAGAGGATGCCGAAAAAACCCGCGCGATCGTGCGGGCCTATCAGGCCCTCCTCAGCGAAGAGACGCAAGGAGCCGATCTGTGGCGCTCCCTTAGAGCCCAAGCTCAACTGGGGGTCACCAAGGGTACCCTCGAAGCCAGAGGCTAGGTAGAGGTAGGGCTTGGGATTTTGGCGCCGGACGTTGTTGCTGTTCGCTCGCAGCAGTTCACTACAGCTTCGCTCGCGCGCCTAGCCCGGCATCCAAACTTCCAAGCCTCGGCAGAAAAACTCGTCTACGAATCTGACTGAGCGCAACCCATCTACTACAATTCCACGCAAACCAGCAGTCGTAATGGTATTCGCTCAAGTAGCTGGTTAGGTCTTTGCGGTAGTTGCCCCTTTGAGGGATAAAGTTTTTAAGCCCCCAGAGAGGAATAGAAAGAGGATAAGACCAAAAGCTGCACCCCCTTGAAGATCAATTCGCCCTAACGAGATTTGGGCAGCCTTTGGAAGTGATGTTCTCCAAAAAATTAGAAAATAACCGAGTAGTCCGTGTAGAATCGTTAGTGCACCCGATAGCGTGAGTAATATGCGTGTCCAAGTAGGTGCATGGCGACCATTCTTGATAAAGGCGCTAATCACAAGAATAACGCCACCAATCAGATATACTCCCTTGCATATCATATGCATGGAAATTGGCATCATAAAGATAGTTGGTAAGTCGTGACCTAATAGTTACTAGGCACCCGAATGACTTTTCCGTTTCCTGACTTCCATATGGAAATCCTCCCCATTCTACATCAACTGCGCGCCGAGTTCGGCGAGCGGTGACCTCTCGCCCTTGGTCAGGGAAATATGGGCGGTGAGTTTATTGCCGCGCATTTTGTTGCGCGTGTGGACGAGGCCGTTGGAGCGTCTATCCACATACGGATTATCGATCTGGGCGGGGTCGCCGACCATGACAAGCTTGGAGCCGCGTGACATGCGGGTCACAACCGTCTTGGCCTCAAGCGGGGTCAGTTGCTGGGCCTCGTCGAGGACGAAGAAGCGGTTAGGGATGGAGCGTCCGCGGATGTAGCAGAGGGCCTCGATCTCGAGGAGGCCACGCTGCATGAGCTGCTCGTAGGGCTTGAGGGGCTTTTGCTGGCCGGGCACTCCCGGATCCTGCTGTTGCTGCTGGGCCTGCTTTTTCTGCTTCTTACGCTCGGAGGCGTGAAGGCCGTTCGGGCTCGGCTGATGAAGCGGCATGAGCACCTCGAAGGCGTCGTAGATCGACTGGAGCCAGGGATGGAGCTTTTCCTCGAGGCTGCCGGGGAGGAAACCGAGGGTATCTCCCATGGCGACCACGGGGCGGCTGACGGTCATGCCGTTGTAAGCCTTCTGTCCCGTGAGGTAGAGGCCCGCGCCGACGGCGGTGAGGGTCTTGCCGGTTCCCGCCTGACCGTAGCAGGTGATGAGCGAGATCTCGGGATCGAGGAGCGCGTCGAGGAAGCAGAGTTGGCCGAGGTTGGCGGGCTTGAGCTCGATGCCGCGCGGCATCTGGAGGGTGGGGGGAACCTGGAGGCGCTGGAAGTGTCCCCCGCCGATGTGGCGAGCGGGCATGAGTTTCTGCTCCGAGGCTGCGAGCAGGACGTATTCGTTGATCTCGAGCGGGCCGCCGGTGCGGTCCTCGCCGAGGTCGATGCTCTGCGAACTTCCGAAGCGCTGGAGTTCGTGGGCCTCCACGATCAGGCGCCGGATCTCACCCTCCTCGGCATCCTCGGCGGAGACCTTATCGTTGAGGTAGTCCTGACAGGTGATGCCCAGGGCCATGGCCTTGAGCTGCATATTCAGGTCCTTGGTGACGAGGATCACCGGGGTCTCCTCCTTCTCGAGCAGGCCGATGCAGGCGGCGATGATCTTGTGATCCATAGCCTCGCGGTCGGGGAAGATCTTCGCGAAGCGGCGCAGCGCGGGGGAGGGGCGGTCACGGCGCAGGGCGTCGTTGATGTAGATGCGGACGGAGCCGCCGCCGCAGGTCTTGACCCCGCGGGTGACCTTCTTGGTCTCGTGGTCGAAGATCTGCGTCAGGAAGCGGTGGACGGTGCGGGCATTAGCGCCGCGCTCGGTCTGCTCGTTCTTGAACTTGTCGAGTTCGCTCAGCACCTCGACCGGGATGAAGAGGTGATTGTTCTCGAACCGGTTCAGGCAGTGCGGGTCGTGCAGCAGAACATTTGTATCGAGCACGAAGTTTTTCACCTGGTCGGCTGCGCCGGACCTTCGGCCAGTGCCGGGACTCGGAAAGAAAAGGGGTTGATCGTCGGTGGTTTCGAGTGGGGCGGTTCGATGCATGGAGGTTAACCTGACGGTGGTGGTGACGTGACCCAGGGGAGGGGTGAATGGTGCCGTTCCGGACGTGCGCCGGAGCCGTGAAAAGCCGTGATGCAGGGGGACGAAGTCCCGAGGCTCGTGAACCCTGTCGAGCCGTGTGATACCACCGAACCGCAATGGCGCCGGTCGTGAATCAAGATAAGCGAAATATCCACAGGTTATTCACATTTGGAAACCAGAAAAATGCGTCGATTCCGCCATTTTCCGTAATACCCTGAAAGAGAGGAAAAAAGGGAAGTCTGGGTGAAAGAATTGCAGAGGAGGTTTTTTCAGGTTTCAGGTTTCCAGTTTCAGGTTTTAAATCACTCGATGCATTCGTTTCGTTACGCCGATGGCTCGCTGAAGTGCGAGGGGGTCGATCTGGAGTCCGTGGCCGCCGAGGTGGGTACGCCCGCCTATGTCTATTCCGCCGAGACGATCCGCAACAACTACCGCCGCCTCGACACCGCCCTCACGCCGCTGGGCGACCGCATGATCTGCTACGCGATGAAGGCGAACGGCAACCTTTCGGTGCTGAACCTGCTCGCCAAGGAGGGTGCCGGATTCGACATCGTCTCGGGCGGGGAGCTTTTCAGGGTACTGAAGGCCGGTGGCCGTGCCGACCGTTGCACCTTCGCCGGGGTGGGTAAGACCGCGGCGGAGATCGACTATGCCCTGCGTCAGGGGATCTACAGTTTCAATGTCGAGTCCGAGCAGGAGCTTGAGCGGATCAATGAGGTTGCCGGCAAAGCCGGCCTTATCGCCCCCATCGCCATCCGAGTGAACCCCGATGTCGACGCGCCGACCCACAAGTACATTTCCACCGGCAAGAGTAAGAACAAGTTCGGCATCGGCCTCGACCGCGCCGCCGAGGTTTATGCCCGCGCCGCGTCGCTCCCGAACCTGAGGATCCGCGGTCTCCAGACCCACATCGGATCCCAGATCCTGAAGGCTCCTCCCTTCGCCGAGGCTGTCCGCAAGCTCACCCCGCTCGTGCTGGAACTGAAGGCCCTTTACGGCCTCGAGTTCTTCAGCGTCGGCGGCGGTGTCGGCATCGTCTACCGCGGGGCGCTGGCCAGCGGCGACGCCGCCTGGTGGAAGGGAAGCGGCGAGGAGGCTCCCGAGCGGATCACTCCCGAGGAATACGCCTCCGAGGTCATCGAGCCACTCAAGGCACTCGGCCTGCGGATCCTCTTCGAGCCGGGCCGCTTCATCGTCGGGAATGCCGGCGTCCTGCTCACCAGCGTGCTCTACCGCAAGGAGACCCCGACGAAGAAGTTCGTCGTCGTCGATGCGGGCATGAATGACCTGATCCGCCCGGCTCTCTACGAGGGGCATCACGAGATCGAACCCCTTCGTCAGCCCAAGGACGCTTCACTCGAGAAGGTTGATGTCGTCGGTCCGGTCTGCGAGAGCGGCGATTTCTTTGCCCAGGACCGTGAGGTGCCGCCCCTTGCTCCCGGCGACCGGATCGCGCTCATGAGCGCCGGTGCCTACGGATTCGTCATGTCCTCGACCTACAACGCCCGTCCGCTTCTTCCCGAGGTACTCGTCGAGGGTGACAAGGCGACCGTCGTGCGCGCCCGTCAGACCTGGGAGGATCTCATTCGTGGGGAAGTGATCCCGTCCTGAGTTCGTTTGCTTTTCAGTACGGTGCCGCCCGAAGGATGTGCACCGTGATCTCGGGAGGACAATGGAAGCGTGCCGCCACGCCCGCAGTGCCGCTGCCCCGGGAGGTGTAGCCCAGCATGGTTCCTTCACGCCATGATCCGGCCAGGTGTTCCCTGCGGCATCCGGGTGCATTGCGGTAGATGGGAAATCCCCCCGGCAGGCATATCTGCCCGCCGTGGGTATGACCGCTCAGCATGAGCGAGTAGCCCAGGGCCGCCGCCTCCCGGTAGGTCTCGGGAGAGTGAGAGAGCAGGATCGTTGCTTCGCCTGCGGGAACCGAGGCGCGTGCCAGCGAGAGATCATGTGTCCGGAAAAAGTGGGGATCATCGATGCCGCAGATCCAGAGGCGTGAGTCGCGATGCTCCAGCGGCAGGGCTTCATTGAGCAGGAAGGGGAGTCCCGCCTCCTCAAGCGGGGCGACCTCGGCGAGGAGGTCATGGTTACCGAGGATCGCGAAGCGTTTCGGGTGGAGGAGGGGGATCAGCCTCCTCATCGCCGCGAGCGAGCGGTCGAAGGGACGGTGGATCTTGGTATGATAATCACCGGTCAGGACGACGGCATCGTGGTGAACGGTCGCCATCACCTCGGTGATTCGATCCATGATCCGGTCATCGAGATCGCAGTGGAGGTCGGCGAGTTGGAGGAGACGGAACCCCTCGAAGGCCTCCGGGAGACCCGGGATCACGGCCTCATGCTCCTCGACGCGGAGATCGAGGATGTTCCGCAGACCCGTTGCACGGAGTCCGCAGGTGGCCACGGCCGCGCCGATCACGGCATTCACAGAGAAAAGGCACTCCACGGCAAAGGGGCCGAGTCCCTGCGCCACCTTCCGGCTGCGGAGTCGCTCCTCAAGGTGGAGGCGCCGGGCAGTCTTTTCATCACCCAAACGCTTACGAATAGTCTCGGGGATGCTCTGGTTCGGACTGCTCACGAGAACACCATAAGCTACTGCACGGGAAGTTCTAATCAGGAAATCAGGGACTCAGGAACATTGGAACAGAGCTTACAACAACTGGATTCCTGTCTTCCCCCTTCCTGTTTTCCTGAGTTCCTGATTCAAAAAATCTGATGATTCTCGCTCCCAAAAGAGCAGCCCGGCCGTTTTCCGAGTTCCCCCCCCGAGACCTCGAAAGTTGCTCCGGCCGGGCTGCAACCACAAACCGGTTTTGAATAAAGCACCCTCCGTGCCAACTCCCTGAAGCCCTTTCACAAGAAAGGGCTGGCAGAAATTCCAAGGAAGTTGCTCAAAGATCGCCATGGGCGCTTCCGAAGGGTACAAAAACGACCAGTCACGATGAGCCAAGACGATCTTTTCGCCTTCAATGGATCCTTTGCCGCCGACCAAGGTGCGGCCGCCGGGTCTTCCCAAGGCCGGATCGCCGAACTCCGCCGGCAGATCGCCCATCACGACCGCCTCTACTACGAGCAGGCGAAGCCCGAGATCAGCGACAGGGAGTATGACGCCCTTTACCGGGAACTGGTCGATCTGGAGCGGGCTCATCCCGAATTCCTGACACCCGACTCGCCCACGCAGAAGGTCGGAGGAAGGCCCCAAGGCGCCTTTGCCCAGGTCCGGCATCTCGTGCCGATGCAGAGCCTGGACAACACCTACTCGGCCGAGGAGATCGGCGACTTTGTCGAGCGGCTCCAGCGGCTAATTCCGGGGGAGGAGATCCCCTTCACCATCGAGCCCAAGGTGGACGGGGTGGCGATCTGCCTGCTTTACGAAAAGGGCCGCCTGGTGCGCGCCGCCACCAGGGGCGACGGGACCACCGGAGACGAGGTGACCCGCAACATCCGCACGATCGGGGTGATTCCCTCGACGCTTCACGGCAAGGCCCCCGACGTGCTGGAAGTCCGCGGCGAGGTCTACCTGCCCAAGGAAACCTTTGCCCGGATTAATGCCGAGCGGGACGAGCAGGGGCTTCCCACCTTTGCCAATCCCCGCAACGCCGCGGCCGGGACGCTCAAGCAGCTTGATCCCAACGCCGTCGCCGAGCGGAAACTTTCGGCGGTCTTCTACGGCTACGGGGCGGTGGAGCCCGCCTCCGCGCTCCCGGAGCGCATGGAGGAATTCTTCGGCCAACTGAGGGCTTGGGGTCTTCCGGTGAATCCGCGTCATTGGCTTGCGCGCGATGCCTCCGCGGTGATGACCGCGATCACCGAACTCGGCACGATCCGCCGTGATTTTCCCTTCGAGACCGACGGGGCGGTCATCAAGGCCGACAGGATCGAACAGCACGCGCGCCTCGGCTCCACGAGCAAGGCTCCCCGCTGGGCCATCGCCTACAAATATGAGCCGGAGCAGGCCCGGACCCGCCTGCTCGACATCACGGTCCAAGTCGGACGGAGCGGCGTGCTGACGCCCGTGGCCGAGCTGGAGCCGGTCTTCGTGGCCGGGAGCACCGTGGCGCGAGCCACGCTACACAACGAGGAGGAGATCGCCCGCAAGGACCTCCGGATCGGCGACTGGGTGCTCGTCGAGAAGGCCGGCGATGTCATTCCCGCCGTGGTGAAGGTGCTGACCGAGGAACGCGACGGCTCCGAAAAGGAATTCAAGATGCCTGCCCATTGCCCCGTCTGCGGATCCTCGGTGAGTCGCGCCGAGGGGGAGGTGGCCGTGCGATGCACCAATCCGGGGTGCGCCGCGCAGGCCCGTCGTCGAATCGAGTATTTCGCCGGACGCACCGCCATGGATATCGAGGGGCTGGGAGAGGCGATGGTGACCCAACTTTGCGACGCCGGCCTCGTCACCGATGTCGCCGATCTCTACGCACTCACAGCAGAGCAACTCCTGCCACTTGAGAGAATGGGTGAGAAAAGTGTTTCCAATTTGCTGGAGGCTATCGTCGCGAGCCGCAACCAGCCGCTCTGGCGTCTGCTGGCCGCTCTTGGTATTCCCCATGTCGGGGTGACCGTGGCGCGGACGCTCGCCGCCTCGTTCGGAACGCTTGACCGGCTTGCACAGGCCTCGGGGGAGGAATTGGTCGCCGTCGAGGAGATTGGCCCGATCATGGCCGCTGCGATCCGCGGATGGTTCAGCGATCCCAGCGTCACTGCCCTTCTCGGGAAGCTCCGTGCCACCGGGCTGAACTTCGGCGAGCGCGATCCGAGGGGATCGGCCCCTGCCGCCGAGGGGCCACTCAAGGGGACCATCTGGGTGCTGACCGGGACGCTCTCGATTCCCCGCGAGGAGGCCGCCGAACTGATCCGCGCGATGGGGGGCAAGGTCTCCGGCTCGGTCAGCGCCAAGACGACCTATCTGCTCGCCGGCGAGGAGGCCGGTAGCAAGCTGGAGAAAGCACAGAAACTGGGTGTGAAGGTCCTGAACGAAGAAGAATTCAGAAAGCTGGTCGATGGGGGAGAGTAAAAATTTGGAACTCAGAAAATCAGGAAAAGAGAGAAAGATACCCCGAAAGAGCAATTGCTAGGCTACGCACTAAAATATTCCGGAAGAGGAAGGGTGTTTCTACCCGGTACGCCTTCACTGTTTCCTTCCTGAGTTCCTGAGTTCCATATTAATTCTTCTTCCTCATTCCCTTTCCCCGCATGTCCGCCACCACCGCTGATCTCTACCGGGACTATGTCATGCCGACCTACGGCCGGTTCGATCTTGCCCTGACGCGGGGTGAGGGGACTCGGGTCTGGGACGAGGCCGGGAAGTCGTATCTCGATTTCGGCGCCGGGATCGCGGTCTCTTCGCTCGGTCATGCGCATCCTGCCTTGGTTCAGGCTGTCGCCGGACAGGCCGCGCAGTTGATCCACACCTCGAATCTCTACCTCACGCGGCCGCAGGGGGAACTGGCCAAGCTGATCGTCGATCTGGTCGGCCTCGGCGGGAAGGTCTTCTTCTGCAATAGCGGCGCCGAGGCGAACGAGGGGCTCTACAAGCTGGCCCGGAAGTTCGGCTCCGCCACGGGGCGGCACGAGATCATCACCTTCACCAATTCCTTCCATGGCCGGACCCTTGGCGGGATCAGCGCCACCGGGCAAGAGAAGGTGAAGACTGGCTTTGCGCCGCTGGTCGAGGGCTTTGTCCACGTTCCGTTCAACGATCTGGCCGCCGTCGAGGCCGCGATCATCCCGAAGACCGTCGCGATCCTCGTGGAGCCGGTGCAGGGGGAGGGCGGCATCAATGCCGCCACCCCGGAATTCCTGAAAGGCCTGAGGGCCCTTTGCGATCGGCATGATCTGCTCCTGATGTTTGACGAGGTCCAGTGCGGCTTCGGCCGGACGGGCGACTGGTGTGCCTGGAGGACGATTGTCCCTGCCGGAGTCGAGCCTGATGCCGTGAGTTGGGCCAAGGGAATCGCGGGCGGCGTGCCGCTCGGGGCCTTTTGGGCAGGGACTAAGGCCGGAACGCGGCAGGCGGGATCGGTGCTTCTGTGCGACCTGCTCGGACCCGGCACTCACGGCACGACCTACGGGGGGAACCCCCTGGCCTCGGCCGCCGGGCTCGCCGTGCTAACGGAGATCGGTCGGGCCGGTCTGCTTTCCAATGCCCGGGATCTTGGCGCCCACCTGATGAGGGAGCTGGAGGCCATGGGGCTGCCTGCCATCCGGCTTATCCGGGGAGTGGGTCTGATGATCGGCATCGAGCTGAATGATCTGCCCGCCTCATTCGGGGGGGAGGGGCTTCCCTCGATCCGGGCGACCAAGGCGCTCATGGCGGAAGGACTCCTTGTGATCCCCTCCGGCGAGCGGACGATCAGGCTTCTGCCGCCGCTCACGATTACGGGAGAGGAGGCCGACGAGGCCCTCGTGATCCTGCGCAGGGTGCTCGGTTCTGCGGTCTGAGCTGCGGCTCGCGTTGGCTTCAAGGGAAGGCGTCGGAAGCCCCCTCTGAAAAAAATCCGAAGATTTCGCAATTTGTTCTTGCGGAAATATCCCGTTTCCCTACCTTCCCACCTCCCGACTTCTTCGGGACCGCGTTCACACGCGGATCTGTTCCTTCACAAACGCGGGGCAGAGCACGGCCTTCCAAAGGACGACGAAGAAGCATGGGAAAACCAAATCTTTCCAATGCCAACCATCAACCAACTCGTCCGCAAGGGCCGCGCCAAGGTCAAGGTGAAGTCCAAGTCGCCCGCGCTCGTGAATTGCCCCCAGCGCCGCGGAGTCTGCGTGCAGGTGATGACCCGCACCCCCAAGAAGCCCAACTCCGCGCTCCGCAAGGTCGCCAAGGTTCGTCTGACCAACGGCCAGGAAGTCATCGCCTATATCGGCGGCGAGGGCCACAACCTCCAGGAGCACTCGATCGTCCTGGTGCGCGGCGGCCGCGTGAAGGATCTCCCCGGCGTCCGTTACCACATCGTCCGCGGAACCCTCGACACCCTCGGGGTCGACGGTCGCCGCCGTGGCCGCTCCAAGTACGGAGCCAAGCGCCCCAAGGCCGGTGAAGAGGCCAAGGGCAAGAAGAAATAACGAGAAGCAACCCTTAACCGTTTCTTTCCATGTCCCGCCGCAAACGCGTCATCACCAAGGAAGTCAAGCGCGACCTCCGCTACGGCAGCCCCCTGGTTGCCCGTCTCATCACCACCGTCATGCGCGGTGGCAAGCGTTCGGTCGCCGAGCGCATCGTCTACTCCGCCATCGAGAGCACCCGTGACGGCGCCGAGGCCGTCGATCCCCTTGATGTCCTCCAGAAAGCCATGGACAACGCCCGTCCCCGCCTCGAGGTGAAGAGCCGCCGCGTCGGTGGCGCCACCTACCAGGTCCCGATGGAGGTTCCCGCCGAGCGCCAGCTGGCCCTCGCCATGCGATGGATCGTCGGTTTTGCCAGCAAGCGCAAAAGCGTCCCGATGTCCAAGGCCCTCGCTTCGGAGCTGAAAGAAGCCGCCTCCAACCAGGGCAACGCCATCAAGAAGCGCGACGACCTCCACAAGATGGCCCAGGCCAACCGCGCCTTCGCCCACTTCCGCTGGTAGTCCCCTTCCGCCGAAAATCCGTTCTTTAAAACCTCGTTCTTTACCATGAGTTCCAATCCCAACTCCCCGGATCGCGCCTTCCCGCTGGAGCGCACCCGTAACATCGGGATCTGCGCGCACATCGATGCGGGCAAGACCACGCTTACCGAGCGCGTCCTCTTCTACACCGGCATGATCCACAAGATCGGCGAGGTGCACGAGGGCACGACTGCCACCGACTGGATGGAGCAGGAGCGCGAGCGCGGCATCACCATCACCTCCGCCGCCACCACCTGCAGCTGGAACCAGATCAAGCAGGATGATGTCGTCAAGCTGTTCGACAACATCAAGATGCGCGTCAACATCATCGACACCCCCGGCCACGTGGATTTCACGGCCGAGGTGGAGCGTTCGCTTCGCGTGCTCGACGGCGCCATCGCCGTGTTCTGCGGCGTTGCCGGCGTGCAGCCCCAGTCCGAGACCGTCTGGCGCCAGGCCAACAAGTACAACGTTCCCCGCATCGCGTTCGTCAACAAGATGGACCGCACCGGTGCCAACTTCGAGAACGCCGTCAACGACATGCGCACCAAGCTCGGTGCCAATGCCTGGCCGATCCTCATTCCGATCGGCGCCGAGGACAACCTCCAGGGCCAGATCGACGTCGTGAACCAGAAGGCCGTCATCTACGCCGATGACGCCAGCATGGGATCCAACTACACGATCACCGAGATCCCCGCGGAGCTGAAGGACAAGGCCGCCGCCGCCTATGATGATCTCGTCAGCCAGATGACCGACCTCGACGAGGAAGTCGGCATGCTCTTCCTCGAGGAGAAGCCCGTCACCCGCGAGATTCTCAAGCAGGCCATCCGCCGCCAGACGATCGCCAACAAGTTCGTCCCGGTCGCCGGTGGATCCGCCTTCAAGAACAAGGGTGTCCAGTATCTCCTCGACGCCGTCGTCGACTACCTTCCGAGCCCCGTCGACATTCCGCCCGCCAAGGGCCAGAACCCTGACAACGGGGAGGACAAGTTCGCCGTCACCGACGACAACGCCCCCTTCTGCTCCCTCGCTTTCAAGCTCTGGAGCGATCCCTTCGTCGGAAAGCTCGTCTTCTTCCGCGTCTACTCGGGCAAGCTGAGCAAGGGCGACACCGTCCTCAATCCCCGCACCGGCAAGCGTGAGCGCATCAGCCGTCTCATCCAGATCCAGGCCGACAAGCGCGAGGACATCGACACCTGTTACTCCGGTGACATCGCCGCCATCGTCGGCATCAAGAACATCACCACCGGCGACACCCTCTGCACCGAGGACGACCCGATCGCCCTCGAGCCCCCTTCCTTCCCTGATCCGGTTATCTCCATGGCCATCGAGCCCAAGACGAAGGCCGACCAGGAGAAGATGGGCAACGCGCTCCAGCGTCTCTCCGAAGAGGATCCCACCTTCCGCGTCTTCACCAACGAGGAGACCGGTCAGACCATCATCGCCGGCATGGGCGAGCTTCACCTCGAGATCATCCGTGACCGCATGATGCGCGAGTTCAAGGTCGAGGCGAACTCCGGCAAGCCGCAGATCGCCTACAAGGAGACCATCCTTTCCGCCGCTGACGGCGAGGGCAAACTCGTCAAGCAGTCCGGTGGACGCGGTCAGTACGGCCACGTCGTCATCAAGATTGCCCCCAACGAGAAGGGCAAGGGCGTCACGATCGAGAACAAGACGGTCGGCGGTTCCATTCCCAAGGATTTCATCCCGGCCGTCATCAAGGGCCTCAACGAGGCGGCGCTCAACGGTGTCGTCGGCGGTTACCCCGTCATCGACGTCCACATCGACATCGTCGACGGTTCCTACCACGACGTGGATTCCAACGAAATGGCCTTCAAGATGGCCGCCATCTTCGCCCTCAAGGACGGTCTCAAGAACGCCAAGCCGATCCTTCTCGAGCCGATCATGAAGGTCGAGGCCGTGACTCCCGAGGAGTATCAGGGCGACATCATGGGCGATCTGAACCGCCGCCGCGGAAAGATCATGTCCATCGAGACCAAGGCCATCGTCACCAGCGTCAACGCAGAGGTCCCCCTCTCGGAGATGTTCGGCTATGCCACCTCCATCCGCTCCCTTTCCAAGGGACGCGCCTCCTACTCGATGGAGCCTTCCCACTTCGAACAGGTCCCGGCCCAGGTTCTGGCCGCGGTCCTCGACCAGAAAAACTAACCCAATAAGACCATGGCCGCAGGACAACGCATCCGTATCCGCCTCAAAGGCTTCGATTTCCGCCTCGTCGACACCTCGGCTCTCGAGATCGTCGAGACCGCCAAGCGCACCGGTTCGAAGGTGACGGGACCCATCCCGCTCCCGACCCGCGTCGAGAAATTCACCGTCAACCGCTCGCCCCACGTCGACAAGAAGTCGATGGACCAGTTCGAGATCCGCACCCACAAGCGCCTCCTCGACATCCTCGAGCCCACCGCCAAGACCGTGGACGAGCTCCGCAAGCTCAACCTCCCGGCCGGCGTCGACATCACCATTAAGATCTGACCCCAAGGTCCGGAACCCTTAACACCGCACGATCATGAGCATCGGACTTCTCGGCAAAAAACTCGGAATGACCCGCGTCTACGACGCCAAGGGTCGCATCCGTCCCGTCACGGTCATCGAGGCCGGCGGCAACCGCATCCTCCAGGTGAAGACCAAGGAGAAGGACGGTTACTCCGCCGTCCAGATCGGCTACGGCGACCAGAAAGAGCAGCGCGTCTCCAAGGCCCAGAAGGGTCACTTTGGCAAGACCTCCTCGACTCCCAAGCGCTTCATCCGCGAGTTCCGACTCAAGGACGGCGAGGCCGCTCCCGAGTCCGTGGACCTTCCCGTCACGACTTTCCAGGACGGCCAGTATGTGGATGTCATCGCCACCTCCAAGGGCAAGGGCTTCCAGGGTGTCGTCAAGCGCTTCAAGTTTGCCGGACAGCCCGAGACCCATGGTTCCATGATGCACCGCCGGAACGGCGCCATCGGTAACCGCCTCACCCCGGGCCGCGTCTGGAAGAACATGGGCATGCCCGGTCATCATGGCGATGACCGCGTCACCCTCCAGAATCTCGAGATCGTCCAGGTCCGCGAGGCCGACGGCGTGATCCTCGTCAGCGGAGCCATCCCGGGTGCCAACGGCGCCTATGTGGTCGTCCGTCCCTCCAAGAAGAAGACTTCCAAGAAGTAACCCATGAGCGCCACCATTCTCACCGCCGACGCGGCCAAGCAGGCCAAGATCGAGGTCATCACCGACGGAAAGGGGACGCAGGCCGTCCATGACGCCGTCGTCGCCATGCGCGCCAACCGCCGCAGCGGCACCGCCTCCGTCAAGACCAAGGCCACCGTCAACCTTTCGGGCAAGAAGCCCTGGAAGCAGAAGGGCACCGGCCGCGCCCGCGCCGGCTACGCCAGCTCCCCCGTCTGGTCGGGTGGCGGCGTCGTCCACGGACCCCATCCCCGCAGCTACGCGAAGAAGACCCCTAAGGCCGTCAAGAAGCTCGCCTTCCGCAAGGCCCTCAGCTCCCGCATCCTCGCGGGTGACGTCCTCATCACCGACACCTTCGAGGTGAAGGAAGGCAAGACCAAGGCCTTCGTGACCCTCCGCAAGGGACTTGCCGGCGATGTCCGCCGCACCCTTGTGGTGGCCGTCTCCTTCACGGCACAGACCTTCCTCGCCGCACGCAACGTCGCGGCCGACCTGCTCATCACGGCCGCGGAGGTCAACACCGAGAACCTCCTCGCCTTCGACAAGATCATCATCACCAAGGACGCCCTCGCGGCCCTTGGGACCCGCCTCAACGGTTAATTCCGGCCATGAAAGAAGCCCACGACATCATCAAGAGCGTCCTCGTGACGGAGAAGGCGAGCCTTCTCTCCGAGAAACTCAACAAGTACGTCTTCCGCGTCGCCCCGGCGGCCAACAAGATCGAGATCAAGAAGGCCATCGAGACCCTCTTCAAGAAGAAGGTGGCCTCCGTCAACACCGCCCAGGTCGAGGGGAAGAAGAAGCGCGAGCGTCGCGCCGACTTCGGCCGCCGTCCTCACTGGAAGAAGGCCATCGTGACCCTCGCCGCCGGCGAGAAGATCGACATCGCCTGATCACCGCCACCAACGCACCACGACCATGGCACTCAAGACCTTCCGCCCACTGACCCCGGCGCAGCGTTTCAAGGCGCTCCCCTCCTTCGAGGAGATCACCAAGAGCACGCCCGAGAAGTCCCTCACCGAGAGCAAGAAGCGCACCGGCGGCCGCAACAACAACGGCCGCAAGACCTCCCGCCATCGCGGCGGTGGTCACAAGAAGAAGTACCGTATCATCGACTTCAAGCGCAGCCGCCGTGACGCGACCGCCGACGTGATCGCGATCGAGTACGATCCCAACCGCAGCGCCCGCCTCGCCCTCATCCAGTATCCGGACGGCGAGAAGGCCTACATCCTGCACCCCGCCGGTCTCATCGTCGGAGCCAAGGTCCAGGCTGGGGAGAATGCCGAGCCCAATGTCGGCAACGCACTTCCCCTCAAGTCCATCCCGCTCGGTCTTTCCCTCCACAATGTCGAACTGACCCCCGGAAAGGGCGGCCAGATCGTCCGCAGTGCCGGATCCCAGGCGATCCTGAGCAACCGCGAGGGCGGCTACGCCCTGCTCAAGATGGCTTCCGGTGAGCTTCGCCGCATCAACGAGGAGTGCTACGCCACCATCGGTCAGGTCGGCAACATCGAGCACATGAACGTCTCCAGTGGCAAGGCCGGCCGTTCCCGTTGGCTCGGCATCCGTCCGCAGACCCGCGGTATGGCCATGAACCCGGTCGACCACCCGATGGGCGGTGGACAGGGCAAGAGCAAGGGCGGTGGCGGACGCCACCATCCCATGAGCCCGTGGGGCCAGCTCTCCAAGGGCTTCAAGACCCGTCGCAAGCACAAGCAGAGCGACACCTTCATCGTCCAGCGCCGCAAAAAGAAATAACACACCATGGCACGCTCACTCAAAAAAGGCCCCTTCGTGGAGTGGAAACTCCTCGAGAAGATCGACAAGATCAACGAATCCGGCGTCAAGAAGCCGATCAAGACCTGGTCGCGCCGCTCGACCGTCACCCCCGACTTCGTCGGTCACACCTTCAACGTCCACAACGGCCGTTCCTTCATCCCGGTGTTCGTCACCGAGAACATGGTCGGCCACAAGCTCGGCGAGTTCGCTCCGACCCGCATCTTCAAGAAGCACGGGTCGCACACCGCCAAGGTCACCAAGTAAACCCTTTCTTCCCGCGCAGCATGTCCACCGCCTGCCAACGCCAGCTCACAGCCGCCACGGCGGCAGCCCTTCTCGGGCTGCCCGTCGCAGCAGCTGTCGCGCAGCAGTCCGGCACGACGGAGGCAGCCGTGCGCGAGAAGCTGGTCCTCTCGGAGGCCGCCATCAAGGGGCTTGCCGAGAGCCTCACCGTGGCCAACGGCGAGACCGAGGTCTTCCGCCGCAAGACCGCCGATCTCAACGACCGGATCGAGGCGCTCGGCCTCTCCGCCAAGAACGACGACGCCGTGCGTGCCCGCCTGCTGGCGGCCGTCCGTGACCTCCGCATTCTCCAGAAGGATAACGACGAGACCAAGGAGCGCCTCACTGCGCTGACCGAGTCCGTGATGAACCTCCTCAAGACCTCCGAGGGAATCGACGCCAAGGCCCGCCTCCGCGTCGAGGAAAGCCTCCGCGCAGCCAATGCCCTGCTTGCCCACGACAAGGGGACCAGGGGGTCTGAAAATTCCTCCGGCCTGACCGGAGGCCGCGTCATCGACGTGAAGCCCGACCTCGCATTGGTCGTCGCGAACCTAGGATCCCGCCAGGGGGTCAAGGCCAGCATGCCCTTCCAGGTCTGGCGCGGCGACAAGCTGGTTGCTTCCGTCCGCGTGGTCGACGTCCGCAACGACATCAGCGGGGCCGTCATCCAGTCCACCGTCAACACTTCCGAGGCCGTCCGTCCGGGCGACTCCCTCCGCATCGACACCACCCGATAATTCCCAACGCCATGCAAGTCATCGCCACCCACCGCTACGCGCGTATCTCCGCCTTCAAGGCCCGCGAGGTCACCCGCGAGATCCAGGGGCTTCCCGCCGTCGACGCCCTCCAGCTCCTCGCCTTCGTTCCAAAGAAGGCCGCTCCCCTCGTCGGGAAAGTCCTCAAGAGCGCCATCGCCAACGCCGAGCACAACAACAACGTCCGCGCCGAGCTGCTCGTCGTGAAGGAGGCTGTCTGCGGCGAGGCCCCGACCATCAAGCGCATCCGCCCCAAGGCCCGCGGCAGCGCCGGCCCGGTCCACAAGCGCAACAGCCACATCCGCATCGTCCTCACCGACGAGGTGCCCATCGTCCGTCGCTCCGACAAGCCCAAGTCTTCCGGCAAGGGCAAGGCCAAGAAGGCTCCCAAGGCCGTCGAAGCCGCCGCGCCCGTCGCGGAGGCGGCCTCCACCGAATCCAACGCGTAAGCAAGACGCCGACCCAACACCAACCGACCACTCATCATGGGACAAAAAGTCAACCCCATCGGCTTCCGCCTCCCCGTCACGCGTGACTGGGCTTCCCGCTGGTACGCCAACGAGAAGGAATTCGCCGACTTCCTCTACGCCGACCAGAAGATCCGCGAATGGCTCAAGGCCAAGCTCAAGACCGCCGCGGTCTCCCGCATCGTCATCGAGCGAGCCTGGAACAGCGTCCGCGTCACCATCTTCACCGCACGCCCCGGCATCGTCATCGGCCGCAAGGGGAGCGAGATCGAGGTCATGACCAAAAAGGTCAGCGACCTGGCCGGCGGCAAGCAGGCCAAGATCGACATCGTCGAGATCAAGCAGCCCGAGACCGACGCCCAGTTGGTCGCCGAGAGCGTCGCCGGACAGCTTGAGCGCCGCATCGGTTTCCGCCGCGCCATGAAGAAGGCGATGCAGATCGCCATGGACCTCGGTGCCGACGGGATCAAGATCCGCGCCAGCGGACGTCTGGGCGGCGCGGAAATCGCCCGCACCGAAGTCGTGCGCGCCGGAACCATCCCGCTTCACACCCTCCGCACCACGATCGACTACGGATTCGCCGAGGCCGACACCGTCGCCGGCAAGATCGGCGTCAAGTGCTGGATCTGCAAGAAGCCCGAGAAGGTCGCGGAGCCCCGCGAAACCCGCGCCGCCGAACCGGCCGCCGAGGCCCTCGCCTGATTTTTAACAGAAAGAAACACTTTAAAGGAGACACGCCATGCCCCTGATGCCCAAACGAGTCAAGTACCGCAAGACCCAGCGCGGTAGCCGCTCCGGGACCGCCTCGCGGAACATCAACATCGATTTCGGTGAATTCGGCCTCCAGACCCTGGAGCGCGCCTGGATCACCAACACCCAGATCGAGGCCGCCCGCGTTGCGCTGACCCGCAACATGAAACGCAAGGGCAAGCTCTGGATCCGGATCTTCCCCGACAAGTCGGTGACCGCCCGTCCGCCCGAAACCCGAATGGGTAAGGGTAAGGGTCAGCCCGAGTACTGGGTCGCCACCGTGCGTCCCGGCAACATCCTGTTCGAGCTGGACGGCATCTCGGAGACCGTTGCCCGCGAGTCCCTGCGCCTCGCAGCCAACAAGCTCCCGATCCGCACGAAGTTCGTCACCCGCCACCACGCTTCCTAAAAGACGCAAGCGCCCAACGGAACACTGATATGAATCTTGACGAAATCCGCGAATTGACGCCTACTGAACTCTCCTCCCGTAAAAAGGAGCTGCGCCAGGAGATCTTCCATCTCCGCCTCCAGCAGCAGGCCGGGCAGCTGGAAAAGCCCCATCTCCTCCGCTCCCTGCGGCGCGAGATCGCGAGGCTTGAGACCGCGCTGAGCACCAAGAACAAGGCGGCCAAGGCTTCCTAACCGATTTCCCAGCCACACCGAGGCAACCGAACCGAATGAACGACACAGCCACCACTTCCCCGAAAGCAGCAGAGCGCACGGCCCTCCGCAAGACCCGCGTGGGCGAGGTCATCTCCGACAAGATGGACAAGACCATCGTTGTCAAGACCGTCACCCGCGTCCCGCACCCCCTCTTCGGCAAGATCGTCAAGCAGGTGAAGAAATTCCACGTCCACGACGAGAAGAACGAGGCCAAGGTAGGTGATCGCGTCTCCATCATGGAGACCCGTCCGCTGAGCCGCCTCAAGCGCTGGCGCCTCGTCGAGGTGATCCGCCACTGATCCGCCACATTTTTCAGGAACCACCACCATGATCCAGATCCGCTCCCGCCTCGACGTCGCCGACAACACCGGCGCCCGCATGGCCACCATGATCGGCGTCATCGGCAAGCGCACCCTGACCGCCCGCGTGGGCGATGTCATCACCGCCAACGTCAAGGAGGCCGCGACAGGCGGCACCGTGAAGAAGGGCGAGGTCGTGCGTGCCGTCATCGTCCGCACCAAGCAGCCCGTCAAGCGCGACGACGGCTCCTACCTCCGCTTCGACAACAACGCGATCGTCATCATCGACAAGGATCTCAACCCCCGCGGCACCCGTATCTTCGGCCCCGTGGCTCGCGAGCTCCGCGAGAAGAACTTCATGAAGATCGTTTCCCTCGCACCCGAGGTGCTCTGATCCCGACACGACCATGCCCGCCTACCAGCTCATCAAAACCCACGTCCACGCCGGCGACCTCGTGAAGGTCATCTCCGGAAACCATCGCGGTTCCGAGGGGAAGATCCTCCAGGTCAACCGTGCCAAGAACCAGGTGATCGTCGAGGGAGTCCGCCTCATCAAGAAGCACGTCCGCCGCTCCCAGGAGCAGCCTAACGGCGCGATCATCGAGCGCGAGGGCCCCATCCACATTTCCAACGTCAAGCTTCTCCAGAAGGGTGTCCGTGAGGCTGCCGCCAAGGAAGCCTCCAAACCCAAGGCCGCCAAGAAGCCCTCTTCCGCGAAGAAGAAGGCAGAGAAGGCCGAATAAACCCGAACATCCACCCGAGACAAAGGATACAGAGACATGTCACTGCCCGTTGCCGAGCTACAGAACGACTACGCCACGCGCGTCGTCCCCGCCCTCAAGGAAAAGAGGGGCTACAAGAACGTCCATCAGGTGCCCCGCCTCGTGAAGGTCGTGGTCAACACCTCCGTCGCGTCCTCCGCCGACGTGAAGGCCGCGCTTGAGATCGCCAAGGACGAACTCGAGACCATCACCGGCCAGAAGCCCGTCGAGACCATCGCCAAGAAGGCCATCTCCAACTTCAAACTCCGCGCCGGACAGCCGATCGGCGCGAAGGTCACCCTCCGCGGCCGTTTCATGTACGAGTTCCTCGAGCGCCTCATCAAGACGGCCCTCCCGAGGATCCGCGATTTCCGCGGTGTCTCCGCCAAGGCCTTCGACGGCAACGGCAACTACACCCTGGGTGTCTCCGACCAGTCCATCTTCCCCGAGATCGAGCTCGACAAGATCAAGAAGAACATTGGCTTCGACATCACCATCGTCACCTCCGCGACGAGCAACGAGGAGGCGCGAGCCCTTCTGACCGAGCTCGGTATGCCTTTCGTCGGCCGCAACGCCGCCAAGAAGGCCGCCGCGACCACCGAAACCGCCGCCGCCTGACCCAACCATGAGTGCCCTTACCGATCCCATCGCCGACCTTCTCACCCGAGTCCGCAACGCCGTGAGCGTGCAGAAGGAAGAGTTCTTCGTGCCCTATTCCAAGATCAAGAGCGACATCGTCGCCATCCTTCAGCGCGAGGGTTACATCGAGGAGTACGAGCTCGACAACAAGGAGACGCACCCGCGCCTCCGCATCCGCCCCCGCTATGTGGGCAAGACCCCCGCGATCGCCGGCCTCCGCCGCATCAGCCGTCCGGGTCTCCGCCGTTATGTCGGCAGCGAGGAAATTCCACGCGTGCTCGGCGGCCTCGGCATCTCCATCCTCTCGACCTCCCGCGGCGTGCTCTCCGGACACGAAGCCCGCAAGCAGAAGGTCGGCGGCGAACTTCTCGCCTACATCTGGTAACCCGAACACTTTTCTAGCCATGTCCCGTATCGGAAAAACCCCCATCACCATTCCTGACAAGGTCAAGGTCACCGTCGCCGACGGCTTGGTCGCGGTCGAGGGCCCCAAGGGGAAACTCAGCTGGACCCTTCCCAAGGAGGTCTCCCTCTCCGTCGACGGATCCAAGGCCGTCCTCACCCGCAGCGGCGAGGACCGCGCTGTCCGCGCCCTCCACGGCCTGGCTCGCGCGCTGGTCAACAACATGGTCACCGGCGTGAGCACCGGCTTCCGTCGTGATCTGGAGATCCAGGGCGTCGGCTTCCGTGCCGCCGTCAAGGGAGACAAGCTTGACCTCAACGTCGGCTACTCCCATCCGGTCCTCTTCCCCATCCCCAAGGAGATCAAGATCGCCGTCACTGACAACACCAAGATCTCCATCGAGGGGATCGACCGTCAGCTTGTCGGTCAGGTGGCCGCGGACATCCGCGCCTACTATCCGCCCGAGCCCTACAAGGGCAAGGGTATCCGCTACTCCGACGAGCAGGTCCGCCGCAAGGAGGGCAAGACCGTCCAGTAACCCCAGGCACCGCATACCATGTCCGCCACCAATTCCCGAAAACTCCGCCACGTCCGGCTCCGCAAGAAGGTTTCCGGCACCGCCGAGCGTCCCCGCCTCGCGGTTCACTTCTCCGGCCAGCACATCACCGCGCAGGTCATCGACGACCTCGCCGGCATCACCCTGGCCAGCGTCAACACGACCGAGGAGTCCTTCAAGAAGGATCCCTCGAGCCGCGCCAACGTGGCCACGGCCACCAAGGTCGGCAAGCTCATCGCCGAGCGAGGCCTCGCCAAGAAGATCGACAAGGTCGTCTTCGACCGCGGCGGTTTCATGTACCATGGCAAGGTCAAGGCCCTAGCCGACGCCGCCCGCGAGGGTGGTCTCCAATTCTAATTTATTATGGCAATGGACGAGAAACGCCCCAAACGCGGCCCCCGCAGGGACAAGCCGGTCGACGACACCCCCAAGGACACGATCGAGAAGGTCGTCTTCATCAACCGCTGCGCCAAGGTCGTCAAGGGCGGCCGCCGCTTCAGCTTCAGCGCCCTCATCGTTACCGGTGACATGAAGGGCAAGGTCGGTATCGGCTTCGGCAAGGCCAACGAGGTCAGCGAGGCGATCCGCAAGGGAACCGAGGCCGCCCGCAAGGCCATGGTCCCTGTCGCCGTCGCCGAGAACACCATCCCTCACGAGGCTTTCGGCGAGCATGGTGGCGGACGCGTCCTGCTCCGTCCCGCATCGCCCGGAACCGGCATCATCGCCGGAGGGGGTGTCCGCGCGGTCATCGAGGCCGCCGGCATCCGCGACGTCCTCGCGAAGTCGCTCGGCTCGAGCAACCACGCCAACGTCGTCAAGGCCACCCTCACCGCCCTCACCAGTCTCCGTCCCCGCAGCGAGATCATGAAGCTGCGCGGCAAGAAGGTCCGTGCCGTCGAGGCCCCGGCCGCAGCCTGATCCATCCAACCGAACTTTAGACCATGACCACCCTGCGCCTTCACAACCTCGCTCCCCGGCCCGGTGCCAAGCACCGCCGCAAGCGCCTCGGCATCGGCGAAAGCAGCGGCCACGGAAAGACCTCCGGCCGCGGCCACAAGGGACAGCGTGCCCGTTCGGGCGGCAGCGTCCGCCTCGGATTCGAGGGCGGCCAGATGCCCCTGATCCGACGTCTGCCCAAGCGCGGCTTCAACAACACCGATTTCAAGCCCGTCTACGCGGTGATCAACCTCGACACCCTCGAGGAGCGCTTCGAGGCCGGGGCCAAGATCGACGAGGCGGCCCTGCGCGCCCTGCGTCTGGTCCACGGCCGCAACGACGGCATCAAGCTTCTCGCCCGCGGCACCGTGACCAAGAAGTTCACCGTCGAGGTGGACAAGTCGAGCGCCGCCGCCAAGGAGAAGCTCGAGGCCGCCGGAGGATCGCTGGTTCTCCGCGAGCGCCCGACCAAGGTCGCCACGCGCGCCCTCCTGAAGTCAGCCAAGGCCTGATCCTCCTTTCCCTCAAGGAGCCAGGAGGACACCCCACCGAGGAACACAGCGGATGATCTCGGCCTTCGCCAACATCTTCAAGATTCCCGAGCTGAGGCAGCGTGTGCTCTTCACCTTCGGAATGGTCGTGATCATGCGCATCGGCGCGGCGATCACGACGCCGGGTGTTAATGCGCAGGTCCTGCGCGAGTGGTTCCAGAGCGTCGCCGATCACAGTGCCGGCGGCGGAGCGGCGGCCCTCTTCAACCTTTTCTCGGGCGGAGCACTCGCCTCATGCGCTATCTTCTCGCTGGGCATCATGCCCTACATCAGCGCCCAGATCATGCTTCAGTTGCTGGGTGCGGTCATTCCGAAGCTCGGCCGTCTCGCACGCGAGGACGGCGGCCGCCAGAAGATGGCCCAGTACGCCCGCTTCCTGACCATCGGACTCTGCGTGCTGCAGGGATACCTGCTGGCCCTTTCCTTCGAGAGCCCCGCCTCCAATCCCTTCCTGCCCGGAATCACCGACACGATCACACGTCTCGGCATCCCCCTTGTCTCCGATCCCGGCATCCTGTTCCGTCTCCTCACCATCCTCATCATGACCGCGGGCACCCTGCTGCTCATGTGGATCGGTGACCAGATCACCGAACGCGGCGTTGGCAACGGCATTTCCGTCATCATCACCGTCGGTATCCTGGCCCAGCTTCCGGCCGGTCTCGTGCAGGCCTGGAGGACCTTCGTTCCCAGCGGCGGCGAGGCCTCGACCGTGAGCCCCGTGGTGCTCGTCATCCTCTGTGCGTTCCTCTTCATCGTGATCGCGGCCGTCATCGCCATCACTCAGGCCACCCGCAGGATCAGCGTCCAGTACGCCAAGCGTGTCGTCGGCCGCAAGGTCATGGGCGGGCAGACCCAGTACATGCCGCTGAAGGTCAACTATTCCGGCGTCATGCCGATCATCTTCGCCTCGGCGATCCTGATGTTCCCCTCGCAGATCCTGAACATGGCCTTCGGCCACAAGCCTTGGGCGGTCTACTGGGCCAACCAGCTCTCCGTCGGCTGGATCCACTACACGCTCTACGCCATCCTGATCTTTGCCTTCAGTTATTTCTGGGTTGCCACCCAGTTCCAGCCGGCCCAGATCGCGGATGACCTCAAGAAGTACGGCGGATTCATCCCCGGTGTGCGTCCCGGCAAGCCGACGGCGGACTTTCTCGACCACACGATGGGACGCCTGACCTTCGCGGGCGCGATCTTCCTCGTCATCATCGCGATTCTTCCCCAGCTCCTGAGCAGGGCCCTGAACGTGCCTTACATGGCCGCCCAGTTCTTCGGGGGCACGGGACTGCTCATCATCGTCGGCGTCACGCTCGACACGATGCGCCAGGTCGAGACCTTCCTTCTCCAGCGTCACTACGACGGATTCCTCCGCAAGGGGAAGATCCGCGGCCGCAACATGGCCCGGCCCTCCGTCGGGGGCTCGTCCGTCAGCGACTCGACCCTTATCCTGCTCTATGCCGGCGTGGGACTGCTCGTCATCGCCGGAGCCACGCTCTATCTGATCCGGAGCCACTGAGGTCCCCGATCCCGTGATCCCTTCCAGGCAGCGGATCCTGTTGCTGGGGCCGCCCGCCTCGGGAAAAGGAACCCAAGCCGATAAACTTTCCAAGGCATTCGGCATACCCCATGTCTCCACCGGAGCGCTCCTGCGCTCCGAATGCGCCCGTGGCACCGCGTTGGGGCGTGAGGCCGATTCCTGGACCAGTCGCGGCCTGCTTGTCCCCGACGAACTGGCGGTGAGAATCGTCACCGCGTGGATGGCCGAGAACGGACCCCGCTTTCTCTTCGACGGATTCCCCCGCACCACGGCCCAGGCGGATCATCTCGACCGGGCATTGGCCTCCGCATCGACTCCGCTGGATCTCGTGATCTTCCTTGATCTGGCCGACGAGGAGATCCGGAGACGCATTCTTGATCGCCTGACCTGCGAGCGCTGCGGGGCGACTTACGGAACCGCCCTGCATCATCTTGCCGAGGCCGACGCATGCCCTGCATGCGGTGGCGTGCTGGTGCGGCGCCGGGATGACACGGAGGGGGCCCTTGCCGAGCGCCTTCGGGTCTATCGGGAGTCGACCCTGCCGGTCGTCACCCATTACCGGGAAAAGTTCCCGACGATATTCCACCGCCTCGATGCGGGGCAGGGGAGTGATGCGATCTTTGCAAAACTCTCCGCGCTTGTTTCCGAAGAGCAAGGTTGAGGGATGAAGTATGAGGGATGAAAATTATTTCAGCTTCGATCGTCTTACGCCTTGGTTCGAGATCATGGACTTTCTTGGCCCTTTCACCATTCATCATTCATAATTCATCCTTTTCCCCATATGTCCTCCATTCCCATCAAGACGCCCGCAGAGATTGAGAAAATGCGGGCCGCGGGCCGTGTAGCCGCCGTCGTGCTCGATCGTCTCGCGAAGATGGTCGCGCCGGGAGTCACCACGGGGGAGATCGACCGTGCCGCCGGGGAATTCATTGCGGAACTCGGCGCCCGGAGCGCCTTCCTCGGATACCGGGGGTTCCCGGGTCAGATCTGCATCTCGGTCAACGAGGAGGTGGTGCACGGGATCGGCGGATCACGCCGCCTTGCCTACGGCGATCTTGTCAAGATCGACACGGGGGTGATCCTCGACGGGTGGATCGGCGACACGGCGACCTCGGTTCCCTGCGGGGCCGTTGATCCCAAAACCGAGCGTCTTTGCGCGGCGACCAAACGGATCCTCGAGAGTGCCATCCCCTTCGCCGTGGCGGGACGCCGCCTTGGCGAGCTTTCCAACCACATCGAGACCGAGGCGATCCGCCAGGGACTGGGGGTCGTGCGCGAGTTTGTCGGCCACGGTGTGGGTCGCAAGCTGCATGAGGAGCCCCAGATCCCCAACTACGGCCGGAAGGCCTCCGGGCCCCGTCTGAAGGCCGGCATGACCCTGGCCGTGGAGCCGATGATCAACCTGGGGGTCGAGGGGGTCCGTATCCTGGAGGACGGCTGGACCGTGGTCACCGAGGATGGCAAGCCGTCGGCCCATTTCGAGCACACCATTTTGGTCACGGAAAATGAACCTGAGGTGTTGACATGCCTGCCTCCGATAGCTTAAAACACCAGGCCCTAGTCGTAGAAAGGCTGTCCATGGCTCGCTTCCGAGTGGAGCTTGCCGGAGGCAGAAGAATGCGGGCTACGGTCTCCGGTCGGTTGCGTCTGAGCTTCACGCGCATCGCTCCCGGACACCGCGTGCTCATCAGCGTTTCCCCCTACGATCTGGACCAAGGAACCATCATCCAGCGACTCCCGTAGTCACCCAATCCCACAGCCCATTACCATCAGCGCGGATGGCCCAGCCGTCCGCGACACGCGCATGAAAGTCCGAGCTTCCGTCAAACGTCTTTGCGAAACCTGCAAGATCGTCCGCCGTAACAACGTCGTGCGCGTCGTCTGCAAGAACCCACGCCACAAGCAGCGCCAGGGCTGATCTTTCCCAACCATAACGACACACGACCATGCCACGACTTCTCGGCGTAGAAATTCCCGGTGACAAGCGCATCGAGGCCTCCCTCCGTTACATCTACGGAATCGGACCCAAGACCTCCAAGCGCGTCCTCGAGCAAGCCAACATCAATCCCGACATCCGGGCCAAGGAACTGAGCCCCGAGCAGATCGGCTCGATCATCTCCGCCATCACCGCGCAGAAGGTCGTGATCGAGGGTGACCTCCGCCGCGAGCTGCAGGCCAACTTGAAGCGTCTTCAGGCGATCAACTGCTACCGCGGCCTCCGCCATCGCCGCGGCCTTCCCGTCCGCGGCCAGCGCACGCAGACCAACGCCCGCACCCGCAAGGGACCGCGCAAGACCGTCGGCGTCGTCCGCTCCAAGGATTAATCCCCAGCCTCACTGATTCATGTCCGAAGAAACGCCCGTCAATCCCGAGATCCCGGCCGCTCCGGCTCCCGCCGAGGCCGCTCCCGCAGCGCCCAAGGCTGAGAAGCCCAAGGCCCCCAAGAAGACCAAGGAGAAGAAGGTCGAGGAGGCCGCTCCCGCGGCTCCCGCCGTCAGCTTCAACCTCGATGATCCGATCGAGCCGCCCAAGATCGTCAAGGCCAAGGGTAGCAAGAACATCACCCACGGCATCGCCCACGTGCAGGCGACCTTCAACAACACCATCGTGAGCGTCACCGACCTCCGCGGCGGCGTTCTCGGATGGTCGACCGCCGGCAAGATGGGATTCAAGGGTTCCCGCAAGAGCACGGCCTACGCCGCTCAGCTCGTCGCCCAGGATGCCTGCCGTCAGGCGATGGGACACGGCCTCAAGGAGGTCGAGGTCCGCATCAAGGGTCCCGGATCCGGCCGCGAGTCCGCGGTCCGCGCCATGCAGGCGATCGGCCTTGAGATCACCCTGATTCAGGACGTCACCCCCGTTCCTCACAACGGCTGCCGTCCTCCCAAGCAGCGCCGCGTCTGATTTTCACCGAGACCCGATCACCCATTCCCTAGACCCGATTCATCATGGCCCGTTACACTGGACCCAAAACCAAAGTCAGCCGCCGCTACGGCGTTCTTCTCGCCGGATCCGGCCGTGCTTTCGAGCACAAGGCCTATCCTCCCGGACAGCACGGCCCCAAGGGCTCGCGCCGCAAGGTTTCCGAATACGGCACCGCCCTCGCCGAAAAGCAGAAGCTCCGCTTCCAGTACGGCGTGCTGGAGCGCCAGTTCCGGCGCTACTTCGAGACCGCCCTCAAGACCCGCGGCGTCACCGGCCTCATCCTGCTCCAGCTCCTTGAGACCCGCCTCGACAACGTGGTCTACCGCATGGGCTTTGCCAAGACCCGCTCGGGTGCCCGCCAGATGGTCGCCCACGGCCACATTGCCGTGAACGGCCGCAAGTGCGACGTCTCCTCGGCGACCCTCAAGGTCGGCGACACCGTCTCCGTCCGCGCCAAGGACGGCTCCAAGCGCCTCGCCCAGCGCGGCCTGGACCAGACCCAGATCGTGACCGCACCCGATTGGCTCCTTGTCGACAAGGAAGCCCTCAGCGGCAAGGTCGTCCGCATTCCGACCCGCGAGGAGATCAATCCGATCGTCAACGAGCAGCTCGTCGTCGAGTTGTACTCCCGCTAAGATCCTTTCTTGATCAGCAAAAGGCCGTCCGGAGCAATCCGGACGGCCTTTTTGTTTCTGGTTCCCCATCCGGTTGAAGATACTCTCCTTGTCATGAAATTCAGGCAGGTATTGTTGCTTGCAATGATGCTTTCGGCAGCGGGTCCGAATCTGCTCGCCGGAAAACCACCGGAGCAGACCGAGGCGGAAAAGATCCGGGAGAAGCTGATGAGTGTCTACTCGTACAATGACCCCAAGGCACCCAAGTTTTCCCTGGGAGACAAGCAGTTTGCGACAAAGGACAAGTATTCCGACAAGACGTTCTCCACGCGGGACTATGCGGGTTCCAAGCAGTTTGGCTCGAAGGATTACAGCACGAAGACATATGGCGATTCCGGAAAGAGTTGGTTCTCCAGGCTCTTTCCTTCGAAGAAACTTCCAGAGACCCTGCAGGGGACGTCGCGTGATGCCTCAAAAAGCTTCGGGACGGGTCGGTTTGCAACCAAGGACTTTGATGCCTCCGGAAAGGCCAGTTCCTACGCTGCCAAGGAGGGCTATGCCACCAGGGAGGTCTCCCTCAAAGGCAAGACACAGGGGGCCATCGATAGTAATCCCAAGCTGCAGGATGCCGTTCGCAAGGGGCTCTCGGTCGACGATGTCCGGAATCTGCTCAATAAGCCGGGCAGTTCCTCTCCATGATCGGGATCGACGCAGAATCCCGCGCCTGAAGCGGTGGTGATGCCCGGAACGATCCAAAGGTTTGCAGCAATCCACGCAATGCGGTTTAGTCGCCTACTGCCATGAGCCGGTTTTCCGAACAACTCCCCGCCCTGATCCAGGGCTGCGCCCAGGTTCTCAGCGAGAAGGAACTGGCGGCCAAGCTTGCCTTGGGACGCCCGCTGCGCGTGAAGCTCGGCGTCGATCCGACATCGCCCGACATCCATCTCGGTCATACGGTGGGATTGTCGAAGCTTCGCCGATTCCAGGAGCTCGGACACGAGGCCATCCTCATCATCGGCGACTTCACGGCGATGATCGGCGATCCGAGCGGACGTTCCGCGACACGACCCCACCTCACGCACGAGCAGGTGATGGAGCACGCGAAGACCTACCAGGAGCAGGCGTTCCGGATTCTTGACCCGGAGAAGACCGAGATCCGCTACAACGGAGAGTGGTTCGGCAAGATGACCTTCCAGGACGTGATGCGCCTCGACAGCCGCGTGACCCTCCAGCAGATGCTTCAGCGCGAAGACTTCAGGGAGCGTATCGAGAAGGGGCAGCCGGTCCGCGCCCACGAGATCCAGTATCCGATCATGCAGGGATGGGACTCGGTCGTGATCAGGGCCGACGTCGAACTCGGCGGCACCGACCAACTCTTCAACATCCTTGTCGGACGCGATCTCCAGCACGAGGAGGGGATGCATCAGCAGGTGGCCATGATGCTTCCGATCCTCACGGGTCTCGACGGCGTCCAGAAGATGAGCAAGAGCCTCGGCAACGCCGTCGGGGTCACGGAGCCCGCAGGGGAGATGTTCGGAAAGCTCATGAGCATCTCCGATGCCCAGATGGGAGAGTACTACCGCCTGCTCCTCCATGAAGAGGTCGCGGCGGACGCCCATCCCATGGAGGCCAAGAAATCGCTGGCCGAGCGCCTCACCGCCCGCTTTCACTCCGCAGCGGAGGCACGGCGCGCGCGCGCGGAGTTCGAGCTCAGATTCTCCAAAAAGGATCTCGAGTCCGCCGACCTCCCCGCCTACAACCCGTCCGCCGACCTCGCCCGTGACATCATCACGCTCGGCGTGGACGCCTTCGAGAGGGTGCTGGGGGTGAAGAAATCCAAGAGCGATCTCCGCCGTCTTGTGGAGGGGGGGAGCGTTTCCTGGAAAGGGGAAAAGGTGGCCGATCCGAAGGCTCTGATCCCCGCCGGGGAGGCCGGGATTCTCAAGCTGGATCGCCGCAACGCGGTGCGGATCGGCTAACCTCGGTTGGGGTTCCTGTGACAATTTCTCCATAATCGGCCACGGGGGGAGTTGAGGCTTGCCCCACCCTTGCCGGACTGGCACAGAAGGTGTCTGCCATGACCAAGAATTTCTTCGGAAAAATCACACCGGCCAGCCTTACCAAGGCCAAGAAAGAGGCTTCGGAATCGGTCACCGAGCACGAGAAGAGATTGCTGGAGGTCTGCTGCAAGCAACCCGACAACGCCCTCTTCCTGATGAGGACCCGCGAGGAGGGGCTCAACGAGGCCGAGGTGGAGACCCTCCGGGCAGAGTGGGGATCCAACGACCTCGGCCAGAGGAAAAAGCAGGGCTTTTTGGCCGAGATCCTGATGCGGTGCAGGAACCCGCTGGTGATCCAGCTTCTGGTCATCGCCGCCATCTCGCTGGCGACGGGTAACATTGCTTCCGCGACGATCGTCGGGGCGATGGTGATCCTTTCCGTCGGACTGTCGCATTATCAGGAAAAGAAATCGGGCAAGGCGGTCGAGAGGCTGAATGCCCTGGTGCAGACCAACAGCCATGTCATCCGAGGTGGTGCGGAGATCGAAATCCCGATGTCGGAGATCGTTCCCGGAGACATCGTCGTCCTGCAGGCCGGCTCGATCATTCCGGCGGATCTCCGTCTCATCTCGGCCAAGGATTTCTTTGTCAGCCAGTCGTCGCTCACCGGTGAGTCCATGCCGGTCGAAAAGCATGCCGACACCCCCGCGGAGCCTTCCCGGTCGGTGATCGAGATGCCCAACGCCGTCTTTCAGGGAAGCAACGTCGTGAGCGGCGCGGCCAAGGCGATCGTCGTCAACACCGGTTACCGGACGCACTTCGGCTCCATCTCCGAGAAGCTGGGTGACGGGCATGTGCAGACCAGCTTTGACCGCGGCATCGCGGGTTTCACGATGCTGATGATGCGCTTCATGATCGTGATGGTCTCGGTGGTCTTCCTGATCGTCGGACTCACCAAGCACGACTGGCCGCAGGCCCTGCTGTTCGGCCTTAGCGTCTCGCTCGGCATGACCCCGGAGATGCTCCCGATGATGGTGGCGGTGAACCTTGCCAAGGGAGCCCTGGCCATGTCGCGCAAGAAGGTGATCGTCAAGAAACTCAACGCGATCCAGAACTTCGGCGCGATCGACATCCTCTGCACCGACAAGACGGGCACGCTCACGCAGGACCGCGTGATCCTGGAAAAGTATGTCGACGTGACGGGCCGGGAGAGCGAGGACGTGCTCCGGTATGCCTACATGAACAGCTATTACCAGACGGGCCTGCGCAACCTGCTGGACAACTCCGTCCTTTCCCACACGGACCTCGATGTGGACCGCGGCTGCCGGAAGGTGGACGAGATTCCCTTTGACTTCCAGCGCAAGCGCATGAGCGTGGTCGTCGACTACGAGGGGGATCACGTCCTCATCTGCAAGGGGGCGGTCGAGGACATCTACAAGTGCTGCACCCACTACCAGGTCGACGACGAGGTCTACATGATGATCGACCTCATCAAAAACGACCTGCTTGAGGAATTCGAGGCCCTGAGTCGAGACGGCTACAGGGTGCTCGGCATCGCCTACAGGGAGTTCCCTCGCGACAAGGGGACCTTCTCGATCGCCGACGAGAGCGACCTGATCCTGCTTGGCTACATCGCTTTTCTGGATCCCCCCAAGGAGACGGCGGCCAAGGCGATCGCCTCGCTCGCCCATTACGGGGTGGCGACCAAGATCCTCACCGGCGACAATGCGCTTGTCACCGGCAAGATCTGCCGCGACGTGCATCTCGATGCCGGGGAGATCATCACCGGCGACCGGATCGTCGGTATGGGCGAGAGGGAACTCGGCGAACTGGCGGAGAAGACCAGTGTCTTCGCCAGGCTCTCCCCCGCCCAGAAGGAGAGCATCATCGTCGCGCTTCAGAAGCGCGGTCACGTGGTCGGCTACATGGGGGACGGGATCAACGACGCCCTCTCGATGCGCGTGGCCGACGTCGGCATCTCGGTCGACACGGCGGTCGACGTGGCCAAGGAATCGGCCGACATCATCCTGCTCGAACGGAGCCTGATGGTCCTGGAGGACGGGATCCTCGAGGGACGCAAGGTCTTCGCCAACATCATCAAGTACATCCGCATGGGCGCGAGTTCCAACTTCGGGAACATGTTCTCCATGGTTGGCAGCAGTTACTTTCTCAAATTTCTGCCCATGGCCCCCATCCAGGTCATCCTGAACAACCTGCTCTACGACTTCTCGCAGACCGGCATCCCCTCCGATCATGTCGATCCGGAGTTTCTGGAGAAGCCCCGCAAGTGGAACCTCGGCAACATCCAGAAATTCATGATGTGCGTCGGGCCGACAAGTTCCCTGTTCGACTACACCACCTTTGCCCTGATGCTCTACTTCTTCGGGTGCGTCGACCTCCATCTTGCGGCTCCCGCCGAGTTGCTTCACCGGTTCTCCGGAGCGGTGGGCACCCCCCCCGACAACACCTATGCCGCCGCGCTGTTCCACAGCGGATGGTTCGTCGAGTCGATCATCACCCAGACACTGATCGTCCACGTGATCCGCACCCGGAAGATCCCCTTTATTCAGAGCCGCCCCAGTGTCGGACTGCTCCTCACGACTCTGGTCGTGATCGCGATCGGGTCTGCGATCCCGTACATCCCGCCCGTCGCGACCTACCTTGGCATGGTCCCGCTGCCGCCGGTTTACTGGGCTTTCATCGCCGCCACCATCCTCTGCTACGTGGCGCTCACGCATTCGGTGAACGCATGGTTTGCCAGAAAGTTCGGCATCGATTAAGACTGGCATTCCGCCACGCATGAAAGCCCTGCTCAACGCCCTCCAGGAAGGCCGGCTTGTCGAGTTGCCCGACAACGTCAAACTCGACGCCCTTGAGTTTCTCGGGACCCTTCTCGAGGCTGTTCCCGAAATCTCGGGCGAGGGAGGTGTCACCGAAAAGGCGCTGAAACGGGAGGCCCTTCACAATACTGGCATCGGCATGGGATGGGCCTGTCCCCACGCCACCACCGAGCACGAGGGGGAACTGCTCAGTGCGGTGGGATGGAGCCCCCAGGGCATCGACTACGGGGCCCCCGACGGGAAGCCGGTTCACCTGTTGGTGATGTATTTTGTCCCAGACTCGCAGAGGAACGCCTACCTGAAGGAGATTTCCCTGCTGGCCAAGGCCATCCATCAGAACGCCGATCTCCAGAAACTGCAGGAACTGACCGAGCTCTCGGATGTCCGCCACGCCCTGCTCGATGCCATCACCCATGCCATCGAGTCGGTGACGCCTGAGGGCCGCGCCCGGATGATCCAGCTCGAGGTGCGTCATGCCGAGGCGACCGCGGAGGCCGAGGCCGGAGGCACCGAAATTCCGGGAGCGGTCTCCGGGATGATTTTCCCCGTCAGTGTCCTCGTCTCAGCCGGTGCGGCCCCCGTGATCCTCGGCCAGAATGCCGAGCTTGTCGCCGAGGTCGAGCAGGTCGCTGATCTGGCCGCCGAGCTTTCCAAGCAGGGACGCGCTTCCAGGGAGAAGCTCCATGTGGTGCTCCGCTCCAGCGAGCACTATGCCAAGGAGAGGGTGCTGCACGACTGCATCGCCTACCGGAGCGCTTGAGTTCGTGTGAGCGGGGAATTTCGCCCCGCATAAAACCACCTGATCCGTTGGAGTTATCGCGCGGTCAAGATGCGTGACTGCCGCCGGATCACCGGACAAACCCCGCGATGTTGGCCGGGTCAATCGGGATCAGGCCGTTTTTGACCACCAATTCCTGCCCATCCTGAGAGAGGAGAAACTTGAGAAAATCCCGCGCCATGGGAGGGATCCGTTCGGCGCTGGGGACAAGAAGCACGAGGTTCATCCTCTGCTTCATGGGATAGGTTCCGTTGCGGATGGTCGCGATGGAGGGAGCCACATAGGGTCCGCCGGCAGTTGCGGCCAAGGGGAGTTCCTTGGCCCTGGGTTGCCTGTGGGCGAATCCCGCGATGCCGATGGCGGCCGGGTAGGCACAGCAGGCGTTCACCACGGAGGAGGGGCCTGGTTCGATGAAGCGGTTGATCGTCGTGAAGTTCTCGCCCGGCATGCACCAATCCCTGAAGACCTGCAATGTTCCAGAAAGTTTGTTCTCCATGTAGAGGGGGGCGGCGGCGGAACCCAGCGGTGACGAGGGATCGAGCTGTTTCCACCGGATGATGGGAGCGGCCGTCATCGAGTGTTCCATGGAGAAGATGCCGTTGCACTGCGCCTTGGTCAGTCCCTTGATCGGGTTGTCCGCGTTGACATAGACGCAGACCGCACCGAGCGCAACGGGTATGGTGAAGACCTGCCTGCCCGTGGCTTGCTCAATCCGGGCCACTTCCTCCGCGGAGAGATCGCGCGACACGGCGGCCATCTCGCAATTGCCGGATTGGAGTTCCTGGAGACCCTTCATCGATCCCCCCTGCCTGATCTCGATCACGGCATTCGGATAGATGCTCTTATAGGAACCCGCCGCCCTGACCAGAAGGGTGCCCAGGGAGTCGGAACCCGTGATCCGGAGGGTTCCCTGGAATTCCGTCCTGCTCGGGGAGTAGTTCGGGAACTTCTCGATGAGAGGGGCCAGTTCCTCGCCACTCCGGTTATTGGTCTTGGCGAGCTTTGCGAGGTCCTCGGAAAGCTTGGATCCGGGCGCGGGTTCGATGGCGGATGCCGGGACGGCCGGATGAGGAGGCGCATCCGGCAGCAAGGTGACCTCCTCATTGGTGAGCAGCGCGGCATCGGCCGGATCGGTTGCCCGGAGCACCGAGGCACCGACCAGGAGGGTGATCAACAAAAGGCCGGGGAGGAGGGCACGAAGGGTCATGGCATTCATTTCCTTCTTGAGAATCCCCATCGGGCCACGACGAAGGCGCCCGCCAACAGCGCTCCGATCAGGATCAGGGCCTTCCGGAAGATCTGATCGACCAGATCATTGGCGGCTGCCCGGGTCTGGGCCACCGTGTCGGTGACGAGGTTCATGCGCTGGCTTATCATGGCGGGAGCCTGGGAGAGGCTGTCGAAGTTGGCCAGCACGCGCCGGCTGTCGGGCATCACCAGGATGTCATACCAGAGGGCCTCGATCTGCCAGTTGGCGAAGAGCGGCAGCCTCTTGGCCCAGAAGAAGGAGCGCTCCAGCGCCTGGCTGGCGCTCTGGATCTGCTCGGTGGCGCGGTCCAGCGGGGCCAGCAATCCGGCGCCGCCGCGCACCTGCTCGATGAGTGCCCTGCCGCGGTTGCCCGCGATGTCACTGAAGCGCACATAGGACGCAAACTCCGTTCCGCCGCCCCGGAGCCACCAGGAGGAGATCGAGAGGTCGATTTCGGAGAGCTGCTCGTCGGTGAAGGCCTTGGCGGCGATCGCCCAGATATCCTCGCGGGCCTTACGAAGGTTCTCCACAAGGTACTGGGCCCGGTCCCCCCAGATCAGCTGGGCCCTGCCCGAATCGACCCAGAAGTGATTTTCCAGCGTCACGACCACCAGCTGGTTCACCAACTGGGTCACCGTGTCCGGGCTCGTCGCGATGTCATACATGCTCGAGACGCTGAGTAGCCGCAGGCCGTTCATGATGCGGCACTGCTGCAGATCCGTATTATCCCTCATCACCCGCTCGCTGGCCGAAAGCATCAGCGTGTAGAAGCGGTCCGCGTAGGCATTCGAGAGCTCGTCCAGCTGCTTCTCCGTCATGCGCTTGTCGCGCAGCATCGAACCCCTTTTCACCCGCTTGTATTGCAGGAAATCGGAGAACCCCGGGGCGCATCCACCCGTCATCAGGGGAATCAGCAGCGCCGCCGTCATCGCGCAGGCGATCCTGTTTCCGCGTGCCATGAGGCGTGGCATGATGAGGGCAGATGGGGGTGCCTTGTGGGAGGGCATGGCCGGGGTCTCTATCGGGACTTCATCAGAGAAGCGGGAGCCGTGCAACGCGCCAATGAGGGATGAACGGGGTGGTCCTTTTATCCCCTGTACCGATAGGCCACACGTCCGGTGATCCCGCAGAAGAGATGCCAGGGAATCGTATCCGCCCTGGCTGCGACCTCGGTGGCGCTGAGTTCTTCCCCTCCCTGCGCGCCGACAAGCACGGCCTCATCACCGATTGTGACGCCCCGGACCTTGGAAACATCCGCCATGATCTGGTCCATGGTCACGCGTCCGATCACGGGACAGCGTTTGCCTCGGACAAGGACCTCCGCGCCGTTGGAGGAGAGTTGGCGGGGATAGCCGTCGGCGTATCCCGCAGGCAGGACCGCGACCTTCATGGACCGGGGAGCGGTGAAAGTGCCGCCGTAGCTGATCCTGTGTCCCTTGGGGATGTCGTTCAGGAAGGTGATCCGGGCTTTCCACGAAAGGACGGGACGGAGGAGTTTCTGGAATGAGGGGAGAGGGGATACCCCGTAGAGGGCCAGCCCGATGCGGACGAGGTCCCCGGGCTCCGAGGCATGGAGCATCGTGCCCGCGGAGTTAAGCGCGTGGATGCGCGCTTCCGGGGCGAGGGATTGAAGCTCCGGAAGCAGGCTCGCGAAGGTTTCCAGCTGGCGCCGCGTGGTCTTGCTGTCGCTGTCCGCGGAGGAGAGATGGGTGGAGATGCTGTGGACGGTCAGGCCTGCTTTGAGGATCGTTTTGAGGATGGATGCGGCATCCTTGGGACGGGCTCCGAGACGCCCCATGCCGGTGTCCACCTTGAAGTGAACCGGGGCACCCTTCGGGGCCGAGCGTGCAAAAAGGAGAGCCTCCTCGGCTGAGGAAAGGGTGGGAATGAAGCCCCGTCGCCCGATTTCCCGGTATTCCGCCGGCAGGGCGGCGCTGAGCAGCAGGATCGGGACCCGCTTCTGGACCTTGCGGAGTTGGATCGCCTCGCCGAGCGAGGCCACGGCGAAGACCTCGATCCCGCCGTTGAGGACCCGGGCAACTTCCGCGAGTCCGTGGCCGTAGGCATTGGCCTTCACGACCGCCATGATCCCGGCCTTGCCGGCCAATTTCCGAATGGCCTTCAGGTTATGCCTCAGGGCACCACGATCGATCTCGACCCAGGTACGGTCGGGGACGGCGGAGGCTGGTCTGGGCATCGGGAGGGATCATGCCCTAGAGCGCTTTCCTCGAAAAGCATCGGATTCGGGCAAAACCGATCTCCTTGGGAAGGGGGCTGTTTCACTTTTCAAGGCAACGGCCTCCAACTATCCTTCCCGTCATGAATTTCCTCTCCCCGGTTTCGCTTCTCGGGGAGCTGATCCGTATCCCGAGCGTCAACCCCGAGGGGGACCCTGGTGTTGCCGAACCGGGCGAGGCCAAACTCGCAGATCACTTGGCCGGAATCCTGAAGGATCTTGGCGCAGAGGCTTCCCTGCACGAGGTGCTGCCGGGACGGCCCAACGTGCTCGCCCGTTTCCCATCCGAACGCCCGGGCAAGCCCCGGGTTCTGCTGGCTCCCCACACCGACACGGTGAGTGTCGTCGGGATGACGATCGATCCCTTCTCGGGCGAGGTGTGCGACGGCAAGGTCCGGGGACGCGGCGCGAGCGATACCAAGGGGCCGATGGCCGCCATGCTCGCAGCGCTCTCGCGATGCCGGGAGATCCTGCCGACGCTTGGCCATGAGATCTGGTTCGCCGGGTTGATGGGTGAGGAATCGGGCCAGCATGGGGCCAAGGCGCTCGCCTCGCAGGAACAGTTCGATTTCGTGATCGCGGGCGAACCGACCGATCTCAAGACCGTCCACGCCCACAAGGGCTCCCTCTGGGTGACCCTCGCCGCGCAGGGGAAGGCCGTCCATGCCTCCGCACCGGAGAGGGGCGAGAACGCCATCTACAAGCTGACCTCGGCCATCGAGGCCATCCGCGCCAAGGTGATCCCTGAGTTGTCGTTGAAGGGACATCCTCTACTCGGTCATTCGACGCTGAGCGTCGGGACGATCCGCGGTGGGTCCAAGACGAACATCGTCCCAGATCACGCCGAGGCGACCCTCGATATCCGGGTCATTCCGGGTGAGGACCCGGAGCGCCTGATCGCCCTCCTGCGGGAGGCTGCTCCGCAGGTAGCACTTGCTCACCAGGGATCGGCTCCGCTGTACACGGATCCCGCGCATCCTTTGATTGCGAAACTCTCCGCCCTCGGTGGCTTTCCGGTCGGCGCGCCATGGTTCTGCGACGCGGCGGTCTTTGCCGCGACAGGGATGCCCGCCGTGGCGCTCGGCCCCGGCTCCATAGCCCAGGCTCATACCGCCGACGAATGGATCTCGGTTGCCGACCTCGAGGCAGGAGCGGATTTCTTCGAGAAGTTCCTGCGTTCCCTCTGATCCCGATGTTTCCCGCCGATCAGCAGCTCGAAATCCTGATCAACCGCGTCTGGACCGCGCCGTGGGCCGATCGTGGGCTGGCCTTCGTCTCCGATTTCGGAGCCTGGAAGATCTGGCTCCTGCTGCTCGTGGTGTTGGCTGTGGTGTTCGGGAATTTCCGCCTGAGGGCTGCGATCCTTGCCGCGGGACTCGCCATCGGGCTCTCCGACGGAATCGGGGTGAATCTCCTCAAGCATGCCGTTGCCCGCCCCCGACCGAGTCAGGTCGAGCCCGGTGTGAGGATGGTCGCGCTCGGGGTAGCACCCTGCGGGTTTCCAAAAATCGCCGGACTGCTCTCGGAGCCGATCGTCTCCTTTCCTCATGGAGTGGAGCAGCCTGAAATTCCCGGTCAGCTTGCTACCGAAGGGATGACCGGCCGCTCGTTTCCCTCCGGGCACGCCGCCAACAACATGGCCGTGGCCACCGTGCTGATCCTCTTCTTCGGATGGCGTGGAGCACTTTATCTCCCCTTCGCCCTGCTCATCGGCTACGCGCGTCTTTACACGGGTGCCCACTGGCCGATCGATGTGCTCGGTGGATTCCTACTCGGACTGATCGGGGGAATCCTTGCCGTCAACTTGTTGGAGATTCTCTGGCGGCGTTTTGTACCACGGTTGGTACCCGCTCTCGCCCTTCGCCATCCCTCGCTCCTGAGATGAACAAAAAGCACGCCGCCACCCCCGCTAAGCCTCTTGCAGTGCTCGTCTGGTCCGCCGTGCTGGCCGTCGGCTTCCTGCGTCTCTCGGTCTCCACCGGAGGCGCTCCCACCGAGCAGGAGGCCTTCCTGCTCGCATGTGCCGCTCATCCCGCCGGCGGCTATGTCGAGGGAGCCGCCGGGGCACCACTCCTGCTCGCCGTGACCCATGCCGGTTTCCCGGTCCTCCGCTGGATCCCCGTGCTGGCCACCCTGCTCCTCTCGTGGTGCGTCTGGTGGATCGGTCGCCGTGTCGCGCCGCACCGGCTCGCGGTAGCCTTCTGGTCCCTGCTCGCGGTTAACGTGCTTCCCCCGGTGACCGTGGCCTCCCTTGTCATGAATGGAGCCGCGGTCACGGCCGCCCTTCTGCTTCTCGCTGCGGTCGCCGGATGGCATGCCACGATATCGAAAGGCCCGGCCCTTGGATCATGGACGCTCCTCGGAATCGCCGTTGGCGCGGCCACGCTCTTCTGCCTCCCCTCGGGACTCATCCTGATCCCGGTGCTCTGCGGTGCCTTTGTCCGTCGTGGCATCTTCGAGTTCCCATGGAGGGGGAGCCTGCTTGCCCTCGGATTCCTGATCCTTGGATGGATCGCGCCGCTTTCCTGGAATGCCAAAAACCGCTGGATCGGCTGGTATGGTGTCGCGCCTGGCTGGGATGCCGTCACTCTCGTCTCTCATCACCTGTCGCTCGGTCTCATCGTCGCTGTATCCTCCTTTTTAGTGCCGTGGCTTGTTCTATTGGCATTCCGCTCGCGGGTTTGGAGCATCGTGATGCTTGTGATCGCGGTGGCCTCCGCCTCGGTGAGCGGACTCTGGCTGATGATTCCCAGGACAATCCCGTCAGGCCTTCCCTCACCGGTGGGGGTGAGGGGAGTCGGGGAGCTTGCCCGGACGGTACTGGCTCTACAAAAGGAACGTCCTGATCCCAAGGGGCAGCCTTCCTTCCTGATCGCTTCGACGCCGGGACTCGCTGCTATTCTCGGATCCCGAATCACTGCTGACTATCCCGAGCGACCGGGTGCCCCTTCGGTCTTTGCCGTCGAATCGCCCAGCATGAGCAGTTCCTACGCTTTCTGGCCCTCCTATCCCGATGCCGTCGCTGCCGGTAAACCTGATAACCTCTACACCGAGGAGAAATCGGCAAGCCCTTTCCTCGGGCGCAACGCTCTCTACATCACTACCGAAACAAAGGAAGAACTTCCCCAGACGATCACCGGAGCATTCGGGGCCGTGGGTTTACTCAAGGAGCAACCGATCATGGTGAATGGAAGGACTCAAATGATCAGAATCTATCAGTGCGAGGAGTACAGGACCCTCTCCCTCTAAAGAGGGAAGGCTCGCGATCTTGGCGGATAGCGTCGTTGCTGCTCGGTCGGCGTAGGACTACTACGCCTTTAGGGTTAGGGTTCTTTCAAAGAAGGAGGGAGAAGAAATCGACAGCGAATCGTAAGGTTATACAATTGGTGCTATGAGAATTCTCGCGCTCGGGTGTGTAGTATTAGTTGGATTGTCTCTCGCAGCTTGTTCATCCGTTCAAATCACGGCTCAAAAAGGTCAGAGAATCTTCTACGACCACGGCGAAGAGGCTGTGTTGTGTGCCAAGAAAAATGGCCAAGTTGGGATAATTGGGGCAGGAGTATGGGGTCCCCCTAGGTTTGTTACTCGAGTTGCTTTTGAGATCTATTACCGGAACCTCTCAAAAAACTCCGTTGATTTTGATTTGAGTAACATCTCAGCCACTAATGGAGATGGACATACTATTCATCTGTGCACAAAAAAAGAACTGGAACATCTAGACCGTGTTGATGCCGCTTTTGGAGGTGCTGCAGTTGCAATGAATGCAGCTTCTTCTTCGTTGGCGGCGGCCATGCCCAGTTACACAACAAGTTCCGGAACCTTCAGTACTATCGGTTCAACAGGAACTTACACTGGTTCATCAACGACCTACAATCCATCCCAAACGGCTATTGCTAATCAGGCAATACAGGCCAATTCAGCACTTCAAATTCAGGCGATCCAAAACCAATCTGTTGCCTCTTCTTCTCAAACATCGCGCGTTGTATCGCGCACAACAATTCCTCCTGGCGCTTCATTTACAGGTCTTATTGTGGTCAAGAAAACGCCAGTCGTGAATTTCAAGGTCAATGTGAATGGTGAAGAATATGCAGCTAATTTCTTTGTAAAGTAGTTCACTCGGCTACCCTTACTTGCTCCTAAATCCTAAATTCAGCCCACAAAAAAGCCCCGGCCATTGCTGACCGGGGCTTTGAAGTTTCAGGACTGACGGCTAACAGCCTTCAGTCTTCAGCCTTAATACCTGTAATGCGCGGGCTTGTACGGCCCCTCGACGGGAACGTCGAGGTATTCGGCCTGGGCCTTAGTCAGGGTCGCGAGCTTCACGCCGATCTTCTCGAGGTGGAGGCGGGCGACTTCCTCGTCGAGCTTCTTGGGCAGGACGTAGACGCCGGGCTTGTAGGTCTCGCGGTTCTTCCAGAGGTCGAGCTGGGCGAGGGTCTGGTTGCTGAAGCTGTTGCTCATGACGAAGCTCGGGTGGCCGGTGGCGCAGCCGAGGTTCACAAGGCGTCCCTCGGCGAGGAGGAAGATCTCGTGGCCGTCCTGGAAGGTGTATTTGTCCACCTGCGGCTTGATGTTGGTGTGCTTGACCGTCTTGTCGGACTGGAGCTTATCGACCTCGATCTCGTTGTCGAAGTGCCCGATGTTGCAGATGATCGCTTGGTCCTTCATGCGCTTCATGTGCTCGAAGGTGATGACGCCGACGTTGCCGGTGGTTGTCACGTAGATGTCGGCTCGGCCGAGGGTCTCCTCGATCGTGGTGACCTCGTAGCCTTCCATGGCGGCCTGGAGCGCGTTGATCGGGTCGATCTCGGTGATGATGACACGGGCTCCCTGTCCGCGGAGGGACTGGGCGCTGCCCTTGCCGACGTCGCCGTAGCCGCAGATGACGGCGACCTTGCCGGAGATCATGACGTCGATGGCGCGGTTGAGGCCGTCGACGAGCGAGTGGCGGCAACCATAGAGGTTGTCGAACTTCGACTTGGTGACGGAGTCGTTGACGTTGAAGGCGGGGACGAGCAGCTTGCCCTTCTCCTGCAGCTTGTAGAGGCGGTGCACGCCGGTGGTGGTCTCCTCGGAGACGCCCTTCCACTCCTTCACGACCTCATGCCAGCGACCAGGGGTCTCGGCGTGGATCTGCTTGAGGAGGTCCTTGATGACCTGCTCCTCGTGGTTGCCGGAGGGGGTATTGACCCAGCCGTCGCCATCCTCGAGTTCGTAGCCCTTGTGGATGAAGAGGGTGACGTCACCGCCGTCGTCGACGACCATCTGGGGGCCCTTGCCGCCCGGGAAGCTGATCGCCTTGTTGGTGCACCACCAGTATTCCTCAAGGGTCTCGCCCTTCCAGGCGAAGACGGGGATGCCGGCGGCAGCGATCGCGGCCGCGGCCTGATCCTGTGTGGAAAAAATATTGCAGCTGGCCCAGCGGACATCGGCGCCGAGGTCGACGAGGGTCTCGATGAGGACCGCCGTCTGGATGGTCATGTGGAGCGATCCGGTGATGCGCACGCCCTTGAGGGGCTTCTCCTTGGCGTACTTCTCACGGATGGCCATGAGACCGGGCATCTCCTTCTCGGCGATGTTGATTTCCTTGCGACCCCACTCGGCGAGTGAGATGTCGGCGACTTTGTAATCGGTAAAAGACATGATTTTAGGTGTGTGGGTGTTGGGTGAACTTGTTGATTAGAGTTTTGCGGCGGCCAGGGCTGCCTTCTTGAGGGCAGCGGCCTTGTCGGTCTTCTCCCAGGTGATGTCCGCGTCGTTCTTGCCGAAGTGGCCGTAGTTGGTGGTCTTGGAGTAGATCGGGCGGCGTAGCTTGAGTTGGCTGATGATCTCGGAGGGCTTGAAGCCGAAGGTCTTCTTCACCGCGATCTCGATCGCCTCTTCGGGAACAGTGGCGGTGCCGAAGGTATCGATATGGATGGAGACGGGGTTCGGATGGCCGATCGCGTAGGCGAACTGAACCTCGCAGCGGGCGGCGAGTCCGGCGGCCACGACGTTCTTGGCAACATAGCGACCCATGTAGGCTGCGGAGCGGTCGACCTTGGTCGGGTCCTTGCCGGAGAAGGCGCCTCCTCCGTGGCGGCCCATGCCACCGTAGGTGTCGACGATGATCTTGCGGCCGGTGAGGCCGGTGTCGCCCTGGGGTCCGCCGATGACGAAGCGGCCGGTCGGGTTGATCAAAAACTCGGTCTGCTTGGTGAGCATCTTGGCGGGCAGGACCTTCTTGATCACCTTCTCAATGCAGAACTTCTCGATCTCCTTGTGGGAGATGCCTTCGGCGTGCTGGGTGGAGATGACGACGTTGACGATACGGGTCGGCTTGCCGTCGACATACTCGACGGAGACCTGGCTCTTCGCGTCGGGACGGAGCCACTTGGCCGCGCCCGTCTTGCGGAGGCGGGTCAACTCCCGGCCGAGTCGGTGGGCGAACATGATCGGCGCGGGCATGAGCTCGGGCGTCTCGTTGCAGGCGTAGCCGAACATGAGTCCCTGATCGCCGGCTCCCTGCTCGGCGGTCTTCTTACCCTCGGCCTTCTTGGCATCGACACCCTGCGCGATGTCCGCACTCTGGGAGGTGATGATGTTGTTGATGAAGACGGTGTCGGCGTGGAAGACGTCGTCGCTGTTCACGTAGCCGATCTCGCGGATCGCGTCGCGGACGATCTTGCCGATGTTGATCGCGGACTCGAGGGACTTGTTGCCGAGCTTGGGAACGGTGATTTCGCCGCCGACCACCACGATGTTGCTCTTGGCGTAGGTCTCGCAGGCGACGCGGCTGGAGGGATCAAGCGCCAGGCAGGCGTCGAGGATGGCATCGGAAATCGTGTCGCAGACCTTGTCAGGATGGCCTTCACCGACGGACTCGGAAGAGAAGATGTAGCTGCGGGGCATGGTAGGGATGGGTTGAGTGTGGATGTGGGTTGGGTAAGGCGGTGGCGCGCACCGAGGCTTTACTTATGAACATATACGTATATGTAAATAGGTATGGCGTCAATTCTCCAGTCGCTCAAGACTCTCTCGGATCCGACACGCCTCCGACTGCTCGCTCTCCTGCTCGAGGAGGAGCTGACTGTGGCCGAGTTGCAGGAGGCTCTCGGCATGGGGCAGTCACGCATTTCCGCGAGCCTCGGCCAACTTCGCCGTCAAGGGCTCGTACTGGACCGCCGCGTGGGGAAGAACATTCATTATGCCGCCGTTCCTACCGCCGTAGCCCCCCTCCGCCAAGCCCTTGCGGCCGCCGTTGCTGAACTGGCCGAGGCCGAGCGTGACCGGCAGGCGCTCCAGCTTGTGCTGAACAAACGCCGTGACCGGGCCGCCGATTACTTCGACAAGCTTGCCGGAAAGTTTGGCCGCACCTACGTGCCGGGTCGCTCCTGGCAGGCACTGGCCCATGGTCTCCTGCGTCTCCTGCCGCCGCTGGTCATCGCCGACATGGGCGCCGGTGAGGGGACGCTCTCCCAGCTTCTGGCCAAGAAGGCGAAGAGGGTCATCGCCATCGACAACTCCGAGAAGATGGTCGAGTACGGCGCACGTGTCGCGCTGGAGAATGGCTTCGCCAATCTGGAATACCGTCTCGGCGACATCGAGGAGCCGCCGATCGAGGCTGAGAGCGTCGATCTGGTCCTCTTCAGTCAGGCCCTCCACCATGCGGCTCGCCCCCACCGCGCAGTCGAGGCGGCCTTTCGTATTCTAAAACCGGGCGGGCGTATCCTGATTCTGGACTTGGCCAGCCATACCTACGAGCAGGCCAAGGAACTCTACGCCCACGTCTGGCTCGGCTTCTCCGGCGTGGAACTCCACGCGATGCTGGAGAAGGAGGGCTTCGGCGACCTCGAGGTCAGCGTCGTGGCCCGCGAGCAGCAGGCCCCCAATTTCCAGACGATCCTAGCGACGGGACTGAAGGGGTAGTCATTTTAAAGCATCCGAGGGAGCGGTGCGCAAACGGGTGGGGGATTAGGTTTGCGGCGACAGGCGTGGAAGGCTAATCAACACCGATGCAGAACCCCATGCGCAACCTTCCTGCCCTTACGGCGATCCTTTGTTCCGGAGCATTTCTCCTCACCTCCTGCCAGCCGAGCAAGCCCTCGGTGAAGATCGGCATCAATGCCGAATTGACCGGCGAGATGCCGGCCGTCGGGGCTTCCTGCAGGCAGGCCGCCGAATTGTTCGCCGAGCAGGTCAACAAGGGAGGCGGCCTCGCCGTCGGGGCAGCGAAGCTTCCCATCCAGCTTTCGGTCGTCGACAACTCCTGCAAGGCGGACCAGTCCGCAGCCGCCGCCCAGCGCCTGATCTCTCAGGACGGGGTGCTGGTCATGGTGGGCCCCGACGCCAGTTCCTGTGCGATCCCCGCGGGCGAGATCGCCGAGGCGCTGGGGTGCCTGATGATCTCCCCCTGGTCGACCAACCCCAAGACCACGGTTGATTCCACAACGGGCAAAACGAAGAAAAACGTCTTCCGTGCCTGCTTCACCGACCGGTTTGAGTCGCCTGTCCTCGCGGCCTTCGCCACGAAGAAGTTGAACGCCAAGACCGCGGCCGTTCTCTACGATGTCTCCTCGGAGGCGCCGACCAGTCAGAGCGCCCTCTTCAAGGAGGCCTTCGAGAAAGCCGGCGGCAAGGTGGTCGCCATGGAGACCTACACGACCGGTGACCGGGATTTCTCCGCGCAGTTGACCAAGATCCGGGAGACCGCTCCCGACATCATCTACCTCCCCGCGCCCTACAACGACACCCCGCTGATTGCGTCCCAGGCCCGCCAACTCGGGATCAAGGCACCGTTCCTCGGGAGCGATGCCTGGAGTTCCCCCGACATCATCAAGCTTGATGCGGGCAAGAACCTCGAGGGTTCCTATTTCTGCAACCACTACTCCACGGAGACCCCCAATCCCAAGGCGAAGCAGTTCATCGCCGACTACAGGGCCCGCTACGGGAACGACCCCGATGATGTGGCCGCCCTGACGTACGACGCGATGACCCTCGCCGCCAACAGGATCGCCGCCGCCGGAAAAACCGACCGCGCCGCGGTGCGCGACGCCATGGCCTCCACCCGTTCCTTCGACGGGGTGACCGGACACTTCGTCTACCCCGAGGGAGCCCGTGAACCTGCCAAGAGCGCCGTGATCATGCAGATCAAGGACGGCGGATTCCATTGGGTCAGCACGGTTGAGCCGTAGTCTCCGCCGGCCCACCGGATTCCTTTCATGAAGTATCTCGCGCAGCAGGCGATCAACGCGCTTCAGCTCGGTTCGATCTATGCCCTGATCGCGCTCGGATACAGCATGGTCTACGGGGTGCTGACCATGATCAATTTCGCCCACGGCGATGTCTTCATGCTCGGTGCTTTTTTCTGCCTGCTGCTGATTGCGATTGTGCCCGTCCCTTTCTGGTTGGCGCTGATCGTCGTGATGGGAGCCACCGCGCTGCTTGGCACACTGATTGAGCGCTTCGCCTACCGTCCCCTGCGTAATGCGCCGCGTGTTTCCGCGATCATCACCGCGCTTGGCTGCGGGCTGGTCATCCAGAACACGACCCTCGGGATCAGCCCTTATGCCAGGCCGATGCCCCATCTGCTGGACAACACCACCTTTCAGCTCGGCGGACTGACCATCACCACTCTCCAGATGATCATTATCGGTGTCTCGGTGGCGCTGATGGTGGCACTCGATTTTCTGATCAGGAAAACCTCCTTTGGGATGGCGATGCGGGCCATCTCCTCCGATCGTGCCACGGTGCCGCTGCTCGGCATTCCTGCGAACCGTGTCATTGCGGTCACCTTCGCGCTCGGCGCCGCCCTCGGCGGAGCGGCCGGCCTTCTTTACGGGATGGCTTATCCGGTGGTCAGTGCCGCGATGGGGATCAGCGTGGGGTGGAAGGCCTTCGTGGCGGCGGTGATTGGCGGCATCGGCAACATGAGGGGAGCGGTCCTCGGGGCCTTCCTTCTCGGCGGTGTCGAGGTGATGACCGTGGCGGTGCTCCCCTCCACCTATCGTGACCTGATCTCCTATTCCCTGCTGCTGCTGATCCTGGTCTTCAAGCCCCACGGGCTTCTCGGCAAGCCGACCCTCCAGAAAGCATGAAGAGCATCGGAGAGAAGAGACGCCATCTTCCGCCCGCCCTTCTTATTGTGGGTCTGGTCGCCTCGGCGGCCCTTCCTTCGACGGGCCTGGTGAACGATTACCTGCAGTTCGTGCTGATGTCGGTGGCGATCAACGCGATCCTCTGCGTCAGCCTGAATCTGGTGAACGGCTGGATGGGGGAATTCTCGGTCGGCCATGCCGGATTCATGGCGCTGGGTGCCTATGCCTCGGCGATCCTCACGGTGAAACTCTTCCCGTCGGCCCCACCCTTCCTTCTTTTTCCCGCCGCCGTCCTGATCGGTGGGGCCGTTGCGGGATTGGCCGGCATCCCCGTCGGCATCCTCTCCTTCAAGACACGCGGCGATTACCTCGCGATCATCACGCTCGCCTTCCTGATGATCGTGAAGTCGGGGTTGGAAAACATCCCCTACACCGGGGGGCCGAGGGGGATGCTCGGAATTCCCCGCCTGACCACGGTGGCATGGGCCTATTTCTGGTGCGTGGCGGCCTTCTGGGTGATCAGGAACCTTGTTTACTCCAAGTATGGCCGCGGAATCGCCGCGATCCGCGAGGATGAGATCGCCGCCGAGGCAATGGGGGTGCCGACCCGTTCCGCGAAGCTCGTGGCCTTTGTCACTTCCTCATTTTTTGCCGGGGTTGCCGGGGCGCTTTTCGCCCATCAGCTCCAGTTCATCAATCCCTCCTCCTTCGATATCCTGAAATCGACGGAGATCCTCGTCATGGTCTATCTCGGGGGCGTCGCCTCGCTCGGGGGATCGCTGCTGGGCGCGGGTGTCGTGACGATCCTCACCCAGTGTCTCCAACCGCTCGGCACATGGCGCATGGTGGTGCTTCCCGCGCTGCTCGTGCTGCTGATGCTCTTCCGTCCCGGAGGGATCATGGGATACCGCGACTGGAACTGGCTCAAACCGCTGCTCAAGAAATCCAGGGAGGAGAAAGCCCGATGAGCGCCCTGCTGGAAACTCGCAACCTGACCCGGCAGTTCGGAGGGCTCCGGGCGATCGGCGACCTCTCCCTTTCCGTGAACACGGGCGAGATCCTCGGGGTCATCGGACCCAACGGCGCCGGAAAGACCACGTTCTTCAACCTGCTGACCGGTATCTACCCCCCGAGTTCCGGCGACATCGTTTTCAACGGCCGCTCGATTGCCGGACTGCGTCCCTCCCAGATCGCCCGTCTCGGGATGGCCCGGACCTTCCAGAATATCCGCCTCTTCCGGCAGCTCAGCGTGCTGGAGAATGTGCGGATTGCCTACGACTCGCGCCTCGTCTACTCCCCGATCGATGCCTTGCTGCGCACCCCTAATGCCCGCGTCAGGGAGAGGGAGTCGATCGATGCCTCGATGGAGTTGCTGGAGTTGTTCGAGCTAGGATCACTGGCGGATGACGCGGCCGGCGACCTTTCCTACGGATCCCAGAGACGGCTCGAGATCGTGCGCGCGCTGGCCCTGAATCCCTCGCTCCTCCTGCTGGACGAGCCCGCGGCCGGCATGAATCCCTCCGAGGCGATGCAGTTGCTCGATTTCCTCAAGTGGGTCCATGCGAAGTTCTCGCTGACCATCGTCCTCATCGAGCACCACATGCAGATGGTCATGGCGCTTTGCGACCGGATCGAGGTCATCGAGTTCGGGCTGAGGATCGCCGGCGGCACGCCCGACGAGGTGAAGTCCGATCCCCGCGTGATCGAGGCCTATCTGGGAGCGGAGGGGGAACTGCCATGAACGACGGGATCAGCCTCGAGGTGCAGGATCTGGAGGTCCGCTACGGCGGGATCCGCGCCGTGCAGGGGATCTCCTTCTCCGTGAATCCCGGGGAGATCGTGGCCATGATCGGCTCCAATGGTGCCGGCAAGAGCTCGACGCTGCGTGCCATCGCGGGGGCGGTTCCTCACTCGGGCATCATCAGGATCGGAGGCGAGGCGGTCAGCACGGTTCATCCCGAGGAGATCGTCCGCAAGGGACTCTCCCTCGTTCCCGAGGGGAGGGGGATCTTCGCCAACCTCACGATTCAGGAGAATCTGCGTCTCGGTGCCTGGACCAACATGGAGGCCTTTGATGCTAACCTAGAGAAGGTCTTCGGGCTTTTCCCCCGTCTCCGCGAGCGTCGGGATCAGATGGCGGGAACCCTGTCCGGCGGCGAGCAGCAGATGCTGGCGGTGGGGCGAGCCCTGATGAGTCGTTCCAGGATCCTTCTGCTGGACGAGCCTTCCATGGGTTTAGCGCCCAAGCTGGTGCTGGAAATCTTCGCGATCCTCCGTGACATCAACAAGGCGGGGGTCACCCTGCTGATCGTGGAGCAGAATGCCGTGATGGCGCTGCGGTTAGCCCACCGCGCCTGCCTGCTCGAGCTGGGGAGTATCACCCTGCAGGGGACTGGCGCCGAGTTGCTCGAGAATCCGAAGATTCGCGAAGCTTACCTGGGCCACTAGCTACTCTAGCGGCTATTCTAGCGCTTCTTGAGCGGCTTCTCGAGGGCCTCGGCTCTGAGTTGCGCTTCGGCGTCGGCCCAGTCGGTGGCGGAGTTTCCCGGCCACCCCATCTGCTGGCGGCGTTCGGCGATGAAGTAGGCCCGCAGGGCGATGTCGTCGTGATGAATCAGGGGCTCCTTGACGGGAGTCTTGGGTTCCAGCGTGAAGCTGGCGGGTAGCTTGGTGGAGGACTTTCCCGGGGTACGCTTTTTACGCACAGTGGCCTTTGGTGCGGTCTTCGGTTTCTCGGAAGACGCTTTCTTTGCGCGGGATCCCTTTGCTGCGGCGGAGGTTTTCTTGGTGGTTGCCATGTCGTTTACTCCTTGGGAGCAAAGGGTATGCCGTAACCATGCGGCGTAAAATGGTTTTTTATGCCATTTCGTCCCCGAAAGAGGCAATCTGAAGGCATGAAGGAATTCCTCCTCCGTTGGTTCGTCACCACGCTCTCTGTTCTCGGTGCCACCTGGGTGATTCCCGGCCTGCATTGCGACACCACGGGGGCCCTTCTGGGGGCGGCCCTGCTCCTCGGCATCATCAATGCGCTGGTCCGCCCGGTTCTTCTGCTCCTGAGTCTCCCCTTCATCATCGTGACCATGGGATTCTTCATCCTGGTCATTAATGCCCTGCTGATCATCTTTGTTTCCAAGGTGATTCCCGGATTCCATGTGGAGGGGTTCTGGACGGCGCTGTTTGCCGGGATCGTCATCGGAATCATCAGTTGGATCCTGAGCAGCTTCTTCCGGGCCAGCGACGGCAGCGTTCATCCGGTGACCTATCACCCCAGTATCAAGCAGGCGCAGGGCCGGGTGGTCGGGGAAGACTAACTTGGAAAGAATGAATCAGGAACTCAGGAACTCAGGAAAAGAGACTGAGCTTCGCGATGGGGGAATCAGTTCCATGGTCATCGAAGCGGCGATCAGGGTTCACAAATCGCTAGGTCCCGGCTTTCTTGAGTCTTTTTACGAGGAAGCGCTCGCCATTGAGTTGTCTGAAGCCGGCATTCCCTTTGAAAGGCAAAAAAGCATTGTTCTAAAATACAAAGGCAATCCCATCGGGGAACATCGTCTGGATTTGCTGATTCACGGCAAGCTTGTGGTTGAACTCAAGGCCATCAAGGATCTGGAGCCGATTCATTTCTCGATTGTCCGTTCCTACATGAAGGCTGTCGGGGTAGAGTCCGGATTGATTCTCAATTTTGGCGCGATGCCACTGATGATCAAAAGGGTTGCAAGGGAATATCCCCTTCCTGAGTTCCTGAGTTCCTGATTTTTACCCCCATTCATGATTCCGTTTTTCGACCACACCCCTGCGGGTCCCAAGATTTGCGGGATCACGACACCCGAGGATGCGCTCAGTTGCATTGAGTCGGGTGCGGCGGCGCTGGGGTTCAACTTTTATCCCCCTTCGCCCCGTTCGATTCCTGCCGTCGCCGACCTGGCCTGGATCAAAAAGCTCAAGGCCGACTATCGCGATGTGGCCTTCGTGGCCGTGGTGGTGAATCCCGACGAGGAGTTACTCGCCAGACTGCGCGCCGCAGGATGTTTTGACGCCATCCAGTTCCACGGGGATGAGACGGCGGATTTCTGTGCCAAGGAGTCCAAGGGGTTTGCCCGGTGGATCAAGGCGCTCCGAGTCCGCTCCAAGGCTGATCTGGATCCGGCTCTGGCCTTCGCCACGCCTTATCTCCTGCTCGACGCTGCCGTTCCTGGAACCTACGGCGGAAGCGGTGAAATAACGGATTGGGGGCTCGCTGCCGAGTTCGTCGCAAATCATCCCGAGAAGCGGGTGATCCTCGCCGGCGGCCTTACCCCGGAGAATGCCGACGTGGCTGTTCGTCGCGTTAACCCCCATGCCGTCGATACGGCCAGCGGGGTGGAGTCGGAACCGGGACGCAAGGATCCGGCCAAGGTACGGTCGTTCATTACGGCCGCACTCGCGGCTGAATGACCCATGAGTGATTCCTCTTCTGTCCGGGAGGTGCCCGCTCATCCTGCCTCCCATGGGTGGCCGCTGTTTCGGGTCATAGGAATCAGGGTTTCCATCCACTGGTCGTGGTTTCTGGTTGCGGTTTACGAGATCCAGACAAGGAGGGGAGATTACAGTTCCCCGATCTGGAATGTTGCCGAGTATCTGGCGCTCTTCGTCATGGTTCTGCTGCACGAATTCGGTCATGCCTTCGCCTGCCGGATGACGGGGGGACAGGCCGACGAAATCATCCTCTGGCCGCTCGGCGGGGTCGCGTTTGTGCGGCCTCCTGCACGACCGGGCGCCCTGCTCTGGAGCATCGCGGCGGGTCCCTTGGTGAATGCCCTGCTGGTTCCGTGCCTTGCGCTGCTGTCGATGGCAACGGTGGATGCGGGGGCTGACATGAAGAAACTGGTTCACACGGTTTCCTTCCTGAACCTCGTGCTGCTGGTCTTCAACATTCTTCCGGTCTACCCGCTCGACGGGGGGCAGATCCTCAGGGCCTTGCTCTGGTTTGTGATCGGACCCGTGAGAAGCCTCATGGTGGCTTCCGTGATCGGGATTCTGGGGGCGCTTGCCCTCGGCGTTGTTGCCTGGATGAAGGCCGGGATCTGGCTGGGTATTTTGGCCGCATTCATCCTGATCCGGGCGCTGGAGGGATTCAGACAGGCAAGATCCCTCTCCTCTTTGGCGGCACCTGCCCGCCATCAAGACGTGCACTGTTCCTCGTGCGGACAGTCTCCTCCCTGTGCGGATCTCTGGAATTGCGACGCCTGCGGGAGAAAATTCGACACCTTCGCAACGGGTGGCCGATGCCCCCAATGCGGCAAGGGGTTTGGATGGACCTCGTGCCCTCTCTGCGGAGCGGTTCATCAGACGGATGCGTTTCGGTGAGTTCTAGCAGGGGTTTCCGGGGCTAATTCGGTTTTCTGATTTCCCGATTCGCACCATTCCGTGCATTCTGACGCGATGAGCAAAACCTATCGCATCGCAGTGTTGGCCGGAGACGGCATCGGGCCCGAAGTCATGGCCGAGGCCGCCAAGGTTCTCCGCGTCGTCGAGAAGAAGTTCGGATTCGAGCTGAAGGAGACCCCTGCGCTAATCGGGGGTGCGGCGATCGACGGTGCGGGTAAGGCCCTTCCCGCCGAGACCCTGAAAATCTGCGAGGAGTCCGAGGCGATCCTTTTCGGTTCGGTCGGCGGCCCCAAGTGGGAGACCCTCCCCCCCAACGAGCAACCCGAGCGCGGAGCGCTCCTGCCGCTGCGCAAGCACTTCGGCCTCTTTGCGAACCTCCGCCCCTGCCTCTGCCTTCCCGAACTTGCCCACGCGTCACCGCTCCGTGCGGAATCGGTGGCCGGCGGCGTCGATGTCCTCTGTGTGCGTGAACTCACCGGCGGGCTCTACTTCGGTGAGCCGAAGTATCTCAAGGAGGAGGCGGATCCGATCGCCGTCGACACGATGGTTTACAGGAAAAGCGAAATCGAGCGGATCGCCCGGGTCGCCTTCGGGGCGGCGCGCGGCCGTTCCAAAAGGCTCACCTCGATCGACAAGGCCAACGTGCTCCAGAACGGAATCCTCTGGCGTCGCACCGTCACGGAGGTGGCCAAGGAATACCCGGATGTGACCCTTTCCCACCTCTATGTGGACAATGCCGCGATGCAGTTGGTGAAGGCGCCCAAGCAGTTTGACGTGGTGCTCGCCGAGAACCTTTTCGGGGACATCCTGAGCGACGAGATGGCCATGATCGCCGGCTCGCTCGGCATGCTCCCGAGTGCCAGCCTCGGGCAGTCGACGGGCACAGCGCGCCGGTTCGGTCTTTTCGAGCCGAGCGGGGGATCCGCGCCCGACATTGCCGGGCAGGGAATCGCCAACCCGATCGCCCAGATCCTGAGCGCCGCCCTGATGCTGCGCTATGCGCTGGACGAGGCTGTCGCGGCGGACGCCATCGATGCGGCCGTCCGCAAGGTGATCGCCGCGGGACTGCGCACCGGGGACATCTGGTCGGAGGGGACGACGAAGGTGGGAACCGCCGCCATGGGCGACGCGATCGCTGCGGCACTCTGATTCACCTTGCCTTCTGCAAGACGTTCCCAAGGGGAAAATCCTTGCCAACAACCGGGCAGGGAAGGCACCTTCGCATATGGCAGCGATCATCGGATCCAATCCTGACGAGATCTTCTACCGCGGCGCGGAGTCTTTCTTTTCCGCCCATGCCGGGACCGGGCTAACCTACGACGACGTCACCCTGGCAACCCTCTACTCTGAAGTTCTTCCAGCCCAGACCCGGCTCGATTCGCGGCTCGCCGACGGGCTTGAGCTCAACATCCCGGTCATCTCCTCCGACATGGACACGGTGACCGAATCCCGCATGGCGATTGCCATGGCGCTCAACGGCGGCCTCGGGCTGATCCATTACAACATGCCCGAGAGCGAACAGCTCAAGCAGGTCAGTCGGGTGAAATACCACGTCCAGGGCCTCATCCAGGACCCGATCAAGGTCTTCCCCGACCAGTTCATCGGGGATGTGCTCGCCCTCATCGAGGAGAAGAAATTCGGATTCAGCACCTTCCCGGTTGTCGATGCCCAGGGAAAACTCGTCGGACTGCTTTCGGGCCATGTGGTCAAGCCGCGCTATGCGGCGAAGACCGTCGCCGAGGCCCTGACGCCCCGTGCCCAGGTCCATACCGTCACAAGAAAGGAACTCGGCAACGACCCGATTGCGGTGGCCGACAAGTTCTTTACCGAGCATGTCGGCATTCACAAGCTGCTGGTCGTGGATGACGAGGATCGCCTGCACGGCCTCATCACCATGAGCGATGTGGAGAAGATCACCCAGGAGCGGAAGGCCCAGTTCAAGCCGGCCCGCGATTCCCAGTTCCGCCTGCTCTGCGGTGCCGCGGTCTCCGCCACCCGCAACGCATTCGGCGAACTCGACCGCGAGCGCATCCTCGGCCATGTCGGGGCGCTCCTTGACCGCGGCCTCGACGTGGTGGCCGTTTCCACCGCCCACGGCCACACCAAGGGAGTCGGCGACACGGTCCGGATGCTCCGCGACGCGTTTCCAAAGCTCCCGATCATCGCCGGCAATGTCACGAGTGCCTCGGGTGTCGAATTCCTCGCCGACAGCGGTGCCAGCGTGATCAAGGTTGGTCAGGGACCCGGTTCGATCTGCACGACCCGCATTGTCGCCGGCGTCGGCATCCCGCAGATGACCGCCCTCCATGTCTGCTCGAAGGCCGCGGCCGCAAAGAAGGTCTCCATCCTGGCCGACGGCGGCATCACCAAGTCAGGTGACATCGTCAAGGCGCTCACCCTCGCGCAGGGCGTGATCTGCGGCGGCATCCTGGCCGCGTG
>Ga0208379_1000015_pt1 | contig 84180 bp, 61 predicted proteins | sample CryBogCBE02Aug07_FD_184559 | JGI IMG/M metagenome (GOLD analysis project Ga0208379, IMG submission 184559) | Freshwater microbial communities from Crystal Bog, Wisconsin, USA - CBE02Aug07 (SPAdes) | ecosystem: Environmental > Aquatic > Freshwater > Lake | place: Crystal Bog, Wisconsin, USA... | reverse complement strand
CTAGTCCTTGTGAACCAGTGTAACCAACTGATCCGTTATACCCTAATCCGCTACTACCAGTATATCCAAAAGATCCTGTATATCCCGAACCAGCACTACCGATATACCCAAGTGAACCAGTATATCCGATATTACCCTGACTACCGAAATAACCAGGACTACCTAGTCCTTGTGAACCAGTGTAACCAACTGATCCGTTATACCCTAATCCGCTACTACCAGTATATCCAAAAGATCCTGTATATCCCGAACCAGCACTACCGATATACCCAAGTGAACCAGTATATCCTTGTAATCCGAATGATCCGGTATACCCTTTCGATCCAAAATATCCCAACGACCCAAAAGATCCAGAATACCCTAACCCACTGCTACCGACATAACCTAAAAGGCCCACTGACCCGGTATATCCCGAACCGGCACTGCCGACGTATCCGAGTGAACCGGTGTACCCTTGTAATCCGAGTGAACCGGTATATCCCGAGCCGGCACTGCCGACGTATCCGAGTGAACCGGTATATCCTAATCCGCTACTTCCAGTATATCCTTTTGATCCGATATACCCGACACCGGCACTTCCTATATACCCGATTGACCCGAGATATCCGGATATTCCTTGGCTACCATAATACCCTAATAAGCCTTGACTTCCGGTATATCCTCCTGCATCACCTTTATCTCCTCGACTTCCAGAGTATCCAATTCCGCCGATACTACCAACATACCCAAATTGTGCTACATCAGTACTAAAGAAAGGTCCTGTAATATCTACCCATCTTTCGCCGATATCATCTAATACATATTCATATAATACTTGATTAGTTGGTTCATACCAATGATCACCTGCCCAAAACGTTGTATTTGTAGGAGGAGTGACTCCTTCGTAATAATTGGGAATTCTTACACTTTCTCTACCACCTAGATTAATAAAACTAGAAACAGTATTAGTAAAAGTTAAATTACCGGTAATACTAACTAATTGAGTAACTAAACTTATATTTCCAGTTATTGTACTTACTTGTAACGTAATAGTAGATAAACTAGGAGTATTGGGAGATATAACTCCATAATTAAAGTTTAAATTACCTAAACTGCTAGAAAATACAGTACCGGTGGCATAAGATATTAATGTATACCCAGTACCTGTGGTAGGAGAAGGACCCAATGCAGGCTGCGCATTGGCTAAGTTTAAAAATTGATAACGTGTCGGGCTTAACGTACCTGTAGGATTAACAAGTGTACGACCGCTAATAAGACCTGGCATTAAAATTTCTCCGTTTTATAATTAAAATTATTCATTAGCTATTCGCCGTTTCTAATACACTTAAAGTTATCACACAGGCATTATCTGCATCGGTATAACAATAAACACTATCTAATTGCTCGACAATCATTTTTCCTGTAGTCATACTAGCAGCATCATTTGGTGGAATTTGGTATCCCACAACTAATGGTGTCACTACATGAGGATCTTGTCCTCCAAATCCTTGTGCATTTTTTAAAATAGGTAAATTTCTATAATGTGCAAATGTGACAGCATGAGGATTAATCGGATCAATATTTGCCACCTGCGTCATTAGAATAATTGCCGTAACCCCAACAGGAGCGGTATATACCGTTGCTGTAGTTCCGGTAGTCCAGGTACTTTGTAATTTTGCTGTTTTAGTTTTGAATACATTTAACGGTAATAATGCCATAAATCTTTTAACCTCCGCCTTCAATTGCTAAAATGAACGGTGTCATATTAGCAAACAAGCTCTTTGTAAACGTTCTACCACTTAATACACCAGTGGCCTGGCTAATAACAAGTGAAGGGCCAATTCTAAAATCACCATTCTGGTCGGTTGAAGTATAGAAGACCTTACCATTATTTAATTGAACTACTTCCTGTCCTTGAACAGGATCTTTAACTCCACGCTGTGGCAATGCACTGTATGTTACACCAGCACCTACATACTCAAACGTATATCCAGAAGCAGATTGATAGCTTCTTTGATAAAAGTTTACAATAGCGCCATCTGGGAAGAGAGATGCATCAGTTACATTTTCTTCTAAGGACACAATATGATGAGTTCCTGAACGATACCAGTAACTTAGTCCTGAATAATAACTATAATAATTTCCGCCAGTTTCGAGATCATATGTTAATTGCCTTAATGTAAGTCGAATATCTCTCTTACATTTCTCTACATTAAAGCTAGTAAAGAAATAAGGATCCCCTTCGATGAATGAAATTAAGTAAGATACTAAGTATTCCGTTTGGGCATTTATTGTCGATATTGCTACACTTGCTCCCGCCGGCGGTGTTCCTACTTTTGTGGGAACAGCATAATTTGTTGCTAATGTTATATTAGCAGCATCAATTATGCCTATAATTAAATTAAGTCGATTATATATAAAACTAATAGATTCGCCGTTAACATGTGCATTTGTTAAAATGTTACCATTTGAACATAAAATAGCTTGTAATTCAAATAATATATCAATTTCATATCCTATTTGGCTGTTTTGCTGTGCTGTATTAGCAGCGCTTAATATATTACTACCTAATTCATATTTTTGACTTGTACTTCCATCTGGATTAATTTTAGTTGCAAATGCGTCACTTACATCGCTTGACAATACAGTATAATATGCATTTCCGCAGAAATATAAATTAAAGTAGTTACTATTAACTAATTGTACAGTATTTGTAGGATCAGATCCGCCACTACCTAATCCATAGTTTAATGTAATAGTTTGATAACTAACATCTGTTACAATGGTTCCAGGTATAATATATGGAGAAAATACTCCATTAACAGTAGTTCCTGTATTACCGAATTGGTCTTGAATATATACCGTATTTCCCACAGCAATACCTGTAGTATCGATACCGGATATAGTAAGACTACCGGTAGTTAATGATGCGAGACTCGGAGTAGCATTTAAGAACCCCGGATACCCTTGATTATTAATATAAGGAACTATATTTCCTTGATAATCGACAGTAGTTAATGGAGGTTCTACTTCCATAATTAATGCAATATGGGGTCGAAATGCTGTATCCGGTATATAGATTTCAACTTGTCCATTTTGTGGATAATATCCTAATGGATAATATTCACCATTAACCTGATATGTCGGATTCGGAGGATTATATATAGTTCCACTAAATTCTAATTTGCCAAACCCATTAGATAATAAGCATATATTACCGAAGTTAGCATTACTATTAACAATAGATGCGATTCCTCCGTTATCAGTTTGTACACCAACGCTACAGAAGATTGTAAACACCGATACAAGCTGCGCATAACCATTATTGGTGATGTGTATACCTCTTCCGCCTTGATTAATTTGAGTAAATGCGTCGAATACATACGATTGAATTGGGCTTCGATCGCTAATTACAGCACCGTCGATCAATGTACCGCCCATCGCGCCGATCTGATCAACTTTACGACTATCCCATGTACTGGTATTTCCGGTATATTTTAAACTTAATTCCTCAACTTGTGCATCTGTAGCAGGGAAAACTAAAGTATTGCCGAAATATAAAGTTCCATTTTGTGCATCGCCTACAGTCGGACCGGATAATGTGATCGTATAAACATTATTTGTCTGAGAAGTAATAGAAATAATTGTAGGACTGTTTCTTACGTCATCCGAACTTACTCCAGTAGTTGCAAATAATCCCGATCCAGTGAATGGCAATGGTGCAGCATCCGGACCATTTTTTATTATATCAGATATAATTGTATAACATCTATTAATAGCCGAGGCTGCATGTATTCCCCCTTCTAAAGTATTAATAAACACTTGTGTTGCTGTAGATCTTACAACCGGAACAGGTGTGTTACTTATTATATTTTGACTAATATTATTGAGATATGCTATTGCATCAGAGGTTATAGTTTCTTCACCGTAGATAGCACTCTGTACTCCTGCATATGAAGGAATAATGACTTGATTATAATTCTTTTGATGTGACGTCGGAAGAGGTTGACTTTGAATAACCAGATTAATTAGATATTTAAGTTGATTAAAGGCCCCTACTACCTGAGGAATTTCATTAGGAATATTAGTCGTAGTATAACTCGATGCATAATAATATGCACCTGCTTGAATACTTTGTCGATTACCCCCATTTAATAAATCAAAGCTAACACAATCAATAATATATCCAACATCACGATAGCATGTTGATGTATTATAGACAAACCCTGGATTATTTGCAGTTACCCAATTGACTGTCTGTTGTTGAATTGTTGTTTTAGCAGCTTGAATTGCAGTGTATGCTGCTACCGTTGATGTATTTGTCGATGGTAATCCATTAGGAATAATAATATCTGTTATTCCATTGGTACCAGAATTAATAATAGTTATAATTTCATTGAAATTTGCATTAACACTAGTTATAGCAGATGGGAAGCTAGCAATAGTTGCTGTTACTAGAGATTGTGCATATTCAATAGCATTAGTTGTTGTAGTTACTTCTCTACCAATTGAACCTGTATAATCACCTTGTGACCAATATTGTAGTCCTGCAAAAGCACTTTGTGAGTTTCCACCATAAATTAAATCTAATGCTACGCTATCAACAATTAATTTCGTGTCTCTTTCACATTTGATCTTATCATAGATAAACACACTCGAATATGTTGCATCGATATAAGCAGTTACTTCTGCTTGTATAAATGAACGATTGGCTTCTAATAAATTAGCAGCATTAACAACTGCTGCTGTAGAGCTCGGGGTTAACCCTATCGGGGTTGGGGTAACAGGATTTCCACCGATTAATACTCCAGGACCATTATTAATTATAGTTGTGATTCTATTAATATTAGAATCAATAGCAGTTACTTCATTGGTAGTACCGACTGATCCGCTAATAACCTGAGCGACTGCTGTTTGATATGGATTCGGTAATTGAATCCCTTGTATAACATAATTTGCTAATGTTTGAATATAATTGTATGCAGCCGTAGTTTGTGGTATTTCATTAGATGGTAATACACTATTTGTACCGGTATTTGTATAATAATAAACTCCACTTTGTATAGCTTGTCTATTACCGCCATATGTTAAATCAAATGTTACACTATCGATTATATATCCAGCATCTCTAAGACATGTGCTAGTTGTGTATGACCAATTTTTGATATAATTGACTATTTCATTTTGTATAAAGCTTCTATTACTATGCAAGAGCAAGAATGCATTATATGATACAGAATTCGGTGTTAACCCAATCGGAGTGTATATCCCTCCTGCCGCTGCCGGCCCATTTTGGACAACATTTAATAATAAATTGATATTATTAACAACTGCAGAAATATCCGCATTTGTTCCAGCTGGTAAATTAGTAACTTGTCCAGAAGCATAACCATTTAATGATTTTGCAGAAATAACATAGCTGACTACTTTCTTTAAATATGTATATGCAGCAACAGTTTGTGGTAGTTCATTCGGAATATTAGTTGTATTCGAGAACCCTAAATAATAGATACCGCTTTGAATAGCTTGTCTATTAGAAGGAGATGTATAAGTTGGATCTGCATTATATAATAAATCATAACTGATACTATCAATAATGAAACCCATGTCTCTACGACAAATTGCTTGATCAATTGTTCCCCAAACATACGGATATGTGGTTTGTAACTCGCTAGCTACAGTCGAAATAATGGTATCTCTATTCGATTGCAATGCATTATATGCAGCAAGTACCACTCCTGTACCTGCAGTTATTGAATTTGGTACAATAGAATCTGTAATAGTAGACGGATTGATTGTTCCGTTTAATAACCCGATAATTAAATTGAATTCATTTGTTACAAAGTTTTTTTCTAACGTAGTTGTAATAACTGAGGCTGCTGCTATACTTAATTGATTAATTGCATATTCGGTGGCTACAAGTTCTGATCCTTGAATATTTAAATTACCGCCTTGTGCCCAATATTGTAATGCTGAAAATACGATCTGACTGTTTCCACTAGTTCCGGGGAAATATAAATCTTGAGCCAATGCATCAACAATTAAACCAGTATCTCTTTTACATTTGCTTTGTAATGGAGTTGAATTATTAAATGTAGTATTAGAATATGTTGCATTAACATGCGCTACTACTTGTTGTTGCAAATAGGTTCTATTAGCTTTTAATAATGATACTGCATTAGCGGTGGTTCCGTTAGCACTTAAACTATTTGGTACTATTTCATCAGTTACACCTGTAGTACCATTAGTTAAGATATTAATTATATAATTAAAATCTGTTTCTATTGCGGCAGCATCATTAATAGTTCCTGGAGAACCGTTGTAGATGGTTTGCGTTGCAGTCGTGGAATATCTTGTTGTCGGCCCAGTAGAATTTTGTACTATTTCTTTTGCTAAATTTTTAAGATATGTAATAGCTTCGATTGTTTGTGCCGATTCAACTGTGATGTTTCCAGTATAACCATTTTGATTCCAATATTGAATAGCTGCAAAATCGCTTTGACTGGTTCCACCGAATAACAAATCTTGAGCTATTGCATCGACTATTAATCCGGTGTCTCTTTCACATTTGTTTCTATCGTAATTAAATGGTTTTGCAAACCAATAGTTAATATAAGCAATTAATTCATTTTGTATGAATGTACGGTTCGCTAGCAATAAGTTGTAGGCGTCAATATCCCCTTGTACATTACTCGATGATAAATTAATCGGTTTCTTTGGATAATACGGGCTAGGACCATTATTAATAATGTCTGTGATGATATCAACTTCATTTTCAATATATGCTATTTGCGAACTTGAAGCATGAGTTGCTGTTGATATAAAGATCTGAGTGGATGTATTTCCGATAGTAGTCGTTACGGTATTATTTGTTATAACACCTCGTGCGACTTGTTTAATTCTATTATAAGCAGCGGTAACTTGTGCTAATTCATAGGTAATAACACTATTATTGCTATCATAATTATAATAATAGACACCACTTTGTATACTCTGTCTATTACCGTTATGCAACAAATCAAAACTCACGCTATCGATAATATATCCAACATCTCGTCTGCAAGTATCTCTATTATAATTAAATCCTACAGGATATATTTTGTTAATATAAGCTACTGTTTCTGCTTGAATAAATGCGCGATTAGCAGACAATAAATTAGCTGCATTAATTACAGCAGGTACTACACTAGGAATAACAGAAATTGGAGTAGGTGCTAATGCTGCGCTTGTTCCTGTATTGATAATACTAGTAATTAAACTAATATTATTAGAAACTGCAACTACTTGTGCAGTTGTTCCAACATTAGGACTTAGAACTTGTGCAACATTTGATTGATATTGAGTCGGTACACGTTGTCCTGTTATGATATATGAACTAATATTTTGAATAAAGTTATATGCTGCAGTTACTTGAGGTTGTTCATTAGGTATAGCGGTTATATTACTAAAACCATAATAATAAACTCCGCTATGTACTGCTTGTCTATTGCCGTTATATAATAAATCAAAACTTACACTATCGACCATATAGCCGATATCACGATAGCATTTGCTTGAATTATATACATATCCATATGTTTTAGTAGCTTCTACAAATGCAACAGCTTCCGATTGTAGATATGCTTTATTAGCTTCTAATAAAGTATAAGCTCCGGCAACAAATGCATTTGTACTAGAAGTTAAACTGTTAGGTATAATTAAATCAGTAACTCCAGCTGTTCCATTATTAATAATATCGACTATTAAGTTAAACTCATCATAGATCTTTTGTTTTTCACTATTTGTTACAACAATCCCGGAAACTGTAGTTTGAACCGTAGATGTTTGATATCTAATTCCGGTAGTATCATTAGTGATAACTTTAATTGCTAAATCTCTAATATAAGAAATAGCAGCAGTAGTTGTAGTTAATTCAGTTGCAATTGAACCTGTATATCCAGATTGTGCCCAGTATTGCAATCCGGAGAAATTGCTTTGACTGCTGCCGCCGAATAATAAATCTTCAGCTAGAGAATCTACAATTAATCCTACATCTCTTGCACACTTAGTTTGATCATAAACAAAACCTGGTTTTGCTTGACTATATATAAAATTATCAAGATAAGCAATAACTTCAGCTCTTATGAAATCTCTATTAGATTCTAATTGAGAAACAGCATTTTTCACAGCAGATACCGAACTCTGTGTTAATGATATCGGTGTCGGTGTTATAAGCGATCCGCCTATAGTGACTGTAGGTCCATTATTGATAATAGTTGTAATTCTATTAATACTATTATCAAGCGCAGAAACTTGAACACTTGTACCGGCCGATCCGCCGACTCCACTTTGAGATATTGCAGTTTGATACGGATTCGGCACAGCAATACCTTGTACAATATAATTCGTCAGTGTTTGTATATAATTATATGCTGCGGTTATTTGATTTTTTTCTGTCGGAGCAATTGCACTTGCTGTCGGAGAGAATGAATAATAATAAACGCCACTTTGAACAGCTTGTTTATTACCGCCATATAATAAGTCAAAACTAATACTATCGACTATATATCCAACATCACGGTAACATGTTGCTGTGCTATAAACGAACCACGAGGGTTTAGTTGCCTCAACATATGCAACTGTTTGTTCTTGAATAAATGTTCTATTATTTTGTAATAGATTGTATGCATTTGTAGTAGCAGTACTAACTGGAGTATATCCATTAGGTATAATAAGATCAGTTACACCGGCTGTTCCGTTTGTTAAAATATTTGTAATTACAGAAAAATCATTTGCAATTATTTCAGCTTCTACTGAAGTTGCTGCAGTTCCTGTCTGCTGAGCAGTCGGGCCCGATGGATAATATATAGGATTATATCTTGTGCCGTTAGTGATATTTTGTACTACTTGTTGTGCAAGAGAGCTAGCAAAGTTAATTGCATCTACTGTCTGATTTAATTCGACTGTAATTTGCCCAGTATATCCTGCTTGATTCCAATACTGCAATCCGGCAAAATCACTTTGACTTGTTCCACCATATAATAAATCTAATGCAATAGCGTCGATTATTAATCCGGTATCTCGTGAACATTTTGTTTTATCATAATAATAATTTGATAAACCTAAATCAACATAAGCAACTACTTCATTTTCGATAAATGTTTTATTTGCCTGCAATAGGTTATAAGCATTATGAATTAATGTATTGGATGTTGCAGTACCATTCGGAGTAATAATATTAGTAACTCCGACAGTTCCGTTAGTTAAAATATTCGTAATTGTCGAGAATAATGAAGAAACTATACCGCTTGCAGTAGTAGATCCGCTTGCTGCAAAATTAAAGATCTGTGTAGTTGCTGTTTGTAAAGAAGTAACAGTTGTATTAGTAATAACTTTCTGTGCTAACCAACTTGCATAATTAATTGCGGCGGTAGTTGTTGTTAATTCTTTACTAATTGCTCCTGTATATCCTTTTTGATTCCAATACTGTAATCCAGCAAAGATTGCTTGACTATTATCTTTTTGTAAAATATCAAATGCAATACTATCAATAATTAACCCGGTATCTCTATAACAATTCGCAGCATTATAATTAAATCCTACGCTAAAAGTATCATCAACCCATCCAGTCAACTCTGCTGCTAAGAAATCTCTATTTGAGGTTAATAAGTTAAATGCATTAATAGCATTATAGTTATAGGTTAATTGATTACTAATCGGAGTTGGAGGAGGAGCAATACTAGGGCCTACTGTAATAATATCTGTAATTAAATCGATATTAGAATTTATCTGTTCAACTTCTAATGATGATCCAGTCTCGCCGGGAAGTACCTGCATAACAGCGGTCTGATATGTATTTGTTATAAGTTTACCCCTAACAATAGAGGAGACCAATGTTTTAATATAATTATATGCTAATGTAGTTTGAGCTACTTCGTTAGTGGCAATAGCTCCGGCTATGGTTGAGAATGAATAATAATAAACGCCACTTTGAACAGCTTGTTTATTACCGCCATATAATAAGTCAAAGCATACGCTATCAACCATATACCCTGCATCTCGATAACACTTAGCCTGACTATATGTAAACCCTGCAGTTTTTGTATTTTCTACAAATGCAACTGTCTGTTCTTGTATATAAACTTTATTTGCTTGCAATAAATTTACTGCATTAAGTATGTTACCTGTTGCAGGATTAATGCCATTAGGAATGATTAGATCTGTCACTCCAGTGGTTCCATTGTTTAGAATATTTGTAATTACAGAAAAGTCATTAGCAATTAATGTAGCTTCATTAGTGGTTGCAGCAGTTAAACTAATATTTTGTGTACTAGGCGATGCTCCATTATAATATGTAGCAGTATATCTTGTACCGTTCGTACTATTTTGTACAATCTGTTGTGATAAACTACTAATAAAATTTATAGCAGCGGTTGTTGTTGTTAACTCCGAAGGTATTAACCCAACGTATCCATTTTGATTCCAATATTGTAATCCAGCAAAATCGCTCTGACTAGTTCCGCCAAATAACAGATCTAACACGAGAGCATCAACAATTAACCCGGTATCTCTTAAGCATTTCGTTCTACTATAATTTTGATAATATGAAGAGTTACTATAGATATAATTGTCAATATAGGCTACCACTTCGGATTGAACAAAGTATCGATTGGCATTTAGTAAAGTAGCTGCAGTTTGTGTATATGCATCTCCTAAAGCTTTTAATCCGATCGGGCTAGGTGTAATCGGTAATCCGTTAATTAATGTGTTAGGACCATTATTAATAATTGTAGTAATTCTATCAATATTAGAATTGATATTATTGATTTGAATCGCAGTACCTGCAATCGGATTGAATGTTTGAGATATATAATTCTGATAAAGATTGGTTAACTTGTTATTTTTAATAATGTTAACCGCAATATATTGCATATAATCTAATGCATTTAATGTTTCTGCAGGCTGATTGCCAGGGAGAATAATTACTCCGTTATTGTAATATGCTAATGCGGATTGTAATGTATTAACATTACCGCCGGCTGCAGCATCATTAGCGATTGCAGTTAATATTGTACCAATGTCTCGGTAACATTTATTTTGTTGTATCTGCGTTAATCTAAAATTATTATTAAACAGGCTACGAACATATGCACTTACTTCTGATTGAACAAATAATAAGTTCTTAAGTAAAATATTTTGTGCATTTGAGAATCCTCCTCCTAAATTCGGTCCGCTAATAGAAGGAGGAGCAACACTTGGACCATTTTGAATTATATTTTTAATTAAGTTAAAGTTATTGATAATAACAGTTTCGGCTACGCTACTATCATCCTTTGCTCCGGTATAATAGCTCAAACCGCATTCAATGCTCTTGGTGTTCCCGCCGAGGATAATGTCTTGTGTTACTGCATCAACAATTAATCCAGTATCTCTAAAACAATAATCTTGTTTATAAACAAAAGTCGGATAAGTTGCATTTACATATGCTACTACTTCGTTTTGTAGAAAATTTCTATTAGCTTGTAATAATAATTCAGCGCTAACTAAAGGAGCTTCGGGTCCGCAACTATTAAAGCTAGTCGGAGCTGCACTCGGCCCTTCATTAATAATCGTAGTAATGATATTAACAGCATTGGTAATTTCTTGGCTAGCGATTCCTCCACCGATCATCGAAGTATTAATTATTTGAGAGGTACCTGTCGTAATCACAGGAGCTGTCTGGTTAACAATAATAGACTGACATAATGTATCGATGTATTCAATCGCTGCAGTAGTTTGTATTTGTTGACCTTCGATAAGATTAATAACGCCATTCCAATAGGCTAATCCTGCTTCAACTGCTTTTTCATTACCACCAAAAGTAACATCATAGGAAATATTTTGTACAATTAATCCAACATCTCTGAAACACTTAGCTTGGTTATATGTAAAATTGTAAAAAGCAGACCCCGGAGTAGCAGCAGCAACTTGTTGATTAACGAATGCAACCACTTGTTCTTGAATAAATGTAATATTAGCTAATATTAAGGTTCTAGCACTAAAAAATCCCGGATCTTGTGGTCCACTAATAACGTTTAATCCCGGAACGATCGATCCGTTTGTTAATTGTACTGTTAGTGTTGTTGTATTTGCTTCAAATGTAGCAATGCCTACACCTTGAGGAACTTGTACTGTTTGGTTCGGAACAAACATTGTTCCATCAACTAACCAAGGACCGCTTTGATTAGTGCAATTCTGTACATATGGCGATTGATAAAGGTCGATCTTAGCTCCGTTAACTTGCGGTGGGAACGCAGTACAATAAGCACCTCGATTAGTTCCATTAACATATGGACCAGGTAATAATCCGCTTCTGCCATTAAAAAACTGCATCTGTGCAAGATAGCATCCACTTTGAACATGGAAAAGATCTTGTGTTTTATTAATCGGTTCTAAACTAGTAGTTCTTAAATCATCTCCTACTACAGCAGTATTTGGCTGTAATAATATAGGATTATTTTCTAAATAATGTCCGCTATAAACTTTAATTAATGTTCCCGGACGATAATATGGACTACGGACAGCTCCGCTAACCGTGCGACATGCTCGACTAGGATCAGCTGCTCGCCCATCATTGGTATCATTACCGTCTACTGTAACATGGAGAACGTTAGTGATTACCGGTGCAGTACCAATCGGATTTGATCCTAATGCTCTTAATTCAGCATTAATTTGTACTAAACCGGCAGTCGAGCCGATGCTTAATGTATTAGTGCTAGTAACCTGATTAGTAACTAACGTATCAACATATGCATTGAGCCAATTTCTTTCAGGACTACCTAAATTAAATGCGTCGTTAATTGTCGGAACGATATTTGAACCAATTTCCGATTCAAATATAACTGTATCTGTAACAGTATTATTTCCTAAAACAATATTACCATCTGCAGTAATATTACCGGTAGCATGCAAGTTTCCTGTAACAATAGTATCGCCGACAATATTTACAGATTCATTACCGCTAGGTTGTATAGTGATTGGCCCAACATTAGTGGTGATAACTCCATTTTGTATTACAAGATTACCTAATTGAGCTACACCTGTATTCGGCCCAGTATATAAAACTTTTAAATTATTAGCATTGATAGTTCCATTGACATCTAATTCGTATGCCGGATTACTGTTACGTATACCAATACGTCCATTATTGACGTCAAGATATAATAAATTAGTTTCAAAGGCTAGGTTTACACCATCGCGTAATAGATTAGAAGATAATAACGGACCTGAAATACGACCAATAGCCATTGTGGCTCCTTGTCATCACCGATTTTCACGGGTAACCACCTTACATTGCGGGTTTGCCACAGTTTGTTCCTGTCGGGAACATTCTCGACATCGTTATATTTATTATTGTTTTATTAAATGGGGTTGTTAGGATTCAAAAAGGTTACGATTTGGCCCAGCTGGGAAATAGCCATCGAATCCTAATAAACTAAAGACCGGTTTAGCCGGAACCGGACCTGTAAATTTAATGTAAGTAGCTGCACCGGATACAGGATACGAACCATATTGAACTGTGACTTGTGTTCCTTGAGATAATGTCGCGGATAAACTTATACCTACAGGATAGCCATTATTTGGTACACTGAGGTTGGTAGTAATTGAAGTGATCGTAGTACCTAATTGTATCCCAGTGCCTGAAATTGTTCTCCATATTCCCGATTCACCTACATCAATATTTGTCAAGGTATTAAGATAGATAGTAAAGGTATTGCTTACAGCTATAGTTGCTGTTGCAATCGCTGCTGTAGGATTTTTAACCAAAGTATAATTTGTAGTCGGCACTTGATAAACATTATCAACAAATACTAAAACATTTTGTGGTTTTGTTATATCGACATCATATGCTAGAGGACCGAAATAGATATCATTATAATTGCCATATCCTAAATTTTGAGGAGTAATTGTAGCCTGTCTAATAGTTCTGATAATTTCCCAATTAGTATTAAGTGGGTTTGTATTCAATCCTCCCATACTATTATATACTTCAAATTCATTTAAGGTAGTATTATATCTTACAGTACCGTCGACAATAGTGGAAGGTCTATCAGTTTTTGCGCCGGTAGGAACTTCTAAAGTAGTTTTACTAGTTGTTACAATTCGATTGTCCTGAAGAACAGAAAATTTATCATCCATAGGACTTTTAGAATATAATGCAAGTTTTTTAATATATCTCATGATGTTTGTACTGAGCTTACAGTTGCAATTAAAATATTATCTACAGTTGATTGTGCCCAGATGCTTTCTCCACTTTCGAGTATAACTTTTTCAGCATCGAATACAAATGTTTCAGTTGCTGGTATTGGAAGAGCATTTATAACTAAATTTGAATTACCGGCAGCTCCGCCAATAGGAACTAAGAATACATTAACATTTGTACTAGATGTTAACGAAGTATTGCAGAAAAACATAGTAGTTACAGCTTGTTCTGCACTAACTGCGGAAAATATTTGTGTTGTCGTAGAATGAACTAATGTATTTTTTATTGACATTTTTTATACCTTAAAATATGATGCTATAAATTATTGCTTTTCTGCGGCTAACTAGTTCGTCGGATTTATTTGTATTTGTAAAATATATCCCAGTGCCGCCGCCGCCGGTTGTTGTCGACGCATATAAAACTGTTTGATTAACTAATGGAAGAGGTATTGAAGTTTGATCTTGTAGCCTTAAAGCAGAATTAAGATCAATAGATCCGTTTCCGCCTGCTTGTAAAATCAAATCAGATCCGGTATTAGCTTGTATAACATTATTGTTTAAACTGATTCCGGAAAATACTGCACTGGTTCCAATTAATTTAAAGACAACGTTACTAGTAGAACCGAGTCCGACAAACATTGTATTAATTGATGAAAAGTATTGTTGATTAGGTGGTATTGAATTATCACCAAGTTGTACAAAAGTATTTCCTACCTGTAATTTCTGAGCAAAATTAGTACCGGTGTAAATCCTATTATCTACATAATATTTGTTAGGAATGTCATCGTTATCTAAAACTCTAGATGCATAATTGATCGTACCTTTAACATTAAGCATTCCATATGGATTTTCAACACCTAAAAAGTTAATTGTGCCATTTGGTCCGTTAGTTCTTAACGCGGCTGCTTGTATTGCAGTGCCGGTTCCTGCTGAACGAAAATCAAATAATCCTTGATATACTGTTCCGGAACTATCTGTCCAGGTAACAGGACTAATACCGATCGAATCTACATATAATAATGTAGCGGCGTTTGTTAATGTTGCATAACTACCTCTATCAATTACAATACCACTATTACCTAAAGTAACATATGCATTAGTTTCTTCTGCATTTAAAATGATAATATTATCTTTAATTAAACTACTTGTACTTTCAATTAATGTCTGATTGCCGATAATATCTAAATTACCAATGATTCTTACAGTACCGGTCACTGCAGTACCAGAACTCACCCCAGTGGCGTCGAGAGTAATATTACCACTTGGAGTGTTTATAAGATAATCGCCGGGTAATTTCAAGACATTAGTGGTCATTACTTTTTCCTTTACTGTATTTATTCTTTAATAGACACTTATTGAAACGTATTCTATTAAAGGAATAGACTTATGTGGCCAGCTGGGATGACTTTGAAAACGTAAAGTTACTCCGAATGTCGGATCTGCAACTATTGCAGGTGTTAAATTTGTACCCCATAAATCATTAGAACCACCATATATTTTATCAATACCTAAATCACCGTCTGCTTTATTCTCTCCAATTAATTGATTATTATAAGTTAATTGTATAGTTTCATCGGTAATTCTTCCACTTCTATTCATAGATAATTCTACTTCAATACCGGATATAGTAGTAGGAATATTGTTGATATTGAACCCAGAAAATGATATATAATATGTTTTATTTTTAATATCATTAACCAATGAATTAGCTATATGTAGCAATGGTAAAACAGTATCTACAAATTTTCCGTCAGGAAATCTAGCATTATAAAACCCCGAACCATCATCATTCCAAGGGATATGTTGAGGAACTTCGCCATATTGAATTATGTTACTTGAATAGAAAGGCATACTTTATTTACCCAAAAAAATAGCTGCACTAGGCAGCTATTTTTTAATTAATCAATTACCTATTAAGAAACAGGAATTGTTACACTAACATTAGCTTGTGGTGATCCTGCACTAGCAAGCAACCATGATGCAACACCGTTAGTAAATTGCGAACCATTAATCGATGTTAGATAAGCTTTACGGCTAGTCAACTTCGTTACATAGTAAGTACCACCTGCACTATCAGTAGCAACAAGATTCATTTGGCCTGCAGTCAAACTACCCGAAGCAACTAACTTGCATTGTCCGTCGCCGTCTGCATTTTGTACTAGATAACGATGACTTGATTCTTGTTTTAGAATATTTGAAGTTTTAGAACTTAATCCTTTAGGTGACGGTAAGTAAGCAGTTACCGTAATTTTACCTGTATTACTAATCGGAGCAAGTGCAACTGTAAATGTTGCGCCGGTTCCTGTAGTGTTTGTTAATGCAATTGCAGGATCGGACATATATCCGGATCCCCCATTATCTACTACAAAACTAGTAATGTTTCCGCCGCTAACAGTAACGTGACCAGTAGCAACTGTGCCGCCGAATATATCTGGTTGGCTGAATACAACTGTAGGTGCAGAAGAATAATTCGTTCCGCTAGTAACAATAGTTACACCGTTTGGCGTAACAACTCCCATACCTGCAGTATCAGCAACTACAGCGGTTCCTGCAAAAAATCTCTTTTTAATTGGACGTCCCATTTGTTTCTCCTTATATTAAGATCGTTCTAGGATCTACGCAGTGGGTACTGCATAAACTCTCTTTATGAGCGAACTGATAATATTTATCTTGTAATCAGCAAAAAGCCCGCACAGGGCGGGCTTTCTGTGTAAATTTACAAGTAATTCTATTACTTGAAGCTTACGTTTGCGCTTACGATAGCGACCTTACCGAGGTAGTCGGCTGCGTTACCTAAGCTGCTTGCGGTGTTGCTGAGTTCAACATAACCGTAGCGTGTTAGGAAGCCTACGACTGGTTCGAAGGTTGCTGGATCTAGAACAACGCCTGAGCTCATTAGAGGAATGTATGGGCAGTAGAAAGCTGGTGCGTCAGCTTCGCTTGTGCCTTTATAACCAATAAGAACCTGGTTGTTATCGATATTGTCAGCTAAGTAGCTGTCTACGAAAATCTTCATAGCGCCGTTCAATGTACCAACAAACTTAGTATTTGTTGGAGCTTCGAATGAACCTTCAGTTGTACGAGCAAATGCTGAAGTTGTTGCGCTCTGTAGAATTGTTAGAGCCTGGTTTGATACAACTGCCCAGTTGCCTGCGCCACGACGTGTACGCTGTGCAATTAGGTTGCTTACGCGGTTGATCTGGATTGCTAGTGCAGCATGTTCGTCGCCGACGAATGTTGCTGTACCAGAAACTAAACTCTGGTCATATGACTGTTCTACTGAAGCCAATCCACGTAGTGAAGCTAGGATTTCCTGGTCGATTTCAACTGTGATTTCCTGAGCTAATGCTGCCATGATTTCTGCTTCGATATCAATACCTTGCTGAGCCTGTGCATCCTGTGCAGCCTCAAATGTCCAACGAGCTGATAGCTTGCGTGACTTGGCTTCTACTGGAGCCTTGAGGATCTGGATGCTCATTCTCTTACCTGGTGTACCTTCAAGTACGCTTGTTGCAGCAGCTTTTGGAGTTGCATCAACATTGTTACCAGAGTAAGCAGCAGCAATCTTGAACGGGCTTAGTGCTTCTTCGCCTGCTACAATATTGTCACCTGAGCTTGAATCAGCATAACGTACACGTAGTGTGTGGATCTGACCAACAGGGCCTGTCATTGGCTGTACGCCGATGATTTCGTTGGCAATAACTGTTGGCATTACACGTCTGATAACTGGTAGAATTACACGATTAAGTGTTGCTACGTTACCAGCACTTGTTGCTCCTGCTGTTGCGCTTTCAGCCAAGTAACGACGAGTATTTTCTAAGCAAACCTGCATAGAAGCACGACGATTACCCGATAGGCCTTCAAGCAGAGCTTCCTTTGTCTCGGACCATCTTTCATTTAATAACTGTGACATTTATGTCTCCTTGAATTATAGTTATTTTAGACCCGCTAACTTGCGGATATCTAAGATATTATCTAAGCCTACCTGGGGCTGAGTCTTCACTTCGCGATCGCCTGTAACAATTGTGCTTTCAGTTAAAGTCTCTTTTGAAGTTTCTTTTTTCTTTACAGCACCTTCCATTACGGCGGGTAGGTATTTGTCAAATGCTGCAGATAATTTGGAAGTTTGTACACTTTCTAATAAGCTGCGCATTAATTCTCTCTTGTCAGCACCTAATGGAGCTAACATTTCACTTAACATAGCTTTACGTTCTGCAGAATCTTTTGCAACGCGAATTTCACGTTCCTTAGATTCAACCAACGCTGCTTTTTCATTTAAAGCAGATTTTGCTTCAGCAAGTGCTAAATCTTTCTTCTGGATAATCTTCAACAATTTACTTGTTTCAGATTTTTCATTTAGATAAGATGTAGAATATTCTGTTGCAAATGCTTCAAATAAACGACGACCAAAGTCATTGTTTCGAGCGTTTGAAATATCTTCCTTCAATTGCTTGATTTCGGATTTTAATTTCTTATTAACTGTACTTTCAACAACTTGAGCACTACGTTTAATAAACTTAACTTTAATATCATCGAACTTAGCTTTAGCTTCCTTCATTAACTTAACTTTCGTTGCAGCTAAATCACGTTTATCCTGAGAGAACTCAGTAATTTCTTTTGCCAATGCGTGTACGATGAACTGTTCTAACTTAGAAAAATTCTCAGCAACTTTTTTACGATCGCTTTGGAATTCAACTAATTCTTTTCCTAGCTGACGCATGATGAATGATTCTAATACCTTAGCATCTCTCTTCATTTTGCCTTCGTAAGCAACACGAGCATTAACTAGTGATTGCTTATCTTCAGCAAGTTCAGCCATTTCGGCGGCCAATCTCTCGCTCAACATCCGATCAATTGCTTCAACCATAACACTTTTATCATGTGTATATTTTTGTGCGAATTCTTCACGAAGTTCAGCGGTGATTTGATCGCGATTCTCTTGAATTTTAGCAGCAAAAGCAGATTCGACCATTGATTTAGTTTCTTCTGTCATTACGCCTGATTCTACTAATTGTTTGAATGCGTCCAACATCACTTCTCCCTTTAAGGTTATTTCAAACCTTTAATAATATTCAGCATCGCCTCACGGAGATACTGTTGAGTTTTTGGATCTTGTTTACTCTCTTGCGCTACCCTAAATGCTCTGTTTCCACCTCTTGCGTTCATTAGGTGTTCATAAACTGGTGTAGGATAAGCTCCCGGCGCTGAGGGTTGGGCTACTATATCAACTGTGATTATCTCGAAATCAGCTACTTCACCAGAGCGTTCATCAACGTTACCGCTGCCTCTGCTACTGACACCTAGTTTTACGCCACTTTCGAGCATAGTACGAATTAAATTGCCCATTGGAGTGGGAAGAATTTTCATCTTCCCATATCCATTAGGACCGTCCATCCACATATCAGTGATCATATGGCTAACACGGTCTAAATTTACCTTTAAATCATCTGGATGATCTACTTCACCTAATACAGAGTAACCATTCTGTATTTGATCGTTCAGAGTTTTGACAGCATTAGTGATTTCGCCTACAGGATAAACCCGCTGGTTAGCGTTGCGAATACCACCTTGAATAGCAATTCCTTTAAGATAAAGGTTCTTGCCTCCTTTTTCATCTGTAGACTCGTGTAATTCTACACGAGCCTGATCAAAACTTAGGTTCTCTCTTAGGTAAGATAGTTTCATTTGATTCTCTTAACGACTTCTCTTTGCAACAATAGATTTATCATTTACTTGATTTTCACCAGTTTTATGTGCTTTTGCTGCTTTATTGTATCCGTCGCCTTTTACACGATTTTTATTCACATTCAATGTGCTACTATCGGTAAATTCACCTTTTACAGTTCCGACTAGACCACCGGCCTTACCTTTCGGTTTAGTGCCGTCTTCGTCACCTTCTCTGTCATTCTGTGCAATATTTTTAGCATTTGCCTTGGTATTGATACCAGGACCGCCTGTTGCAATTGCACTCTTTTTATGCACAGAGCCTTCTTCGCCTGGACTACCGGCTGTGTAATCTTTGCCGCTACGTACGACTTGACTATATTCTCTTAGAAAACTTTCGTCGAGGTTCATTTCCCCTTCGTCTTCTTCGTCTTCTTCGTCTTCTTCATCATCTTCGTCATCTTCGTCATCAAAGTCGAATGAATCATCTTCTCCGTCTTCTCCACCGAAGTCATCGCCCATATCGTCATCGCCCATATCGTCATCGCCGAAATCTACTTCAGCTCCTTTGGTATTTTTTAGAGCGCTAACAACTTTATCTACAATACTATCTTCGATAGCTTCTAGATCACCTTTTGTAACTGGTTCGTCATCGCCGCCCATCATATCATGATCGCCGCCCATGTCGTCGTCGCCCATCATATCATGATCGCCGCCCATGTCGTCATCTCCGAAGCTGTCATGATCTTCTTCACCGCCCATACCGAATGTACCCGGTGCATCATGGTCTACAGTATCATGTTCAAGATCATCGGCAGGATCGCCGCCGATTTCATAGACGCTTTCGTCGCTCATCCATGACTCTTCCATAGATTCATCTTCTTCATCTTCTTCACGTGCTTCTTCCATAGATTCATCTTCTTCACGTGCTTCTTCCATAGATTCATCATCTTCTTCATCTTCTTCACGTGCTTCTTCAGAAATTAAATTTTCATAAATTGTTCTTGATTTTTCAACAACAATTTCATGGAAAAGCTCATTGGCTTTGTCCATTTCTTCATTTACTAGATAGTCTAGTAATTTTTCAAATTTGTTAGACATTGCGGGTTCTCCTTAATAATAAAAAATCGGCAAGGCTGTCGAGTAATATTTACAGCCATTGTAGAATACTTATGCGAAATAGGCCAAAAACGGTCTATTTTGGAAAAATGTAGATTTATAGAGGCGAAGCTTCTGGTTTAGGTGCTGCGTACATTTTCCTTACTAATTCGAGTTCGGCTCTTTTTTCTTGCTGACGAGCATCGCCTGCTTTCCTTAATCTATTCAACGCGCTTAATGTAAGACGACTTTTACGGGTATCTTTCAAATCAAGTACACTAGAATCGTGCCCGATGTCGTAACGATCATTGTTACGCATTTCTGCATCATCTTGACTAAAATATATAAACTCTTTCAATAACATACTGTTATTTACCAATTATGCCGGAGGAGCAGCACCACCGGATGGCGGAGGAGGAGCACCGCCTGAAGCCGGTTGTCCTCCTAATGGTGACCCTCCAGCTGCTTCGCTACCTATATTTTGTAATTCTTCAGTGCCTGCATCACTTTGTCCTAAACTTGCCATATCGCTACCTAATCCTGAAGTAGTAATACCTGCTGAACGCATTTCTCCTTGTGCATTTAATGGAGTTTCTGTATCTACGTTTTCTTCTCTCCACATCTGCTCGTTTTCTGCAATTTCTTCTGCAGTTAATCCTAAGAAACGTTTCAATGCAAAACGTTTACTCAAATATGGAATCTCCGATACACTACCAAATGTACTAACTCTAGCTTGATCCATTTCTGCTTGACGATGTGCAGCAAAGTTTTGCGGAGGATTAAACTTAACATCGAATAAGTTAGGATCGATATTAATACCTTTGCTATATAGATAGAATTTAAATTCAGTATCAAACTGTTCGTTAATCAAACTCTGTAAACGTTCGCAATAGTTGTTAAAACGCAACTCTTGAATATATGCAGTACCGACTCTCCCATCGTTAAACGGGGTTTGATCATCGGCTGCGCCGGTTGGTAAGTAACTGCTAGGTATGCGTAATGCACGCATTAACTTCTGTGTAAAGAATAACAAGTCACTAATTTCACCTAAATTAGTACCGCCCGGTAATGTTTCTACTTTGCTGCCACGTCCTTCAGCAGTTTGTGGGAAGAAATAGTCTTCGTTAATGCTTAAAGGGTTATAGCTAGCATCGATAATGCTCTGCCCGCCTCCTGATACACTAGGAATTCTACGTTGATTTACTTCATTTTTAACACGTTCAACAAAGCTCATAGCCAAATGACTAGGCATATTACCTACGTCGATATAAAATACACGACGTTCTGGTGCACGCTGTACGCGATAGATAATAATTGCGTCTTCTAATAACTCTTTTTGCTTATAAACTTTAAAAATTGTTTCCATTAAACTATTGCCAAATGGAAAATTATTATCTAATCCTTCACTTAAGCTAAGATGTATTAGATGTTTAGCATCAATAGCCCATTGATTTTGGTTTTGAGTGAATCGACTTCCGGTAGCTTGAGGATATGCCCCGACCATACCTCGTTGTTGTGCGCCGCCTGTTACATAAGCAGTACCGCCCGGAGTACTATTTTGATTAGTTGGGTTGATCTGTGTTACTGTTAAATTTTGAAAATTGATATTCATATCACGAATAACATATTGTTCGGGTTCTTTACCTTCACTTTCGTTAACAATAATCTTATCAATCTTACTAGGATCTATATAAAACCAAGCTAAAGTTTCAGGATCTCTAATGAAAAAGCAATCACCATACTTAAAAGTATTGCGAATAATCTTAAAAATACGTGTTCCGAACTTGTTTAACTTAGTCCATTGCTGCATGTATTTCTTAATAATCTTAATTTCAGTAGAAGTAGCTTGTTCTTTGAAGAATGTTTGGAATGGTGTACCATTTTCATCGTTCATTTGAGTGCAGAATTCAGCTAAAATGTCAAATGCAGCATTAACTTCCGGATCCATATCCATAGTATCATACTGGCTATAACGCTCTAAACGGTTAGGATGCCCGCTATAAACATCCGGAAGATATGATGAATAGTTAGTACGTGTAGGATTTGCACGGCCGCTTTGACTTAACGGGCTCATTGCCCCGGAAGATACAGGTGAAAAAAAGCGTTTCCATGTCATATTAATTGGCCCAATTGTTGTTATTCAGTCGTTTAACTGCATCACCGGTGCGTTTGCTGTGTCCTGCTATTTCATTTAACACTTCAAGCATACCATTTGATGTGTTATTTAACTCTTTTACGGCATTGTAGAGCGAATTCTGTGAGACATCAATACCTGCGGTAGCTGTTGCAGGTGTAGCAGTTGCTGATCCTCCGCCAGTAACCTTGCTAACAAGGCCGAATATACCTGCAGATATGCTAGCACCTATACCAGGAGTATTATCTTTTATAGATTTCATAGCACCGGCAACACGCTCTAATTTACTAGGATCTACGGCGGCCATCTTTTCTAAACCATTGGCCATTAAGTTTACTGCTAGTACAGCAGGCATCCCTGCAATACCGAATGGTATAAATGCCATTAGTCCCAGGCCGAGAACACCTAATCCTGCGCCGGTTTTCTTGAGATTATCGCCATTAATGTTAGCAAACTTGCTTAATCCTTCAGCTAAAGTAGGTAAAGCTTTGCCCATTAACCACGAAGCTGCTGCAATTCCAGCACCGATTCCTGTAATAATGATTGCGATTGAGCCAGCTAAAATTGTAGCGCCTAGTAAAATCTGCGGATTAGCAAAAGATTTAAGTCCTCCTGCTAAACTTTGTAAAACACCGCCAGTTCCCGGACCTGCTTTTTCAACCTCACCTAATACTCCGCCCGGTCCTCCTCCAGCACCTTTTGCCATGTTACTTGCTATGCCGCCGGCAACACTTTTTACGCCGACCATAGCTTTATAACCTCTAATTGCCAAATAGGCTGCTGCTAAACCTTCTACAGTTAACTGAAGCCAATGAGGAAGCTTGTTAAACCCGCTTATTAATGCATTAATAGCACCTGCTCCGTATTTTATTATCGGATTTAAGAAAGTATTAAGATTTGCAGCAAGGTCTTGCATAGCTTTGCTCGACTCTGCAGCATCTGCAGCTTGTGATTCTGCTCGTTTAGCTTGTTCATCAGAAACGTCAGTTACTTGTTTTAATGATTTAGCAGTAGTTTCAGCACCTTGCGCTACTGCTCTATTAGCGGTTTGATATATCGAAGCAGCAGTACTTGCCATAGTTCCGCCTCTCATTATCATAGCATCGCCTGCAGTACCTAGATTTTTTTTATCTTTAATGGCTGCTTCGTTGTACGCTGCTGCGCCATTTTTCATATCTTTAACGCTTTTTGTACTATCAGTAATTGCTTTAGCCTGTTCCATTGTAACATCATTCATGTTACCTGCTACTGCGGTATATTCTTGTGCAGCTTTAGTCATAGGCGGAAAGCCTAGTAATGCGCTTTGCAATGCTTCTTCCGCACCTTTTCCGCCTCTTGCAAATGCTTCAGCTCTAGCAATTTCATATTTCTTGCGTTCTTCTACGCTCATAGTTTGCAGTTTTGCTTGTACAGCTTGATTAGCTGCTGCTTCTTTAGCTGCTGCTTCTTGTTCTTTTCTAGATTTACCTGTAATTGTAGATAAAGCATCTAATTCTGTTAGGTATTCTTTAGTTGAATTAGAAATTTCCTTAGTATTAGCCATTTCTTCTCGAGTTCTACCGCCGGTATTCGCTATATAGTCGACCATTTGTTGATTTAATTCGTCAGTAGTATAGCCTAGCCCTAATAAACTTTTTCCTGTCGTACCGTTAATCAATTCGTGAGATAATTTTGTAAATGCTCTAACACCACCATCAACACTATTACCCATTCTAGCAAAAGAACCAGAATTTTCTGTTACAAGTCGTCCGAATTGTTCTAAAGATAGATAAGATTCAGCAGAAGCCATTTTCATATCTGTCAAACTACCTGCAAAATTAGCACCTGCTCCGGAAATCTGCTGGTATGTTACTAGATACTGCTCTTGAATAGCTAGCAGTTTGGCAGATACAGTGGCTAATACACCGAATGTATTGTTAAGAGTGCCGAATGCCTCGAATAATTGGCTAGCTTTTGCGGTGCCTGCAGTGAACTCTTTTGTGTAACTATCAAAAGCGTTAATGAAACCTTTGCGTGATCTTGATATATCTTCGGTAGTTCGTTTAAATTCAGTACCGGTTTTTTCAGCTTCTTCACCTAAATCTTCTAATTGTTCTTCAACTTCTTCAGTATTAAGATTAACTTTTTCGGCAATTTTTTTAAGTGTAGATGCATCTCCCGCATTTTTAGCTAAAAAGGCCTGTAATAAAGCCTTTAATGTAGCTTCTGTAGCTGCATTTTCTAAAACAACATGTTGATCGCCAATAGAACCGGTTACATTTGCCATCGTAAGGCCTCAGTTATCTGTGCATATAAATAATATGCACGCTATTAATTATTTATCGGAGTTAAAAATATGCAGATTCCTCCACAAAAAACTAATCCATTATTAGGATTAATGAGACAACCTAAGATTTATATTACTTTACCTAGTCAAGGAAAGTATTGGCCCGACGGGTCTTTGCAACGTACCCCTACAAACGAATATCCTGTATATTCTATGACTGCTAGAGATGAGTTGATTTTAAAAACTCCAGATGCATTACTTAATGGGCAAGCAGTTGCTGATGTGATTCAAAGCTGTGTTCCTAACATACTCGATGGGTGGCAATGTCCTCAGACAGACATTGATGCTATATTAATTGCAATCAGGCTAGCAACTTATGGCGAATTTATGGATACAACTGTTACAGTTAAAGGCGTAGATGCTACATACGGTATAGATCTTAAAGATATTCTTGCACAATTAGTGTCTGCGCCTGCATGGGACGAAAGAATCGAAATAGCTTCTAATCTCGTTATATATGTAAGACCTTTAAATTATAGAGAACTATCAAAAGCTAGTGCAGAATCCTTTGAAACTCAACGAATAATTAATTTAGTTAACGATAAAGCTATAGATGAAGATAAAAAATTAGAATTATTTGCGGACAGTTTCAATAAATTAACAAAAATGACTTTAGATCTAGTATCAAATACTATATATCGTATTGATACTACTGCAGGTTCTGTAACAGAACGTGAATTTATTTCAGAATTTATGCAAAATTGCGATAAAAATATCTTCAATGCTGTGAAAAATCATCTAGATAAGCTTAAAGATGATATTGCGATTAAGCCATTACGTGTTAAAGCCACTGATGAAATGGTTGCTGCTGGCTCTGCAGAGGAAGTTGAAGTTCCATTAACATTCGATCCTTCAACTTTTTTCGGATAAGGCTTTTGTCTCTTGATCTAGAAGAGATAAACCAACTGGTTCTAGATATGGAAAATGATTCAAAAGCCCTTAAAGATGAACTATATAAGATATGTTGGTTTATGAGAGGAGGTGTTACTATTTCCGAAGCTTATAATATGGATATAGATGATCGAAAAATTATCGGTAACATTATAGAATCTAATCTAGAAACGACTCAAAAAAGCGGGATGCCGTTCTTTTAACGAGCCGCTAGTTGTTTAGCTAATCTAATTATGTCTTCTACCGATTCGGCAGTAGGTTGTGTTCCAGAAGCTGCCGGTGCTGTCCATACTCCTGTGTTTTTATTCGGCAAATATCCTGCTCTAGTAGCAGCAGTTTCTTTTTGAGTAAACCAATCAAGGTTTTGTTGAGTTTTAGTTTTTTCTGCATTCCATTTTGCAGCGCCTGCAGCAGTGACTGGTACATTGTGTGTGCTATCAAAATCTTGTCCTACTAAATTCGGAAATGGGCTACGTCCTGCTGGACCAGATGTACCGGCAGTTCTAGTATTAGTTGAAGCACCTCCGGCGCTTGCAGCACCTGCAGCACCAGATCCTCTTCCGCCACTACCTATTCCTGCTGTACCAGCTGCGCCTCTAGTACCACTAGCACTAGGTGCAGTACCTCCAGGAGTTGCTGATCCTTTCGGTGTATTAAGCGCTGAACGTATTTGACCAGGACTCATTCCACCTGCTTGAGCAACATTTCTAGTTGCAGCAGCACTCGCAGCACTTTGTCCTCGATTAAATGCTAATTTAGCACCTTGAGCAGCACCTTGAACTCCTCCGACTGCTTTTCCAAGACCGGTAGCAATTTTGCCAACAGCTTTAGACATAATCCCACTTTTTGGCATATTAAGTCCTGCTGCAGAATTTGCTGCTGTAGTTGTAGCAGGCTGAGTTGTTTGACCAGGCGGCGGTGGGGTTGTTCCCGCAGGCCCTGTAATTCCTGTTGGCGTATTCGGAGTTGTTGTTGCCCCAGTAGGACCTGCTTGAGTTGTTTGACCAGGTGGTGGAGTTGCCCCAGTAGGACCTGCTTGAGTTGTTTGACCAGGTGGTGGAGTTTGATTAATCTTTACAGCATTAGGATTTTGAGGTTTAAACCAGTTAGCCGGATTAATTCCGTTAGGATTCTGAGTATTAGGCACTTGATACTGCATATTACTTTGATTGCCTGATGGATTTGTAGAACTTCCTCCAAGGAATTCTCCGGAACGAGGATCATTTGCTTTATTTGCAGGTACTATTGCTCCACCTGTTATTTTTCTTCCACCTGCAGGTACTAGCGCATTATCTGCTTCTCTTAAAGTTCTTAACTCATTTTTCGATAATACATCAGTTAATCTCATTTATTTTTCCACACTATAATTTATTTATGCGAAAGGTGAGCAAGAGCTCACCTGCTTCTTCGCTTATCAGCTCGAAGCATTTTCTTTTTTTTAATGATTATCTAGATAAAGCAGCCATGCTTTGCCCGTTGCCGGGCAAAAAACTGTAGATTATCTGAGTATCACAGCCACTAGCGTTACTGCATTACAGAGGCGGTCATCCGGTACCTCGAGCAGCGTCTTTATATGACGGCGGCTATTACACAAACGCTAGTCTTATGTAACAACGTAGGGTTTTTCTCCCTTCTTTGTGCCTGAATTCTTTTCTTAAGCAACTAAACCGCAGCAATTCGCGATCCTCGTCCTGTTAAGGATAGTAGTTGAGTCCTCTGTGCAGCGCAGAGTCTTCCGTCCCCATCACTTTCGTGTGGTTATCATGGGCATCCGATATCAGCCGATGCTAGCCTTACTGCTTATTTTGCCTTATTTTTTGAGTATATGTGAGCCGTGGACTCTAACACGTATATGACCATTGTAATATTCAGTGGATTCTAACACGCGCCGGTCAAATTGTTCTTTTGCTTCTAAGTATGAAGTTTGTGCCTTGCTATTACAATAATGTAATATTTCTCTTTGAAAGTTTTCTTTGCCTAATTTTTCTATATCTCGATTAAGTTCATCACTGGAACCGTAATATGTTTGCCAATCTGATTCTATTGTGCCTTTGATTTTTTTACGTTTCTTTTTGCCGTTTTTAAGTTTAACTGTTTTATATTTTGTTTTTGAAAATTTTGCCAGTTTTTTGCCAATATACATACGTCCTGAGATAGTGTTAGTAATAAGATATATAAAACCAACACAGGTCTCAGGAAGTTCAGTAACTATTTGTCCTTGATAGAACCAAGTCATCAATCTAAAAATACTGATTTAAACTGCTGCATTACATTATTAGGATTAAATTTTTCGACAATTTTATGATAATCGCCATTAAACGATTTAATATTATCTAATTTATTCTCTAAATCAGCGGTGCTATTATACAATAATCCGGTATCTTTTAGAAGATCGATATGATGCTGATCGACTCCTCCGTTCCATGATAGTACTGGCTTATTATGAAATAGAAATTCGCAGATAGCCATTCCGAAACTTTCTCCTTGCCATCTAGAGTGTATCATTGCATCACATGTGTTTATAAAATTAGATTTTATTTGTTCATCTGCAATCCCATTTACATAAATGATATTAGGATGTTCGTAAAACTTTTTAGTATTGACTAATAGGAAAACAATATCATTCCGTTTGTTTACAATATTAACAATAGCTTGACATGCCCATTCCATTCCGTCGACAAAAATATTCCAACTTCCTAATCTACCGATAATGATTTTATCTTTAGGAATACCGAAAAATTCTCTCATATCTTGATTAGGCTTCGGCATCTGCACTATATATGGAACCCAAGGTGCAACACCGCCGGTTACTTTTTTAGATAACCATTCCGAAATATATGCATATCGATCACCATGTGGGGTGTTAAGTTGAAAAACAGCATGAATAGCAGTTCTAGCAGTATTCGGTAATGGTTCTGGCTCGCCACTTCTTTGAAAATATGCAACATCGACATCTTTACAGACATCATTATAGTTTCCATCAGTGGTGCTTCTAACTTCACATATATCAGTCCATTTTTTTAGCACATCTTTATCAAGGTTACCATTGATCATTTCTCCCTTAAAATCATGATTATAGCAAATAATGCTCTCATTACCTAATACTTCTTGATTATATCTTGCATAGTTCATTACAGAAACGGTCGTTCCTAAATAACAAGGAGTATGGGTGTGAAATAGTACTTTCATTAATTAATTTACTTTATTAATTTTACGTGCATTCTTTTCGGCAGTAATTTCATTACGTCGAGCTTTTACTAGTTTGCCAAGTTCGGCTAACGCCTTACGTGCACGGGTTCCTGCCGCTGAATTTCCATTTATAAACTTACTATTTTCATCTACATATGTCTTAAGTGTTGTTACCATCTGTTCCGTCGTATTGACTGTTGATTCGTTTAAGTCGCTCATTTTTCCTCATCTCCTTTTGTATTTTATTTTCTATCACACTTTTTCTTTTTTCTTCTAATAAAGTACGACTAAGTTCTACGTTGTTAACTTTCATTTCACGAGTGAGCCTTTTTAGCTCTCTCATCGTTTTTGCAACTAATCGCAACGTATAAGTATTCGGCTTCCTTATAAAATAAATGTGATTATTATGATACTCTGCGAGTAATTCCATAAATTTTTCATGTAATTCTATATACTTGTTTATCATAATAGTCCTACTGGCTCGGTTGAATTTGAATAAGAAGTAAATCCATTTTCTTTAACTACCCTTAAGATACTGTCAACTCTACTAACCAGTTCATCTTTATGAGAAATCAAGTAAATGTTTTTACCACCTTCTCTAGCCATTTGTTTTAACAGTCTTAGTCCTGCTTCAACACCGGCAGAGTCCATTCCCGAATCCATTAACTCGTCGACAAATAACAAGTTAACGCTTTGGTATAGACTTTCCCAAACATCTCTAAAAGCAAAACTCATACTTAAAATAAGTCTATTACGTTCGCCTCTAGATAAATTGTCGAAGTCTAGGTCTTTACCAAAATCTGTAATCTCTACTTCTAAATCATTTTTAAATTTAACTAAATGCGGAAGTTTCAATCTATCCAAATAATAGCTAAGTCTATGATTAAGATGTGCAAGATTTTGATCGATAATCTTTTTACGGATAAAACTATCCTTGTTAGTTAATAGTTTAAGTAAAAAGTCTTGATGCTCTTTTAATTTCGTTAATTCATTGATCTTATCCCAAGAAATAGACTGTAAGGCAGTTTTTTCTAGCTCTTCAATTTGATCTGTATATGGATTTACCTGATTACTACAATCAATTAATGCTTTCTCTAAATTCATTAATTGATTTTGATGTCCTAACGCTTCTGCCTCAGTAGAATAAAAGGTCTTAGGACATACTCCGATATCACCGATTGCATTAATTTGCAAAGTTAATTCATCGATATTGCTCTTTACAGTATTATAATAATCAACAGCATCAGATAAATTTTTCTCTGTATTGGCAATTAAAGTGACATGTGTATCATTATGCAAATCTTGATCACATTGAGGGCACTTATTGTCTGCTAATTTTTCTAATTCATTAGTATATCTTTTGACATTTCTATCAGCTTGTATCAATGACGAATCCGAACCAGCTTTTTGCTTCTTCAAATTCTGTAACTGAGTATTATTATCTTTCCATACTTTTAAATCGTTATGTAATTGGAGTTCCGCAGAAATATCCAAACTTTCTAATTCGGCAATCGCTGCAGCATAATCTTCAAGATCCTTTTCTTGCTTTTTGTTCCATAAGTCACGCTTTGCAATTAATGAATTGATACTGCGTTGTATACCCTCATTAGCATTTTTAACACTATCAATTTTTATTTGTTCAGTAGTGATAGCATCTTTAGTTTCCTTAATTAACAATCTCAATGATTCGGCTTTAGTACTTAACATTGTACTACCGATAAGCTCTTCGATAACTTCGCGCTGATCAGCAGCTTTTAAACTAAGGAATGGCTCGGTGTAGGTATTGAGAGCAACAATATGTTTAAACATAGTATGACTCATACCGACTAGATTTTCTATATATTTTTGAGTTTCTCTACTATCGCCTTGAGATTCTTCATTATCTCGGCCAACATGTTCTTTATCGTTAATATAAAGTTTAAGAAATGTTGGCTTTCGGCCACGTTCGATCCTATATTGAACACCGTTGATTTTAAATGATCCAGTAGCTAACAAATTCTTGCCGTTAGTTTTGTTAATTAAGTTTTCTTTCTTAATTCGAGATAATGCCTCTCCGAAAAAAAGATAACTCAATCCATTAATCATAGTAGTCTTGCCTGTTCCATTTCGACTACCTGTATCTTCACCTCCGAGGTCAAGATTTGTTCCTAATACTAAGGTTAAACAGTCGCTTTTAAAATTTATAGATTGTGTTTGATTACCGACACTCATAAAATTCTTGAGTGTCATACTTTCGAGTTCAATGTTTGTCATAGACGTTGCCAAATATCCAATAATGTTGCCGAACTAAACTGTTCGCTTGAAATGTTAAGTAATTCTTGTGTTACAATTTGATCTACACTTTGTATTGTAGCTTCAGTTGGTGTTTCTTCAACTCCTTCTAAGCTAATACGATCTCTAACCATACTAAATTCTCTCACATTTTCATCAGCCATAAAACTCTCTTTTAGAAAGATAGCTTCTTCGTAATTTAATTCTACATCAGCTGTAACTTTGAGATACATCTTAGATTTTAAAATGTTATCTTTATCTTCTATCAGTTGACTGAGTTTGATCGAACGATATTTAGGAGCATCGGTCCAAGCGTGGAATTCAGGAGTTCTACCCCATTCCATAATCATCATTCCTCTTTCATCGTCCCACGAATCGGCAAAATCATGTGGAAACGCATTACCGATATACCAAATCTTTCCTTGATTTTGACGTTTATGGAAATGTCCACTAAACACTAGTTCCTGATTACGGAAATGAGTAGGCTGCAATAATCCGTGGTCTGGAGCTGCAACCATAGCATTCATCATAAATGTAGGCAATTCGAGATGGCCGAAAACATACCTACTTTTAGATTTTGAAATAGATTTCCACTCTTCTTTAACTAGCCATGGAACTAAAGTGACATCATCGATAGTAGTAACAGTATCGATAACAGTCACTCCAGGAATATGACGTCCGAAGGAAGAACTATGTACATCACGTTTATCTCTAAAAAATAAATCATGGTTGCCGGGAAACCAAATAAATTGGTCAAAAGCTTTTCCGAGTTTTTCTAAAAGACGTACACTAGTATCTAAAGTGATTAGATTGATTGAATTTCTCTGATGATGCCAGTCACCTAAAAAGATGCCAGTATCGCAACCGGCATCTTTGGCCTTTTCAATAAACCAATCTACAAATTCTTCGCAATCTTGCAGGTGTAATTGACTATTACCCTTGAGACCGACGTGTAGATCTGTAAAGGCTGCTACTTTTTTAAATAGTGACATTATTATACTCCATGTTTTATTTTAACAGGATTGCAAATAATAATCAATCTTCATCCTCATCTGATGCAAAATCACTTTCTTGACTTTTTGGCATACGGATGTTTTTGTAAATTTCGGCCTGTTTTGCAACCTCATCAGCGAATTCTTCTTTGGTTTGTCTAGTGAGACTAGGCGTTAATCCGTTGACTTCGAGTAAATCATCTCGAATATTTTGACTTTTCTTTTCTAAATTAAGTACGCGAGTAAATGAATTAGTTACTGCAGCAGTATAATAAGCGAATGGATTTTCGCTTTTTGATTCATCAAATTGTAATCCAATTTGGCTTAACTGTAAGATAGCTTGCCCACGCATCTCATCAACATAAGTATAGCCTCTCCAATTACTACGTTGTGCATAACGCTCGCTTAATTTGATATACATTCTGCCTAGATTTTCTGTAACTCTGCCATGATCTTTACTAAACTTTCCGGAATCTATAGAGCCTTTCCAATGGCTTTTACCAACACAAATTAATTCTTCATTCTCATCAAATTTCCAATGCTGGAAAGGTGGAAAATTTACTTTTTCGTGACGATCCGCAGTAGTCTTTGCTGTTTTTTTACGACTAGGTGATAACGGAATATGATCATATGTCATAATTCGTATAATAACATCTTTTTTATCTATAGTTTTATAATCGGGAGTACACTCAATCAATTTTATCTTTTTATCACCGTTTAATCTAGCTTGATTAAATGTTTCTATGCCGATTCTTTTTGCTCTATTTCGTTTAGCTTCTGCTATAGTTCTTATATTGATTTTATCTAAACCAGTTAAAATAACGTCATGTTGATTATATTCGGGCTTTGTAAAACTTGAAAAACTGCATTTGCTTTTATGTATTTCTGCTAATAAATCTCTATTATTTAAATATTTTACTTTTCTTCCTGTAGGACTTGTTGTTATGGTCATTATTATATTTTTCCTTCCTTAGGGTTATTGTAGCAAAAAAACAACAAAATGTCAACCAATTAAATACCAATATTATTTATAGGGTAAATAGCAGATAACGAGATTAACTATGGCCATTACAGGATTTCCAACATCTTCTCAAACAGATTCGTCTGGATTAGTAACAACTACTAATGCAGATGGAACGATACAAACATCGCAAGCATCGTCAGGATCTATCGCATCCGAAGCTATTACAAATCCCAGTGTGTCGGATGCTGAAAGTTTAAAAAAAATATCGAATCCTACTAATATAGTCAATCTTTCGCAACAATTATCAGCAAATGTCGCAGGATTAGCAGAATCATTAACAGCATCTCTTAAACCTAGTGCGACTCCGACTACTCCGCCTAGAGCCGTAGCAAAATTTGGTCATATAGATCAAAGAGTTAGATTAATAGTTCCGGACTCCTATTTAATTAATCAAGCAGCAGGTCCTAATGGTGAACTTAAACGAAATGGAGGAATAATTTTTCCTTATACTCCGTCGATTACATTAGATCATAGCGCTAATTATGAACCATTTAATGCTGTTCATTCTAACTATACTCAAAATTTTTATAAAAGTAGTGCAGTAAGTGATATTAAAATTACCGGTAAATTTTCAGCTCAAAATGATATCGAATCTCAAATTTTATTAGGAGTAATACATTTATTAAGAGCTCTTACTAAGATGAAATTTGGTGATGATCCTAATGCAGGAGCGCCGCCGCCGGTCTGTAGATTAATGGCCTATGGTCCTTATATGTTAGATATGGTTCCTGTTGTTATTAAAGGATTTAATTTTGATCTGCCGGAAGGTATAGATTACTTTACAGCCGGCGCCGATCAGAATAATTTTTTATATGGATCTTCTTCTGTGCCGGTATTTACAACAATTAATTTGACATTATCTCCGGTTTATAGCAGACGAGAAATGTTAAATGGTACAGTTTCTGGATGGTTGACCGGTAATCAACGTGCTCAAGGATACTTATAATGTCCGCAACTTATTCTAAAAATAGCCCTTATTATACCACAGTAGTCTCTAATGGATACTTGGATATTATCAATTTTCGTAATATTCCTAATGTAACTAACGATGTACAGTTTGTTGTTACTAGTCAATATGCTAATCGACCGGATTTGCTAGCATATGATCTATACGGAGATCCTTCATTGTGGTGGGTATTCGCTGTAAGAAACAAGGATATAATTAAAGATCCTATCTATGATTTATATGCCGGCCAGGCAATATACCTTCCCCAGCTGCAAACTTTAAAAACATTATTAGGTATATAAAATGCCAGCTCTCGTAATTGCACCGAAACAACAATCATTTTCCGGGGATTCTAAAACAGAAAATAAAACCCCGTCTAAAAGCAGTACTGAACAAAATAAGATACCTATAGCAGGAAAAACTTTAGGATCTAATATTTTAAACAATTATAAATCTTATACTTACAATTTCACTTTAGCATCTCTTAAAGGTAATGCATTGGTTAATCCATTCAATCTTGACGATAATCAAGACTATTGGATTATTGCTAGATCAGGAGGTAAAGGAACAACAGGTTTACAAAATCCAATTCAGCGTACTGCTCCTGCCTCGCAGTTATATACTAATCCTAATTCCACTCAAGCTAAACATAATCAAAATGTAATTGCAGAAATTAACAGATTAAATGAATCGTTTTCCTCTCTCTTACAAAATTTTAATACACAAAGCCCAGGGCAATTTGATTTTTATATCGATCAAGTAGAAATAGAAAATATTGTCGGCGGTGATAAAAAAACTAGCATGTCTCCTGCTACTAATATTAAATTTCAAATCACTGAACCATATAGTATGAGTGGTTTTATAGAAGCATTGCATGTTTCTGCAATTGCTTCCGGGCATGATAGTTATATTAATTGTCCATATATGCTTAAAATGCAATTTATAGGATACCCAGATGGACCTGATTTATCAGATCCTGAGATTATCGATAAATCTACAAGATACTTTCCTATGAAATTTACTTCAATTGATATTGAAGTAAAAGAAAGCGGAACGGTTTATAATTGCAGTGCAGTTCCTTGGAATGAACAAGCATTAGGCGAGGTTCAAAATCTTAAAGATACTGTACAGATTAAAGGTAGTGTTATTAAAGATATATTAACCAGCTTTATGGATGGTATTAATACAGGAAAGCTAAAAGAAGCACAAGCGCTTAGTAATTCTCAAGGTAATGTTAGTCATGATATATTTGAAATCGTATTCCCTACCCCAACAGATACCGGATTAGATTATACAAAAGATAATGAGATTGCTGGTAAGAAATTAGTCGAACTTTATAAATCTAACACTGCTTATGAATTTATAGACCAATCAAAAGTCACAGATAATAACAATACAGATACAATCCCTTACGATCCTGTTAATCCTATAGCACAATTTGCAAAAGGACAAGATGTCGTAGATTGTATTTCTTCGGTGATACGAGATAGCGAATATGTAAAAAATATAGCAGAAACTTTTAAAATTGATGAAAACGGTATGGTTGATTATTTTATGGTCAATGTTGAAACAGAACATTTAGGTATTGACAATCCTAAAACAAACCTACCTCTTTTTAAATATAGATATGTTGTTGTACCATATAAAATACATTATTCTAGGTTTCCTCCTAAAGTTCCTGCTACAGCAGATACTTCAAAGTTAAAAGAAAGTATTCATCGAGAATACAATTATATATATTCTGGTAAAAATGTAGACATTACAGGATTTAGATTGCAATTTAATACTTTATTTTTTAGTGCAATACCTAAAGCATTAGGCAATAAGGTAGGAGTTCCGTCTAATGGAGGATTAACAGAACAGTCGGGATCTAGTAAAACAGCATTACCTGATTCTAAACTTGCCGATCGAGAAAAAAGTTGGTTAGGAAAACCTCCTATAAAAGTAGCAACAGACAATACAATGGTTGTAGTATCAGGTGTGCCTAATACTGCATTGCCCACTACTGATCCATATGCAGACCTAGCTAAGTCTATGCATAAAGCAATTTTAGAAAATGTCGATCAATGCACTGCAGAATTAAACATCATAGGAGATCCATATTATCTAGTAACAGATAATATCGGAAATCAACGTCATACTAAGAATCCAGATGGGACTGTAGGACAAGACGAAGCGCCATTTATCCACGGCGATGTTCATATTGTTATAAATTTTAAAAATCCTTTAGATATTGACCCGACTACCGGTGAAGCTATTTTTCAATCAGTAGCTGATTCAAAAACAGGTAAGTCGGTATATACTGCTAAGTATAGCGGAGTATTTAGAGTAACTCAAATAGTTAATTATTTTAAAGACGGAAAGTTTACACAAAAATTAGATTTAATTAGATTAACTGCACAAGTGGAAGATACCGATGTACCTCCGCCAACTAAACTCCCATTACCGGTAATAGAATACCCTGATCCGGTGAGAGAAAATATTAATCCACCTCCTGATACTCCGTCCACAGTTAGAGCCACTGAAGATACCTTGGCTGCGGAAATTGCATCATCTCTATCACTTAATGGGTTACCTGGAGATTTATCTAACCTTCTTCCGGGTAATTTACAAAGCATTTCAGGTTCTCCAACTGGAGGATTATCGATAGGATCATTTATTAATTCATTATCTTCCGGCGCATCAGGAATTAATGGGTCTTTAATTAATCGTCTATCCGGATCTTCGGCTTTAGGATTACTAAATGTTGCTTCTGCTATTAGATTAACTAACTCAGGTTTGACGAATTTTTCAACAAATATTAATAGTGCAGGCGGGTCGGTAAATCAATTAAGTAATGTAGCCAATTCGATAGGATTTAATAATGTTTCACCTAATACAATTGCTCAAAATGCTATAGCTTCGGGTGCAAATTCTTCCAATCTTTCTAGTAGTGCATTAAGTCAAGTGAATAATTTAGGTAATAATGCTGCAGGATTAGTCTCTAGTAATTCTGCACAATTATCTAATATAAACGGTAATGTAAATTCTCTAGAATCTACTTTAGGTATTAATCCTAATAGATTAGCAGGTTTAAGTGGCGGATTGAGATCTAAAATCTATAATACAATTATTCAAGCGGCACAAAATGTTCCTAAGAATGTTGATATTAATGCCGCAGTAAGTAATGGGTTATTGATTAATAATATACCGGTACAAGGACTTAAAAATATTCCCTCAACCCAACCGACAATTAGTGCGCCTGATGCTGATATAAACATTAGTGATGTAAGATATATCTTAAAAAATGGTGGAACTTTATCAGATATTCCAGGAGCTGCTAGTATACCGAATATCAATAAATTAATTTCGAATAATAAAGCTTCGGTAGTTGCTGGATCGGCACTTTCTCCTATAGCAGTTTCAGGTAAGGTCAGTACACTTCAATCAGGTTTTTCACAATTAACAGGAAATTCCCCTAGTGTAGAGGCTGTAGTAAATACTATAAATTCAGTGGTTCCAACAGGACTTCCTAATGTATCAAATGTATCTCCGTCTGTAGTAAGCAAATACGGATCGAAGAGTGCATCTGCAGCATCTAGTCCTTTAATAAATTTAATAAATGGGTCAAATAAAAAATGAGTGCAGTTGATAAACGAATAACATCGGTATTTACAAAAAAGATGCCGAGTCCTGGACCATATAAAGCCAGGGTAACAAATCATCTCGACCCGACTAGAATGGGAGCATTTGAAGTTTCTATTCAAAGAGGTACAACAGACGATCCTAATGCAGAACAGTTAACAGGTCGTGCATATTATCTTCCTCCATTTTGGGGAACGATGAATCAATTATTTGAAGGAACTGATCCTAAAAAATATGAAGATGTACAACATAGTTATGGCATGTGGATGGTTCCTCCTGATATAGGTGCATGGGTATTGGTAATTTTTATCGACGGCGATCCTAATCAAGGTTACATTTTAGGGTGTTGTCCGGATACTTACCAAAATCATAGCGTTCCCGGAATTGCAGCGAGCGATAAAGTTTTTATAAGTCCCGAACAGCAATTAAAATATCAAACATCAAGATTGCCAGTGGGTGAATTTATGATGAGAACAGTTAAGGATCACCCGATGCCCAGTTCTCAATATCGCCCAATTCATCCATTCGCTGATCGATTATTAGCACAAGGACTATTAATCGATAATATTAGAGGTATTACATCTAGTTCTGCTAGACGAGAAATGCCAAGCACAGTTTATGGTATCAGTACTCCGGGTCCTTTAGATTTAACTGGAAGAAAAGCAGCAGTAGGATATGATAAAAAAACATTAGTGCCTATTAAGCGATTAGGAGGCACACAATTTGTCATGGATGATGGCAGGGTCGATCCAAAAACTGGAAAAATTGTAGACGAATTAGTACGTATACGTACTAGAACCGGTCATCAAATTTTAATGCATAACAGCAGTGATTTGATTTATATTGCTAATAGCCAAGGAACTGCTTGGATTGAATTAACGTCAAATGGTAAAATAGATGTATATGCTGCTGATAGTGTTAGTATACACTCTGAAGCAGATTTTAATTTCAGAGCTGATCGAGATATTAACATCGAAGCCGGCAGAAATATTAATGTTCGTGCATTGGGAAATATGGAACAGAATATTGCCGGGTATTATAATTTAATCGTAGATGATTATGCAAAGATATCTATTGCTAAAAATAAAGACGAAACAATAGGAAAAGATTTAAAGGTCAGTGTAGGGAATAATTTAAACATATTGGTAGATCAAGGTTTATTAGCAACTACAGGAGCAGGAATCGATATTTCGGCAGAGGGTGATGTAAAATTAAGTACTGCAGGTACACATCATTTCGGAGCAAGCGGAAATATAATTGCAACTGGCGCAAAGATACATTTAAATGGACCATCGGCAGCAGCCGCTGCAAGTGCAGAATTAGCCAGTTTACCTCCTCAGTTGCCTACATATAGCTTACCTAATAGAAAAGCAGAGAACGGATGGGCACACGGAACATTTTATAAAGCTAATCCTATTAGTAGTATTATGCAGCGCGTTCCGACACACGAACCGTGGGATCAACATGAAAATATAGATCCTGTGAAATTTAGTTCAACTAATACCGATGTCACTGTACAAAGTAGAGCAGCTAGTGGAATTCCTGATACTTCGGCTGTTTCTTCGGCCTCATCTGCTAACTTACCCGAGGTATTATCTGGTACATGCGAACCTAAATATGCAGCAGATATTTCAAATCCGTCTAATCTAACAGGAATTACACAACTTAAAGCAGCTTGTACCGCAGTTGGATTGAATACTCCTATATCTATTGCTTCTTTATTAGGTATAACAGGAGGAGAATCAAAATGGCAGATACAAACTGAGAAATTTAATTATTCTGCTAATAGATTATTACAGGTCTTTCCATCTATATTCAAAGGTGACTTAGCTTTAGCTCAAGAAAAAGCCGCTGACCCATCTAAATTACCTGAATTTTTATACGGACCGCCGCCGTTTGGGTCGCCTGACAATCAATACAGATCTTTAGGAAATACTACCTCAGGAGACGGTACCAAATTTATCGGTAGAGGGTATATTCAAATTACTGGTCGGACTAGTTATACAAAATATAGCAAGTTATTATATGATAGAGGGTTATTACCATCTGCAACGGCATTAGTAGATAATCCGTCTTTATTAAATGATCCTAAAATTTCAGCTTATGTTAGTGCAATATATATTGCAGACAGAGTTAAACTATCTCAAACAGATCCCGGATATTTTGATGCAGCAGTAAGAGCTGTAGGTTATTGTACACCTGACATTTATGCAACTAAGAAAGGATATTATGAATGTTTCTTAGGACAATTGCAAGGTACACCGATTCCTACGTATGATTCTTCAGTACCTCTAACTAATAGTGCAGGCGATGTTGTCGGGCCCACTACAACGCCAACAACAAGTAATACTACCGGCCCATAAATACGAACATGCCTTATAAAAATATAGAAATAAACCCAGTTCAATTTAAACCTACATTAACTTATAAACAAAGTCAATTTTATTTTGGTTATAGTTCGGTAAACACTGATGTTACAAATAATGTAAGATTATACGATTTTGACCTTATTAAACAAGATTTATTAAATCAGTTTAATACTCGCTTAGGTGAGAGAGTAATGAATCCTACTTTCGGCACAATTATTTGGAGTTTAATATACGAGCCATTTACCGATAGTGTTAAACAGGCTATAGCAGATGATATTAACAGAATTTGCAATAATGATCCGAGAGTTGTTCCGATACAATTAGATACTGTAGAACAAGAATACGGAATTCTTTTAGAAATTACACTTCAATATATCGGAACAGACCAAACAGCTAGCATGTCTTTATCATTCGATAGAGAATTAGGATTATTATCGCAATAATATACGTATATTATTACTCAAATAAATACGGTATCTTATGAGAAAGGCTATATGATACCATCAACAACTAATCAACTATTAGTAGCAGAAGATTGGAAAAAGATTTACCAGAGTTTCCAAAACGCAGAATTTCAAAGTTATGATTTCGACACATTACGTCGAACAATGATTACATATCTTAGAGAGAATTTTCCTGAAGATTTTAACGATTATATTGATAGCAGTGAATATATAGCACTTGTTGATCTAATTGCTTTTTTAGGACAAAATCTCAGTTTTCGAATTGATTTAAATGCTCGAGAAAACTTTTTAGAGACAGCTGAAAGAAGAGATAGTATTCTAAGATTAGCACAGCTAATTAGTTACAATCCTAAAAGAAATGTTCCTGCAAATGGATTATTAAAAATTACCTCTATATCTACTACTGGTAATGTTTATGATGTTAATGGAACAAACTTATCGAATGTCATTGTTGGATGGGATGATCCTACTAATTCTAATTGGTATCAACAATTCATTACAATTTTAAATTCTGCAATGGTTTCGCCGACACAGTTTGGTAAACCTGTTATTAGTTCTGTGATTAATGGGATATCTACAGAACAATATAAGATTAATTCTAATAATGCCGATGTGCCAGTTTTTAGTTTTACAAAGAGCATAGCAGGAACAACATTATCATTTGAATTAGTATCGTCGACCTTTGCTAATAATAATTATATCTATGAAGAAACACCGCAACTTGGTAATTCATTAGGAATAATTTTTCAAAATGATAATCAAGGAAGTGGTAGTGCAAATACCGGGTTTTTTATTCATTTTCGCGAAGGTACATTGTCTAATGCTAGCTTTTCAGTAAGTAGTCCGGTGCCGAACGAATTAGTAGGTATTAATGTCAATAACATTAATGATACAGATGTATGGCTTTGGCAAAAAAGCCTCGACGGCACTACTTTACAGACTCTATGGCAACAAGTTCCTGCACTAACAGGCAATAATGTCATTTATAATAGCTTGAATTCCGGCCAGCGCAATATCTATGCGGTCTTAACTAGAGATAATGATCAAATAGATCTATCGTTTGCTGATGGCAGTTTTGGAAATTTACCAAATGGATCATTTGCATTATATTATAGACAAAGTAGCGGATTAACTTATAGTATTAAACCAGAGCAATTAAGCAATGTTTCTGTTCAAATTCCTTTTACAGATAGTTCAGGACAGTCTCAATTATTAACATTAATTTTAAGTTTACAATATACAGTATCGAATGCTTCAGGTAGTGAATCTAGTGACGATATTAAATTAAAAGCTCCTCAGACATATTATACTCAAAATAGAATGATTACTGCTGAGGATTATAATATTGCTCCTCTCAACGTTAGTCCTGATATTATTAAACTTAAAAGTATCAATAGAGTTAGCAGCGGAATCAGCAAATATTATGAATTAAGTGATGTTAGTGGAGCATATAGTTCTACTGATATTTTTGCAACAGATGGTATTTTATATAAAGAATATAACGAAGGGAATTTTCAATTTTCTTTCACTACTCGAAATGAAATTTTCTCTGTTTTACAAACACAACTTTCAACAGTTATAGGATCTGCAGGATTAAACTCGTTTTATTTAGATCAATATCCTAGAGTTGATTTAAGCTATGCAAATCTTGCATGGAATCAATCGAATTTATTAACAAATCAAACTAATGGATATTTTAACTCTTACACTGGCCCTGTTTCTGTAGGATATTTAGGTACTGGTAACTTGTCTTATATATCGGCAGGATCTTTGATAAAATTTGTACCACCTGCTAATAATTACTTTTTACCAAATGGACAACTTACTAATATAAGTGATGATACAACTAAATCATATATATGGGCACAAGTGGTTAATATTATAGGTGATGGTTCTAACAATGGAACAGGAAATTTAGTTACCGGAGTTGGGCCGATTACTATGACAGGTAGCATATTCGGAAATGGACAAGTAATTAATAATGGATCATTACAAAGCCCATCATTGAGCATCCCATCGAGTGCAATACCTCAGACTATTATACCTAAATTTATTAATATTCTATCTTATGATATACAGACTGAAATTGCAAATTTATCACTATCAAAGAGAAATTTTGGACTAAGTTTCGATGCTACAACACGAACATGGTATATAATTGTAGATACTAATTTAGATCTATTAAATTCTTTCAGTTTATCTCATCAAAAAGACATTAGCAATTCGAATCTCGATGCTAGTTGGATGGTGGCATTTCAATGGACTGGAAAAGAATATAATGTTAGATATAGAACTCTTGATTATGTATTTGAAAGCGCAGCTCAAACAGCTTTCTTTGTGGATACATCGACAAAGAATTATGATTTTACAAATGATACAGTTGTAAAAGATCGTATAGATGTATTGTCGATTAATAAAGGACCTACTCCAGATACTATCTCATTAGGTTATGATTATTCATGGCAAATTAATAGCGCTGTTATCGAATCTGACGGTTATGTAGAACCTAAAAAAGTTTTAATTAGTTTTTACGATCGCAATGATAATGGTCAAATTGATGATCCTGATACATTTAACAATATTGTTTCTCCTGATAGTAATAGTTTACAGACAGGATACAAAGATAAATTTATCTATTTTCTAAAATCAGCTACCGGTAGTACTTATTCTTTATATAATGGTAGCATAATTGCTTATCCTAATCAAAATGCAGTGGTAAACCCAATTGATGGACAGAAATATTATTTTTATGATATAGATCTTATAAAAATTTATTCAAGTTCGACAAATTCATATGACACTCCGTCTCCTTACTTGTATTTTGCAAGATCTGGTAGAAAAAATATTAAGTTTCATTATATACATAATGCTGCAAATGAAAGAAGATTAGATCCATCGAAGATGAATATTATTGATGTTTATCTATTAAGCAGTAGTTATGATTCAGAATATAGAAGTTGGTTAATGTCAGGAACTGGAACAGCACCTATTACTCCAACATCACAAAGTTTAGAAAATAATTATTCATCATATTTAGAACCAATTAAAAGCATAAGTGATGAAATCGTATATCATCCTGCAATTTACAAAGTATTATTCGGTGGCCCGGCACCGACATCGTTACAAGCAACTTTCAAAGCAGTTCAAAGTCCAACAAGCACACTTAGTGCAACTAGTTTACAATCGAGTATTTTAACTGCAATTAATAACTTTTTTGCAATAGAAAATTGGGATTTCGGACAAACCTTTAATTTCGGTGAGTTAGTAACGTATGTTATGAATATAATGACACCGGACATTACTAACTTTGTTATAGTTCCGAAGTCGACTAATAACAGTTTTGGAAGTTTATTTCAGATAACTTGCCAGAGTAACGAAATTTTTATTAGTGGCGCAACAGTCAGTGATATACAAATACTAAGTAGTTTAACAGCATCAGAATTAAATGCAACATTGATCGTTTCGAGTAGTTAAGGACCAACTTTATAATGAGTAATTCAAATAAAAACCGTAGAAAATCAGTAAATTTACTTCCTTCTTATTTTCAAACCAATAAAAATACTAAATTTTTATCCGGAGCACTTGATCCTCTCTATTCGGTTCCATCTTTAACAAGATTTAACGGATTTGTAGGTAGCAAATTAAGCCCGACATACAATTCATTAACTGATGTTTATGTTAATAATTCTAATATTAGTAGCAATGAACTAAGAAACAAATATCAATTTGAACCAGCATTGATCAATCAAGATTCTCTAGGAAATATTAAAAATGTTTTTGGTATAGATGATTTAGTAAATCAATTATCTTTCTATGGTGCTAATACAAGTAATTTTAATAAGTTGTTTTCACCTGATGTTAATTCATATTATCCACATATTGATTGGGATAAGTTTGTTAATTTTAGAGAATACTACTGGTTACCGATGGGTCCTGATGCAGTTACCATAACTGGCCAACAACGAAATACCGTTAGCACGTATACAGTAACAGATTCTGCGGATGGAAGTTATTTTGTATTCACGCCAGATGGGCTAACTGAAGATCCAGTTCTAACATTTTATAAAGGCGTAACTTACGTTCTTAATATTAATTCTAAACATACATTCTATATTAAAACAAATAATGAACCAGGCTCGGGCGGTTCATTAACCGGCAACGGTGTTAGCAATGGGCAGATTATTTTTACAGTAGTTGATACTTTGCCCGGAATTCTTTATTATGCATCTGATGATACGACTGTTGTGCCGGGAAATATCTTAGTTAGAAATATTACAGAAAATTCTTATTTAGATATCAATGCAGATATTATCGGTAAAGCAACTTACACTACTGCTAATGGAATAGAATTAATTAATGGATTAAAAATTAATTTTGCTGGAAATGTAATTCCTGAATCTTATTTAGGTAAAGATTATATTGTTGAAGGAGTGGGGGATTCTATTAGATTGGTAGATTTTTCTGTTTTACAAACTCCTGAAAATGTCTCAACACAATATGATGATAACTTTGATACAACTTTATTTGACGATTATCCTTTTGATAATTTTCAAAATCTTCCATTAACTCCGGAATATATTACTATTAATCGATCAAGTAGAGATCTCAATCCGTGGTCTCGATATAATCGTTGGTTCCATAGTGATGTTATTCGTAAATCAGCCGCTGCTAATGGAAATATTCCAACATTTCCGATCAATCAACGAGCTGTCTATCCTATCATAGAATTTAGACCTGATTTACAACTTTATAATTTCGGTACAAATAGTATACCCTCTGTTGATGTTATTGATCAAGTAACAAAAGATGCATTTTCTACTATAGAAAGCGCAACATCGGCTACTGTTGATGGATTACCTTTACAACCAGGTCAATTAGTAATTTTTAATGCTGATACTGACCCGTTAGTAAGAGGTAAAGTATTCGAAGCTACGTTAAGTAGTATTTTCGGCGTCTATAAAATTAATCTAGTTAAAAAGATCGATCCAGTCTTCGGAAATAGTATGGTAACGCTTTTCGGCACTACCGGTAAAGCAATAGAATGGTGGTTTAATGGTTCTGAATGGGTCACTGCTCAACAACGTACTGTTTTAAATCAAGCTCCGTTGTTTGATTTATATGATGCTAATGGGAATAGTTATAGCGATAAAACGTATTATGATTCTATTTTTTCAGGAAATAAGTTATTCGGTTATGCAATCGGCACAGGAACAAATGATCCTATATTAGGATTTCCATTATTGTATAAAGATGTCGGAATAGAAGGATTATTCTTATTTCAAAATTACTTTAATTCAGATATTATTAAATTATTATCTCCTACAGCAGTAACAGATGTTCCGACATCGGAGACATTCTTAAGAATTAACAATGGCGATTTGGGGTTTAATTTTGTTAACATATGGACTAAGGGTGAGTCTTATCAAATACCTGTACAACAATTTCAATCAATAAACAGTGGTGATAGCATATCTGTTACAGCATTTGATAATCCTGCATTAATTAATGACTTAACTTTAGAAGTATTTGTTAATAATGCAAAATTACTAAATTCGCAATATACATTAGTGAAAGACAAAACTGAATTATCTGTCAAACTGAATAATTCGGTGAATACTGCTACAAATGTTTTAATTAACTTGTATACTTCTTCAGATCCTAATGATACTGGGGTATATGAAACTCCGATCAACCTGACTAATAATCCACTAAACGGACAAATTTTGCAATTTACATTTAGTGAGATTTCCGATCATGTTAAAACAATGGTCGATAAGGATCCTAGATTTGTTGGGAATTATCCAGGTATTAGTAATCTAAAAAGTTTGCCCGATATAAGCAAATATGGATCTAGAATTATTACAAGTAATAATCCACTATCCTTTTCTCAAGAATTTATTACTAATATAGAGCACGGATTAATCCCTGCAATTAGATCAGTAGGAAATGATTATTATCAATTTAAATTAAATCTTATTAAATTTTCTACCAATGCAGATATAAATTTAACTCCTGCAGATGCATTAGACTCGATATTATCTGAAATAAATTTAAGTAAAAATTCTTCATTTCCATATAGTCAAAGTGATATGATCGCTTATGGAAATAATGTTGTTACACAAAAATATACCATAACTGACGTTAGAAATACCACATATCCATTAACTTCTGGGTACTCGTTAGATAATCTTTCTTATAGATCTGTTTTATTATATTTGAATGATAGTTCGTTAGCATACGGTCGAGATTATACATTTAATGAAACATATTCAACAGTAGAAGTAACTGCTACATTATCTGTCGGTGATGTCTTAGTAATTAAAGATTATACATCTACAATAGGTAATTATGTTCCTCCGACTCCTACAAAGTTAGGATTATATCCGAAATATATTCCAAATATTTTTATAGATTATTCATATTCTGTACCTCAAGTAGTATTACAAGGGCATGACGGCAGTTTAACTATTGCATATACAACTATCGATAATTTTAATCAAGGAAATTATGATCTCAGAGATTTAATATTATTAGAATTCGAATTAAGAGTTTTTAATAATATTAAGGTTGAATATAATCGAGAATTAATTAACATTGATAAAATTCTTCCCGGATTATATAGAACAAATGATTATACATATTCAGAGATATATAAATTAGTTTCAGCAGACTTCATTAAATGGACCTCTACATTTAATATAAATTATATAGAAAATCTCGATTATGATGTAGATAATTACAAAACTTATAATTACGGATCAAATGTCGATTATATTACAGAGACTCCGCTGCCGGCCGGCGGGTGGAGAGGCATTTATAAGTATTATTTTGATACCGATCGCCCGGATACCTGCCCTTGGGAGATGTTGGGATTTAGTATTATGCCTTCTTGGTGGGAAGAAGAATACGGACCTGCTCCTTATACGTCTGGAAATTTAAATTTATGGCAAGATTTAGAGGCAGGGTTGATAAGGTACGGAGATCGAGCAGGGGTAGACGAAGTATATGTTAGACCAGGATTAACCAATGCGATTCCGGTAGACGAACACGGCAACCTTGTCGACCTTAGATACTGGAGTGGTATTGTTAATGAAGGATTTTTTAATAATAGCACACAAGATTGGGTATTTGGCGATTACAGTCCGGCCGAAACTGCATGGAGACGCAGCAGTCTTTGGCCATTTGCAGCACAAGTAATTTGTGCTTTATCAAAGCCTGCTGATTATGCTGCAAAAATGTATGATCCTGCTAGGTTGACTAAAGATGCAACAGGTCAATATCGCTATGGTTCTTTAAATAGTTTCTTAAATTTAAATTCTGTTTCTATTTTTTCAGATAATAATACTTTAACTTCTGGTTATAGTATGCTTGTAGTGGAAAATGGAAAAAAGAAGTCTTTAGGATATTTGACCAGTCTTAAAAACGATTTATTATATGCAAATTTTAATCTATTCTATAAAGCCGGCGGGTTTTTGAGTAAAAATAAATTAGAAATATTAATCGATTCAGTAAGTCCTAATTCTGCTAGTCCCGGAGTTGCATTATCAGAAGAAGATTATACTTTATTTTATACAATTAGTAATCCTGTTAAGACTGTGAGTATTTCTGGTATTATTGTAGAAAAAAATAATGCACAATTTGTAATTAAAGGTTATGATAAAGAAAATCCACGATTTAGTGTGCAATTGCCTATACATACCTCTAGTGATACATTGGTTACTGTAGGAGGGAAAACAGTTCCTTTCTTAACATGGACAGAAAATACTCTTTATCAAACAGGACAAATTGTTGAATATAACAATCAATTTTATACAGTTAATGCAACAGAAAATTCTGGTTCCTCTTTTAATATTATCAATCATATTAAAATATCACAATTACCGATTGTCGGCGGATCATCAGCATTAGCTACTAAATCTTTTGATGAAAATGTTACAATAATACCATATGGTTCGAAATTTGATACAATACAAGAAATATATGATATTATATTAGGATATGGTCAATACCTAATTAATCAAGGTTTCCAATTTAATCAATATAATTCCGATTTAGGCTCAGTGATTGATTGGAATTTTAGTGCTAAAGAATTTTTATATTGGACTACTCAATCATGGGGTAATGGTTCTGTTATAACTATTAGTCCATTTTCTAATCAGATTCAATTCCAATTTACTGATTCTGTAGTAGATAATGTACTCGATAGTTTTTATGAATATAGTTTATTAACTGCTACAGGGTTACCATTTCCACATGACAAATTTAATATTTCAAGAGAAGATAATATTTGTTCTATTACAGCGCAGAATACTAACCAAGGGTTATATTTTGCAAGATTGAATTTAGTTCAAAAAGAACATTCGATTATATTGAATAATAATACTATATTCGGAGACATTGTTTACGATATTGAAACCGGATATAGACAATCTAGAATGAAGATCTCTGGATTCATTACTGGAGATTGGAATGGCGATTACTTGGTTCCGGGATTTGTATATGACGAAGCAATTATATCAAGCTGGCAACCCTTTACTGATTATTCAGCTGCTGATGTTGTTAAATATTCCGGAAAATATTATGCAGCTAAAACTAGCCTATCGGGAGTTGCAACCTTTGATGCTAGTTCATGGAATATTTTAGGAACAAAACCGGTCGCTGCATTGTTACCGAATTTTGATTATAAAATAAGTCAATTTGAAGATTTCTATAGTTTAGATATAGATAATTTCGATGCCGGACAGCAAAAAGCTGCACAACATTTAATAGGTTATACTCCGAGAAATTATCTAACTAATATTATAGTTGACCCGATAGCTCAATATAAATTCTATCAAGGATTTATTAGAGAAAAAGGCACAGCTAATGCTATACAAAAACTATCAAAAGCCAGTATACATAATCTACAAGGGCAATTGCAATTCAATGAGGAATGGGCATTTAGAATCGGATCTTACGGTAATTATACAACATATAATGAGATAGAATTTCCATTAAGAGAAACAGATTTTAAAGAAAATAGTCAAATTATAACATTTGTTGACCAACCAATAATCGGAAATAATGATGCTATATCGTATATTTTACCATCAGATCTAAGCATCATTCCGACAGATTATTCTTCAAATCAAGTATTTTCTACAATACCATCATGTACATATAACAGTAACAATTTATTATTACCTACTGCAGGCTATGTAAGAATAGATGATATTACTGCTACCGCTTATAATAAAAATAGTTTATTTGATATTGCTAATAATACTAGTCTTAATGATGGGGATACTATCTGGATCGGATTTACAGATAATCATGATTGGGATGTTCGACGTTATACAAAACAAGTAGCAAATGTAATAAATTCAGCTATATTAAACCCGGCCACTTCGATGGTGTTTACAACTGATGTCTATCATAATTTATCAGTAGGTGATATCGTTTCTATTATTGGATTAGATAACAATACCGACGGTGTCTATGAAATAATTAGTATACCTAATTTAACTTCATTTGCGGTAGAAACTACATTAAGTTCAATAGCTCCGTCGACTACAAACGCATTATTATTTAAATTTATTAGTGTAAGAGTTAGTAGCTTCGACGATATTGATAATCTTCAAAATAATTTATTTTTAAATTTTGGAGAGACAATATGGGCCGATATGGGCGATGCTGGAACTTTACAATCAAAATGGGCAGTTTACCAAAAGAATAATAATTTTAATCCTTCTATATCGTTTGTAAATGGGGTACAATCAATAGACCAACGTTTCGGGTATCGTTTAGCTACAGCAGTTAATGCAGATATTTTAGCAGTAAGTGCGCCATATTATCATGATATTAGCACTGGATATGGAAAAGTATTCATTTATAATGGGTTATATAATCAAACACCTGCATTAATTGGGACTTTTGAAGTAAATGATCCTACATTAAGTTCATCTCAAACATCTCTTGGTAAATCTTTAATATATGATCCTGATTTTAATATCATTATTTCGGGTGCTCCTGATGCGAACTTAGTTCAGGTTAATTTTGTTACCGGACAGTTTATAGTTGATTATATAAACACAACTACTACATCGTTTGGTGATGAGATTTATCTTACAAAATCATTTGATATTTACGGAAATAAAACATTATATGTTACTTCACCGTTAGAGTCGAAAGTTTATTCATTTAATTTAAATGTTGAAACTACTGCAACTGGTATAAATGGAACATTGACTCTAAATAATGTCATTAACCTTACTACTGGTACAGACAAATACCTAATTACCGGTGATGCAACAGGTTCTGTTATTGCAATCTCTATGCCAACAGTTCATAATACTAGTTCTAGTGTAAGAATTTATAACGGAACTACTTTAATCGATTCGATTAGTCCGCCATCGGATCTTTCGATTACAGATTATTGGGGATCGGCAATAGCAATAACAGATGACAGTCAATACTTGTTTGTATCCTCGGCATCTGTAGGTGATGACATCAATGGGCCTGGAAAAGTTTATGTTTATAATAATACATCATCTGGGTATCAATTAATACAAACGATACATAATCCTTTGAAAAATCAAAGATTAAACTTCGGAACTTTTATTAATATAAAAGATAATAATACAATTTATATTTCGTCAACCGGTGTTCAACGTTTGAATACCATGATAGATGGTGGTACAACCACTTTTGATAATAATACGACTAAATTTTATGATGATATTTCTAATTCCGGTTCGGTTTATGTTTTTGAAAGAAGAAATGCTAAATTCATATTTGCAAGAGAATTGTTTGATAATGGAACATTATTAAATGGTAGTAGTTATGGGTCTAGCGTTGCAATTTCTAACGGAAATGTATTTGTAGGAGCACCTACTGCAACTCCTGATCATGGGGCGTTTTATCAATTTGCAGAAATTATTAAAAATTCACCTACTTGGAATATTTTAAGACAAGAAGATGATTTGGTAGACCTTTCTAAGATCAAGAAAGCCATTACAATAGATAGTCAATCGTCGAAAATTTTAGATTATCTAGACATAGTAGATCCTGTAAAAGGCAAAATTTTAGGATTAGCTGATCAAGAAATCAAATATAAAACAGAATTTGATCCTGCAACATATAGCATCGGTGTGCAAGGAGTAAATGTTGATACAAACACTAGCTGGATAGAAGAACACGTTGGTGAATTATGGTGGGATTTATCTACAGTTAAGTATGTATGGTATGAACAAAGTGATTTAGAATACAGAAAGAATTCATGGGGAAATTTATTCCCAGGTTGCAGTATAGATGTATATGAATGGATACAAAGTGAATATCTGCCAAGTCAATGGAGTGCTTTAGCAGATACAACTGCCGGATTAGCTGAGAATATTAGTGGACAACCGAAATATCCTGATGATAGTGTTATAAGTGTAAAACAATATTATGATTCTAATACAGGTGCAGCTACTAATGTGTATTTTTATTGGGTTAAAAATACTGTTATAGTTCCTAATGTTTCAAATAGAAGATTATCTGCAAACGATGTTTCTAATTTGATTTATAATCCTGCTAGTAATGGTACAAAATTTGTATCTATATTATCACAAAATTCTATTGCAATTACTAATGTAACTAATGATCTTGATTCTAATAACATTTATTTGAATATTGCATCTGATAGTATTAATAATTCTATTAACAAACATACAGAATGGGTATTATTGAGTGAAGGTGATGAAAATTATATGCCGACAACTATGCTTAATAGAAAGTTAATCGATAGCTTAGTTGGTTATGATAGTTTAGGAAACCCTGTTCCGGATCCTACCCTTAGTGATAGACAAAAATATGGTATAGAATTTAGACCAAAACAAAGCATGTTTGTTAATCGAACAGAAGCTTTACATAATGTTATCGAATATGTTAATGGGATTTTCTCTCAATATCGCATCACTGATATTGCGGATTTTACTAACTTAAACAGTAAGGAAGAAATCCCAGATGTATATTCTAGAACTTATGATTTAATTGTTAATTCATACGATGAGTTGGTTAATTTAGTAACGATCGGAATTGAACCAGCAATTCTATCTTGTCAAATAACTGATGGATCAATAACTAGCGTTCAAATTGTTAATTCTGGCACTTCTTATGGAACATTATTACCGGTTGAATTAGATAGTTACGGAAATCCGATAGCGTGGGCTGGCCCTTCTGTTGAAATAATCGCAGCACCGGGTGATACATTAGGAAACGCATCGATTACGACAACTATTAATAGCAATGGAAATATTATTACAACTTCAATAGTCAATGCAGGTATAGGATTCAGTAGTTCTCCAACATTAGTCGTAAGACCATATACCGTAATAGTAACATCCGATAGTAATAGTGATAACTTATGGGCTCAGTATCAACGAATTAATAATAAATGGGTTAAAATGCATACCCAAGATTATGATACAACACAATATTGGTCTTATGTGGATTGGAGCAGTAATGATTATGATGAATTGAAATCATTAACTGCTACGGTAGACGAAATATGGCAATTGAATACGCTCACAGTTGCTGATGGATCTTATGTAAAGGTTGCAAATCAAGGCAACGGCAAATATATTATTTTAGAAAAAGTTAGTTCAGGAGGCGATTTTACTGATCAATACAACTTAGTATTAAGCGAAAATGCCACAATACAACTCAGTGACGACCTCTGGAATATAGCAAATAGCACCTATAATTATGATTCTTATTTTACATATGATCAAACATTATATGATCAAACTCCTATAACAGAATTAGTTAATGTTTTAAATGCTATTAAAAATGATATATTTGTAGGATCATTGAAGGTTTATTGGAATTACACATTCTTTAAAGCAGTAAAATATGCATTTAGTGAACAGAAATTCCTAGATTGGGCATTTAAAACAGCATTCTTAAATGTGAAAAATTTAGCTGGATCATTAGATCAGCGTCCTGTTTATAGATTCCAAAATAGTGAATATTATGAAGAATATTTAGAAGAGGTTAAACCGTATCACAGTAAAGTTAGAAATTATCAAATTAATTATGATATATTAGACAACTCTCAATCATATATAACTGATTTTGATCTTCCGGCATACTACGATAATGAAAACTCCTCTTTTGTTAACGTCTTAGATATACCTAAGCTCTTAACTGAATATCCTTGGAAATCTTGGAATGATAATTACACTTTATCGGTAGATAGTGCATATGTAGTTTCTGCAGGAAGTGGATATACTGCTGTTCCTCAAGTACAGATAATACCTGCTATAGGTGACACGGGGTTAGGAGCCACCGGTGAAGCATATATTTCTTTAGGAAAAGTAACTTCTGTTATTATAACTAATCCAGGAAGTGGATATACAAAAACACCTACCATAACATTAGTAGGCGGGGGATCTACTTCATTAATTCCAGCTAAGGTATATGCTAGGATGTCTAATACTAAAGTTAGACAAAATTCTCTAGAAATGAAGTTTGATAGAATAACGCCATCGAGTGAGATATCAAACACTTCGGTCTATGATCAATTTATTGCAGATGGTAATACATATGAATTTACATTATCATGGCCGGCAGATAATGCAAAATCTAATATTTCTATAATAATAAGCAATAATGATATCGGAACTAGAGTCTTAGCAACACAATATAATATTGCTACCACTAAACAATTTATTAATGGATATCATAGATTAGTATCGAAATTAATATTAAATTTTGTCCCAACACAGGGACAGGTTGTATCTATTACATATAATAAGAGAATCGATATATTCAGCGCAGTGGATAGAGTTAATTACTATTATGACCCGACTATAGGAATGCCGGGAAATGATGTATCTCAATTAATGAGTGGAATAGATCCTTCTATTCCTCAAATTCAGGGATTAACCTTCGATTACACTACTAATTGGGACATGACACCATACGGTAATTCATTATATGGCGACGATTCTAGTTATTATACAACAGCAACAGTGGTTGCTACTGCAATTACAGGAACAAACACCTTGTTTGTAAACACTATTCAAGGAATATCACCAGGATTACGTGTGAATACCGTGGCTCTTAGCACAGCAACTGCTAATGATAATAAATTTGGAAGTAGCACAGTATTAGTAACCAGTGTAACAAATTCTTATACTATCGGGTTTAGTTTAAATATTCCTACTAATAGTTATAATCAATCTAATGCAGATACTAATGCAATAACTGTGAGTATTAGTAATTCAAATGAAGCAGCAGCAATTGCTGCCAACCCAAGTAATTATGAAATCATATTCAACGGCGGAGTGATTGCTGCAGTTGGTGGAATTAGTGGCCCGGCTCCGAATACTAGCGTCTATACTATAACAGGAACATGGCCGTCTAATTCGACAGCATTTCCGATCACATTACAGTATATTAACTATGCTGTATATTCAGCGGTAATATTCGATACTCCTATTATTGAAACAATTACTCCTGGAACAACTCTTTTAGAATTCTGGGATTATAACCTTACTCCGGGAGTATTAGATACTATATTAGACGGTGGTGATTTAGGCTACACGACAGCATTCGGAATCAATCCAGAAGATATAATAGTCGATGGTGATCAATTCATTTCTCCGTATATCAGTAATAGTCCGGAAGAAATGATAAAAGGACAGATGTACGAAAGTGTAGGTATATCGGTATATACAAGAACGCATACCGGTAGCCCATTAGTATCGCATTCCATTAATCAAATTATTCAAACCTCAACTACTACTGTGTTTAATCTACCTATGATGCCTCCTAATGTAGATTCTGCAATGGTTGTCTTTAATAATGAAGTATTATCATACGGATATGATTATAATTTAAACTTTGACAATGATACTATTATTATTAATACCCAGACCAGCACAGGAACTGTAGGAATAACTATTGTAGGTATCGGAGGTGTTGATTTAATTACTAATGATTTTGTAACAGAATCTAATGTGACAACTATAAGTGCACATGTCGGATTTGCTGAAGAAATTGGAAGTATATATGCTACATTAAATGGTATACAGCTTACTCCGACTCAATACACTATCAGTTCAGGTCGATTAATTGTAAGTGGATTACCGATCGGTGATTATACATTGCAAACATGGTCATTCTCCTCAACCCACAATCAGTTTAGCGATGTTACTGAAGAATATTTTGTAGGAGATGGAATTACAAGTTCTTATCAGCTAACTGTATATCCCGGTAATTTGGGTCCAGCAAATGCACAAGCTATCGTTGAAATCGACACTAAGAGATTAATTTCACCTACAACTGTATATTATTCGGTTGCGGGTGGGCAAACAGTATTCTTGATCGATCCGAACGATACATATCCATCAGGAACATTTGATTCGAGTGAAGTAGAAATCTACGTAAACGGCATCAAAATACGAAACGGTATAGATTTCTATGTGGATCAACCGAATAATACTGTGGTTTTCTATAATGGTTTCTTACAAACAGGCGATGCAATGGCCATAACGAACCATACATTTAGTGATTATTACTTTAATAACGGATACATTTATATTAAACCTAGTGCAAATTACGGTGTAGGAAATGTATTAAAGGTGATATCATTTACTGACGGAGATAATAGTCTGATTAGAACTGACACATTTATTTCTAGACCATCAAACCGTTATACATTAAGTAGACCTGCATTGAGTGACCAGTATATTTGGGTAACAATTGAAAATAATGCTCTAGTTAACGGTCTAGATTTTTCATTAGATAGTACAGGACAGATTTTATCTATTAGAGATACGTATCCTTACACTCAAGGACAAACTATTTCTGTACTTAGTATGACCAATGCTTATTTAAATAAAGGTTCAGTAGGATATAGAGTCTTTACTGATATTTTAGGACGTTCGCAATTCAAGAGATTAAGTAGAGGGAATACCACTCAATTAGCTGAACCATTATATTCTACGTCAACTACTATTGTAGTAGAAGATGCGGATGTATTAACTGAGCCAGATTTAGTTAGAAAAATTCCAGGAGCCATATTAATAAACGGCGAATGGATCGAATATTTGACTGTTAATAATAATGTATTGAGTAATTTAAGAAGAAGTTCGTTAGGAACCGGTGCAAATTCGGTATATCCTGCAGGGACATCAGTAATAGATCAAGGAATATCTCAAAATGCTCCTTATAAAGAAACAACAATTAAACAAATTCTTACAGTTACTAATACTGCTTCGTATCTAATTAATGGAATTTCGTTAACTACAAGTACATTAAATGATCAGTTTACTGTTCTTTATGCCGGAAACTTGTTGAATAAGTTATCTTATTATAAACAAGATATTTCAGTAGGTTATGATCCATATCCGTTTAATATAATCGGATCAACATCGACTGCTAGTACCGCTACGTTCTCAACTTCGGTTAATTTATATGATTCTTACTTAGTTACAACAACTAACCAAGTATGGGTTTACTTAAATTCAAATAATATAAATTCAATCAACGGATTTATGTATACTGGTATAAACTATATTCAGCCTGATTATGTAATCAATAATTTAACATCTTATGGTACAACAGCGACTGCTGTTTTAAATTTAAATTTAACTGGATTAATAACCGGAACACATATTACAGTATTACAAAAAGTTGCTACAAATAACATGTATGCTTCAACAAATACATCGATATTAACTGATAATGGGTTATTTGCAGTATTTTTACGTGATGCGCCGGCAACTATCCCGGATAAATATTACTATGGACAAATATAAAAACGAAAAAATGGAAGAAAATATGATAAAAAATCAACCAAGTTCTAAAAATCCCAATGAAACAGGATCTCTTAGAATTCAAGGTCACATTAAAATCTTTGATCCAGAAACAAAAGAAGTTTTTGTTGATAAAAGAAACGCAATTCATTACGAGAATTTTTCTATAGCATTAGCTAATAGTGTTGCAAATTTAGGTCAGAATTTTATCAGTGAAATGGCATTCGGAAATGGCGGAAGTAGAATAGATCCTACCGGAATTATTACCTATCTTACTCCGAATGTAGTAGGATCAGATGCTGCGTTATATAATCAAACTTATTATAAAGTAGTTGATGCAAATAACCCGTATGATGTTGACCCATCTAGAAATTTTATGGAAGTCAGACATGTTCCCGGAACATATTATTCTGATGTTTTAGTTAGTTGTTTATTAGATTTTGGTGAGCCATCAGGGCAACCAGCATTTGATGCCAGTGTATCATCTAATACTACATTTGTTTTTGATGAATTGGGCCTCAGAGGTTATGACCCGACTGGTCAGAATTCTGGTCCATTGTTAACACATGTCATTTTCCATCCGGTTCAGAAAGCTCTAAATAGATTAATTCAAGTTGATTATACTGTTAGAATACAAAGTCTAACTAATGGAAGTTAATTATGCCATACGTAATATCTAAATCAGATCCTACACAACCATTAGTTACTATTCCAGATAATAGTGTTAATATTACTGATACTAGTTTAACCTTAATCGGAAAGAATTATCCTAATTATGGACAAGCATTTGCTACAAATTTCCTTCATTTAGTAGAAAATTTTTCAAATTCCACTTCTCCAGCCAATCCGACAGCAGGACAGTTATGGTTTAATAATGCTACATCGACTTTATCTGTATTTGATGGATTAAATTGGAATGCAGTTAATTCATTTAACTCTAATACGATATCGTCATTACCTACAGAAACAGCAGCATCCGGAGATGCATTACTAGCTATCTCTGATAATGGCAATGCATTAAGCATATCTAAAACAGATTTTCTATCGGATGTTTCGACACCGCAGACAGGGATGATTATAATATGGCCATCTTCGAGTGTTCCTGCACCTACTGGATGGCTTCTTTGTGATGGTTCATCTTATTATAGATACAACTATCCGGATTTATATGCGGTTATCGGCATTAATTACGGAAGTTCGGCAATAGATTATTTCAATGTTCCTCAGATTGCAGGGTTACCTGTAAGTAATGGATCATTAACTTATCAGTCTACTTCGACTGCATATATTATAAAGACTTAAGAATATGGCATATACAATAAAAAATTCAGATGGTACAGTATTGCTTACATTGGCTGACGGCACAGTTGATCAGTTAGCTACTAGTTTAGCATTAATAGGTAAAAATGTAAATGCCTATGGACAATATTATAATGACAACCTTGTTCAGTTATTAGAAAATTTTGCAACTGATGGGATTCAACCGAGATCCCCGCTAGTGGGTCAGCTTTGGTATAATAGAGTCGATGGAAAATTATATGTCTATACCTTAGATAATGTATTTAAATCAGTTTCAAGTGCACAATTATATCCTACTACTCCTACATTAGCTAATGCGGGAGATCTTTGGATTAATACCACAAATCATACTTTATATTTTACAGAAGATGGCAGAAATTGGATATTAGCTGGACCTCAAAATAATGCCACCACTTCGACAACAAATGTTTGGGTTAATGATGTAATCACAGATTCGAGTAATAATACAAATACAGTTGCTAGTTTATATAATAACGGTGTATTAATTGCGATGGCAACTACTGCATCGTTTACATTTGCATCGACGTTTCATGGAATGACTTCAGTATCGCCGGGAATAAATTTAAATCCTTCTGTTCCTGGACTTAAATTTGTCGGAGATGCAACAAATGCCGATGCTGTAACAACAATTACAAACTTTTTAACAGCGAATTATTTACAAATTAATGCTACTGCAACTCAATACACAACACAACGATTAAATATTTTAAATAATGCTGGATTATATGTAGGTACAAATAGTAGTGTTTCGATTGTTTCAAGTAGTACCGCTAATTACTTGAATAGTAATGAGTTGAATAAATTATTTGATATCAGAGCAAATAGTAGTTTAACTCCGGGATATTTTACAGCGATTCGATTAAACGGCGATGATACGACATTCGGAAAACCTTCATTAACATTTTTCCCAGGAGCATCGACCGGTACCAGTATAGTAAATGTAAACTCTGATTTAACTATGACCGGAACATTGTCAGTTACCGGTCCTGTATCTATTAAAGGTAATACAACTATAGCCGGAACAACGGTTACATTACAAACAAATAATTTACAGATTACAGACAAAAATATTCAATTAGCATATAGTGCTTCACCTAGTGATTCATTAGCTGATGGTGGCGGAATTACATTAATGGGTACTAGAACCCATAATCTAAATTGGAGTAATTCTTTAAGTTCATGGCAAGTGGACGATAATTTTAACCTTGTTAATAACTATAATTCTTATCAAATTAATGGAACTACAGTTCTAACGTCATCAACATTAGGGTCTTCAATAACTTCTGCAATCGGAATTAATCAATTAGGGACTTTAAATTACTTAACGGTCACTAATGTAAGTATTACTACCGGTACTATATCGATGGTAGCTCCTGGTGTCGGTACGTCGGTTGATATGAATTTAAAACCTGCCGGCGGTGGAGTAGTTAATGTTAATAGTTCAAAGGTTACTAATGTTAATACATGTACTGATCCTACAGATGCAGCTAATAAACAATATGTAGATAATAAATTATATCTTGTCGGTACAAAAGGGTTTATTTTTAGTGTTGATATTACTAATATGACAAATCCTACCACAACAATTGCTAGTTGGCTTACGGTCTTAGCGCCACCGGTCAATGCTGATCCGACATATGATTTAATTAACGGCACTGTGATGCGTGTATTATGTTCTGCATCTACAGTAGGTATCCCTCAATTGAATACTAATGTAACCGAAAATTATGCATTTGTTGATGCAGGTGGCGTTCAAAATGCTCAACAGGTTGTAACCAATGTAGGTGTTGTAACACAACCAACTAATGCTGTTTATACAACGGTATACACTGCTATGTTATTTGAAGTAGTCAACGGAGTTTGGACATATCAGGGCTCGATTACGTTACCTTAAGGAATGAATGATGCCGTATACTATAAGAAAAAGTGATGGAACGATATTAACAACTATTGCGGATGGGAGTTATGATATAACTACCACATTATCGTTGCCGGGTAAAAATTTATATAATTTTGGTCAATTACAGAATGAAAATTATGTTTATCTATTAGAGAATTTTGCAAATACAACTGCTCCTGTTAATCAATTAACCGGCCAACTTTGGTTTGATAAAACAAATAATCTTTTAAAAGTTTATAATTCTGTCTGGCAACCATTGGCGGTTTTATCAACTAACCAAGCATATGCTAGTTCTACTGGTAATTTATATTATGATACTGTTAATAATCAACTTTCTATTAACAATGGAACAGGATTTAGTATTATCGGTCCTGACGGAATCCCGGGTTATGGTACTACTAGATCAGTATCGACTACTATTTTAGATCAATCTAATACTGCTCATCCGGTTATAGAATGGTTCGTTAATGGGGAAATGGTAGCAATTGTTAGTAATTCATCATTCACTATTAATACAGGTTCTCCGGTTACTGGGTATACTTCAATACAGAAGGGTATTAATCTTAAAAATTATGGTTCAACAAATGATACTGTATTGATTGGTTATTCTCAAGCTGCATTACTTGCTAATCAATTATTAGGTGACGGTGGCGGAGAAGTTTCGGCTGCTATATCTGCAACTCCGAGTACTATTGTAGAAAGAGATTCTAGCGGAAATATTGCGGTAACAGGAATAAGTGCAAATTTATTAAGCAGCACTTCTGGATTAATTAGCGGAGCTTGGTCCTTAGATACCAGCTTAAATCCATCTACTACCAATTCGGTTAACTTAGGAACATCGGGATTGAGATGGAGTAATGTTTATTCTCAAAATTTTGTAGGGTCTAGTTTGTCTGCAGGGAATGTAAGTTTTACGACATTAACTGACTCGGCATCTACTACTGTCGGATTGTTTGATTCTGATGGATCATTGACCGCTAATGCTAATAATCGTTTGCCGACTCAACAAGCAGTTAAATCTTATGTAGATAGCACAAAAGCAGCATTAATATCACAAATAAATGCAATAGAACCAACATATGGATTTATAACTCCAATAACTGTATACGATATGACTGGCAATGGTTCTGCATTTTTAAATAGCAGTGGTGGTGTAGATCCTAATACTCCTGTATTAAATGTAGGGTGGACTACTTATACCGCTGCCGGAGTGGGCGGAATTCCAGCTAATGTTAAATCTTTAATTTTAGAAATCCATTATCTTGCACACTATTTAGGTGATGGTGTGTGGCCGAGTAATTATAATATCGCAGTAGTTTTAGGTAGAAATTCAACCACTGTTGGGAATAATAGTACATGGCCTTGGTCGGATACTTTCTTATTAGCTAGATCAGTAAATGGTGATTATAAGTATTGGAATCAAAATATAGGTATGGTACAAGTTACTGTACCGGTTAGACAGACTGCTGAGACAGTGGGATTAACCACTCATCCTGCAGGAAGCTTTGATTATTCTATACCTGCAAGACCCCAAAATGGTGGCGGTATGGAAGCAGTAGCTATTAGAATAATAGGTTATTACTCATAATTATTAAATAAATTTGGAATAAAATAATGCCGTATATATTAAAAAAATCAAATGGAAATACATTAGTTACTGTTGCAGACGGGTCAATTGATCAGTCTACTTCATTGACTTTTGTAGGAAAAAATTATGCCGGGTATGGCGGTATTATTGATAATAATCTATTATATTTGTTAGAAAATTTTTCAAATAATACAGCACCTAGTGCTCCATTGCAGGGACAACTTTGGTTTGATTCAAAAAATATTAATCTAAAAGTTTATGATGGATCTAGTTTTAAACAATTATCGGTAATTTCAACAGCCACTAGTACTCCAGGAAATTTACAAACTGGAGACTTTTGGTTAAATCCCGCGAATAATCAAGTGTCGATTAAATCGAACGGAACTTTTATTTCGCTATCATCAGGGTATGGATCGAATGGAGCGGTGCTTTCAACAATAGCAGATTCTCTTGGAAAATCTCATTTAGTATCGAGGGTTATAGTTAACAGTTCTACAGTATACGTTAATTCAGCTGATAGTAGATTTACTGTTAATGTAACAGATCCTAATCAAGCATCATTCAATGTTATTTCTCAAGGAATAACATTATCGGGAGCTGATACATTAGGAAGATCGGCAGTATCTTTAACAACCGGAACAATGTTATATGGAACTGCAGCTCATGCTTTACAAGCTGATTCGGTTCTAAATGATTCAGGATCTTATAGTATTGCAACTACCAGTTCTGTTGCAAATACCATAGTTGCTAGAGATTCTAGTGGTAATGTATCAGTTAATTTAATAAATGGAACAGCAACTCGTGCTAATAGTTTATATGTCAATGGAACGACTGTTGAATATGCTACAACTAATTCTACTCCGAATACTGTAGTTGCTAGAGATAGTTCAGGAAATATTTCTGCAAATAGTTTTGTAGGACCTGCTAGTTCGGTTCAAAATTCTCTCACATTCTTTGACGGAACAACTTATAATGGATCAGCTCCGATAACTGTGTCTGCTAATGCTTTAGGAGGTTTAACTACTTCGACATTCCAAGGAACGAACCAAAGTCTTACAGTAAACGGTTATCAGATATTACCCGGTGGATTGACCTTGGCTTGGGGAAGAGCTGGTCCTTATTCCGGCACTGAAGGTGGTATAAATGTAAATTTTGCAAGTTGCGGGTTAACTAATGGATTCCCTAATGCATGCTTAAATGCCCAGGCAACTATATTGTTGCCTTATGCAGATAATGTCGCTGATCAAGCAGCGCAGGTGTACTCAATGACCAAAACAGGAATCGGCGTATATCTACAATATATGGCTAGCGGAAATGCTACAACTGGGTTATTTATTAACTGGTTTGCTATCGGACGTTAAACAGACATTGGTGCTTTGATTGTGGAATGACATTGGTAATCGATTAAAGAAATATCGTTCATATCAAAATCAGTAATAACATCGATTTCCGGATTAAGTTCTAATTTCGGCAAAGGTAGAGGGGTTCTCTTTAATTGTTCCTTTACTTGTTCGATATGATTTTCATAGATATGAGCATCGCCGAATGATATAATTAAATCGCCTACTTCTAATTTACAAACTTGTGCAATCATATGTGTAAACAACGCATAGCTAGCAATATTAAAAGGAACTCCTAAAAATAAATCTGCTGATCGTTGATACATATGACAACTTAATTTTCCATTATTAACATAGAATTGACTCATAGTATGACAGGGAGGTAATGCCATGAGCTCCAATTCACCGGGATTCCATGCAGTAATAATATGTCTACGACTATATGGATCATCTTTGATGCCGTTAATAAGATCTAATAATTGATCATGATTTTGAAGAACAACTTTATTGATCCTCACCAATGGCTTGCGCCAACGACGCCACTGTACACCATAGACTCTACCAAGATCTCCGGCATGTCTTTTTAGATTTTTACCAACCCAATATGGTGCATTAGCATTATCAGTCCAAATAGTTTTTTCGTTAGAATATCTATTTCCATGAAGTATTTCACGAAGTCGAAATTCGTCTCCGCTTCCTTCTATGAACCAAAGTAGTTCGCTAACTACAGCTCGCCATGCTAATTTCTTTGTTGTTACCGCCGGAAACCCTTCGGATAGATTAAATCTCAATTGTGCTCCGAATTTGCTTAAAGTACCTACTCCTGTGCGATCTGGGCGAGTTTCTCCATTTTCGAGAACATCTTTAAGTAAGTCTAAATATTGTTTCATTTTTTATATTCTTTAATTATATAAGCCGGGGTATTAATCGTTTTGTCAAATTTATCTAATTCTGTTATTTCTTTGTAATTGTCTTGTACAAATTTTAAATCAAAAAAAGTATCACATACATATGAAGAATCGATTTCGGTAATGTACCAACATTCCACTAGATTTTTAACACTATCGTATATTTTTTGGCCGCCAATAATACATATATCTTTATTGTGAAATCTTTCTTTTAATTCTTCAATAGCGGATACAGGATCTGTAAAAGTAAAGTTTGCTGCTGTATGTAACTTAGAACTAATTACTACATTTATTCTATCAGGTAAAAATTTGCCGATACTTTTCCAAGTTGTCGAACCCATTATGACAATTTGATTAAGTGTTTTTTCTTTAAACCATGATAAATCATTTTCTAATTTCGGCCATGGCATTTGACCTTGGAATCCAATGCCATGACCTTTTTCTACTGCTACTAACCCAATTATCATTCGACTTCGACTTTAGGCGTCTTTTTCTTAGATTTTGGAGGATCCATAGCATCTGCTTCTTTACGAAGGCGTGATGCTTCTTTATACAAGGTATCAGCACGACTACGCATTTCTGCAGGAGTCAATTCGAATGATTGAGTTGACGATGCAGTTTCCTCTTTTTCTTTAGGAACTTCGATTTCTACCTTCTTGGTATTTTTAGGTGTCGGATTCCCGTCCGTCACTGCTAACTCATCCAAACTTACGTTTTTCTGTTTAGCAATTAATACATTCAATTCGTCTAATGGTATTTGGGTTTGACTATCTGGAGTCATAAGAACCATGTTGGTCGGTACTTTTCTTATATGATTATTACGATGCAGATAATCCAACATAACACTTCCATCAGGGAATCTGCGAACAGCCAAGATGTCTGCAAGTTCATTTGCCTGTTGAGCGCCTTCAGTCTCGATCAAAGACATAAGAGTATCATGATGACTATCTATTAGTCCTTGTGTTCCCACAACTAGTGCATTATGTGGTTCACCTGGAACTGTTCTATAAAGAACAGCTAATCTAGCTGAATTATTTTTCATTTTACCAACATGTTTCATACGATCTCCTTATTGTGCTGCCGGAGTCTGTGACTGATCAGCAGGTAGATTAGCATTTAAAAAGCTATCTAACTTTGTAAATACCGCTCCTACTGATGCCATTTCAGCGGCACCGAATGCACCACGACGAGCAGCAACATCAACAACTGCTCGTAGATTCTGTAGATCTACAAGATTCAATTGTGGTGCTTCTGTTGCAGGTGGTGTAGCTGTATATGCTCTTGAGTTTGTATCATCTGTATTCATTGCAATAATTTCTCCTAGGTTTTATGCAAATACGGGCATGCTAAACTAAACATCGAAAGTTCTTTAGGATCCTCGAAGCTAATTTCGCAAACACTCGTTGTTCGCCTGTCTCGATCTAACGCTAGTTTAGTTCTAACACAGTACCTACTATTTAAGTGAGAATAGATCCACTGGTCACACTTTTCGGCCAATCTCATATCGGATAAATTTATGGATACAAAATGGGGAGGGGGATAGAACAGCTTTCGCTGTTCTAATAAATTAAGCGGATTTACAGTACCTCTTTCTAATGGCATTATAGTTCGTAATACGCAGTTTCACCAAATGGTGCAACAATTTTATTGTTTCCATGAATAATGAACAATGTGTCACAATAATCTTCATCTCCCCAACCACTGCAAGGATAACCATCTGTAAACATAACAAATTTCTTTGGTTCAATGCCGTTGTCTTTCATAAAATCCCAATTACATTCAAACGATGTACCACCACCGCCTTTAGGAATATATTCGGTAATATCATTAGCAGTATCTGCAGTAAATTCTGCAACATCATATACTTTAGTATCAAACGTCCACAATGTTAGTTTGAAATCTTGATATTCGTCCATAATACCTTTGACTTCGCTGATCATATCTTTAGCTTGTTTATCAGTAATACTACCACTCATATCAATACCAACGCAAACATCGATGGTTTCTTCATTTAACAAACCAGGAAGAACTGCACCGCATTGCTGACTTTTACGATTAGGACGAGCAAAACTAAAATTGCTCTTAAGAATACTTTGAATATTCATTCGAAGCAATTGGCGCCAATCCATTTTAGGTTCGGTAAAATCGGAAATTAATCGCTGAATACCTGCAGGAGTTTTATCTGCACCTGCAGCCTGTGCAGCAGCCAACATTGCTTCTTTAATTTCGTCGCGAATTTGTTTACGTTCTTCAGGAGAAAGTTTTGGACGTTTGCCTTCTTTATCGCCGTCACCTCCGCCACTGCCGTCTTCGCCGTCGAGATGTTCGTCAAGCAATTCGCCTAGATCTTCAATATTAATCTTTTTGCAACGTTTTTCAAGATCTTCGTAAATTTGTTCAAAACTCCAACTTCTATATTTGTTATCTTGGATAATTTTAATAGTACGAGGAACTTCTCCGATTTTGTTGTCGACCAAAATCTGATTAACAGCAAAATCTGCCGCAATATTTGAAAGTTGTTTATCGCGAGTTCCGAATCGTCCAAGATGATCAAACACGTTATGTAAAACTTCGTGTGCAAACCCAAATTCTACTTCTTTTGGACGAAGGTCATTTACAAATTGATTATTGTAATAAAAATTACGACCATCAGTTGCTAACGTATCGCACCAATCACTAGCATCAATTAATCTCATGCGAGTAGCCATATTACCGAAAAACGGATGTTTAAGCAGCAATGCAATACGTGCACCGATCAATTTTTCGATAATTTGATTTTTTTCTGCAGTAGAAAACGTTTTATTAGGTTTCGATTTTGACGATTTTTTCGGAGCTGTAGTGGTCATATAAATTTCCTTAATCAAAAAAGGGCCCTTGCGGGCCCACAAATTCAAACTACTTGATCCATTGCAGTGAGGATGTATTTGCCATATTTGTCATGGAATTCATCAAAATTCTTAAGTCGCTGCGTATCAAATGGAAGATCGTAGTTAGTAAGAGCGATTTTAGATGCCATAACAGTCAATTCAGTCGGAAAATTATCCATCAAAAAGCGGAAAAAGTTGTCTGCTAATGCATCCCAATTCTTAACTTTCTTCTTATCTGCTTCCTTGAGTTCGTAACACAAACTGATGCCTAGCGAATACATTGCGCTGATTTCTTTAATCGAACATTTAGTAACCTTACCTGACAGGATGTCTTCAGGGTTAGGCATCTGTTTAGCGACCTTACGGTGTGCCATAAATTTATGAGTAGGTCCTTCACCAACAGCACCTGAAATAAGATCTGTTAGGGTATCGTCATCCAAGTCATCATCGATAAGAAGATCACTTACAAAACTCCAAGAGCGAGGAGTTGCAAAACTACGGCTTGCACTCTTAGGATCGAAATCATACAAATCTTGCTTTGCAAAACTAAGATAACCAACAACCTGTTGATGAACGTTATTAGCAGTTGCCCAGAATAGCCAATCTTCAAAATCAGTACGAAGTTCGACATGAAGGAATCGATTTGCCAACGGCGCAGGCATACGATAAGTAACGCCCTTATCAGTTTCGCGATTACCGGCGGCCACAATAGCTACACCGTCGGGCAATCGATATGTGCCAACACGGCGATTCAAAATAAGCTGATAAGCAGCAGCTTGGGTAGCCGGAGCTGCTGAATTAAGTTCATCAAGGAATAAAATAGCATTACTATCTGGATCAGTGGGCAATTCTGCAGGCGGAGCCCAACTCATAGTATTAAGTGATGCATTATAATAAGGAATACCTTTAATATCGGTAGGTTCCCAAAGGCTCAAACGAACGTCGATAACTGGACGATTTTGCTCATCGCCGATCTGTTTAACGATGTCGCTCTTGCCAATACCCGGAGGTCCCCACATAAAAACAGGACGTTTGACTTTAATGCACTTACGAATGCTTTTCTTAGCTTCGTTGGGGCTCACAGTGCGATTAACTGAAATTTTCTCTGCCATAAAATACCTTTAAGTTTAGTGTTAAGGAATCATCTTTCAAGCGTTTATTATACGCTTTTTTATCATTCAGTCAATGATTTTTCTTCGGATCTGTGTTTAGCATGCCCGAATTTTGCCAAATCGCCACCGAACAAAATGAGTTGCACTGCAACTTTATCTCGGCTAACCCATATCGTTTGGTTAGAAGATAGGTACCAAGGACAATCTAGATACTTGTCTAGTTGCAGCATTACTTTACTGGTATAAACACTATCTACTATGTCAATTTGATAAAATTTTAAAAGGTCATGATTTTTTAAAAAAGTAAAACCATCATATGTCAAACGAAGACTACGTTCGCCATTTTCTCTAATATTTTTCCACCATTTTTGGTAATATTTTTCGACAACCAATGCCGTTGGCTCATACCCAAGCCATTTTGTTAGAAATTCTACCGTTAATTTATGCTTTATATCCATCCGAAATCTTTTGACCTGTAGTTAGTTTGTATACTGAAAAATCTTCACAATTATACAACTTGTTTAGTTTTTCTGCAAGATTATGTGCGTGTCCTGCATTAGAAAAAGATACTTTTTTATACTTCGGACCTAATTGCTGAGCTAATACAGAACTAGTCTTAAGATTAACAGGTTTATCTTTATAAAAAACCGCCCAAATAGCTTCTGCTTCTAAAACCTGTTCAGTTTTATAAGTTTTTTTATTGGTTATTTCTAATAATATGTTTGGTTTTGGTCGGCTCATAATAAGTGAGTATAATTTAAATACTCACTTATTTATTCTATTTTTACCGAAAACCGCCCCCGTCCATATTGATAGAAATGACATTTGGTTGATTTTGGGCATTTTTTAATTGTTCGTCTAGTGTGCCTGCTAGTCTAGTCATTACAACTGACAAACTATCGGACAATGCTTGAACTTCTTTAATGTCTAAAACTAAATTTCTTTGGTTTGTTTTGATTGAAATTCTTGCCTTTTCTAAAAACTTTTCGATAGCTAATGTATTGAGATTACTCATTTTTATTCACCAAATTTAAAGCATTTTTCATTTCATTTTCATTTTTAAATGGGCCTTGATAAGGGTAACGTTCTAACGTAATTAATTTAGGACAGAAGCTTTTTACCCATCCTTTTCGAAATTTAATTATATAGTGTCCTGCACAATATAAACTCTTACTCTTTGAGCTTTTAGCATATATTGGTAGCTTTTTCTTTATATTATAAACCGGATTAAATGGTTTTGAGCTACAAGGATAATCATATATTGATTTGATTTCTTCTTTTTTGATCGAGAGTTTAGAATCACTCACATTATCAAATAGATCTGGTCCAAAAATCTCTCGAACATCCCTAATAGTGGATAATTCTGTTTTATCTCCTTTACGGAAAAAAGAATATCCTTTCTTTTCTTTATTCAAAGTACCTAATTTTGAACCATGTTCTTCTATGATCCAACATTTGTTAGGAACTAAAACTTTAGTTGTGGCATTCATTTATATACCTCGCATTAAGTGGGTAAACGTAACTATCGGCATTTTCAGTAATCTTTACTAGATCATATTTTCCGCAAAATTTAAGAAATCGAACTCCTACTTGTCCGACATTTTTTTCAGCAGTTTTTGCTACATCAATGGTTTCTTTAATTATCATTTTAATATGATCGGGTTGTGCAGTCAAATCACACAAAGTTACATTTCGAGAATAATCGTCGATAACTCGATGTTCGATTCCGTCATGATCTACCCATCGCTGTAACATGATATTATTCCAATTATATCCTTTAGATTGTCTGTCAGCGTATGCATCAATTAGGCCAACTTTATTCTTCGACCCTTTAGTTCGAACACCCGGATATGCACTGAAAATATTATCTGATGTATCGCCTCGCATACACTTTTCAAACAATAACCATTCTGGGTCTGGTGCCGGTTTTTCTTGTTGTGTTTTTTTATCGACAACGCGCTTGCCTAATTCGTCAAAATAACCTTCATGTGTAATAGTTACACCAGTAACACCATTATATTGACGAACATTAGGAGAAATTAACTGTGCAAAATCGCCATCAGTTGAAATAATTACATGTTGATCATCGGGATGAGCTTGTATCCATCCGGCAATGAGATCGTCTGCCTCTAATTGTGAATTATGTAACACCGTACAATTAGTTTTTTCAATTACGAAATTTTCGAATTCGTCAAGTGTTTCCCAGAATAATTTTTCTTCTTCAGCTTCGCTTGGAGATAAAGCTGCACGAGCTTCGGATCTTTGTCTCTTGTATGGAGGATAAACATCTTTACGCCAAGACCTACCTTCGAGACAAAAGATTACATGAGATCCATTAAAATCTCTCCATGCTTTTCTAATACTAGTAAACATAGTATGTAGGCTTAATCCTACTTTCTCTTCAAGGTTTCCTCGAGCAACATGCCTGGCCCGGAAAAAAACATTTGCAGTATCTACCAAAATATATGTCATTAACTTATCTCCGAGCGGCCACCGCCAATTTGTTTAACATCGATGAATCCCATAGATCGTCGATCCATGCTCGCCCCAACTGCTGTACCGGATTCTCTACAAATCTCAGTAAACCATTGATCGATGACTTCTTCGTCAGTTTCACCATAATATCCTAACGCTTTTAATTCTACTACCTTATACTCGTTCCAGTCAAGTTCCCAAAAGCCAAAACGTGGATTTTCTGGAGTAGTATGAAATCCTACTACTTCAAAATATGGTTCTTTCTTTTCTGTAGCAATTTCTTTTGGAGTTAGTTTAGCTAATCTTTGCTGTTCTTTTCTATCATTTTCTGCTGCATTGGCTGCAATTTTAGCTGCTTCTGCCCTAGCAATCAATTCTTGAGCTTTTGTTTCTGCTTCGGCTGCAAGTCTAGTTGCTTCTAAGGTAGCAGCTTCTAGTTTATCGATACCTAACACTCGTTTAATAATTTTATTCATTAAGTTCCCCATTTTACTACTAAATTATATCCAGCTTCTTTAATTTTATTTTCATACATAAGAGTTTTTTCGTATAAATCTTTCATAGGTATTTTTATAATAGGGTGTATCATTTCTGGATCAAATGTTTCTGGGCAACCGTGCCAAAATCTTCCATGATAAAGATAAACAGTGTTTGAAACAGGATCATACCCATCTACCCTATATTTTACATCTTTTAGCCAGTATTGTCTTTCCGGTATCTTTAATTCATCTAACCAAAGTTTTTCTGATTTTGATATCGGTGTAATTTTGTGTATAGCATGAAATACTCCTTTTCTTAATGCCATTAATTCTTTAAAATCGTCAACTTTGCATGCCGGGCATGGTGTGCAATGTTGTTTTGACGAATATCCTGTAAATGTAATATCAGAATGAATATTGCATTTTATGTTATTAAATTTATTTCTGGTTCCCGATACCAATACAGCGTTTGTAAAATCTAATGCCGGTCGTTGTTCTTTATACCATTTAAGTCTTTCTTCTGATAATATCATAGTTGATTCCCACATTTTACCACTCTCATAGTATCCTTTGCGACAACAATATTTGAATTTTTTTATTTGCCATGGTAATGAGTAGTGTGTTCCGTGAGAACATCTATATTCAATTTTTGTATCGGTGTTTATATATTCACCGATTATTTCTATTCCTAAATTGATCGGAATTTCCTTTAAAAATTGTTCTTTGGTTTTTTTGTTTACTGGATTAGTCATGATAATGTACCCCAAGTATTTATAAAAATTTATATTATTTGTAAATAAATGGGGCATTATATCACGTCGACCATGCGTTACCAAAGAGTGGAACTTGGAGTCTATCACTGTATCTTAACCCATTTTGCATTGCAAGATCGGCAACACGGCGATTATTTAGCGAGTATACACTTTCTACTCCGCCTACAGGCATAAGGTAAACTGGTCCTTCGAAGCCAGTTTCTCGGTATACTTTTACAGTATCAATGGCTTCTTGTGCATCCTCTTCGGTTGCAACAACAAACTTAAGATAGGTAAATCCTACTTTTTCGTATTCACAAACAGTGCTAGGTTTAATTGCATCCTCTCTGGATTCACCACTACAACTTAATTTTGCACTAACACTAAATGTAATCTCTCGACCCACTTTGTTCCACATATTTAGATAATCAGCGAACTCTGGAGATAATTGCTGTGTACCATTTGTTTCAAAAGTAATTTCTGTTAAATCTTCCATTTTAGGATGTTCTAACAAATCTGGATAAGCACGTTGCCAACCCAAAAGTGGTTCACCACCGGTAATAACCAAATGCTCATCTCGCCATTCGCCATGTGGCAACAAGCTAACAATTTGTTCTGCAATGCTGTCTGTAGTCAGCATAGGACTAAGGTTTTTGAATCTTGTATCCCAGCTAGCATAACTGTCGCAGCCTGTACTAACCAATGGCAACTCGCCATAAGACTTATATTTACTAGGATCTATGTTAACAGCTTCTGTACTGCGTTCACCCTTAGGCATTCCAAAGCCCGAACATTGAAAATTGCATCCAAATGTACGTAAGAAGATAGAAGGTACTCCCATGTACCTTCCTTCTCCTTGAATGCTGTAAAATAATTCTGCTATTTTAATTTTGCTCATTTTTTATAATTTCCTTTACCCGGGATAGTGTTACGTACACCACCTACAGGATCATCAACATCACCTACTCTGCGAGGAATAAGGTGTATATGTGGCCACATGATAGTTTGACCTGCTGCTTCACCAGCATTTAATCCGATGTTAAATGCGGCGCATGTTTCTTGCGAAACCATAAACTTTCCATAACGAATAGCCTGATCAAATGCGAATCCTAATGCAACTAGTGTATTATATTTAGGTACGAAAAGCAAGTGTCCTTCGGTTACTGGATATTTGTCTCGGTATACTACAACGTAAAAATCTTCCTGTAATACATTGGTCCATGGAACATTTGCATCTTTAATAGAAAAAGGTCCGGCAAAAATATTATCATTCGAAGACCTAGGAAAAATATGATCATTCATTTTAACCACCAATTTTCCCAAGGAAACTCTACCCAAAGATCGTTGTTTGCTTTATTAATCTCAATACCTTGATAGTCCATTTTAACTTGGGAAATACTTGAAAGATTATCAACAAGAACTGCAAACTTCACGTTGCCGTTCCAAACATCATTCCATGCAGGATCATCTCTTAAACAGCTCAAAGGCCAGTCTTTTAATATCCAATTAAATGTAGCACCAGTATCATTGATATCGTCAACAATAAGAATATTTTTTCTACTTTCAGGATCACTAAATCCTGAAGTTTTATCATTGTTGTCTCTCAATTTATACCCAATTGCATTGTCGGCCATCCAACAGTTAGATTCTGTATCATTGTTGCCGCTATCTCGAAGGCTAACTTTAAGAGTTTGGCACGGAACATTAAAATAATGACTAATCATTACTGCAGGAAGCAATCCGCCACGAGTGATTCCTACAATATAGTCGGGTTTCCAACCTGATAAAGTAATATCACGACAGATTTTTGAAACTAAAAATTTATATTCTTGATAATCGATAATTAGTTTATTCATTATCCGTGTCCTTTCATGCTTAGACAAATGTCATAAAATTCTTTCTTTAATGCAGGATCACGGTTAAAAGCACCTAGCATAATTGCTGTAGTCATATCGCTTTCGTGTTCTCGCACTCCTCTTTGCGTCATACAGAAGTGTTCTGCTTTAACTACAACAGCAATATGTTCAGTCTTAGCATATTCCTTAAGTGCTTCAGCAATCTGCGTAGTCATTTCTTCTTGAATTTGCGGTCTTTCACAGATATGATGAACAAGACGATTAAACTTACTAAGTCCGATCACTTCATCTTCTGGCACAATGCCTACCCAACACTTACCGACAATATTCTGAAAATGATGTGCACAAGTACTACGAATGCTAATAGGTCCTGTAGTATACAGGCTCTTGTAACCCATATTCGGAAATGCTGTAACCTTAGGGACTGGTCGATACCTACCACTAAATGTTTCTTTAACAAACATTTTAGCCACACGTCGTGCAGTATCATTTGTGTTGTGATCATGTTTAGTATCAATGATCAAACTTTCTAAAACACCTTGAAATTTATTAGTAACTTCATCAACTAGAAGTTCTAGTTCTTTGTCGTTATAGATAAATTTTGAAATGTTATCATTGCTGTGAAATCGTTCACCTGATCGTTGAATTCGATCGCGAATTACTTCGCTTATATTTTTGCCTACATCGTTCATTATAATTATTCTCCGAGTTTTCGTCGTGGATGACGTTATGATTTATAATACAATATTATTTAGGTGGTGTCAAATTAATCTTTTTAAAATTTCATTTGCACTAAAAAAATCTTTAGTTAAGATTTCTGTTTGTTTTTTCAAAGTTGGTAATCGAGTTTCATAAAATTCCATATGATTAACAATTTTATTACACAATTCTTCACGATGATTTTCATATGCAGTGAAATTCTCAGTCCATTCGCTAGGATATTTAAATGTTTCAAAATACATTTCTGAATAGCTTAGACGATCAGGAACCATCGGTATTGCATCAACTAACGCGCCTTCATAGCAACTAATACCTAATGTTTCTTGTAGATTCGCACTGAATACTAGCTTTGCTTCGCCTAACAAGTTATGATATTCATTTTTAGTTAACTGCTGATCTTGGCAGACTACAAATTCATATTGCGGTAAATGTTCTTTAAGATCTCTAAAAATTTCTACTTGTTTTTCCGGAGCAATACGATGCGGAAAAAGAATTAAGTCACGCTTGGGCATATTCTTATACACAGTTAGTGTATCTTCCATATATTCCATCGGCCAACCACTACGTACAATTTTATCCCCATCGAATCGTTCCAACCAGTCATCGTGATACCAAGGATTTGTAGATGTGGATCCATTATGCAGGAGATTATCAAAAAACATTTTTATATGAAAATCTGTTGCAAAATAATTATGATCTATTGCCCAATACATGCTTTTTTCAGCATGTCTAACCCATGGTTTATCACCGATCAATCTACCTAAGAAATCTTCAGGATCATAGCTACCTGCATGCCATAATGCGTGAATTGTCACAGGAATCTGCAACAATTCGCTCATATATTTGAGATTTATGATACCAGGATGCCAAGCATCCGTAAAAAGAAAATGATCCCCAGCATGAACTGTTCCTGAGCAAAATAAACGAGAAATTTGTTCAACTTGACTAGATTTGTATACATTTGTACCACCAAAGTTAAGAAATGCACCAGGCGTAGTAGCATTAGGAATATCTGAAGGGCCTGAGATTACGTTTACATCAAGTCCGTGATTGCGTAATAGTGTAGGTACACTGGTCTTCCATTCGCAGGTATATCTAGTTGGAACACTTTCTAAGTCTATTACATAAACAGTCATTCCTTATTCCTGTGACTGCGCTCTCGCCGATAACCTCGCCGGTCGCCATTCATCTTTGCAGAAAAGTCTCGCCATTCCTTCGACTTATAAAGGTCCGCCGGATCAAACCGCAGCAGATTGAACCTGCAGTGATCCAACCAAGCTTCGAGGTCCTCGTAAATACGAACAACTTCGGGTTTCATCGAACGAGTCTTATAATTAGCCATTTAAAAAAATCCTCACCATCTATTGTTAAACTTAATGAAGCAACCATTTTCGTTGTCTTCACTTACCTCAATCCAGATATTTCTGGCGCCATATTTGTTGTGAATTACTTCATGTAAATCCTTAGCAATCATTTCACAACTCTTATGATCTAGACTTAGTATACTATCTTTATACAAGTCCTGCAACCAACGTTTAAATTGGATAAATTCAATTTCTCGATCGTCATCGAATACTTCGATCCATACCTTAAAATGGAAAATATGCCGGTGTGGAAATCCTAGAAAACTAACATCTGCTAGCATAGGATCGGTAGCTGCTGCTGGATAACAATGTATTCCTTCTTTTTGGAAGGAACACCAAATCATCATATCTTGTGTAGTCATACAACCTCGAATAGTTTAGGGTTTAAATTTACAGCATTAACATATCTATTTTTATGGTGATCTTTTAACTTTGTCACAATAACATGACAATTTTTACATAAAATTTCTAAATTTTCAACCGATCCATTTCTTTTATCACCATCGATATGATTAACATCTAATTGATCCGGAATGACAATTTTTGTTGTGAAACATTCGAAATTATAATGTTTCTTATTTTTATTAGCGCACCCTTGCTCTAATTTCCAGATATCTGCTTCTTTTTTTCCTTTGCCTCGGTGATGCTCACAGAATACTTTCCATTTTGCTGCCGGAGTTCCATCGGGTCGATCCCAAGATTTATGATATCCAACCCGATTAGTGCAACCAGTAACAGCACATTCCGGAGCCCATTGATTAATTAATGAATTCATTTTAACACCGTATCGTTTTTATATTGTGACCAATCTGTGAATTTGTTTCGATCTTTGAGATCATGCAGGCTATGTGTCCAAACTCCGGGATTAGTCGCCTTAAAATCTTTATCATCAATTTTAATCATAGTATTGTAATTCCATAATTTAATATAAGGAATCGGAATCATAATTTGAGGAATAAAATTAGCATAGTCGTTTAATACACCATCATTAAATTCTTCAACAGCAGACATAGGAATATCTAAACTACACCAATAATCCTTCTCAAGGAAATGTGTGATCATATTTTCCCAAGCGGCCCATTCTTTATATTCTTTAGGATTAAAACTATGATTAGCTCCAAAGAAAATATGTGTAACGGAACTTCCAATGGTCAAGAATGGGTCATCGAGCATTTTCTCAATTTCTGCAATAGGTTGCAAGCCCGTTACAAACAATGTTTTCATTCCATAAGCCGGAGTCTTTTCAACCTCTGTACCTACAAAGAACATAACATCTTCAGATACGCCAGTTATGTAATCTCTTTTCATATTATTTCACCATTAATTGTATTAATCGTTATCAAGTAATTCCGAAAGTGCTTGGAGTTTAGGATCATCCGGGTGAGCTAGATCAATTTCATTTTGAGCCGTAACTTCTTCTAGATCAAATAATGCATTAAAATGATTTTGATCAGGACCCCCACGCAATCGAGCTCCTTCTAGCGCTTTTAAGAAAGGCATTGCTCTTTCAATCATAGCAAATGCTTCTTTTTTATTTTTAGTTTCGAATAACTCTTCGACAAAACGATCGAAATATAAAATATTACGTGGAACCCAATCAGAAAACTCGTCTCCATCTGAATTCTTTGCACTAAGTTTAATCCAATGACGCCAATCAGGCTTAAATCTAGCACGTTCGATATCAACTAATTGATTAGCTTTTTGTACAGCAGCAATATGACAGTATACATTATGTGACATCATTAGTGCATAACTGAAACTATCCCAGCTAGTCTTACCGATTTTTCCGATCTTATTCATCTTAGGAATTGTAGAATAATGATCTGGATTAGCAGGATTGAATTCGATTTGATTACCTTGCTTATCTACACCTAATTCTGCATTAGTTTTCGGAGTGCCTAGATCATAATAACAAATGTCGCCCATTTCCAATCTACGTCCGATCTCGCTTTCAAATGGAAACGGAATATCGCTATTAGCAAGTGCTTTATTATCTGGTGCTTTATCCATGAGAATCGACCAGCGCTTTTTGCTATGCTGCGCAGTTGTGTATACCAACCCGTGAGCAGTTGCAATAAATGGACTTGCACAGTCGAAACTAATAGTAAGATTAGGGTTAATATGTTTTCTAATTTGACGTTGTATACTGGTCAAGAATACACTCCAATCTAGTTGTGCAGTTCCTAGGAAATGTATCCAATCTTTGCCGGTTAACATTCCTTCTTCGCGCATAGTCATTAAACGCTTTAGTGTAATATCCATCTTACACATATTTGCACCACCGAATGCCCACCCTTCTGCAGCTTTATCACCCCAAACTTTATTGTCACTGAATTCCTTAACACCGTTATACCATTTTTCCGCAGTATCCCAGTCACTTCCCTGCAATACATTCAAGAATTTAGTCTGGCCTAGACGATTTTTTAAGAAATATTCATTGTTAAATTTTGTTTTATCGAGACAATCTTCGAAAGTTTTTAGCCCAGTTTTGGGACTATGAATGTGATCACAAGCCCAAGTTGGTACATCGAGCATCATTGACCAGTCGGCTGTAAGCTCTAGCCATTCGAGGATCTGCTGCCTAGTCTTATTAGCAGCAGCTCCTTCGAAGTTTAACCAATCAAATTTAAGTACACCTTTACCGATTTGATAGCCACCTGAGTCACCTAAGATCATAGTATTAGCTCGATCTCGTTGCTGAATCATAGATTCTTGTACAAGACTCTTATTAAGATCTAATTGTGCGTGACCTGCAGAATAAAGACCGTATTTGTAGGTAAAATAACCTTCTTCCGGATTAAGAAAGTTCATGCCTTCGATCCCACGATCGAATGATTTAGGGATACGATCTTTAGGAACATACTCTTCTAAACGTTGTTTAGCAACATAAGTTGAATAGAACGAGCTGATTGCTGGCAAATAGCAGGCATAATCCTTATTCAATACACTTAAATCTACTGGTGGTCTACTTTTCATTTCGTTTTTGTTCCCATAATTTTTTTCTTGCCTCTGACATTTTTCTTTTAGTTTCGTCTGACATTTTTCTACCTTTAAGTGTAGCACTTATTTTTTCTTTTTGCAAGTCCGACATTACTTTACCTTTTTGTGCGGCACTCATTTTAGCACGGGTTTCAGCACTTACTTCTACTCCTAATCTCGAACCTTTTTGAACACCTGTCTTGCCTTTATTCCAAGGAGTTTTACCTTTACCAGCTTCGCTTAATTTTTTTCTATGCTCTTCTGATTTTGTTTTACCTTTTAACGCTTCTGATATTCTTTCTTTGTGCGTATCTTTTCTTGGTTTCTTATTTGCTTCGGAAATAGTCTTTCTCCCCTTTTCTGATAGATACGACCCAGTTTTTATATCTTTGTTCCATGGAATAATGCCTGCCGATCCATCACCACCGTCTGTCCTATTATGTAAAATACCTGTACCTATATCTTTTCGACCATACCAACGGATCATTCTACGCTCAATAGCAAATGCTCCAAGCTCTGTTAAATTTGTTTCTAATATAATAATCCTATTTAGGTCTTTAGGAACAATAACAGAGTGAGACTTTTGCCACGCTCTGTCATCTTTTCCTTTACCAATATAATACGGTGTTAAATCTTTAGTTCTCAAATAAGCATATACATAAAACATAATAGTTCTCCTATATGTTTATTTATACTTACTTGCTATATATACCTATTATTATTCACCTTTAATCATTTTTAAGCCTTAGCTGGAATAATATATTTGTAAGTAGCTAACCCACTATCCATAGTGATCTGTAAAGCACCGGCATCACTAATGCTGAGTTTACAGGTATTGACATCTGCAATTTTTAAGATACTTAAAATTGCCTGAACTGGCCATGTATGAGAATGAGATAGCTTACCAGTAACATCAGAGGCAAACACAAATTCGCCACCGTGTGAACTCTGATCGCCGAAAATAAATTTCAAATTATTATTTTCTACTTTAACCAAGAATGTAGTATGCTCGTTATTAGCGCCTGCTTGAAACTGAAAGCGCTGAATTGCTTGTAAGGAAGGAGTTACCTCAACATTCCAGTTAGCCCCACGGAATTTAACGGTCTTGAGCTTTTCATTAACAATATCTGCGTTCATAAAACGATAATCATTCTTAAAATCGCCTGATTTATTTTCAAAATGGATGCCAAATGGTATTTTTTCTCCATTCCTATCAACTTTGACTAGTTCAATCTTAGCATCATCTTTATATTCACTGCCATCGAGCAAATATTTTAGTTTGCTAAGTTGCTGCATACCAAAAACCCCAATCATATCTTCATATGGTTTAGCGGTTTCGCAATACATGATTACTGACCGATCCGCTGAAAGAGAATCAATCTTAGTTGAGTTTTTATCACCCGTGACTTTTAGAATATCTAGAAAGCCTAAATTGTGTGTATGACTCACAATATCTTTTAAAATTTCTTGCATTTTTATATTTCCTTTTGAATTAGTATATACTATTTTTATTCGAATGTAAACAAATCATTAAATGTATTGTTTCTTGTGGTAGATTCTAAATCCCATTCAAGAACACCGATAAGATTTTTCAATTTTTTATTAATAATCGCTATTTCCATTTCATCATGATCAAATGGTAATTCTTGGAACCATTTCGGTAATCTTAGTTCATCTGTAGGATATGCTACACTAGTAAATCCTAACGGATTATCTTTAAGTTTACATACAATTACTTTCATTCCATCAACAATATTAATAGAATGTTTATCACTGTGTGCTCTCTTTAGAGTATTCCAATTGATACTTGCACGTACATGCCCAGGCATATCAATTTTACCATCTTTTTGTTCTCTAGCTTGATAATCGGTGATTTTATTAGCTCTCTTAGGGCTACCTTTTTCCCAACCTGGTCGAGATTTAAATTCAGTACGGAATTCTAAAATTCTTTCTAAAATCTCTTCCTCTCCAGCTCCGGTTAATACTTTATTTAGGATTTCACTAAGAAAATCTTGCATAAATTCCGGAGTATCACTACGTTTAAGATCCAATCCCATAGCCTTAATCTTACCGGGTTTTCCATTAACATCTTGTCGTTTTCCGTCTTTATCGTAATAAAGTACAGCATAACGCTTCTTAGTAATAAAAAGCCCTTTAATAGCAACAATCTCTCGACCTGCTTTAATAACTTCTCCTCGTTTTTTAGGACAATGAAAGTCGTTTAGCATGAATTGAGGGAATGTACCATTAACTTCCTCCGCTACTGTGTTGTACAATTGAATAACTGTATCCTTATCCCAGGATATGAGCCCTTTGTTAATTTCATTCTTTAATGTAGTATAGGCACTGAAATATGCAGAGTCGGTATCACCATAGATAATTGCTTTACCTAAATGATCATATTCGCCTGTGATAATTTCATTAATCTTAGAAGCCATATGTCTTGCAATACGACGACCGGTTAATGTAGTCGATTGACCAATTCTGTTATCAAAGAATCTACAGCCTGCATTTAGAATTGCACCATAGAGACTATTTAGATTAATCTTTTTAACTAATTGTCTTTTATCCCAGTATTCTTCTTCAATCTTATTACCGGCATCGATTGCTTCTTTGAGTTTTTTCTGAAGTTCTTTACGTTCTTTATACCAACGTGCTAATAACCCAGGGATAATGCCTTCTTTTTCGTATGTAAAGATAGTTCCATTAGCACTTAGCATCCATGGATTATTATTTTCATAAATTAATTCATAGATTTCTGCACCTGATAACGTATCACTTTTGCCATCTTCCCAATCTATAGTGATTTCTTTAGCTTTATCACGAGACATTACTAATTCAAACTCGTTACTAGCAAATTTACCTTCCCAAGCCAACGCGAACTTTCCGCCATTCTTGGCCATTTTGGATTCGATTTCTTCTCTGGTGTAATCCTGTCGAAGTTGACCGATAATTGTTTCCGGACCCATGTTTAATGCACGAATAACTGAAGGATACAGGCTATTAATGTCCATAGATCCTAGCCAATCATGCAGCCCTTTTTTAGGATATGCTACATATGCACCTGCTGCTTTATCATCGATATCATCTTCATCATCTGAAGTGTGTTCTTCTACTTTAGTAGTTTTATCTCTACTAGGAACAATTAATCCTAAATGATGTGCTTCGTTGATAATTGCTTGTTCAGTAACAGCAACTGCACCCATAGTAGTTTGAAGCAATACAGTATTTTCATGTGCAATTGTATTAGCTAAGTCGATAAACTTCAATTTTTTATCGAGTTTTTCTAAAATTGCACAGTCTTGTCTATTATATTCAATGAAAGTCTTAAAATCGTTATTATATAATTGATCAAGTGTGCCTTCGTATTGAGTTTTACGTTCGCCTAGCTCATCTTCAGCGACTGAATCAAGTTTCCAACTATGTCGTTCTTCATATGTATATTTTCTATATAATGCCAAACTATCTAAATGTACGCGCCCTACGATGTCATAGGTAACAGATGTTTTACCGAATTTTTCATATTCTCTACGTTTCGGAAGTTGGTTCCAAAGACAGAATCGTTTGGTATCTTCTTTACTCAAAGTCTTAATAACACGATTAACAGTATACGGAATATCGAATCCTTCTGAATTCCACCCTGTTAACACATCTGCATCTTCAATAAGATGCAAAAATGTATCAAGCAACTCATATTCTGTTTCAAATAACATGGTATTAGGAAAATCTTTAATTAATTCCTGCGCTTGATCCATTTTCAATGTTTTCGGAGGAATCGCCAAACATACTAAAGTATCGAGCCATTGAAGATGAACTGAAATCGCAGTGATAGGCATAAATGCATCGTCGGGCGTTGCATATCCTCTTTCAGGATCAAAATCAACTTCAATATCAAAGAACGCTACATTTAGTTTTGGCGGTTCTTTACCGAGATAATTTTCTTCTAAACAACGAAAGATAGGATTGATGTCACTTTCAAATAATTTGTGACCGCTATAAATCCTTTGCTCTTTTGTATGTTCTTTCCAACTTTTAGATGTTACTCGGTTTAGAGGAGTACCAAAGATACTGGTATATTTTCCTCTACTATCTGGATAGTAAAAAACATATCTTGCAGGGTGTTGCTGATATATTCTTCCTTTTATAGGATCACGTTCAACGACATGCACAATGTCATTTTCGCGATCCCACATGGAATCAACGTAACTCATATTTTTTCTCCTTGTGACTTATGGCTCACAGACCATCTCATGGCCATTTATGGCTGGCCAAACCTTGTTCTAATAATATTTATTTACGCTTCGCCATCTTCTTTACGTACTGCGTGACCGGTAATCGTAAGAATGGTTTCAACAGTATCAAATTTCTTCCAAACTTGATCCCAATTGCCTTTTGAGGCTACATTAATTGCTTGCTTGATTTCACCGACTGAAATGTCAAGTTCTTCTGCAACTGCTTTAATAGTATCATTGAGACCTTCGGTTAAGACTTCAATTTCTTGTTTAACAGTTACCCCTTCGGATACAATCTGTTTAAGTTTGTTCT